>ERZ773077.362-NODE-362-length-34333-cov-12.956240_pt1 | contig 34333 bp, 52 predicted proteins | sample MGYA00580612_ERZ773077 | MGnify/ENA primary metagenome ERZ773077 (study PRJEB29015, sample SAMEA2737971) | human oral metagenome | biome: human oral; feature: human-associated habitat; material: dental | place: China | collected 2021 ...
GAGGGGGGTACGGGGGGAGGAAGAGGGGGTCGCACATCCCAGCGCGCTGGGAATACCTGGGGCACGTAATCGCGACACAACCGATTTCGAGGCTGTGGCCGAAGCTCTCCGCGCAGGAACCTGCTGGCACATACGCCGTAACATGCTCTGAGACGCCCGAGGATCGCTTCTGACGGCCTCCCAGAGCCGGGCCCGCACTCTAGGACCCCCAGGCTCTCCGGAGCCCTCAGAATCGATTCTGAGGCTTCTCAGCAAAATGAACAGTTCAAACTGCTCACTTCTGTACATTACCCCGGTCACAGGGCAAGATGGTCCCCATGAACGACATCTACGAGGAAGCCTCGCAGGGCTACGACGTGGGGAGGCCGCCGCCCCTGTGGGGCATCATCCCAGATTTGTTTCACACTGAAGAGAGCGAGTCACAAATGAGCGTCAATTCGATAAAGGCCCTTGCCGAACAGGTGGGCGTGCCAGAGATAATTCCACACCTCGACCAGTGCGGGGAGAGCATCTTGATGGAGGTTGAGGATCTTCTGCACAGCCTGGTCGCTATTCAGGGGCACCCATCCCCTGCCTACAGGGCCCATGTCCGTGCCGGCCTCCTGGATGACATCTGGGATCGGATTTTTGGTTTCGACCAGGCGGACTATTTGAGGTGGCTCATTCTGAACAGAATCGAGCAGAGAGTTCGGGTCAGGGGACTGCACGACCTCAACCTGGAGCTGTGGGTCCTCGCAAATCTGTGGGACACCGCAGACTCCAAAGAGGATCTGGGCGAGGAATGTGGGGCAATAGAGGGCTATGACCAGGTGCTCCTGGAGGAGACCTATCTTCAATTTGTTCCTTCCCCGGATGCTGTGATGCACACGGCGGGGCGCGCAATTTATTATGTCGCAAATGGTGACATGTCTGGGACGGTGCCGACTCACGAGGCAGTAGAGTACTTTGGATGGGAAATCTGATGGTTGTCGCGGATCTTATGGAGATTCTCAAGGAGACAAACCCGGAAGCCCCTGTTCTTCTGGACTATTGCGGGATAATATTCGAGGCTGACTCCGTAGAAGTGCAAAATGGTCTAGTCCACATTCAAGGATACTGATAATGAGTAAAGTAAAATACCCCGACGACGTTGTAAGAGCCCGAAGGCAGTCCATCGAAGTAGCTGAAAACCTGGAAATCTGGGTTGACGGGGATGAATTCGTCCTCGAGCTGTTTAAGGATGAACATTCGACCCATAAGCAGCTAACTGATGCCCTTGATGAGGCCGCGTCCCTGATCCTCGAGGACGGACCGGTGGATTCGGTGGGGTTCCTACAGGTCAACGGGGTGTGGGTTGTTGATATGCATTCCCTACGTTCGGACCTTTATGCTAGGAGGAAGCATGGATGAGACACTGGCTGAGACGCGGCATAACCTGCGCAAAGTGGGGGAATTCGACCTCGCGGATGCGTTGGGGTTGAAAAGTACCACAGCAGAGGAGATGGCCCGAGCTGTCGAGTACTCCAGGTACTTGGTGGCTATCAACAGCTCCCGGTCGGCCTCTGCTGCTCGAATCCGGACGGAAATACTGGCCATCCTGTGGGGCTACGCGGACCACCGGGACGGTGGGGAATGTCTTCGTGTGCATATTCTGATGGCTATTGAGATGCTGGTACGGAAGCATCCCGACATTGAGAGTATCTATGGGGAGCTACTGTCGCTTGCCACAGCCCATGAGGTCTCACTCATGGAGGGATATGACTTCCGTGGGTTGTCACAGTTGATTCAGCGGGCGGACTTTGAGGGTTTGAACAGAGCCCTTTACGGTCTCTGCCCGGGCAGAGAGTCTTATGCTCAGGTCTTTGGTCGAGCCCACCACTATCACAAAACTGGGAACATGGATGGTATCGATTATGACCGGGTGCTGCAAGAGACCAGTCCCTATGAATGACGAGTCCTGTCCAGTTCTTGGCAGCCCCGCGGAGCTGCCAAGAACTGGACAATCTGGACTGTTCAGTTCTGTACTCCGGTCAGCACACGTAGTAATGTATCCGACATGAGCTACTTCACTGCAGCCACCAAGGGCTTGGACATCACCGCTGGCCGCCGCAAGCAGACCGAACAGCTGTTTCGAGATGCCGATGCCGCCTGGATTGAGCTCACCGACATTGGCTATGAGTTGTCGATCCTCGGCGAGCTGCACTCCATCAGCTTTTCACTGGAGGACGCCACCCAGGAGCTGAACACGGCCATACTCCGCGGCCCCAGCCGGGGGTTCCCCGACTCCTTGGAAATCATGTACCTCGGCGGTGGCGTGTGGGGCGTCGACGTGGCCGACCTGGCACGCCGCACCCGAGCAGCACTCGAATCGCTCTAACAGCTCAGCCGAGTCAAACCCAAAATCCATCTAGGAGACTGATATGATGTCAATCCTCATTGTTGCACTAGTTGCGTTTGCCATCTCCGTTATGGCCTTTGCCGCTCTTACCGCTTCCAGGTCCCGTGTCTGGGACACCGTGGCGAGTGTGGTTGTCTACTCCTCCGGTGTGGTGTCCGTAGCTGCCGCCGTGGTGGCCCTGATGGCGGGGCTGCTGTGACTGCGCTGGAAGCTGCCACATTGTTGGGTCTGGCCGGTGGCACTGTGCGGGAGTATTGCCGTGCAGCGGGCATCCAGAAGGTCTCCGGGCGATACGACATTGACCCTGAGACGGTCGAGGAATGGCGCCATAACCCCCCGAAAGTGGCTCATCTGAGAGTGGCCGCCGTAGGGGCCCGGGAGGACATTTTGGACGGGCCGCCAATCAAGGAGCATGTCCTCGATTGGGTTCCAGGCATTCAGGCGGCCCGTAAGGCCCGTACGGAGCGGCTGCTGGCCGCTATTAGAGAAGCAGGCATATAATGGATTTTTACAGAGCCAAAACCAGACCCTACGCCCACCAACGTAAGGCTCTGCGGAAGCTGCTCCGAAATGGCTACGGGGGGGCTCTTCTAATGGAGCCCCGCACCGGAAAGACAAAGACCTGTATTGACTGGGCCGGGATTCTCAGGTCTGTCCCAAGCAGGGACCTGGATGTTGTGGTGGTTTTCGCTCCGGCGCCTGTGCTCCCCGTGTGGGAACAAGAGCTGAAAATCCACTGCGGGGTACCGTATGATGTGCTCCTGTGGGACGCCAAGGCACGGTCGAAAAAGGTTATCCCCACACCGGGAGATAAGCTGCTGTGGGTTCTTGTGAATTACGAGGCCCTTTCAGCTGGCGGCCGGATGACAAAGTCCGGTAATGAATCTGTGAAAGCCGGTCGCGGGTGGGTGAAAAACACCCTTAAAAAGCTTTGCGAGAGATACCATACGGCAATTGTTTTGGATGAAAGCCACCGGATAAAGTCCTGCTCCAGTAAAGCATCAATGGCTCTTTTTACGTTGGGGTCGAAAGCCGAGTATCGGGTTATTATGTCCGGCACACCAATCACCAAGCACAATAGGCCAGATGATATCCACTCTCAATGGAAGTTTCTGAACCCTCGAAGGTTTTTGGACGTCCCGACAAAAATAGACTTCATGCGGAGGTACTCCAACCCGGTGCCTAACGGTTATGGGTACGCCCAATTCGAAGGCGTCCGTAATGAGCGGGAGCTCAGGGGACGGATGATGGAAGACTCGTACACGGTCACTCGTGATGAGTGCTACGATCTGCCAGAGCGCACCTATGAGAGCATCCCCGTAGTCCTGTCACCCGAGTCTCGGGAGGCCTATGACTTGATCAAGTCCTCCGGTGTGTGGGAGAAGACTACCGCCACACATGTCCTGTCCCGGCTCACTGAGCTGACTAAGATCACTGGGGGCCACACGGGAGAGGATTGGACCCCCCTCGGGACAGAGAAGCTTGACATCTTGCGGAGCATCATCGAGGACCATCTCGACGATGCCACACCCCTGGTTGTGGCCGCCCGCTACCGGGCCGAAATAGCCCAGATCCGAGAGCTCTGCCAGTCCCTGGGAGTCCCGCACATGACGATTCAGGGAGGGTCTGATACGGCGGCTGAGCTGAGACTGTGGCGGACGCAGGAAGGCTGTCGAGTGATGATCCTGCAGCCACAGTCCGGATCCCTCGGTATCGACCTCAGAGAGGCCGACCACCTGGTCTGGTACTCCCTGGTGTATCAGTGGACTGATTACTCTCAGACATGTGACCGTATTGCCCTCTGTGACCGCCCGACGACGATTACCCACCTACTGGCTCAGGACACTGTGGACTGGGATATTGCCCGGATTTTGCAGGAGGACGGGGATGTCGTGGAATCTATTATGAGAGGGAAAAATGTCTGAGAGACAGTATCTTAGTGCGCTCAAGTTGGTCAGGGACGCGGGGACACGAGTAGCGGACCGCACCGGGGTTGGTACCATTTGGTACCATGGCCTGAACATGAAGTTCTGGCTTTCCTGCGGGAAAGTCCCGCTTTTGCAGACCAAGAAAATAGATTGGCGTGTGCCACTGGATGAACTGCTGTGGTCTATCAGAGGAGAGCACAATACCCAGACCCTGGAATCCGGTATCTGGGACGAATGGGCTGGCCCGGACGGAGATCTTGGGCCTATTTATGGCGTCCAATGGCGCGGAATGGGTTCATGCCGAACGGACCAGCTCACGGCCGTGGTCGAGGGTCTCAAAAAGGACCCCTATTCTCGAAGGCACATTGTTTCCGCCTGGATTCCGGATGATATCGATGACATGGCTCTGCCCCCGTGCCATACCATGTTCCAATTCAACATGGACGTAGATAGGAACCTCTACTGCTCCCTTTACATGCGGAGCGGAGATATGTTCCTGGGGGTACCGTTCAATATCTTTGAGTACGGTGTCCTGACCCATATGGTCGCCGAACTGGTGGGGGCGAAAGCCAGGGAGTTGAGTGTCTATATATCGAATGCCCATATTTACGTCAATCATATTGACCAAGTTAATGCGCAGCTGAGGAGGGGTTATAGACGTCCATTCCCATGCCTCGAAATCTCGGGTGATCATGAGTCAATTGATGACTTCAGAATAGAGGATTTTAGTATCAAGGGCTATGACCCACTCCCTCGGATCAAGGCCCCTGTAGCTGTTTAGGAGCATTATGAAACGGATTTTTGACCGTCAGAGGTACCTCATGGAAGAGGTGTACGAGCTCGGCCCCAAGGCGATGGTCGACCATTACCGGATCACCTCGTTGGCCCTCGTCGATGAGGTTATGGAGGCGCTCCATCACGTTCCGTGGAAGCCGTGGTCCAAGCGCACAGGGTGGGGCTGGGAGGAGCTTCAGGAGGAGCTCGTAGATGTGTTTACGTTCCTCATCCAGCTGTGTATCCTGGCCGGTGTGGGCCCGGAGGATCTGGAGTCTGGGTATTTTAGGAAGTCCCGAATAAATGAAGACCGGCAGGAGTCTGGGACGTACGGGCAGGATATCCCGGCGGCAAAATTGTCTCAGCGGCAGGTCGACGCTCTTTTTGAGGTGGCCGAGCAGGGTGAGTGTACTACTGATAGGGTCGGATGTTTGATACTGGCCCCTGACGGGCGGGAGGTTTACGGGTATAACCGGGCTGTGGACGGTGTGCCGTGCACGCACAAACCTTCGGATGGGTGCCCTGGGAGAACTATCCATGCGGAGATATCTGCCCTTGCAGAGTCATCCCGAGCGGGGGTCAACGTGGCTGGAGGACACGCTTTCGTAACCTCCCACCCATGTGATAGGTGTACTGAGACCCTCAAAGCGGCTGGAATCGCGGGGGTATGGAAGATATGAGCATGGTGATTATAGAGGGTCCCGATGGTGCGGGGAAGACTTGTTTGGTGGAGGCCCTGCTGGATAGGTACCCGGCATTTCGGGCAGCCCCTCGGCCGTGTACGTCTCTGGGCGGTCCCTTGGGGTGGGACGAGATGGCTGCATATCTGGAGCTGTACGGCAAGCTGGACCAGTGTATCTACGACCGTTATCCATCAATATCTGGGGCTGTTTATGACACTGTTTTTACTCGCCACCATCCGGAGTCTCTCTCGGATAGCCTACAAAACCATTTCCGTTGGGTCGTAGAGAACGCCAGAATCATTTATTGCCGTCCACCAATGGATAATATCGTGAGTGCCGTCCACGCCTCGCCCCAACTGACTGGTGTCAGGCAGGGCATCTACCGGATCGTAGATACGTATGACGGCCTTATGGCAAACCTGATCCCGCATGAGCGGTATGATTGGACAGAAGATGCCCTGCCAAGTCTGTGACGGACGCTACGGGGATACCGGCCAGCCCCAGACGATCCCGAGTGACCTGCCCGATATCGTCCTGGTCACTGATGTGGCTCGGGATCCCGAGTGGGTGCGGCGCGTGTGGGAGCTGCCGGAGGCGCCCGTCATAGTCCCGGCCCTCGGGGTTGGGACGTGGGATCATCCTACAGCTGAGCACGCCTATGCATGTGGCCAGCACCGGCTGATCCCTGCTCTTGAGGGGCGTCGTGTCGTTGCCGCTGGCCCTGTTGCCGCTGCTGCCTTGCTCGGCCCAGGCAAGCACCCTGTGGGGCGCTGGGTGGGGTCGGTGATGCCGGTCCCCGCTCTGCCAGGGCCGGACACCCTTAGGAGGGATCGCCTGTCCGCGGCATACATGGCTCGGGCAGGCCTCTACCCTAGGGAGATGGATGTCCGGTACTGCGGTACCGTAGGGATCCGCAATATGGCGAATCTCATCTCCGAGATGGGGCATGCCGTCGGGGCAGCATGGGACCTGGAGACCTCCGGGCTGGATCCTCGCGCTGAGGGCGCTCGTATCCTCTGCGCATCCGTCACTACCTGGGATGATAACGGCATCCGCGGTACGTGGATCGTCATCGAGGATGTTCTGTTTGACCTACTACGTATGAGGCGCTGGCCTAGGGTTGTGGCTGCGCATAACGGAAAGTACGACCAGCTTTGGGCCTATGAGTTGTATGGGGTTATCCCTCCAGTGACATGGGATACCATGCTCGCGGAACATTTGCTCGACCCAGAGGGACCCAAGGGGCTTAAGACTCTGGGGGCCAAGTATCTGCACGTTCCTGACTGGTCGATCGATCTGAAGGATCCTATGGCGGTCCCTGAGAGTGTTCTCACGGGTTACGCCGCCATGGACACCGCCGTGACGGCCGAGATCTGCCGCAGGCAGCGGCCCCACGAGCGGCTGCTGGAGGACCTCCTGATGCCGGCCGGTCGGGCTTTGTTGGGGGCAGAGATCGAGGGTGTCGGCCTCGACCTGGATGGGGCCACGAAGCTGCGAGAGGACCTCCAGCGACAGACCCGGGATCTGACTGAGCGCATATCTGTGCATGGCCCAGCAGACACGCCCCGGCAGGTAGGTGAGCTGCTGTATAGGACCCTCGGGCTGCCGGTGTTGGAGCGCACCGGAACCGGACACCCCCGTGTGGCAGGAACGGTCCTGAGAAGGCTCGATCATCCTGTGGCGAATATGATCGCCGACAGAGCCAAAATTCAGAAGGGCGTGTCTGCGTTCCTCACCCCGTGGATCGAGTCCGTCGACCCTGGAGACCCCCGTTTGTACAGCACTTTCAGGCTTGCCGGGACGGCCACGGGGAGGCTTTCCAGTGGCGGCGCGGAAGGTGCTTCCGGGATCAATCTTCAGCAGATTCCTCGGGACCCTCGATATAAGCGTCTGATCCAAGCTCGCCCTGGATACACTCTTGCCGAGCTGGACTACTCCCAGATCGAACTCAGAGTGGCCGCGCACCTGTCCGGTGATCCCCGGATGCTGGATATCTACCGGACAGGTGGGGACATCCACACCGCAACCGCGAAAGCCATTACCGGTAAACAGTTCCCTGCCAAGTCCGACCGGACGAAAGCCAAGGCTGTTAACTTTGGTTTCCTGTACGGTATGGGGGCAGCGTCTTTCCGAGACTATGCCCGCGACAGCTACGGTGTTGAACTTACGGAGGACGAGGCCGCCGATTACCGAGAGCGTTTCTTCGAGCTTTATGCGGCCCTTCCGGAGTGGCACCGAAGGACTAAAGAAGAGGCCACTCGGAATGGGTACGTGAAGACCCTCTTCGGTCGGGTCAGGTATCTGGACGGGATCATGTATTGGTCAGGGTCGAGAAAGGGGGCGGCTCTCCGTCAGGCGGTGAACACGTCCGTGCAGAGCGTGGCCTCGGACATGATGATTCTCGCCCTCGGACTTATAAACCGACTTATAGTCGATAGTGACAAATATGATGCCAAGATTATTGCCACAGTGCACGACAGTGTTTTGTTGGAGATCAATAAGGACGGAGCTGAGGAGACAGCTCGAAAGGCGAAATACATAATGGAGCACCTGCCCCTGAAGTACTTTGGAGTCAAGATGGATGCACCTATTGAGGCCAGTCTAGCCATGGGCGACCGGTGGGGAGAGATGGAGGAACTTTGATCATCCGAGAACCCGGCACTCTGCCGGTAAATGAAGATGGCATCCCGGTGATCACGCAGTCGCTGGTCAATTCATGGATGGATTGCCCCGCCAATGTGTACTACCGATACATTCGAGGTCTCTCCCCAAAGAGCCCTCAGGAGCACATTACCCGCGGCGTGTGGATTCACGAGTGTCTCGAGGAGTACTACAAAACTGGATGTTGGCGCGACAGGCACGAGGAATGGGCTCGTCGGTACCCGTCCCAGAAGCTCGCTCAGGAGATTGACCGAACTCTAACCGGATACGTTTTCTTCTATGGAGCTGATGAAATGGAGGTTTTGGCCACGGAGCTGCCCCTGGAGGCGGACCTTCCATGTGGGTACAAGTTCCGTGGCAAGCTGGACGCAATTGCTCTAATGCCTGATGGTCGGCGGCTCATTGTTGACCACAAAACCACTAAGCGGGTAAAGCCTCTTGAGCAGCAGATCATTCAGATTCAGGCCCCTATGTATATGTGGCTCTGCGAACAGAATGGCTTGGAGGTTGACGGCTTCCTGTGGAATTACCTGGTGACTCCGGGTCCGCAGCCCCCGAAATTTGTTGGGAATGGTGCTCGGCTTGCCGCACGGCAGCCGCAAACCGATTATCCCACAGCGCTGGAGGCGGTCACGCGGGCCCGTGAGGTATACGGGGGTTCGTTTACACCAAATAAACGGCACGCTGATGAGGTCGAAGCCATGCTCGACTACCACCGGGAAATGCATATCGGCGGCAAGCACGCCGAGGCCAGCCAGCTCTATAAGAGGAGGTCCGTCCCTAGAGCAGATCTGTGGGTCGACACTGTAGTTGGTCGGGTCGACAGGACCGCGCAGGCCATATGGTCGCAAGACTGGTCTGATGAGGGTCAGATACCGGTAGCGCCGAATTCGTATTGGAGCCCGACAGCGGATTATCTGGACCTGGTAACGGCATATATGATGACAGGAAGCTCTGATATGGTAGCCGCACAGCGGTACGTGCAGTCCGACCCGATGGAAAGGTATGGAGACAAGTGAGTAAGATCATCAAAGCCGGGACGGCAAAACCCCGTCCCCCCCGCTATCTGGTTTACGGGCGGTCAAAGCAGGGTAAGACAACTTTCGCCTGCACCGCCCCGAATGTCCTGGTGTTGGACCCGGAGTCGGGCACTCGTGAGGGTGTGACATCCGTCGATGTCTACCCCATTGAGCGTTGGCAGGATTGTGATGAGGCGTTGAAGCTCCTCCGGGGTTCGGATCACGGCTACGATTGGATTGCTGTTGACGGTCTGTCCCGAATCAATCAAATGGCACTCAAGCACGTCATGAGATTGGGCGAAGAGGCAGACCTCTCCCGAGTACCTGGGATGGTTCAGCTCCGGGATTATGGTCGTGCCGGGGAGCTGATGAAAGGTCTCCTAATGTCGCTCCATACGCTACCTCGCGTGGGCATTGTGTACACGGCTCAAGACCGTATGGAGGCCCCCGACCTGGGGGATGACGACGTTCTTGATGAGGACGCCCAGATCCCGGGGGCACGGTACGTTCCTGACCTGCCCAAATCTGTGCGGGCAGCAGCTACGGCACTTGTGGATTGTATTGGCCGAGTGTATTCGGTCACGGTAACTGGAATCCACCCCAAGACTGGTAAGGAGGTCACTCAGAGACAGCACCGTCTGTGGATCGGTCAGACAGAGCAGTATGACACCGGGTATCGATCCGCCCATAAGGGCATCCCCAACTATCTTCGCAAACCCTCAGTAGTCCGCCTCCGGGAGCTGCTGGAAACTGGTAAAACCAACTAATAAAAGGAGCAGACACAATGGCCAAGATCACTCTCGACTTCAGCAACGTTTCCGAAGGTTCAACCTTCTCCCCCCGCCGCCTTCCTGAGGGCTCTTACCTCGCCGATATCGTCAAGGTCGAGGCGAAGAACTCCAAGGCCGGTAACCCGATGCTGGTTTACACCCTCATTCCGATTGAGCACCCGACAGCTGTTTACCCCTACTACATCGTCCTGGACGAGAAGCAGCTGTGGAAGTTCCGCGCCCTGCTGCTGGCAGCGGGGAAGGATGTCCCGAAGCGAAAGGTCACGGTCGATCCAGAATCAATCGTGGGTAAGCAGATCATGATTGATCTTGAAGATAGCGAGTGGGAGGGTCGCGAGAAAAGCATCGTTGCCGGTGTTTTCAAGCCTAGCCCTGAGGAAACCTCGGCCCCTGAAGGGGGCGGCGAGATCGAATTCGACGTGGACGAAATCTGATCGACACCCATCTACGGCGGGGGCTCCGGCCCCCGCCCTTAGTAGGAGCATGATGCAACCCGAGTACCGAATCGTACAAAATATTAAGAAGCTTATCCGGTCCCGCGGGGGCTGGTGCGTGAAAATACATGGCGGGCCCTATCAGGACGCGGGAACACCAGATATTTTGGCCTGCTACAAGGGCCAATTTATTGCCATCGAGGTAAAAACCTCCCGAGGAGTAGCCCGGCCTGAGCAGAAGGTCACCCAGCGAGCCATTACCGGGTCGGGTGGATACGCCCTTATCACGCATCTGATTGGAGATGTGGCGGATGTCCTCGATGCCATCGACGAGCTTTGAGATACTGTCCCGAATCTGGGGGGCGTCTGAGGGGTATGTCTGGACCCCATGGATTGAGGCCGACTCATGGGGTGGGCCAAAAGGACCTCGATATCATGAGGGATGCGCGTGGCGTTGGCCCGAGCGGGCCGACGATATCCGAGCCCATATAGAGGACCACGCGGATGATGACCAATATTTTACCCCGGGGGTTTTTTCCGCCCCACGTCGTGTCACTCAGCATGCCATCCCGGCGCCGTGGCTGTGGGCTGACCTCGACTCGGTCGACCCGACACGCGTCGAGGGGCTAGTCCCAACGATCGCGTGGGAGACATCGCCCGAGCGCTATCAGTGCGTGTGGGAGATGCCATATCCACGTGAGGGCGCCACGGAGCATGGAGGGCCCAATCACCGACTCACGCACTATCTCGGGGCTGACCCGTCCGGCTGGGACGCCACGCAGCTGCTAAGGGTTCCCGGAGCGGCCCACACCAAGCACGGCCCCCAGCGGGGCCAGCTGCTGTGGTCGGATGGGCCGCGTCTGCACTGGAGGCAGATCGTCCGGCTGCCAGAGGTGCCTACGAGAGACGATGATGCCGCCATGACGGCCCTATCTGAGGAGGCCATCCGCGGTGTTGACCGAGCTGCTGTGTGGGCTCGTGTGCGTCCGCTGGTATCCACACGTACGCGGGAACTGATGGCGCTCCGGGATACAATCGGTCTGGACAGGTCAGAGGCTCTCTGGTCCGTGGAGCGTGACCTGGCGGACGCCGGCTGCTCTGTACTGGAGATTGTGGCGACGGTCATGGGGTCCCCGCTAGACAAATACCGAGGTCGCGGGGATCATCTCCGCCGCCTGTCCATCGAAGCCTCCCGGGCGGTGGCGGAGCGACCTATGGAGGCGCTGGAGGGTGGCGCGCTGCCTGAAGGTGCACCTATGTGGGCATCTGACCTGGCGTCAATGTATATTCCCCGACCCCGGTGGCTCATAGATGGTATCTGGACCCGCGGGGGGTGTGGCTTCATCAGCGGCGCACCCAAATCGTACAAATCGTGGCTTGCGCTAGACCTGGCTGTCGCGGTGGCAACCGGTGCGCCCATGCTGGGGATGCATCGCGTAGCTGCCCCCGGCCCTGTCCTGTACCTACAGGAGGAGGACTCTCTCGCTACCGCGGTGGACCGTCTGGATCAGATCGTGGAGGGGCGTGCTCCAGGGCATCACTGGGGTGGCTCGCTGGATGGGCTAACCTGGTCGCCACCGCAGCCCCTGCCTATCGATATACAGGCCCACACGGGGGCAGTGCTGTCGGATCCCAGATGGCATGCGTGGCTCGGGGAGCGAGTCCGGACCTACGGCTATCATGCCGTGATCATCGACACCCTCACCACCACTGTGGGCGATGTGGACCTAGATAAAGCAGTGGACCTCCAGACCCGAGTGCTCCGGCCGCTCCGTGAGCTGGCGCAGACATATGTCTGCGCCATGATCATCGTCCATCACTCCCGTAAAAATAATCAGGGCGGTAGGCGGGGCTCCAATATGTTGGGCTCTGTGGCCCTCCATGGCTGGGTGGACTGCGCTCTGTATCTGGACCGGGATGAAGAGTCTGGTGGGATCACGGTCTTCCCTGAAGGTAAGCACGACCCGGCCGAGAAGTGGTCTATGCGCGTGCCTCGGATGTACCGGGATTGGGTCACTGGAGCTCGGCAGGTGTGGGAACCTGAGCTGGTCGACGCTCCGGAGGGCCAGGTCAGGCCGCAGGCGGGCGGTAAAATCACCGGTGTCGTACGTGGCATGGGGGGCACGGCCACGGCTGGGCAGCTGCGAGAGGTCGTGGGACGGGGGTATGTTCGTCAGGTGGCCTCAGCCATGGCCAATGGCCTGCTCGCGGAGGGGCCCGCGGGGGTATTTACCGTAGTCAAGCCAAAATGAGCAGTCCAAACTGTTCGTTTCTGTGCAGCACAACCGGGGTGGGGTAGTGTCTAACACATGGAGAACAGCAAGTACTTCGCGGATCTGATTATCGACTATGGGGAGACCTTTTATTGGTCTAAAACCCCGGAGTACATGGCCTCGCAGTGGGTTAAGGCTCTACCCAAGGCCAGTCTCTCCGATTTCCACGAGTGGTTCGATCGTGGATTCTGGGACCCAGATATTGCCAAGTCCCTCTCAGATGCAGGGGTCTTCCCCTGGGAAGTCCGATCTGATACGGCGTACGATCTATGCAATGGTGATCTTCCCATTGATACTTTTCTTCGAGCACGGAGGTACTGATTATGTATGAGAGCTCGTCCACTTACACATGGTGGGACATCGAGGACTGTGTCGGTCCTCTGGCAATGCAGGCTGTGGACCGCTGGGAAGCGCTCGGCCTGCCTAAGGATGCTACTGAAAACCCTGCAGTACTCCAGGTATGGACGACCCCCGAGGAGGAAATCGTCTACACTATCGCCTTGTTCTACGGAGACACAGAGGTGTACACCGCCGAGGGATGCATCAAAATCTCCGGGGTTTCCCATAGAGTAGCCGCAACAGCTGCAGAAAGTGCCATCTTCGAGAGTGCAGAGGGTGTTGTTGGTAAAAGCGCTGCAGATGAACTCACGAAGGAGTTGCAGGCGTGGCTCCGTCGGTAGTAGATACGTCATTGGGGCAGCACCCGTTCAAAATTCAAGATACCTTTACATGGGAGGATTTGTCTCGCGGGACCAGCTTCGCTGCGGAGCGAGCTCGACGTAGCTGGGAAATAGGCGACGTCCCAAAGGGGCCAGAAGCCCATTTCTTTGAAGCTCATATGAGAGTTTTCAAGGAGTGTGGAAAGTTTACCCTAGTGATTTCTGTTCTTTTGCGGCCGTACGACTTTTTCATATCCCCGAGCATCTCTGAATTTCGGGCAGCGGAAACCCTTGACCTGGCAGCTCTGGCCATGACGTACCTTGATGGTATGCTCGGGACACCCTTGGCGGAGAGGGCCATGCGTCGGTATGGAGGGAAAATTTTGGAGTGGCTCGAATCAGTGGCTACCGTATACACACAGGAGGAAATGAAATGGAGCTAACAAAAGCACAGCGTGCATTCCTTCAAAGTTTGAGGGTCTTGAATGCCGCGGGAGTGTACCCCAATGTCCTACAGGTGGCGTCTGCCATTGAAGGCGGTCTGTCGTATGGTCAGACTCTGTACAGGTATAAGGTCTGCAGCCAGCTGTCCACTCTGGGACTGGTGCGTAACAATGGGTGCGGCAGGATGTATGAACTGGAAATCACCACGGAGGGGCTGCGGGCTCTCGAGGAGTGACGTCACCGCTCTGGTGTCTCGGCGTAGTACCTGAACTCAGCAAGTTAACATTTATAGTGCTCAATTGTACCCACCGCAGGAAGGGGAGATTATGATGGGTGCCATGAAAATTCCGTTCGAGATTGACCCCAAAAACCCCAGCCACCGAGCCAGGGTAGACGCGGCCAGCCGCACGTGCCGCGTATTCCCCGACATCGCTTCGCCCTCCATCTGCGGCCATGCATGGGATCCTGAGGCTAGGCGGGCTGCGTACGCTAGGGTGGCCCCTGTCTGGCGGGTGCGAGACGACGGCACGGTCCCAGTCACCTACGAGACCCACGCTGACAATCTATGGCTCGTCCAAAGCTACCACCGAGCTCTCTGGGCGGCAGTAGAACGAGCTCGGGATGTCTCGAAACTGACCCACCGAGACCAGGTAGAGGCCCTCATCGGAGCATACCACCTTGAAATCTGGGTGCGGACAGGTGGTGCCAGAGTGCTGACCATCTGACACTGACTACTACAACTACTAACGATAGGATCATGAGATGAAAAATACTCTTTGCGCAATCTCCTTGATTATAGGTTTTCTGATTAGTGTTTATGTGTCCCTGATTGGCGAGAGCCCGCTCCTGTGGCTGTCACTAGTGCTGATTTTCGTAGTACCCATGGCTCTGGCCTCGTGGGGGGACACTCCAGATAGGTGACCTGGTACAGCCAGACAGAAAATGAACAGTTTAGACTGTTCATTATTTTACGCGGCTCAGGCGGTCTAGTAATATATACATTGTCAGCAAGACAGAGAAAGGAACCAGAAATGACCACCATCGCTACCATCGCCGCCGAGTACAACATGCAGCCCTACGAACTGGCAGCCTTCCTCGATCTCGGGCAGGGTGTCGACTACGAAAAGGAACTCGACGAAGAGGAAGCACAGAACGTCATCGACATCCTCGAGTACGACAAGGAGCACAACCACTGACAGACGAAAAATCCCCGGCCAAGCGGCCGGGGATTTTCCCTACCACCCCAGGAACACTGGAATATTGACAATCACCCGGCCACCCTCTTTATCCATGGAGTGGCACCACACCTCCATGGCTTGACCGCTCTCCGACGCCCCAATATACATAGCCCCCCCATTTGGGGTAGTAATCTCAGACAGAGTCCTATTGTGCCACTCCCCGCCGGGAAAACTCACAAGCTTCTGCGGCCATTCCGCGGCCACATCTGGGTCAAGGCGCAAATCCAGATGGACATTGCCTGCCCCACAGGCAGAAGTCAGCGTAATCCTTCCTTCCGGGTTGTGGTCACCAGCCCCAGACTTCACTCCCGGCTCGAACCGGCCGACCACAGACACCGATGGACCGGGGGCCTCCGGCACAGTGAGATGCGGTACCAGGATCCGTTCCTCATTACGGAGCTCAAAATGATAGTCCCGGCCACGCCTAATATCAGCGGGCCCGATCTGCGGGATCGGCAGCAGGTACGAAACCTCCTGCCCCCCAGCCTCGCGCACGACCAGCCTGTCCCCATCCACACGCACCCCTACCACACCAGACTGGTGGGGTGTCGGTGGTGCCGGGGGATCACTACCCTCCTGCCACGACAGCAGACCTATATCATACGAGTACCCCTCCTCCAATCTGAGCGGCTCATAGGTCCTCTGTGACACCCCAGTCGACAGCCGAAGAATCCATTCCACTCCGACAGCCAGCTCAACCGCGCCTATGTCCCTGCTGGCTGGGACCCGTCTCACTACGGTAGATACCTCGACGGTGCCGTCTGGGGTCTGTGCCAGACGGGACTGTGGGGTAGCGGTCAGCCAGCCCCCGCTAGGGAGCTTTCCTATGACCTTGCCTGTATGCACTGAATCTCCAATCTGTAGGTATTGCACAATAGAATGACGGCCCCGGTAACTCAGGGCCGTCATTCTATTGTGTCACTTGCCTATCACGGATTCCACAGACCCAATAGACGTACAGATCGAGGCCAGAGCTGCCGCCCCAACCACAGACAGCGTCGACCTCCAATCAATAGCAAGCAGCCCAGCCTGCGCCACACCTACCACAGCGACCAATGATTGCGCTGCAGTCTTAACAGCCCGTTCCAGGGCGTTCAACCAAAATACCTTGGTCCACATATCCTATTCCCCTCTCTCCAGCTCGGACACTCTGTCCGAGATGTCCTCAAGCCTCTCTGCCACATGGTGCCCGTCCATCGTGGCCCGGCGGCTAGCCTCCAATATCAACTCACGCTGATGCTGCAACTCGCGATCTTGGCGCACAGTAGCTATCGTTAGGTCCTCAACTGCAGCCGCCAGAACATCCAACTTGGAAACTGCCCTGTCCACCGCGTCACGGAGAGACCCACCAGAGTTGGGGCGCTGCTCGTGCAAGATGGCGCTGGTTTCCCGTGCAGTCTTTGCATTCTCACGCCGCATATCCAGTATCTCCCCCCGTACCCGCACTCCCGTATACCACGCCGTGGTGACAGCCCCCAGACCGGCCAGCACCGGCCCGAGGTCCTGCCACCACGGCAACCATATCTCAGGAGGCATGATCCTGAGCCGCCAGGAGTTTCTCCAGGGCTGCATCGATACGATCCATGCGAGCCTCCAGCCGCAGGACGCCGCTCTTGGCGTCTGCGACTTCCTGCCTCAGAGAAACTGGGCCCTCCCGCATGATGTCCGCTGTCTGAGAGACGGCCTTGGCCAGCCGCGCACCAGCGTTGTCCGCAGAGTCCCCAAAAGTCGCTGCCCACACATGCTGAGCTGCCAGATCCGCGATACATGCGGCCTCATCGGCTGGAGGGTTGGCCGCCCGTCCCAGCAGATCCGAGGCCTTTCGACCCCCGCCAAAACCAGCGGCCCACACCGCCGACGCAATCCTATCGACATCCTCAGGTGTTACCACCTCAACCTCACTTTCTGCGGCCCTCCCGGTAGAGGGACCGCTACCATTCTTGTGCAGCCACGTGCCTGTATCGGCGGCGGCGCGTTCCACGTCATCCCATGGAAACCGCCCTGACGTGCGGTTCAGCAAGGACACGTGCATATGGTGCTCGTGCCCGCTACTAGGGCGCCATGCCCACCCATACGTACGTGAGCAGATGCGGCCATGATAAATCACGTAATGAACACGCGGGTCACCAATACAGGCGTTCAGAATCCTCTGAATATCCACGCCCTTCTCGGTGATGTCCGCCGCCCTGACAACCCCCCGAGAATCCGGGTTGTGCTCACTGGTCCCACGCTGGTGCGCCGCGTCACCAATAGTACCGTCAGAACTACGATCACGATTCGGCCAAAGAGCGTCAACCTCAGCAATCAGCGTTCTCAGCGCAGGTGCGAGAGTCCAATTCATGCTCCCTCCTTTCGTTTCCTACTTCAGTGTGGCACCGGCTGCACCACACGTCCCTATCACACAGATACATACGTGCCCCAACCGCCCCACACGAGGGACAATCGGCAATGAAAATAGCCTTACGGAGCAAACTTACTCACCTCATCCACAGAACAACAGCGCTAACCGCGGCATACCCACCAGTAAGAGCTCCCCCAGACGCCAGCCGGGCATCGGTGGAAACCGTGAAATACTGGTCCAAACTGGACAAATAGAACGGCCACATGATTGCAGCAGGAACATCCGCTGAGCCCATCATAGACATCATCTGTGGGCTATAGTTGGAGCCGCACTGTAGCCTGCCATAGCACCACCCAGCGGCCTGGCCGGCGTCATACCGTGGGGCGATCGTTCCCCCCACCATCACGACCGCCCGGGTAGCCCACGGGGCACACGGCACAGTCGCCACAGATGCCGCACTCCAGCTAGAAGACGGCTGCCACGAATCATTGGACGCCTGATAAGACTGTGCATTAATCTGCTCGCGCAGAGCGTCCGGGCCGATGAGGCCCTTCCCAATCTCCAAGGTGCCATCGAAAATAGCGGAGCCCGACACATGCAAGGTTCCACGGGTCATTCTAATGTCACCAGAACCGATGGTGGCTGCAAATTCCGCCATCCTTGACTCAAGCATATCAACGCGATCAACCAGCGCCCGCAGACCAGCGTCATCCGCGGGACGATCAATAGCCCTAGGATCAATACCCACTAGTAACCCCCTGCAAAATCGGCTTTATCTTCAGTATTTGCCCAGATACCGGATCCGGATCTGCCACCCAGCCCAGCAACCTCCCCCTCAAATCGGTATTAACCTCCGGAAGATTCGGGTTCCTCAACTCGACGTCTACAATATCACCAACCTCGAAATTTCTCGTCGGGATACAGTCCTCCAACAGAACCTCAATAGCGTATGAATTAGTTCCGTCTTTCTGGGTGTCCATGGCGGCATCCACATAGCCCCGGATAATGTCAGGGTTTTTCGACCCAGTATCGGGGCTCCACCGCCGTTCCACACGGAGGAAACCAGCCCCAAGATAAGCCTCAGCCTGTACCGTGTACATGTACCGCTCATCCCCCTCGCGGTTTGCGGTACCGGTAAAAATGGTCGCACCTTTTCCGTCCGTGTAGTCCTCCGTGCGGGTCCACCCACCACGGGCAAGTACGCCACGCACCGAGGACGACCCGAGATGATCCGACACCAGAGCGGCGAACTCGAGATTCCCGTGCTCACCGATCGACCACCTTGTCGTGAACTCGCACCCGGCACGGGACGACATAAGATTCTGCAGCCCGGCCAAGCAAGTCATGTCCTGGTCGTTCGTGTACGTCCTATCACCCACACGACCCGGATCCTCTTCCACATGCCCTGAAAACTCCTGCGCCAGACGATTCAGGCCGATTTTCCGGGCAATCGTCGTATAAGGCAGCCCACGATACTCGCCAGCTTCGATGTAGTTCCGAGCCAGCCATCCCTCCGCGGGTTGAAGACCCAGCTCAATGGTGTCGCCAGACCCGAAAACACGCTTTTCAACCCAGCCAGCCCACACCACATAGTAAGCCCCGTCCGCCTCAATCACACCGGCCAGTATTGCTCTCAGGGGTTGTGTGGCTACCTGCCACAGCGGAGGGAGGCGGTCACAAACAGGCAGCTTCAACGTTACCGAATCCGACCTACCCATGATATGAGAGATACTCCCGGACACCATTGCGCCCGGGAGTTCCGTGATGGCCCTCCCGGTGCGCTCATATGATATCCACCGAATACCGAGGTTACCCATTGTCGGTGGCCACCCAATTCACCGCGACCTGCGCGCCCGTCTCGACAAACATGGAGAATTCAGACGATGTGACATTGAAAACCTTGGGCGCATTCCACCCAACATTACCAGCCGGTGAATTAATGGTAGCCACCACAATCGGAGGGTTCCTGAACCGGCCCGGCGGGAAGGAGACCACTTTAGTGTACGAATTAGGGCCGCCAACAAGAACACTACCTGCCGCAATTTGGGGGACCTTGGGCATCTCATCCGCATACGCCAAGCGACGCCACGACGACCCCGTCCACACAAGATAAGAGCCTTGCTTAGTGACAAAAATGGGAGTGCCGACTCGCAAAGCCGCCCCGCTGGGGGCATCGGTGTTGATCACCGGGATGACCCCACCAGCAGCCGCCGTATACTCCCTTATGTCCGTGGCAGAGATGCCTCCTGCTGAGCGGACCCGCAGCTCCGCGAGGGGGAGCACCCCAGCAGGCAGCGACGGCGCTTGCGGTGACGGCGACGCTGTGCCCTGCACCACAGTAGCCACTGCCTCGTATTTACCCGAGGAGTCCGCGGACCCATCCAAGACCCTGAGCCCCACCACATCAATACGGTCATATGTGGCGTGCTTGGTGGGGATGCCCACCGTATTGGACGATCCGGAGGAGACCCAGTACGACCCGTTAGTGCTCAGCGCCGGGGTGACCACCGCACACCCGGCAGATATCACCGCGCTCGACCCGGACACGGACACCGCAAAACCAGAAGAAACACCGGCCCGAACAGCATTGGTGTGCGCATCATGAGTCATAGTGTTCCCCACAGCGGCCCGGCGGAAATCCGCAGGCTGGATCGCAACATTATTACCTATAGGAAGAACCGGGTCAAACGCCATTACACAAGCTCCTTTATCGTAATTACTGCGGTACTGGTTTGATTGTACTCCGCCGCTGAGTATCGGATGGTCCAATAGCCATCACTCAGCGACTCCGGCCACTCCCGGATAGACGGAATAGCCGGCACGTCACCTCCGAGAAGAGCTGACCTCCGCAGCGGGTCCACAACCAGCTTTTCACCATACCCAAGCGTGATGCCGTCCCACGTCAAAATATATGATCGCGATGCTCCGGTGAACAGCAGCGACGGGGACGTCACAGGCCCCGAAATCTCGGCCACAAGCCGAGCCGCATGTGGCACATAAACCGTGACCTCGCCCTGAGTAGTAGTAGTGGCCCAGCGCAGCGGAAACCGCCACGGGAAGACCAAACCCCCGCTGATCTTGTGCAGCCGGAGTTCATGCCGCGCATACCCGCTTGAATCCAGCTGCCCATCAGGACCCTGCCCACCCCGAAACCACACCGGATCAGACGCCGTCAGCTGGGTGTCCCAATGAAAAATCCTCGCATCATTGGTGAAGCTGATTTTCAGCTCACCACTACGACGCACCATGATGGATTGCCATCCCACAGCGGTCCTCACAGATAGCCAGCAGTCCCCGTTTCTGAGTGTCTTCCGCAGCAACCGGATAGCCCCCTGAGCATCCTCAGGAGACTCGCCAATGTAGTGCCCGGAAATACCTCCCGACATGGCCCCGCTATAGGGGTCGGTCATCCACACACCATCCAGCTGAGTCCGCTGACCCGACGTATACACAGGTGCTGGGAGGCCCCACATGGATACCTCCGACGTCACCCATTTGTCCCCATCGTTGAGGTCCAGTCCGCGAATCACCACGCTTCTGGTCACATCAGCCTCCTAAGCGCCTGAGACACCGCCACAGCCGTGGAATACGGGTCAACGTTGTACGTGTTGATTGTAGCACTGCTGGAATGAGTCGGCATGGATGCCGGGGCCGCTCCGGACCCCTCTGGAATAACATTCCTGGCAGTTTGGGCAATACCACTAGCCCGACTCTCCAAATAGCCCTGCTGACCAGCGATAGAGTCAGCAAAGTCCCGGACAATTGCCTCACCGGAATAGGTCACATATCCCCTACCAGAGAAGGGGCCCCACTTGGCTGGAGAGAACGGCCACAGACCGCGAAGCTTGGACATGCCGTCAGACACCCAACTGGTTAGCTTATTCCAAGAATTCTGGATACCCCGCAGGAACCCATTCACCAGAGCCTCACCGGACCGCAGTAGGAAACTACCCATGTCGCCGAGAGCTCGCATGATAGCACCAGGGATACCAGACACGAATTCTACCACGTTATTCCATACACCCTTGGCGCCCTCGAGGAACTGGCCGGTCCATTTGACCGCGCCATCCCACAGCTTCGGCCCCAAATCAGCAATGGCAGTGACGATCTTACCAGGCAGTTCAGTAAGCCATTTCACATATCCGAGGAAGGCGTCGATCCCGGCCTTGACAAAGGCTCCGAACCACTCAACAGCTTTGAGCCACAGATCCCCAAGGAAAGCGAGTCCGTCCAGGATCATCCCGGGCAGATTACCGATGAACTCACCGAGAAGCTCAAATCCCTTGATGGCAGCGTTTGAAAAATCCTCGGCCCATTTCATTGTGACAATGTACTCGACAAAGGCGTTGAACCCTTCAACGATTTTATCCCACAGTCCCTGTAGCCACTCGCCAAATCCGGCAAAGGCCTGCTTGACCCCCTCCCAGCCACTGGCCAGCCAGTCAAGGCATCCCTTCCACACGCCATTCAGCCACTGCACCACAGCGTCCCAGTTCGTGATGAGTAGATACAGCGCGGCCGCCAGGAGACCAATACCCGTCACAATCCACGTGATCGGATTGGCCAGCATAGCCGCTGTGGCAGCCCAGATGGCCGCAGTCACCTGGTAGATGCCCACGAGCACCAGCCCCGTGAGAAGCGCCCCGAGAACACTAAAAACCCACGTGTTCTTCTGCACCCACCCTGCCAACTCCTGAAATTTCGGCAGCAGCTCGGCCATCGTATCGCCCAGCCAAGTGAAAACCGCAGAACCCAAAGGCTCCAAAGCCTCCAAAGCCCTGTTCTTTAGCAGCTGCCACTGCTCAGCAAAATCCATGGTCTCCTCAGCCAGACCGAGGATGGAATCGTCAGTAGCACCGATGGACTTCATCATATCCCCGGCCGAGAGCTGTCCGGTTTTCATAGCCTGCACAAACTGCATAGCACCGCGAGTACCAAAAATCTTGGACGCCAGTTCGAGAGCTGCGGCTTCATTACCCTTATTCAAGAAGCCTTGAATTTCACTGGTAACACGCTGGAAAGCCTGTTTTGGGTCCTCGCCTTTCTTAGCCAAAGTGACAAGACCCTTACTAAGGGCCGCCATAACCGCTGTGGAATTCAAACCGGCCTTGTCAAAAGCCCCCACCATAGCAATGGTGTCCTCGAAACTAAACCCAAGCGTTTTCATCGAGGGCGCCGCCTGCTGCGCAGCTGACGCCAATTCGTTCATACCCACACCGGTGGCCTGTGACACCCGGAACAAGTTATCCATGGCGGCCGAGACCTCGTCGCCCTTCAACCCAAAGGCCGAAAAAGCCGCTGTGGTCCTGTTGATATCCACGTCCTGCCCAAGCAGACGGCCAGCCTCCAGATACTGGGAAGCCACCTTCTCCAGAGTCTCCCCAGAAAGCCCCAGACGAGTATTGAGGTCGGCCACAGTAGAGCCAATCTTCGAATACTCCTCTGGCACAGACCGCCCAATACGCTTGGCTATATCTACCATGCTCTGAAGAGACTCACCGGAAGCGCCAGTACCCACGCGGATGGTGTCATTGACATTATCAAAGACATTGCCAACCTCATAAAGACCCTTGCCCAGGCCGGCAAGCATACCTCCAGCCAAAGCTGGAAGGGCCCAGCCCTTCAGGCCCTCAGCAAGACGCTCCGAGAGTTTCTTCCCACCCTCAGCACCAGCACTATCGGCCGCACCACCCACAGCGCTTGATATCTCATCGGTGATTCTCTTTTCAGAGCCCTGCATAGAAGGGACAAGCTGAAAATAGCCGGTTGCTAGTTCTACGCTACCCATTGGCCCACCACTCCTCGAAATCCTCCGGGGCTACCGGGTCTGACCCGAATACTTGAGTCGAATCATCATTATCTCCTGGCCTTGGCATTGGCTTCGGCCGGCGAGCATTCCTATCCCCGCCCCGCTGCCAGTTACCGGCATTCAGCAGGTCCACAACATTGGCCAGCATGTATTCTGTGGCAGCCCACGGAGCGCCCAGAACCGCCGCCAGGTATGACCCTGGATCGGCTGTGTATATTACAGCTCTGAGGTCGGACCACGTACAGCGATCCGACCCCACATCCCTGAGCTTCAGGCCCCTGCGAATGAGCTCACCCTCTACAGCCATATGGTGAGCTATCACGATACTCAGGAGCCCGACGATTCCCCCATGGAAATCCCGGAGTGTTCCGCCCAAGCTTTCATGAGCTCAGCGGCCTGAGTTTCATCGATGAGCTCCAAAATACCTGGTGAAAATCGCTCCAAAAGCTTCACCTGCGCCTCAGCCGCTGCAGCCACATCCTCAGGCCTAGGCTCCCGGCCCCGTTTCTGCGCCTTGGCCAGAGGCTTAGCAGCCTCAGCCAGGCCCAAGCGCGCCCCGATCGGAAGCCTATTCATATTCGGCAGCTCACGGATTTTCTTTTCACCAGGCACTCGGAATCGGAACTTTTCCGACTGGCTAAGATCAACCTTATCGAGTTCAAAAACATCCCTCATGCCGACACCACCCCGTCGTCCAGAAGGATATAGATGGAGTTACCGTGCTTGTCCGGGTAGCAAGACAAAGTAACCGGCCATTTGATCGCATCCGTGGCACTAAAAGTAATCGTATCAGTGGAAGTCACCTGACCGTCCGGCACAAAGATAAGGATACGCGCCTTACCGTCCTTCATCTTGAAGTACCAGGACTTATGAGGCAGCTCGTCAGCCCGGATTTTAACAGTAGTGCGAGTACCAGTAGACGAAGTTGCCTTGGTAACCTCAACATTAGACTCACCCGCGAAATTCTTGAGGCTCTGCTCATTCGTCTCAAGCTGGGTCCATTTCAGCTCACCAGAAAAAGTTTCGAGGATCTTCTTAACGACTGTTCCAGACCAATCTTTAATATCATTAGTAGACCGGTCAACAGTAAGTTCAAGGCCATCCTCAGACACATAGCCTGCATCCACAGCCTCCGACGGAATCGTGTCCCCCGCGTGAGTCGGGGCGGTGTCCTGGAGCTTTGGAGACGCCAGAATCGCACCAGTCACAGCCTGATCAGGCCTGCCGGCGAAGATGTTCAGATTGTTAACAGCCATTACCTCTCCTAAATAGAAATACCGGCCACATACAGCCGAATAGCAAATGAGTACCGAGAAATACCCGTATTAGGGTCAGGGTCCGGATACGGGGCCACAACCACCCGGCAATCATGGCACGGATAATTCCCCACCCACCCGCTAATTGGCAGCTCTTCAAGCAGCTGCAGGACCTTTGCCACCAGCTGAAAAGCTGCATAGTCATCCTGAGGACTGGTCCCCCAGCACGAAACCGATATCTGATGCACCGACCTCCGAGGGTCCAGAATCTCCCCACCGGTCGACCGGACAACAATACACGGGGTTTTACCAATATGATCGGCCTTGCCCGAGGTCCGGACACTGGTCTTAGAACTCAGATATCGAATAACTGCAGTCTCGACATCTGGTCGGACAGCAACGCTCATGAGAGGCTCCCAAAGGCCGTAGTAAGCACCTTGTCAGTTGCCTCCATTCTAGCACCTTTATAAGTTTTCGGCCGTACCGTAACTCGAGCTCGCCGAGCCCCCTCATACTCCGAGTACTCGAAATCATCCGGACCAGCCTGGCCTACCATCTGTTCACCCCACGAGCGAAGCTTATCCTTCACACCATCACTCTTACGAATGGCATCAAAAGCTTCATAATGGAACTCAAGTTTCATCAAACCGCCAGCCATATCAATCTGCCCCGACCAAAAATAAGCACGTATGATCCAGAATAGTCCCAGAATCCCACACCTGAGGATGGGCATCTACTCGGTATCTGGGAACCGACTCATCCTCCCAAATACCGTCATAGACACCCTTATAGCGGGCCACAACATCAGCTGCCAGGACCACTACTAGATCCCACCGGAAAACAGACGTCCCCGCCGGCGCCCACACCGTATAAGCAACTTTCCCGTCACCCTGATAAGAACCCTCCAGGCCGTCCATGAGACCGGGTTGGACCGAGCACCCTGGCACAATCCCGCGGGTACGTACTTTGCCGTACTCCCACTCACCGCGGGGGTTGAGCTTTCGCTCCGGAGCCCCCACGATAATGGTCTGAGTCATATGCGATACGACGCTCATGGCCGCTCGCTCAGCGTATATGGCCCCAGCACACGACGCACAGGCTCACTGACGACCAGCTGACCACCGGCAGTCCCGTAGGACGCCGAAATCGAGCCCACAGCCTCCTGAGTCCTACCCAGCGGACTCGCCCACGACGCCAATACGATCGACGCCACAGCCGACGCCACAGCTCCCGGGACCTGCTCATAGCCGTGCGTCATCACAACCGTCGCAGCCCCCAGACGAGACGGCAGCTCCCGCTTAGTACGTACCATACCCCTAGGGGACCAGCCATCCAGCTCCCACTCCTCGTCCCCGACGGCTACCACAGGGGGGACGACGAGCCGCAAAGTCGGCAGGATCAGCGTATTACCACCATATGTATCCATGATCACCGCGTGCGTTTCGACCCCAGCTACATGCCAGCCGCACACATCCCTCACCACGTCCGAGGCACGCTGAATCCAGCCCGAGAGCCCCGGGCTGGATTCAGGCACCCGGCCCAGACTGGCCTCCGCCAGCTGAGCCGGGGTGATCAAGCTACTTGCCACGTGGCTTGTCTTCCTTCTCAGTCTCCTCCGCTGCATGCTGAGGAGCAACACCAAGACGCTCAGCGTCCTCCGCGGACAGCTGAATCGTCACCGGATCACCATGCAGCAGAACCTCATAGATATCCATAGCGGCTCACTTCGACAGGTCGATGGCCGCGAAGGCCAGCGGCTGACGAACGGCCAGAAGCTCACGGACCTCAAGACGCGTCGTGACAATGTCTTTGGTGAAATTGTCTGCATGGCTGGTGGTGGTCTCCACACGGACACCGCCGCGACGGTACAGAGTAGCAGCACTCTTGAAGGCACCGACAAGCGCTGTACTGTCCCCCATGGCAGGGGTGACCACAGTGGTCAGGCCCCACAGGTTCGGGTACAGCATCAGACCGTCCTGACCATACTGGCCGGAGAACATGCCGCCGCCATAGTACTGGCCGTTCTGGTCCTTCGAAAGGCGCAGCTTCTCAAAGACTGCGGGTCCGATCACGATGGCGTCAGCAGTGTGGCCGGAGCTGCGGCTAATAGCCGAAATGCCCTTGAAGATGGCATCCGCCTCGGTGTCGGTCCCCTTAGTGATAGCCTGCACACCAGAGGTTTTCAGGACACCCAGCATATTGGCGCCAGAGCCGTCGCCGTTCAGCAGGGCGGATTCCTCAGCAAGCTGTAGCTGATACACGCCACGGCCGTTGATTTCCGACACCAGGAAAGCGAAGTCTTCCAGCATTTCATCCGAATACTGGACAAACCCGCAAATCTTCTTGTAGGGTGAAGTTTTGGCCGTCGGATCGCCCACATGGAACTGAGGCTTCTCCTCGCCTTCGCCTTTGAAACCGACATTACCCTCGAGGGCGCCTTCCACAAGCCACGAAACCGCGGCAGAATCGGTGGAACCCTGGGCGAACAAATCCGCGACTTGGAGACGGCGACGGGTAGTAACCAGACCAGGCACGAACTCCGTTGCCCATGGCATGGCAGACGAGGGATTCTTCTGGACATCGGTGTTGTCCTTGCGGCCCAGCCACTCAGGGGCGGCCACACTCGCGCCGCGCATGCCCTTGATCTGGGCCAGGCGAGGGCCCACAGCCTTGACCACAAACTCGCCAAGCGTCCGCGCTGTGCTCTCCTCAGCTGTATTCTCCTCGACCGCGTCAATACCCTTGATCGAATCCACAATGCTCTTGGATTCCAGCAGGCTGTTCATGGTCTCACGGGCAGCCGCCAGCTCCGCAGCCAGGCCCTTGACCTCGACCACACGGCCACCAAAACCGCCATTCTCAGCCGCCTCGGTAGCGGCCTTCTCAAGCTTCTCGTTCAGGCCCTTGATATGGGCCTGAAGTGCGCTAATATTCACTGATCCTCCTCCACGCCCAAAAGGGCCTTGATTTCAGCCATAGGAACACCCTTCTGGCTGTTTTCCTTGGTGTCTTCGGGTTCATCTCCATACGCATCGAGGAGTTCACCCAGAGCCTCATAGGCCCTTCTGATAAGATCCATATTCTTGGCCGAGATTGCCCGACCGGCCTTGACCTCGGTAATTAGTGCCTCCTGGTTCGCCGGGATTGGCACCACAGAAATCTCGTACAACTCAAGCTCTCTCAGTTCATACCCGGCCTCGGTATTCGCACCTTCGACGACACTGAAACCGAAGCTCAGCGAGTCGAGACGGCCATCCTTGAGCTGCCCGTATACCAAACGACCGTAGGTGTCTCCAGAAAGATCAAGCTGTGCTTTGAAGAACAGGCCACGACTGTCTTCACGTAGCTCAATAACCCGGCCAATATTGGCCCGAGGGTCCTCCATATTGTGGCCGTAGAAGACCGAAATAACCTTGCCGGTTTTCCTAATCTTCTCAATAGACTTGCTAAAGGCACCTTTGACAACAATGTCGCCGTATGAATCGACATTGCCAAATACCGAGGCATATCCGCTTATAATTCCTTCTTCAAGGTCAACGGATTTCACCTGAATGTGAAAACATTTAGTCCTCAAGACCAATTCACCACCACTTCGCACTGACAATTTGCCACCTCGGCCGGATCACCGGAAGCAGAATCACCCGGCCACCTAAGCCCGTTGGAAAACTCATCGTCCAGACCTACTGTCTCGCCATTCATGGCGGCATGCTCAGCCCTCGGGTTACTACTAGTGGTAACCCAAGTTTTGGTTGCTGCGCCATTCTGACGACCCGCCTCCAAACAGCCCCACGAATAATCCCACAGGGCCAGGCCCAACCCAAATCTCAAGGCAGCTTCATCCCCATGATCCGGGGCATCCTCCCAAGCCCTTTCCACACCTTCGGCACGAGCCTCAAGGTAGTCCTCGGTCCTATCTGGGTCATAATCCCCGCGGCCGTGCTCCCGCACCACACTCCGGCCGGCACGTGACGTAGCGCCAAGACTGATGGATTTCAGCTTCTTGGTGCGGCTCCTATCTTTGGTATCACCCGAGAGCACGCCCCTGTACTCCCGGGCGACACCAGCAACCCAATCCGGGATCCCACCCCCGGATTTACTCCGCACCCCGGAGTCGGAGGGTACGGAATCTTGCGGCGACGCCTGACCGCCGACCAAAACATTCAGCGGTGTGACAAGGTCGTCCCCGCCATCCACAGCCCGCAGGTTCAACCGTGCCCTGGCCTCATTCGCGCTCATGTACGGGCGCCCCACAGCCGACTGGAAGAACTGCGACTGCGCTTCAAAATCGCCCTGCAACTTCTCTGCCACGTTGAATTCCACATAGGTGCCTTCCTCGCTCCCCATTATTGGCAACAACCAGGCGTTAAATGCTGATTCGAGCTGCGCAATGAGCGGACCAAGGGTGTCGCCATAAAGCATCTTGCGGAATTCGCGGACATTCGAGTAGTTTGCGTTGTCCAGGACACCAACCATTGTCGGGTTCACATGAAACACACTCGCCACCGTGGTGAACGACAGCTGGACACCCTCAATATACTGTTGATCAGTAGCAGAATAATCAACACGGTTGAGTGTCATACCGTCTTCAAGAATAGGTGTGCCGCCCGCGTGGGAACCGGACCCAGTGTATTTGGCATACCAGTCCTCACGAAAGTTCTCCCGAGCAGAATCCGACCATCTGGGTGCCCCCACAGGGCGTTCCAGAACAGCCGACACACGGCCCCCACGGGCCCACAGCTGGCGGCGGTATTTCATGGCCTGAATCTGCTCCGCCAGGACGTCCTTCAGAGCATCCAGCGCAGGACTGACACCGGTGACACTGGATGGGCTGTAGCCCTCAATGGCAACAATTCGGGAACGATCTACAACAGTGCCATTGGAATCCCCCCAGCCGATGTTGTATTCGGAAATCCCCAAGGCATCCTTCTTACTCGGTGTGACCCACACCGGAGGTACCCTGTAAATTTCCCAACCATTTGCCCCCTCATAAGGAAGCAGATAGGCCCGATCATACAGGGCCAGGTCCACAGTGGCCGCATAGATCAGGTCGTACAAGGTCATTGTTGGGTTGGCACGGCGGCTTGAAAGCCACGACCCCACACCGGAAGTGGTGTCCCGCGCCCTGTCAGTTGCATTTATCTTACGATAAGCGTGCAACCCAAGGTGGGCAATATTACGACCCAGAAACGCCACGACAGTGCGGAGGTGCGGCTGGGTCTTGTACATCTGGGATGCGGTCATTCCGCGGACATGTTGAAGTGCCTCGTCAAGATCATAAGACACCCCACCAATGTATACAGGGGTACTACGAAACCCGAGGCGCTTCTTCAGCTTGTCCAGCCAACCCACTAAATCGACTCCACTCTGCCCTCTCCTTCATATTGTGAGCTAACTTCATTATACATCATTTGGACGTACAACGCCGTGACAAGTGCGCTGACCCCATCAATTTTCCCGCGGGACCTTTGCTTGTCTGGCTTCACATTCCCGGCAGCATCGGTGTATGGCACCAGACACGAGACCATCCACCGCAGCACGGGATCCCCGCGATGATCGATCAGCGGCGGATCAGCCATTGTCATACGTTTCAACTCTTTGAGGGGAGCTGAAAGCGTCACGGCACCCTGACGGACCTTCTCCATCACCAAGCCATCCTCCGCGAGTTGATTCGTCAAATGAGTGGAATTCCACGGATCGAACCCCATACTGATGATTTTGTACTTCGCGGCGTCCTCTTGAATACGCGCACGAATGAAATCATAGTCGGTAACATTACCCGGGGTAACCGTTATCCACCCCTGCCGTACCCACTCGGTAGCTGCCAGTTCAGTCATGTGGTCCAGCCGATCCAGAGCCGCCTCAGGAAGCCAGTAGTGGCCCCACACGCGGCTCGTACCGTCCTCCATAGGACATGTGTACATCAGAGCGCAGAGGTCGGACACGGCCGCGAGATCCATACCCCCATACACCTTAGCCCCGGTCATATCATCCGGAGTCCAGTTGTCCCCGCTGGTAGCGCGATCCCAGTCCTTGACAGAGATATAAGCCTCTTTTTGATTGGCCCTGATGCCGAGATGGAGCCTCTTGAAAGTGGCTCTGTCGGTTGAGTTGGCACGCGCCTTGTCGGCCTGCGCACGCATGAAATCCGGATTCGGGGTATCGGGATAGAGCGGATTTGCGGCGTCCCACACCGCCTCATCATAGATGTCCGCGTCATCCGGGGCGGCCCACACCGCACCGTACATCCTGGGGGCCGGAAAATCGCCCCTGGCAATCCCCTCGACCATGGACCTACGTTTGTCATACGGGGTGTGGATACGGCCCTCATCGGCCGTTGTAATGATCATGGAGAGCGGCTGGAGGCGAGCACCCGAACCCGACTCCAGGGCCTCCAGCAAAGCCCCATCCTTGTGAACGTGCAGCTCATCACAAATAGAGGCATGTGGGTTGGTTCCATGCGCTAGCTCGCCACGAGATGACACCACTTTGATAACAGAAGATGTCTGTGGCTGCCGGATTTCATGAGTTACTGTCTTCACCCCCGCCTTTTGCAGCAGTGGCGAGTAAGTCGCCAAATCATGGAGCGGCTGAAAGCACGCCTTTGCCTGGTCCCTGGACGCTGCTCCAATAATAACCTCGGCACCGCCCTCCCCGTCGCCGAAGGCCATTGTCATGGCAATAGCACTGGCCAGGGTCGACTTGGCGCCTTTACGAGGCATCTCGATGAATGTCTCGCGTCGCAGCCGAACCCACCGCTCAGCCAGCTCATTCCACACCTGCCACCCGAACAACGGCGCGATGATATATGCAATCTGTGTGGCCGCGAGTTCCAGCGGCTTACCAGCCCATCGGCCTTTGGTGTGTTTGAGGCAGCCAATAGTCTTGACCACACGATCCACAGAGGCAGGGTTAAAGCGCACAGGCTGCCCATCAACTTCCTCTGGGGGGTTCGGGGTACGCCAAAGGGGCGGCTTGAGCCGCCCCTCGATCCCCCGAGAGCTGAGATACCATTGTACCTCTTCCTCGAGCGGCGCAGAGAAATACTTGTCAGACAAACGGGTTGAACTCCTTTGAATCACTCTTACGGCCGTGGCGGGACTTTGGCGTCAGCCTCAATTCCTTCATTATAGCCATAGCAGCTCCAGAGTGGAAACGCATCGTGCTCTCTGCCGGGCTCTTGGCCAGGCGGTTGTGCCCACCATCGTGGACTGACACTGCACCAGCCTCGATCATTTCATTGCTGGCCATCCTGACCACATGGAGGTGGCGGATGAGCATTTCAAGCGCCCATGAGTCCGCGAGAGTAAGGTTACCAATGCTCTCCTCCGACAGAGTGTGCATGAACTGGGCCCACAGGTCGGACAGAACGGGGCTGGCCTTAACCATAGCGGGCATTTCAGGCCCTGGAATTACACTCTCTTTAGTGCTAGTCTCTGTCAGTTCACTATTATTATCAATAAGTCTCATTTAAATGCCCTTTTCTCACGTAAACGTAATTTAATCCATACTACGTATGACATTGCCTCGGTTTAGGTTTCTCTTTTCATTTTCGTGATTTCGACCCCCCTACCCTTGTTGCATATGTTTTCCTTTTGTGACAATTCCTACAAAGTGTTTGAATTGCATTTGTGTCCAATAGATCTTCTATTGTTTTTAATGCGCTTTTTCCTTTTATGTGGTCAACTTCTGTCCCTACGCAACCGCACATTGCACAGAACGGATGCTCCGCAATCCATGCATCACGAACCCGCTTCCAGCTCCGCTTCCATGCTGGTGGAACCTCGTCCCACCCAGCGCCATGCCAGCCTCTGCGCCGCTCCCTCCGGGCTCGCCCCACAGCACAGTCGCACCACTCAGCCCCCCTGCCGGAGGGCAGCAAGCTGTGGCAGTGGGGGCATCGGGCAGGGGGGGTCATCGGCATGGGGGGGTCTCCAATCCGGGGAGGGGGTCCTGAGCACCCGCCGCCATCTTGGAGGGGGGGTCTCTATCCAGCCACTGGGTCATCTGCTCCAGGGCCTCATACACCGCAGACCCGGCCCTAAGTCTTTCGGCGAGTCTCTTCAGTGCCGCCCCTTCCTCGGCTGACCCACCATGCAATGAAAATATCATGATAGGACATCCTCTCGGCTCACCTCGAAGACAATACCATTGACCCAGTCGTCAGTTACATCATGTGTCCTGCCAATCTCCCGACCACCGCTGAACGCTACGAGCACCGGGTCGCAATCAAGCTCAAGATAACTGAAACTGCACCCACCAATGTCCGTCGCCATATAGGCAGCCACATATGTCCTCGGGTCGTACCGCCCATACAACACAAATTTCATGGCAGTACCCCCAATACCTGCTTCCGTGTGCCCGGTCCCCATTGAGTCACCCGAAGCTTCAACTCACCATCAACAATAACATCCATTGTAGGCACGCTTTGAATACCATCTATGAACCCGTTGCTCAAATCAACCTTGGTCAGCTCTACATCCCACTCCGCGGCCCACCTCAAAACCTTGGGCCAATACATCCGGCACGGCCCACACCACTCAGCAGAATAATAAACAAACTTCATCCCAGTGCTCTCTTCACCCTTTTCTTGAACTCCGACAAGTTACTGCCAAAGTCCTTGACCCTAACACGCTTACCACCATCCAGTTCTTGAGCCACCCCGGCCATATCTACTCATCATATCGGCAGAAACCTGATACAAACATCACAGACTCCTAAGCCACTCGAGCCACTCACGAGAATCCCGTCTCTCGCACGTGTCACCAATCTGGTAGCCGCCCCGGTAAACAGTCACCCTGTACGCGTCTCCATCCCTAAAGAACAATTCAGCCCCCAAAAGATCGGCAGCCGGCCACAAAGCATCATCGGGCCCGCCATAAACGTTAACCTGCACTTAAAACCTCCAGAACAGCTTTCCTAAATGACCCAAAATCTTTACCCCACAGCCCAAATACTGGCCATCTCTACTAATGGAGACAGCATTCATGGGGCCACGAAAATAACCGACTCGGGCGTTCAATTCAAACGCTACCGCATCGATCTGCTCACGATATTCATTTGCAACCAAACACCGAAACTCCGGGCCACCTACATCGGAGGGCCCAGCCTGAGACTTCACCACGAGGCCCTCCGAATCATGTTTCAATTCGACTCCGCAAGAGCCCTATACACTTTTGCCTCTTCCCTAATGAATTCATCGATATTGTTGAAGAACTCATCAATATCAGCGGAGATTCCCGGAACATCAACCCAGCTAGTCACGTTCCATCGGTAAGAATTGGCCCATGCAGTGCCATACCTCCTCTCCCCATCACCACACTCCATGACGGCGGGAAGCGCATATGTGGCCTCTACGCAAGACCCCCGTACCTCAATCCGAAACAGATGATCCTGGCCAAGACTAACTGTTAACCACGCTGCCCCCTCACCTACACCGAGACATGCGTCCCACAGGCCGATCCTGGCAGTCCCAAATGAAAACGCCCCCATATCGGGAAACACGCGGCGGGCAATTGACTTAACAAGCGATGCATTGTCGAACATGACTCCATCATGCCACACCCCCGACCCACGCGCCAACAAATGAACAGTCCAGACTGTTCACCCCGCGGCCGGGGTCCCTCGAGGGCGGGGCGGCGCGCCAGCG
>ERZ773077.364-NODE-364-length-34310-cov-20.469391_pt1 | contig 34310 bp, 48 predicted proteins | sample MGYA00580612_ERZ773077 | MGnify/ENA primary metagenome ERZ773077 (study PRJEB29015, sample SAMEA2737971) | human oral metagenome | biome: human oral; feature: human-associated habitat; material: dental | place: China | collected 2021 ...
TTGGAATTGATAGATTAGTAATGTTACTTACTAATTCAGCTTCAATTCGTGATGTACTGCTGTTCCCATATATGAAACATAAATAATTTAACCTTGATATATCAACGATAGTAAGATGTAAGGTAGAAAAAAAGGGCAAAATAAGGGCAGAAATAGACAAAAAGTAAAAGACTAGCATTTAACTTAATGTTAGTCTTTTTTATTTTAGAATGTTATATCCTTGAATAAGTCAAATTCCTTTTGTTGACCCTGATTTGTTTTGTGGATGTATATCCTTTGTGTTACTTTTGTATCTTCGTGACCTAGCCGTTTGGAAATATACTCGACAGGGATCCCTTTATCAATACACAAGCTAGCGTGAGTGTGTCTTAGTGAGTGAATCTTAAATTCCTTGCTTACTAACTTTTTAAGACTAGTTCTAAAGTGACTAGGGACTATGTAATTTCCATGTAAATTAGGGAATATTAAATTCTTATCATCGTTATAAGTTTTATAGATAATCTGATAGTTAGCTTTTAACCTTTTTTGACTGTCTAATATATCTAAACACTTTTGATTAAGTGATATTTTTCTATTGCTGCTTTTCGATTTTGGTGAATTAATATTTCCCGTTATATTCCATGTCTTGTTTATTGTTAGAATATTATTTTCAACATCATCAAATGTTAGAGCAATAAGTTCTCCAAATCGAAGCCCTGTATTAACTAGAAACTCTATAATGTTTCTATAAAACGGGTGCTGTTTGAGTTCTAAAAGTATCTGATCTATTTCTTCTTGCTCCAAGTATTTAGTTTCTTCTTTTACTGTTTGTTTTTTCTTTTGTAATTTTTCTAAAAATGCTATATCTACTATATAGTCTAATCTATATAGTATCTTAATAAAAGTCTTAATACAACCTAAATGAGCATTGTAATTAACTTCAGATACAGATATTTCTTCTAATATATTTTGTATATAATTAGCGTTAACCCTATTTAATGGGACATCATAACAAAGCCTTTTTATCTTTTTCATCGAGGTAGAATATTGAACTTGTGTATTAGGCTTGATGTTTTTAAAATGTTTTTTCTTAACAAGGTCAAGACCTTCAAAAAAAGTAATTGTATTATCTAGTACTGAACTTTCTTCAAGTCCTCTTAATCTTAATAATTCTAAGGCAGTCTTCCTATTTCCCCTAGTGTCTTTATCAAATAATACAGATATTTTCTTATAATTTCCATTTAATAACTTAATGCGCTCACAGTATCGCACTTTTCCATTTTTTGTAGTTTCAACCCACATAAAATACACGTCCTTTCTTGATTATTTTGGGCGTGTATAGTAAAATATAGTTAGTTTAGTGGTGTATTTTACTATACACGCAAATTTTGAGATATTGCAGTATCTCTTATTCTCTCTCACTCTTGCAGGGGTGGGGGAGTTTTTTGTTATTCCAAATTCAATTTAATTATTTTCTTTTCTTTTGCAGATAAAAACGGACTTACCTCAAGTTCTAGCTCTCCATCTTCGTTTACAGCAAACGCCTGAGTTGCGTTTTCTAAAATTCTATTAGGTGTGATAGTGTCTAACGTTACTTTAATATGATACTCTTGAGCTTTTTTTCCGTTAACATACAAATCTAATTCAGAACCTACTGAATATTTTTTATCGGAAATATTCTTAATATCATAAGTAACTAACAACACTTTTTTTGCTTCTATATCCGCAGCTGGATTTCTTTCTTGCGTCCATTCAGCTTTTTTAATTGTAATTTCAGCTTCATTCTCAAATACGATAGTTTCTCCCAGTTTTGCCTCATTGCTTGTTTTAGTTGTTTGAGTAGGCGCAGAACTACTATTGTTTGTTGAAGTTTCCTTTTTCCCGTTAGTGCAACCTGTTAATGTTATAGCTCCTGTTAATATTAAACCTAATAATAGATTAGTTTTTTTCATTATAGTTCTCCTTTAAATTTTTTGTGGCGGTATTTTAACCATAATGGATAGCTAAGGTTAGCTATCTTAAAATTAATATTTCTGTCTGTTTTCTACAACTTTTCCTAAAATAACAACAGGAAGTTCGCTTATTTGTTCATTAGAAAAGAACATAGGAGCGTATTTTGTGTTAGTTGATATTAACATGATACCATTACCTGTTTTTTCTAATTTCTTGCAAGTTGCCTCATCTCCGTTAATTAAGACAATTACTGTATCGCCACTATCGGCACTTGATTGTTGTCTTACTATCACAACATCACCACTTTGCATACGAGGCTCCATACTATCACCTTTAATTTTTAAAGCAAAAAATTCACCTTGATTAGCCCACAATTGTGGTATTTCTTCGTAATCCAATATATCCTCAACAGCTGTTATTGGGACACCTGCTGGAACACTTCCCAGAACTGGTATTTTAATTCCTTGTGATATAGTTATATTACTTTTTTCCTCAATCAAATCAGATTTTTCTATTTTAAAATAATCAGCTAATAATTGTATTTTTCCCATGCGTGGAATTGCTTTTCCTTGTATCCATGTATTAAAAGTTTGAGGGGATACATTTATTCTTTTTGCAATTTCACTTTGCGGTAATTTACTACCATTAACCAATCTAGTTAAATTCTCAGCAAAAATTTCTCTTTGGTCTTTAGTCATATTAATCAACTCCTTTCTTATAGTATATCAATTTTCTTTTTAAAAAACAATACAAAAAGTAAAATTTTTTTTGATTTTAGTATTGACATCAAATTTAATTTGATATATAATTATAATTGTCAAAAGAAGAAAGGAGGGAACGATTTGAAAAAACTTGAAATTTCGTTGAGTGCAGCTAGAGAAAATGCAAAGCTAACTCAAGAAGAAGTTGCCCAAAAGCTTAGAGTAACTAAACAAACGGTGGTTAACTGGGAAAAAGGCAGACAAGAACCGACTGTTAACAGAGCAAAAGAATTAAGCGAATTATACAAAATTCCGCTAGACAATATAAGATTTTAATATTTTTTTGCGAACTATATCAAATTTAATTTGATATTGATTGAAAATATTCAGAAAGGAGAAACAGATGAAAACTGTAATAAAAGATATTTCAATAGAAAAAACTAATATAGTAAGTGCAGAAAATGAAGTGTCTAAAACATTACTAACACTTAAATTTGAACTTTATGACAAAAGTACTTCTTTAACAGATATACATGAATTTATTAAAGAAGTACAAAAGCTATGTGATATTAAAATCCCATTTGTTTAGATATAAGTTGTGCTGCTATTTGGGAAGCAATTTGTGTAATTGCAGATATTGATTTAGTTCCTAATTTACCACTAATATCTTTTGTTTTTTCCCAAACGGTTTTAGGTCTTATTGTATTTAGGAATTCGTGTCCATAAAAAGTAATATCGAAGATTATTGCGTCAAGTATAGCAACTCCGTCGGCTTTTATAATTCGGGCGTTGATATAACCAATTTCTTCAAGTTTTTGAACTGAATAATAAATATCATCGGAACTATAGTCTAATTTAATATTTTCTAAATATATTGAATTATTCAATTCAAGGTTTTCTTCTAAGTACAGCAATACATCACGGATACAATCATAATTTAATTTCATAAAATTCACCTCCTTGAGGTAATTATATCATAAAAAAGAAAGGAGTGATTCCTATGAATGAAGTTCAACTAGATTTAGTTGAGTTAAAAAAGCTAGATTTAAAATTTCCATACTTATCTAAACAAGAAATAATGGATTGTTGGGGTATTAAAGAAACTACTTATATTAAGTGGAAAAAACAGTTTATACAAAAAGTAGATGAAAGATTCTATCCAAAAGGCAGTTGTTTAAAGCTTGGTAAAGAACATTTCAACATATACGCTTGGTTACACTTTGCAACCAATTATGATTATTTCCAGGATAAGAGGTTAGAGAAAAGAATAGAGCCATTCTCTAAAAAAACTATACAAGAATTTCAAGATTTAGGAGTGAGGTAACAATGATTAAACACTTACAGAAAAGAACATTAAACCTAATCTACTGGACTTTTACAATAATTCTCATCTGCGCATTAGTAATGACAAAGTTGGAATTTGAACAATTGTTTGCTGGATATATATTAGTAACTAGCGGTGTATGGTGTGCATTTGATAAGAGATACGACAAATATTTTGAATAAGGAGGTAAAAATTGAATAAATACGAATTACATAACAAATTAATAGACTTACAAGAACTACAAAGGAAAGTTGATAGTCACATAAAAATATGGAATAGAACTCATATAGAAACTGCTTTGTGTGAAGAATTTCACGAATGGTACAACGCTATAGGATTTTTCAAAGACTGGAAACAAAATAAAACACCAAAAGAAAAACAACTTGATGAATTAGCAGACTGTTTAGCATTTGCACTATCTCTTATGAATAACGATAAGCAAGTATATAGCATTGATAGATGTGCTTTTATGCTAAAACGTATTGAAAATAAAGGTCATAAAAAAGCTATGATCAATGAAATTGAAACAGGATACTTATTTAATAAAAGAGTTGGGAACACTGTATATATTCAATCAACAGAGTTTGCTATTGAGTTAATTCTGGATATTGCAATGATTTATTATTCTTTAGAAGAATTATTCGAAGCGTATATTAAAAAATCAATGGTTAATATTCAAAGGCAAAAGGAGGGATATTAAAATGTTAGTAAATATAGATGACGAGACTTTAGCGTTATTTGAAACGTTAATAAAATGTGATGAAGATTATGAAGACACAATAAATATCTTAGTATTAAACGGTATAGAACAAGTTATTTTAAACGGCTTCAAAGGAATCGAAGATATTAGTAAAGTAGAAGAAATAAAGTTAAAGTACATTAAAAGATTATTTACAAAAAAAACATATAAAAAAAGCAGCCGTTAAAACAACAGCTACTTAATAAAAAATTCAATTATAAAATAACATAAAAAAGGAGAAAATGCAAGAAATGAATGACAATATTAAAGATCCGCAACATTATAGATACCCTTTTGGAGATTTTATTGATGTTATCCAGCAAACTGTAGATGACTTCGGCAGTGTTTGTCAAGCCAATATTTTGAAATATGGAATTAGAGCAAACAAGAAATACGAAAGTCCAAAAGACGATATTCAAAAGATAATCAGATACGGTGAATTTTGGCTTAATCACTTAGACGGTAAGCCTGCAAGTAGTCCAAGAGTTGAAGAAATAGCAACCATAGACAAGTTAAAAGATATGTTAAACAAACAAGAACAAGAACTTATCCAGGATAAGAAGATAAAATGTGTTGTCATTAACAACGAAGAAATTCCTGAACATATAGCACAAGATATAATCAGAGAATTGTGGAGGTTAGCGGATGAAAAACAAAAGATTTAGTGAAATAATAGAAGATTTGAGGTTTACAAGCAATAAAATAACAGATCAACTAGACAACATTGAATTTGATAGTTTGGAGAAAAGAATATTAAGACAAGCGCAGGATATTCTAGACAACAAGATCTGTGAAATGGAGGATTTTAAAAATGAGGAAGAATGTTGGAGTTAATTTAACTCAAGCAATCAGGAATTATATTTTTAATAATCCTGGTTGCAGCAAATATGATTTAGTTAATGACTTAGGTTTTCCCTACTCAAAAATGAGGATGGCAATAAGCAAATTAAAAAATAACGGTGAAATTTTAATTGAAAATGGGTGTTATACGGCTCTTGAAAGTTTGGCTTATTTAAAAGAGTATAATCAGCCACCCGAAGAGTTCTCAAGAAGAGAATACCTTAAAAAATTAGTAGATGTAGTAATAACCAATATTCAAGAATGTACTGATCATAATATTAAAATTCAATACATTCAAGAAGGTAGAAGATTATTAAAAGATTTAAAATAAAGGAGATTTTTAAAAAATGGAATTAAAAGTAAACGTAAATGTAATTATTGCAAGCAAAGAAGATGTGAATTTGTTGGAAGATGTTCTTATTAAACTGGGTAATGGTGAATTTAATGTGGGAAGCATTTCTACTCAAAATATATCATCAGTTCCAACTAATATAAATCAACCAGCTCAAGAAATTCAAAATGTAGTCCCAATTACCCCGGTGCAAAATACCACTCCAGTACAAACTCAACCGGTGCAAACAGCAGTGCCAACAACAGCCAAAACTTACACATTAGAAGATTTACAGCGCGCTTCTGGAGCATTAGTGCAAGCTGGAAAAATTCAACAGTTGCAAGGCTTACTGCAACAATTTAACGCGGTATCACTAGCACATTTAGCACAAGAGAACTTTGGAGCCTTTGCACTTAAATTAAGAGAATTAGGAGCGGATATCTAATGACAGAAATTAATCACAAAGAAAGGGCTCATGCAAAGCTTAGTGCTAGCGGTGCTAGCAGGTGGGCGACTTGTCCTGGTAGCGTGCAGATGGAAGATGGTATTCCTGACAGCGAATCTGTATACGCAAAAGAAGGGACTTTGGCGCACGAGTTAAGCGAACTTAAACTTAAGCATTATTTAGATCCAAAAGGATTTGGCAAAAGAAAATTAAATGCTGCGGTTAAAAAGATTAAAGAAAATGAATTATATCAAACTGAAATGGATTCTTATACAGATTCTTATGTGGATTTCATCAAAGAAAAAGCCTTGAGTTATTCCTCTCAGCCATACATTGAGATTGAAAAAAGAGTTGACTTTTCTAAATGGGTAGAAGGTGGATTTGGGACTTGTGACTGTATCATCATTCACGGCAACACGCTATCAATTGTAGATTTGAAATATGGTAAAGGGGTTCCTGTTTCTGCAGAACAAAATGAACAGCTTATTTTGTACGCACTGGGGGCTTACGAAGCGTTCAATCTGATTTACCAAATAGAGCACGTTGAAATGAATATTGTTCAACCCAGACTTAACAATATATCTAGTTGGACTGCCAATTTAACTGAGCTTCTATTATGGGGCGACTATTTCAAATTTCAAGCTGAAAAAGCGTTAAGTGGTGATGGTGAGTTAGTCCCATCTGCTAAAGCTTGTAAGTTTTGCAAAGCTAGAAATATTTGCACTGCAAGAGCCGAGAATAATCTAACTTTAGAAAAAGAAATACATTTAAACCCTAATGAGATTCCAAAGGATAAGCTTTACGAGTATATCTCAAGAGGTGAGGATATCGCTAAATGGGTTAACGATTTAAAAGCTTATGCACTTAACTTATGCTTGGCTGGTGAAGATGTAAAAGGCCTAAAGGCTGTAGCTGGGAGGACTTCACGTTCTTGGTCTAACCAGGATGAAGCACTTAAGAAATTAATAGACGGAGGTATTGATGAAGCAATAATTTATGATAAAGTACCTTTAACTTTGGCTAAGCTAGAAAAAGCATTAGGCAAAGAACAATTTACAACACTAGTAGGTGATATGGTAGTAACCAGTGAAGGTAAGCCTACTCTAGTGTTTGAAAATGACAAACGACCAGCAATAACAAATACTGTAAATGCGACAAGCATTTTTAAACTATTAAATTAAACAGAAATTAAGGAGATTATAAAATTATGACAAATGAAACAACAGCAGTAGTACAAAATGTAAGATTAAGTTATGTGAACGTATTTAAACCATATTCAAATAGTCCAGAGCAAGCTCCAAAATATAGTGCGACTATATTACTTCCGAAAAGTGACTTAGCAAGTAAGCAAAGTTTAGATGCTGCAATTCAAGCAGCTACTCAAAAAGGACTTAATGAAAAATGGAATGGTGTAATGCCTCCTGTGGTTGCTAATCCAATTCATGATGGTGACGGAGTTAAACAAGATGGGACACCGTTTGGAGATGAGTGTAAAGGTTGTTGGGTATTTACAGCGAGCTCAAACGCTGATAGACAGCCTCAAATAGTTGATAGAAATGTTCAACCTATACTGGACCAGTCTCAAATCTATTCAGGAGTGTACGCAAACGTAGCAATTAATGTATTTCCATATATTCACACAGGGAAAAAAGGGGTAGGGTTCGGACTTACTCACATTCAAAAAGTTAGAGATGGCGAGGTCTTAGGTGGCGCTCCAGTTGCAGCTGATAAGGTATTCAACGCTTTGGGCGGAACTCAACAAGTAGCTAATCCATTCCCTAATCCTCAACAAGCTCCGGTTCAGCAGTATCAACAACCTGCTCAACAATATCAACAGCCGATGCAACAGCAACCTGTTCAACAAAATACTTTCGGAGTAGATCCAATTACTGGACTTCCACTTTAATTTTAAAATTTAGGGGGTTATTAAGCCCCCTATTAATAGGAGGAAACTATGCAACATTTAAGTATAGATATTGAAACTCGAAGCAGTGTCAATATTGCTAAGAGCGGGGCTTACAAATACGCCCAGTCAGAAGACTTTGAAATATTAATGTTCTCCTATAAGCTTAATGATTTACCCGTTCAATTGGTTGATTTAAAACAAGGTGAGGAAATTCCCCCTTATATAGTAGGATTGCTTGATGATGAAAATTGTATTAAGCACGCATATAATGCCGCCTTTGAATGGTATTGTTTAAATCAAGCGGGATACAAGACTAACATATCCCAATGGAGATGTACTATGATGCACGCTACTTATTTAGGGCTTCCCGCAGGATTAGGAATGACTGGGAACGCATTAGGCATTGCCGAGGATAAGAAAAAATTGACAACTGGAAATAGATTAATTCAATACTTTTCAGTTCCTTGTAAACCTACTAAGTCAAATGGTGGTAGAACTTGGAACGACCCTCATCACGACTTAGAAAAATGGAAATTATATTGCGAATATAACATGCAAGACGTAGAGGCTGAATATGAAATATATCGCTATTTAAAAGCCTTTGAAGTCCCAGCAAAAGAACAGAAACTGTGGGAAATGGATATTTTGATGAACGCTAAAGGGGTTAAGATTGATAAGACGCTAGTTGAATCTATTTTAAAAATTGATGCGGAAAGCACAGAGAAACTGACTGAAGAAGCTTATCAAATTACCGAACTTGAAAATCCTAACAGTATTTCACAACTTAAAACTTGGGTTGAAAGTCAGCTTGAAGAAGATTTACCAGGTCTAACAAAAGATGTTATTTCCGATTTACTATCAAGAGATAATTTGCCTCTAAAAGTTAAAAGAGTGTTGGAGATTAGACAGCAATTAGGCAAGACAAGTGTTAGTAAATATTCAGCAATGGAAAATGCGATGTGTGAAGATGATAGAGTTCGAGGCTTATTACAATTTTACGGAGCTAATAGGACTGGACGTTGGGCTGGCCGACTTGTGCAAGTCCAAAACTTACCTAGAAATTACATCAGCACATTAGACACAGCTAGAGAACTTGCGAAAATTGGTAACTTCGAAGGGCTTAAAATCTTATATAATAACGTTCCTGATACTCTTAGCCAATTAGTAAGAACAGCATTTATAACAAGTAAAGATAAGTTTATAATAAGTGATTTTAGTGCTATTGAAGCACGTGTAATTGCTTGGTTAGCTGGAGAAGAGTGGGTTAACGAAGTATTTGCAACTCATGGAAAAATTTATGAAGCAACAGCAAGTCAGATGTTTAATGTTCCGATTGATAAGATTAAAAAAGGTAATCCTGAATATGCATTAAGACAACGCGGAAAAGTAGCAACACTAGCATTAGGGTATCAGGGCGGAGAGTCCGCATTAATTGCAATGGGGGCGGATAGAATGGGGCTGTCTGATGAAGAATTAACGGATATTAAAGTTCGATGGAGAGAGGCTAACAAGAACATTGTTCGCTTGTGGTATGCTGTCGGAGATGCTGTAATTCAAGCAATGAATGGAAATGGAACGCAATATGTAAGAGGACTAGAAATCCAACGTGAATGGGATATGATGTATGGTTTGGATTTTATTACTATTAAATTACCGAGTGGTCGAAAATTATTCTATCCAAAACCATTCTTACAAACCAATCAATTTGGAAAAGATGCACTCCATTATTACGGTGTTAACCAAACTACTAAAAAATGGGAAATCAACTCTACTTATGGCGGTAAGCTAGTCGAGAACATTGTTCAAGCAATAGCTAGAGATTGCCTGGCAGAAACATTATTAAGATTATATGAGAAAAACTATGATGTTGTAATGCACATCCACGACGAGGTGGTAATTGATGCTTACGATAGTGAAAAACTAGAAGATGTAAATAATATTTTAGCCGAGCCTATTCCTTGGGCTCCAGGATTAATTTTAAAAGGTGCTGGATTTGAAACTAAATATTATATGAAAGATTAAGAAAGGAGGTTAAAAAGTGCAAGCAAATAGATTATTAGGAATTGCTAAGGCAAATCATAGAAAAGCGACTGTTTGGCAAAATACAGACATTAGCTGGCTTGATTTTGTTGAAACTTTAAAATCTCCAGTTAGAACACAAGAGAAATATGAGGAATTTCTCAAGCTTAAAAAATCAGAACAAGATGAATTAAAAGATGTTGGGGGCTTCACAGGAGCTAAACTTTTAGATGGCCGAAGAAAAGCAACCAATATAATCAGTCGTGATGTTGTCTGTTTGGATTTAGATAATATTCAGCCTAATATTACGGACGATATTTTAAAAAGAGTAGGTTCGCTTGGGTGTACTTCTGTTGTTTATTCAACAAGAAAGCACAGCAATTATACACCTAGACTTAGGGTGCTTATTCCTCTTGATGAGAGCTGTACTCCTGATGAATATGAGCCAATAGCTAGAAAATTAGGTAGCTTGTTAGGGATTGAAAATTGTGACCCAACAACTTTCGAGGTTAACCGATTTATGTATTATCCTTCATGTTCGGCGGATAGTGAGTACATTTACCAATTTTACCCGGGTCAATTTTGCAGTCGTAAAGGCATACTTAACATGTATGATGATTGGACTGACATTAATACCTGGCCACATGTTCCAGGTCAAGATACCAGACAAAAACAATTGTTAGCTAGACAACAAGACCCACTAACTAAAAATGGATTAGTAGGTTCGTTTTGTAAAGTATATGACATCACAACTGCAATACAAACTTTTATTCCTGGATTATACGAAGCAACAGCAAGCCCTGATAGATACACTTTCACAGGTGGTAGTACTTCTGGAGGAGCGGTGCTATATGATAATAAATTCTTATATTCACATCACGCAACTGATCCATGTTGTGGTCAACTTGTTAACGCGTTTGACCTAATAAGAATACACAAGTTTAGTAACTTAGATGATAACGTAAAAGACGGTACACCAGTAAGCAAATATCCATCATATACAGCAATGAAAAAACTAGCTCTTGAAGATGCTAATGTAGCAGCGTTGATGAATAGTGAAATGGTGGCCAATGCTAAGGATATATTTAACGTAGTTGGGGATGATGAAAATTCTAAAGATGATGAATTAGACTGGCTTTCGCAACTAGAAAGAAGTGAAGAAGGTAAAATTCAAAAGACTATAAATAATATCGTATTAATCTTGGAACATGATCCAAATTTAAAAGGGAAAATTGCCATAGACACATTCAGTAATAGAGGTTTAGTATTTGGCAAGCTTCCTTGGGATAAGCATTATGATGCTAGCAAAGATCACAGGGATTGGTCAGAGGTGGATGATGCTTCATTTTCTAGATATTTAGAAAGTGTCTATAAAATAACTGGTCAAGATAAGCAAGATAAAGCATTGTTAATTGTAAGTGATGGAAATAGAATAAATTATGTCGAAAGATATCTAACGTCATTACAATGGGATGGTGTACCAAGAATAGACACCTTACTAATAGATTATTTTGGGGCGGAAGACAACGCATTTACAAGAGAGGCTATCAGGAAAAGTCTAGTAGCTGCAGTAGCAAGGGCCATTGTTGGTGGTGTAAAATTTGATGTTATGACAATTCTTGCTGGTCCGCAAGGTGTGGGCAAAAGTACTTTCTTTTCTATATTAGGCAAAGAATGGTTCAATGATAGCTTACAAACTTTCGAAGGTAAAGAAGCCTCTGAACTTATTCAAGGAAGCTGGATTGTAGAGGTGGGTGAGCTTACAGCAATGAATAGACATGATACCAATGCAATTAAGCAATTCTTGAGTAAAAGAGAAGATATATATAGAGAAGCTTACGGAAGACGTACAAGCAAATACCCTAGGAGATGTGTTTTCTATGGGACTTCAAATGATGATGAGTTTTTAAAAGATCCAACTGGAAATAGACGTTTTTGGCCAATTGATATTTGTTTAGGTGTTATTAAAAAAAGTGTTTGGGAAGATTTGCCAAAAGAGGTTGACCAAGTGTGGGCCGAGGCATACACCCTTTTTATAATGGGTGAAAGTTTACAACTTAGCAAGGAGGCCGAAGAGTTGGCCAATAATGCACGTGAGCAGCATAGAGAGGTTAATCTCCGTGAAGGTTTAATCAAGGAATTTCTTGACAGGCCTATCTTACCTGACTGGTATTCTCTAGATAAGAATAAAAGGATTTCATTCCTATCCGGGACATATAAGGTTGATGATTCTCAACTGGTGTTCAGAAATAAAGTATGTGCAGCTGAGATATACGAGGAGTGTTTACGTGGTGATATTAAGTATATGAAACGACAAGAAGCTAAAGAGATAAATCAAATAATTAGTAATATAGTTGGGTGGGTTAAGGATGAAAAAACATCAAGATTTGGAGTTTACGGACCTCAAAAAGGGTTCCGCAGGGTGTAACTTTGGGGTGTAACTTTCAAAATCCAAAGTTACAAATTAAAAACCCAAGTGTAACTTTGGTGTAACTTTCAAAAAATACAAAACGTGATTATATCAACGTTTATCTATATCAGGTGTAACTTTAAAAGTGGGAGTTTACACCCAAAGTTACACCCCATAAACCTTGATATAATAACTCTAATTAATATTTTATATATACTTTTGTAACTTTAAATACTATATATAATATAAAAATAAAGAAAATATAGAAATTATAGAAATAAATAAATCTATAGATTCTATAAATCCTATGTTTTATATACTATATAGGAAAATAAAGTTACAAGTTACAAATTTAAAGATTGAAAATTTTAAAATGTGGTTGGCAATAAAAAATGATAGAAAAGCAAATTGAAAAATATTTAACAAAGAAAATTAAAGAATTAAAAGGTCTGTGTTTAAAATTTGAGTCACCTGGATATACAGGTGTACCAGATAGGATTATTATTTTAAAAAATAAACCTGTTGCTTTTGTGGAATTAAAAAGACCTGTTGGAGGCAGATATTCAGCAAGGCAAAAATTAGTAGAGAGAGATTTTAATAGGTTAGGCCAAAAAGTTTATAAAGTAAAAAATAAAGAAGAGGTAGATAAGTTAGTAGAGGAGTTGATAAAGTGAAAGATTTTATTCCACACAAATATCAATTGACAGCAATTAATCATGTGATAAATGTTCCTAAATGTGGATTATTTCTTGATATGGGATTGGGTAAGACTGTATCAACATTAACAGCAATTAAGGAATTGAAATATAATAGATTTCAAGTTAACAAAGTTTTGATTATAGCGCCCAAAAAAGTGGCCGAGGGGACTTGGTCGAAAGAAAAAGATAAGTGGAATCATACAAAAGATTTTAGAGTTAGTCTAGTATTAGGAAGTCAGCAAAAGCGGATTAAAGCTTTAAGTGTAAATGCAGATTTGTATATTATTAATCGTGAAAATATCCCATGGTTAGTAGATTATCTGAGGAATGATTGGTATTTCGATACGGTTATAATTGACGAAAGCAGCAGTTTTAAAAATAGTCAAAGTAAGAGATTTAAAGCGCTGAAAATGGTACTACCTAAAATTAATAGGTTGATTGAGTTAACTGGGACTCCGAGCCCTAATGGTGTGGAGGACTTGTGGGCTCAAATATATTTACTTGATCAGGGAGAGAGATTAGAGAAATATATCACTCATTTTAGAAATAGATATATGGAGCCAAACAATAGGAATAGAAGTCAGATTTTTGATTATAAAGTTAAAGAAGGAGTCTACGACCGTATTATTAATAAGATTTCAGATATTTGTATAAGCATGAAATCAGAGGATTATTTAGAACTTCCAGACTTATCTTACAATGAAATTCCAGTTATTTTAAGTGACAAAGCAAGAAAAGACTATGACAAAATGGAAAGAGATTTTGTCCTGGAGATTGAAGATGCAGCAGAAGAAATAACAGCAGTCAATGCAGCGGCACTATCAAACAAGCTTTTACAAATCAGTAATGGGGCTGTCTATGATAGTTCAGGAGTGTACACAGAAGTCCACGATGCAAAAATCGATTCTTTTCTTGAGTTGGTAGAAAGTTTACAAGGGCGTAGTCTTTTGGTATTTTACAACTTTCAACATGATAAAGAACGAATTAAGAAAGCATTAGAAAAAAGCAATTTAGTAGTTCGAGAACTTAAGACAGTTCAAGATGAGGATGATTGGAACGATAGAAAAATAGATATTCTATTGACTCATCCGGCAAGTGCAGCTTACGGACTTAATTTGCAAGAAGGAGGAAATCATGTGTGTTGGTTCGGTTTGACTTGGAATTTGGAACATTACCAACAAGCTAATAAGCGACTACACAGACAAGGCCAAAAGGAAAAAGTAATAATCCATCACTTAGTTACTCAAGGAACGAGAGATGAAGATGTGATGCGAGCATTAGACAGCAAAGCAGATGTTCAAGAAGAGATTATGCAAAGCTTGAAAGCAAGGATTAAGAAAGTTAAAGAGGATGCTAGAAAATGAAAGATAAAGACGTATTAGCATTTATTCCGATATTTATTGTGGGATTTGTATTAGGAGTGGCATTAGTAATGATTGTTAGTATATTTGCATTCAACAATGTAGAAAAAGAAAACGCAGAATTAAAAATACAAAACCATAAACTAGAACGTCAACTGTTGGAACTATACACAGAACAAGCAGAACAAACAAAGAAAACAGCAGAGAGAAACGGAGTAGGAGGGTAGGAGAATGATAAATAAAAAATTAGCGGTTTTCACCACTCTTGCAGCAAGTAATCACTCTAAAGGGGAAAGACAAAAAGATGATTATTACGCGACTGAACCAAAAGCCATGCATTTATTGTTAGAAAGAGAAAAGTTTAGTGATTATATTTTAGAGCCTGCTTGTGGTGAAGGGCATTTATCAAAAGTTTTAGAAAGTTATGGATATAACGTCACCAGCGAGGATCTAATAGATAGAGGTTTTGGTAACGTAAAAGATTTCTTTGAAAGAAGTAGCTGGAGAGGAGATATAATAACAAATCCGCCCTATAAAATAGCATTGGATTTCCTAAAACATTCACTGGCAATTATACCCGTAGGAAATAGAGTAGCTATGTTTTTAAAAATTCAATTCTTAGAAGGAAAATCGAGAAAACAGTTTTTTTTAAAAAACCCTCCTAAATTAATATACGTATCAAGTAGCAGATTAAATTGTGCTAAAAATGGTGATTTTGATAAATATACATCGAGTGCAGTTTGTTATGCTTGGTTTATATTCGAGAAAGGTTATAAAGGGAAATCTGTAGTTGAATGGATAAATTAAAGTAGGAGGATAAAAAATGTTGAAACCGAAAGTATATATTAAGGAATTTAATATAGTTAGAGAAGTAGAAGTGATAGATTTCTACAATGAAGAAGTACTAGTTTACGTTATAGGTGTTAGACCTCGAGGTGAAACAGCTATATATTCTTTTGATGAAGTAGAGTTCATAGAAAATACAGGAATGAAAGATAAGAACGGAAAGTACATTTATGTTGGGGATATACTAGAGTTTGATGACGAATTTCCAACATGGGATTACGAAGGGGAAGTATCAGCTTGTGATGGAGTTAATGCTGCAATTATTACAAAAGAAAAAAATTTTATAACATTAACAAATTTCCAAGCGGATGAAGGAGGATTAGAAGAATTGTTGTGTACCAGAGAATTAATATTTGATGAACTAAATTTCGAAGATTATGAAGTCATAGGCAATATATACGAGAATAAGGAGTTGGTGGAGAATGCGTAAGTACATAGTAGAGTGGTTCATAACATGCATCATATTATTATTTCTGTTCATGTTAATCAGTGGAAGTGTTGACAATAAAGATGTGTATTTAATAACAAGCGTTTGGGCTGTAGCAAGAATAAGTAAGTCAATAGAGGATAGGAGGTAAACATGGACGATAAATACAAACTACTAATCAAAATGAAGAACGGAGCAGTTTTGGAATTTATAACTGACAAAATTACTATCCAAAAATTAATGATCTGTGTAAAAAGAAGAGATAATCTAAGCAAAGAAACAATGTTTAAAGTAGTAGGTGAACCTATTAAGATTAGTGAGATAGAGGATTTCAAATATATGAAAGTCGATTTTGCAGCAGGGATATTTTAGGAGGAAGAAAAAGTGAACAAAGAACAAAAGATACAAGAGTTAAGCAATAAAATAGAAAAGTCTCGAGCAGAGATTGATGAGCTAAAGAAAGAGTTAGAGGAGTTGCAAGATAAACCTTATGAGATAAATTATCCGATAGGATACAAACTCATGTGGTATTTAGATGATTGTGCTAGTGTTACTAGCTATCAATATTACAACACAGCTGTTGATAGAGTGTTTTATGAATCTGGATTATTGTTCGACACCAAAGAAGAAGCAGAACAATTCAAACGAGAGCAAGCATTAATCAAAAAAATTAAATGTTGGGCTAAAGAACAGCAAGGGGATTGGCAGCCTAATTGGAATGATGTAAATGAAATTAAATATCATATAAGTTTTGCAAATAATAGACTCTCAATATGGCCTTGGTACACTAATAATTTATTAACTAAACTACCTTGTTTCAAATCACAAGAAATAGCCCAAGCGTGCATTGATGAGTTTGGAGATGAAATTTTGGAGGTGTTTTGTTAATGAAGATTGAAGATTTAAAAGAAGTTAATAATTTAGATGCGTGCGTTAATACAATAAATAGATTTATCAACGCATATAACAAAGAACAAAAACATTTACATTTATTTATTGAAAATGGACTTTTCGCTATTGACATAAACAAAGAATATGAACACGAAATAATAAACGCATTAGAGAAGATTAAAAGTAATATGATTGAAGAGTTAAAAGAGTTAGGAGTTGAAGTTTAATGACGGATATTATTTTAATTGCACTAATATTATTCTTAGCGATAAGTTTAACAATCGCCGAACAGTAAAAGGAGTGTTAAACTAATGCTAATTAACTACGAAAAATTAAAACGATACATATACAGAAAATCAGACAGTACAATCAGTTATTGTCGCAAATGTTGTGGGCGTTTGGAATATTGTCCGATTGAGAAGAATGTATATTGTGTAAGATGTGAGGATTGTGGCACTCATACATTGATAGAGGCTACAAACGGAGAGGTAGCACTCAGAAAGGTGGGAGAGAATGGTTAGATCTAAAGAAGAAAAAATAGTATTTAAAAAAATACGATATTTAAAAAATATCGGATATATTCAAAAAATGATAGAATCCAGAGAACGAAGTTTGCAAGCTGATGAGTGCAAAAAATCGCAAGTAAAAGCTATTGATTATGCCAAAGAACAAATCAAAGGTGGTAATAAGAATAGTTGGGAGCATTTGATTGATAAAACAGACGAACATAAGCGCTATATCGTTGAAAAGAATATGGAATACTTAAACCTAAAGCTAGAAGTGATGAAAAGCATAGATCAGATTAACGATGTAGAATTAAGACTATTATTGCAGCTAAGATACGTTGAGTGTTTAGATTGGAATAAGGTTGAGCATATTATGGATATTTCACAAAGCACAAGGGCGAATAAGCATTCTAAAGCGTTAGAGAAGATTTATATAACAAATTTATATAAAAAGTATGGAGAAGTATAAAAAAGTATACAGAAGTATGAATAAGTATGCACAAGTATAGTTAGAAATGGTATAATGGTAATGTAGAATTTTAGGTAAGGTAAAATTTTCATTGATATTAAACCCTTTTTGAATTTTATTTTAGATATATGAGCACAAGTAGTAGAAGTAGTAGAAATAGTTAATCCTTACCTAAATTCCAATAATAACCTATCATATTTTAAAGACAGTCGTGAGATTGTCTTTTTATTTTGTCAAAAGAAAGGTGGTGGAAAGTTGGCAAAATTGACATTAAAACAACGGAAATTTGCTGATGAGTACATCATTAGTGGAAATGCAACAGAAAGCTATAAAAGGGCTTATCCTAGCGTTAAAAAGGACTCTACAGCTAACACTAACGCTAGTAGAATGCTAAGAAATGCTAAGGTTAAATCCTACATAGATGAACGACTCAAAGAGATAGAATCAGAAAAGACAGCTAGTATAAAAGAGGTAATGGAGTATCTAAGTTCTGTAATGAGGGGAGAACAACGAGAACAAACGTTAATAGGAATGGGTCAAGGATTCCAGGAGAAAACCTATATTGACGTGAGTGCGAAGGATAGGTTAAAGGCTGCCGACTTGCTTAACAAGATTCATCAGGCGAGGGAGAGTAAGCAAGATGAAACTAAGAAAGAAGATAAGCTGGATATCTATATAGCAAAAGTAGATGGTGAATTAGATGAGTTTATTTGATCTATATACACCAAAACAAATTGAAATACTAAAAAGAGTAAAAGAAAAAGATTTCTTCATATTGGGACTTCACGGAGCGAAAAGGACTGGTAAGACAGTAATAAATAATGACATATTTTTACGTGAATTAAGGCGTGTAAGAAAAATTGCTGATGTGTTGAAAATTAGAGAACCTATGTATATTTTAGCTGGCGTATCGAGTAAGACTATTCAAAATAACATATTGCAAGAGCTCTATAACCGATATGAATTAGATATTAAGTTTGATAAACACAACTCATTCACATTATTTGGTGTTAAAGTCGTACAAGCTTTTACAGGAACTATTGCAGGTCTTGGAGGTATTCGAGGTATGACAGCCTTCGGTGCTTATATAAACGAGGCTTCACTAGCAAATGAAATGGTGTTTAAAGAGATTATCTCACGTTGTTCAGGAGATGGAGCAAGGATAGTATTTGACACCAACCCTGACCATCCTGAGCATTGGCTTAAGAAAGAATATATTGATAGTAATAGCGAAAATATCATTTCTTATCATTTTAAATTAGAGGATAATACCTTCCTAACAGAACGATATATCAAGAACATTAAAGAATCAACACCTTCTGGTATGTTTTACGACCGAGATATAGAAGGTCTTTGGGTAACTGGAGAAGGGGTTGTTTATCAAGATTTCGATAGAAATAAACATTATTTTGATGATTATTCAAACATTAAATTTAAGCGTAAGTTTGCTGGAGTGGACTGGGGATATAGTCACTACGGGTCAATAGTTGTCATAGGTGAAAGTTTTGACAAGAAGTTTTATTTAATTGAAGAGCACGCCTATCAATTCAAAGAAATAGATGATTGGGTTGAAATAGCGAAAGAAATTAAAACAAAGCACGGTGATATTACTTTTTATTGCGACAGTGCTAGACCTGAGCATGTAGATAGGTTTTATCGTGAACGATTAAATGCCGTTAATGCTAACAAGGAAAGGATAGCAGGTATAGAACAAGTAGCAAGATTATTTAAACAGGATAGTCTTTTTATTATTTCAAAAGTAAAAAGATTTAAAGAAGAAATTTATAATTATGTTTGGGATGATAAAACAGGAGATGCCATTAAAGAGTATGACGACGTGTTAGACGCATTAAGATATGCGATTTACAGTTATATGAACAGGCCGACAGCTAAAATATTAGATAAAAGTAGACTTGGTTTATAGAAAGGAGACGGAATGCAATTATTAACATATCCAAGATTTGATTATGACGAAAGAAATATCAAAAAAGATTTAGTTGTTAAATTGATTAGAGAACATCAGAATCAATTAGTTAGATTTAAAAGACTAAAGAAATACTATTTAGGTGAACATGATATTTTGTACAAAACCCGCGAAAATAAACCTAATTATAAACCTGTTTGTAATCACGCTAAAGATATAGCGGATACTGCGACAGGGTATTTCATGGGTAACACAATTACGTATTCTAATTCACAGGATGCTGATATAGATGATTTATTAGTTGCATTTGACAATGCGGAAGTTGATGAAACAGATCACGATAATGCTCTTGATATGGCAATATACGGAGTGGCTTACGAATACGTGTATGCTAGAGAAAATGAAAATATATTAGATATTAAAAGTCTTGAAGTTGAGAATACGTTTATGGTATATGATGACAGTATAGAACAACATCCGCTATTTGCAGTTTATTACTTTAAACGTAAAGAAAATAAAACTGATAGTGAAACTTATCAAGCTGTAATTATGACTAAACAATATATCTACTCAATAGTTCTTGAGGGTAAAGCTAAAGGGGTTATTTCAGAAAAGCCTGTACCACATAATATGGGGGATATACCCGTTGTTGAATATAAGAATAACAAGTATTCAATAGGTGACTTTGAACAACAAATAGGTCTTATAGATTGTTATAATTCATTGACAGCTAACCGAATTAATGATAAAGAGCAATTCATAGATAGTATATTGGTGTTGTACGGCGCTCGCTTAGGTGATGATGTAAAAGAAACGGTAGAAGCGTTAGAAGTGTTAGCTAAACATAAATTACTTGAATTACATCCAGACGCAAGAGCAGAATATTTAAGTAAGACATTAAATGAGAATGAAGTTGAAACACTTAGAAATGCGATTAAGCAAGATATTTACACATTTAGTCATATCCCTAATTTAACAGATGAGAATTTTGCGGGTAATAGTTCGGGGGTGGCAATGGAATTCAAACTATTAGGCTTAGAAATGATAACGAAAATTAAACAACGTTATTATATTAAAGGTTTGAAAAAACGTATCAGCTTATTTGCTAATTATTTAGGTCTTACTCAAATAGCAATAGATGCTAATAGTATTATTCCACACTTTAGCCGTAGTCTACCTAAGAATTTACTTGAAATATCTCAAATAGTCAGTAATTTGGATGGTAAGGTAAGTCAAGAAACGTTACTAAGCCAAATACCTTTTGTTGAAGATCCTCGTGAAGAAATTGAGAAGGTAAACGAAGAGAAAAAAGAAAATATTGAAAATAATCAATTATTCTTATCTGGAGGAGAACATATCCATAACACATTAGTAGGTGATGAGGTTGAAGAGTAGAGATTATTGGGAATTACGCAAAGCCGAATTGATGCACGCTCAAATAGAACGTGCTGATATAACCTTCGAGGAAATATCTAAAGTGTATGATAAATCTAAAAAATACATAGAAAAGAATGTAAAAGGCATATTCAATAAATTTAGTCTAGAATACGGGCTTACCAAAAAAGAAGCTGAGCAAGTGGTTAATCTTATGCATAGTAAGAAGGCTAGCAACCTAGTACCTGCTCTAAATTTAGCACCTATGAGCGAAAGAGTTCAACAGGTAATAAAAGATTTGAATAGCCCAGCTTATGTGTCCAGGATTAATCGACTTCAAAGCTTAATTGATGAAATAGATAATATTCAAAGGTATATTGCCAAGCATGAAATATCCAAGACTACTGATTTGTATAAAGATGTTGCAAAACATGGGTATTATAATAATATTCACCAAATGCAAACTCAAACAGGTATAGGTTTTAGTTTTAATGCGTTAGATGAAGATTTAGTAGAACGTTTAATAAAAACACCTTGGAATGGTAGAAATTATTCGGAACGTATTTGGAATAATACTCAGAAATTATCGGAAACATTAAAAGATGAAGTTCTTCAAGCAGTTTTGACAGGAAAAAAAGAAAAAGATGTAACTGACGAATTAATAAATAGATTTAATGTAAGTGAATTTGAATCTAAACGCCTTATTAGGACTGAAACGGCTCATATAAACAACGAAATGGAAGCTTTAAGTTATGAGGAAGCTGATATTGAAAAATATCGATTTGTTGCTGTATTAGACACTAGAACATCACACATCTGCCGAGAACATGATTATAAAGTTTATAAAGTATCAGAAAGACAAGTAGGAGTTAACTACCCACCACTACATCCGTTTTGTAGGTCAACAACAATAGCTGTATTTGATGATGAGGATTTAACTGAATTGTCTAGAAGAGCAAGAGATCCAAAGACGGGTAAAACTACAACAATACCAGGTGATATGGATTATGAAGATTGGTATGGAAAATATGTTGTAAAAGCTGAGAAAAAAGTGTATAATCAAGGTATAGGAGAAAGTGAAGCGGAGTTTCTTAGTAAGCGGATAATAGATAAAATTTCAAGAGTTGAACCGAAAATTACAAAAGACATGCAACGAATTGCAGGTAATAATACGCTAGCCGGTCTTGAATTCCGCAAGAAAACGGCCGATTCATTAACACGTAAAATTATAACAGATAGTCAGACCGAAAATATAAGCTTAGCAGAGGCTGCAAGTAAAATTAATGATGCTTTGAGGTACACAACTATTTTAAATGTTGATACTTTTGCGAAGGATTACTTATCAATGAAGCAAAGGCTTATTAAAGAAGGTTTTGAAATCGTAAAAGTAAAAAATACATGGCTAACAGATGGGCCTTATAAAGGTGTGAATACAGTCATAAAAAAATATGGAATCAGCTTTGAGATGCAATATCATACTCAGGAAAGTTTTGATTTGAAGAATGGACCTTTACATGAGTTGTATGAAAAACGTAGGCTACCTTCGACAACAAAAGCAGAAAAATATAAGCTTGATAACAAAATGCTAGAATTAAGCAAAACATTGAAAGTACCGAAAAATATAGAAAGGGTGAAATAGCATGGAAACAAAATATTTTCTCATAAAAACAGAACATCCTCAAATTGTGCGTTATAGCGAAGGAGAAACGTCGGTATATAGAGCAGATAAGGGTTGGACAGAAAATGAAGCCTGGTATAGCCGTATATTTTTTGGTGACTTTACAGATTTTGAAGAAGTTACTGATAAAGAAGCAGAAATGTTTATCAAAAGGTTGGTGGTAGCATGATAAATATTGCATTGTCTATTGCTAAAAAAGCACATGCTGGCCAAGTTGATAAAGCTGGCATTGATTATATTAAGCATCCTATTTATGTAGCTAGACAAGTTACAACCAATCAAGAAAAAGCTGTAGCTTTATTGCATGATGTTATTGAAGATAGTAATGTGACCACTAATGATTTATTAGCTGCAGGCTTACCAAGTGAAGTTGTTGCAGCGGTACAAACATTGACAAAGAAAAAAGGCCAAAGTTATCAAGAATACCTTGAAAAAGTGAAATTAAATAATTTAGCAAGAGTTGTAAAACTTGCTGATTTAAAGCATAACTCAGATTTATCACGTTTAAAATCTGTTACCGATACAGACTACAAACGGATTAAAAAATATAAAAACGCAATTCAATACTTGAGCACCTAGAGAGATCTAAGTGCTTTTTCTTATACTCTCACCGTATGGATTTCCGTACGGTTTTTATATTGTCCAAGCATTGAAGACTCTAAAAGCTATGGGAAAATAAATAATAGTCGGGGACGACTTAAAATATAGGAGGTTCTAAGATGGAACAAGAAGTAAATAACGTTGAAACGGTTGAAGAAGAAAAGGTAACTGCAGAACCAACTACGGAACAACCGGAAAAAGTAGACGATAAAAAATATAGTGATGCCGAAGTTGATGAAATTATCAATAAGAAATATGCTAAATGGAAAAAAGACCTGGAGGCAGAACAAAACGAAGCTAAGAAGTTAAAATCTATGAACGCTGAAGAAAAAACGAAATATAATCAAGATAAACGACAAGCTGAACTTGATAAAAGAGAACAGGAAATATCGAAACGAGAATTAATGGCAGAGGCTAAGAATATATTAAACGAACGTGGTTTACCAATTGAATTAGCTAATGTTATTGATTTGACTGACGCAAATACTGTTAAATCGTCAATAGACGGCATCGGGAAACAGTGGGAGCAAGCAGTTCAAAGAGGTATAGCCGTTAAATTAAAAGGCTCTCAACCTCTAACTAAGGCTTCACAAGCAGAGGAAAGTATTAGTCAAAAAGAATTTTACAAAATGTCAATAGCTGAACGTGTAGAATTAAAAACGACTAATCCAGAATTATATAATCAATTAACAAAGAAAAGAGGATAAATAAATGGCAACAGGACAAACAAAAATAGCACAATTATTAGACCCAGAAGTATTATCAGACATGCTTAATGAAAGAGTAGGGAAATCAATCAAATTCATTCCGTTAGCAGATATCGATACTAGTTTAGTAGGGATACCAGGAGATGAATTAACAGTACCTCAATGGAACTATGTAGGGGATGCAGAGGAAGTAGCAGAAGGGGCAATAATCCCAACTGAACAATTAGGACATGTAACTACTAAAATGAAAGTCAAAAAAGCAGCAAAAGGTATTGAACTAACTGACGAAGCTGTATTGAGTGGTTACGGAGATCCAGTAGGAACAGCAATGAGACAATTAGCGAAGTCAATCGACCAAAAAGTTGATAATGATGTATTAACTGCAGCAAAAACTGCTACTCAATCTTATACAACTAAAAAAGGTTTCAAAGTGGAAGACCTATCTAATGCACAAGATGTTTTCGATACAGATTCTGACAATGATGTTTATGTATTATTATGCCACCCTAATTCTGCAAGTGCATTAAGATTAGATGCTGGTAAGAACTTCTTACAAGGGTCAGAAATCGGGGCAGAAGGAATTATCAAAGGCGCATATGGTGCGATTTTAAATACTCAAATAGTAAAATCAAATAAACTAAATAAAAATGAAGCTATTTTAGTTCAAACTAATCCGGATGAGGAAGATGGAACTAAAGCGTTCAAGATTTTATTAAAACGTGAAACATTTTTAGAATCTGATCGCATGCCATCTAAAAAATCAACAGGATTCTATGCTGATAAACATTACGGTGTATTTCTTCAAAATGCTAAGAAAGTAGTTAAAATTACGGTAACTGCGGAAGCGTAGGAGGTAAATAATGAAATTTAGAGTTTTAAACCCAATATTTGATACTAAAACGGAAAAGAGCTATCAAGTAGGGGATATATACGAAGCTGGTGATAAACGAATTGCGGAAATCAAAGGGAATTTGGAATCACAAGGTGGATTTAGTTTATACCTCGAAGAAATTGAAGATGTTGAGGACCTTAAAACTCCGTCTGAAATAGGAAAAGAAGTAAAAGAGTAGTAGGAGGTATCCTATGATTGAAGAGTTTAAACAATTAAGCGGAGAGAGTGATGAAAAAATCCTCTCTCTTTTGTGGTTAAGGGCAAAGAATATCGTTTTAGCTGAAACTAATAGAACTATTTTAAATCCTGGACTAGAAAGTGTAACGCTAGAGATAGCGCTTGAATTATACAATAGGTCAGGAGTTGAAGGGGAAAGTTCAAGAAGCGAAGGTGGTATCTCAACTTCTTACAGAGACGATTTTTCACCTCACATAAAAAACACTTTATCAACTTATAGATTAGCGAGGTGTAGTGGTGGTACGTTTGAAAAGAAATAGATTAAAACCTTATAAGATTTTTAAATACGTTGTCAAGACTAATAATGAAGGTGTGCGATTTAAAGGATATGAAGATAATCCGGATATAATCAATGCTGAAATTTACCCAGCTTCTGGACGTGTTCAAGCTCAAATTTATGGTGAAAAGTTAAGTTATATAATGAATATGCTTGTAGAAAGGTCTGCTGAGATAAAAGAGCGTGACGGTATTTGTATAGACAGTGACGTACCCAATTACGAAGTGGTATCTATAGAAAATTATACGTTTCATAAATTTGTGGAGTTACAAAAGCTATGACTGAACAAATAATGAATTTGAGTAAGTTAGTTAATAAAATCTACAGGCTAAAAGGTAGAGAAGGCGAGCAAATTATAAAAGCTGGGGTCAGTAGGGGTGCTAAACTGGTTCAACGTGAAGCTAAGTTATTAGTTGCAACAAATTCTGGTAGGACTAGAAACAGCATAAGGACAAAAGTTGATGGATTGAAAGGTATAGTTTATACCAATGAACCTGCAGCAGCCTTCTTAGAGTTTGGGACTGGTAGAATAGGAGCTAATAACCATAATGGAATAAGTCCTAATGTTAATCCTACTTATCGTACAACGCCGTGGTGGTTTCACCAAGATATGGTTGACGAAGGATACTTGTCCGCATACCATTTTCATACAATAGAAACTCCTGTAGGTAAGTTTTATAGAAGTGAGGGGCAACCAGCGCAACCTTTTATGTACCCTGCTTTAAGAAATAATGAAAAGAAAGTAAAAGAAGTTATGGCTAAGTATTTAAGTAAAAAATTAAAGGAGTTTAGTAGATGATTAATGTTAAACCTTTGATTTACTCTAAGCTGTCAGAAATTTCAAATAATGTAACTGATACGTACCCCGCTGACTGGGAAAACTTCCCTGTTATTATTTACCTTGAGGAGGAAAATAAGCCTCATGAATGGTTAAATAACGGAGTAGAAGAGACAACGTATTTGAGGTATAAAGTTGATATTTTTGATAAAGAGAGTACATCAGAAACAGCTTTAAAAGTTGATAAAGTATTTAGTTCTTTAGGGTTGAAAAGAACTATGGCACAAGACATGCCAGACCCAAGCAATTTAAGACATAAAATAATGAGATTTGAGGGGATTTATGACCCCGATAGTGAAATAGTATATCAATATAGAATGGAGGACTAAACATGTTAGCAAATGGAATTAAATTAGAATACGGTGAAACTTCAGGATCATATACTGAACTTTCAGGATTAAAAGAAGTGCCTGAATTAGGGGTAGAACCTGAAAAAGTAGAAAATACTACTTTAGCCGATAAGGTAAAACAATATGAACTAGGAATTGGTGACGCTGGTGAGTTAGAATACAAATTCAAGTATGAAAATAAAGCAGCAACATCAGCATTCAGAGTACTAAGAAAAGCAATGGACGATAAAAAAGTACTTTATTTCAAACAAACTTATCCAGATAAAACAACTGTAGAATTCCAAGGACAAGTTGCAGTGAAATTGGGCGGAGGCGGTGTGAATGGCGTTATTGAGTTCACATTGAAAATCGCACTACAATCAGATTTAAAATTTACTGATGGCTCAACATCAATTTAATAATAGGAGGAGTATTAAATGAGAAAACCATTCACATCTTGGCACGTAGGAGATACAGAGTACAAGCTGAAACTTACTACAGCTACAGTATGTAAGTTAGAGGAAAATTTAGGGGTAAATATTATTAAAATTTTTAAATTTAATGATGATATGCCTATTCCACCTTTAAAAACTATGTTATTTATAATCCACGGTGCTATTCAAAAATATCATCATGGATTAAAGTTTGAGGACGTACAAAATATATTTGATGATTATTTAGACTGTGGTAAGGACCAAACATCATTATTAACAGAAGTGTTAATACCGTTAATGCAGGATTCGGGTTTTATACCGACCGAGGAGACGGCGAAGAAAGCCAAGAAAAAGGAAAAAACAACTCTGTCAGTAGTAAAAGAATAGAGAGCGGGGCAGAATATATAGAGGAGTTATATTTTATAGCTTTAGATGTGGATATAACTCCTCATTTCTTTTGGGAACATTCACCACAAGAAATTTTAGATATTATAAACAGTAAGAACAAAGTTCTTGAATTTAACAGAAAAAATGATTATATACGTGATTATTATTTAGCAAACACAATTGTAGGTTTTCTCGGGCCACTCCTGAGTAAGGATGTTAAACCTCCTGAATTATGGAATTGTGCTCCTGAGTATATTTTTGAAAAAGAAAAAGCACAAATAGAAGAGTTGCGAAAAAAACAAGAGTTAGCTTTGCATAAAGAGAGAATGAGAGAATTTGTTATGAGATTTAACGAAATTAGAAATTCAAAAAAACTTTAAAATGTAGTATAATAAACTTGTGACGGAGGTTTTATACTATGAAAAATAATCAAACAAATTTATCATGTCCAAAATGTCAATCTAATAATTTACAATTTCAACTAGTCAATATTCAAGATATTGTACCAAGAAGACATAGTTTCATTTGGTGGTTACTGGTAGGTTGGTGGTGGGTACCCATAAAATGGTTATTCCTGTATTTTTTAATGGGATTTTTCATAATACCACTTAAAATGCTACTTCCAAAAAACAGGAGGATATCGAATGATGTGAAAAATTATAAAATTTGCAAAGATTGTGGACACCACTGGAAATAATAACGTATAGGTCAATCAGTAAAACTGATTGGCTTTTTATTTTGGCAAAAAGGAGGTAAGTGATGGCTACATTAGAAGAATTAAAGGTTGTTATTAATGCTGAATTAGCACCTTTTCAACGAAAAATGAAACAGTTAGAAGGATCTATGAATCAAGCTACTAGAGGTGTTAAGGAGAATGTAAATAGCATAAAAAATGCTTTTTCAGGATTAGGAAAATTAGCAGTAGTAGGATTGCTATTTCAACAACTGTATCGCCTTGGAAAGTATTCTGTTCAAACAGCTTTAGAAGTACAAGCTTCTATTAATCAAATCAGTAGAATAATGGGCGAGAGCACTCAATCATTCTTAAAATGGGCAGAAAATAATGCTTTAGCATTTAATATGAGTAAAGGCGAGGCTATAAAATACGGAGCGACATATGGTAATATCTTAGCTGGATTTATTCAAAATCAGGAAAAGTTAGCGGCATATACTACTAAATTACTTGAAACATCTTCAATTATTGCACAAGGGACTGGGCGTACTATGACTGATGTTATGGAACGTATCCGAAGTGGGTTACTTGGGAATACAGAGGCCATTGAGGATTTAGGGGTAATGGTTAACGTTAGTATGATTGAAAGCACTGAGGCATTCAAGAAATTTGCTAATGGTCAGAGTTGGCAACAGTTAGATTTCCAAACACAACAACAAATCAGATTAATGGCTATCTTAGAACAAGCAACTAAGCGATATGGAGAGACTTTAGAAGACACCGTTAATACTAGAATATCGACATTTAAGGCTTTGATGAAAGATACAGCCTTGAATGTAGGTAATGCCTTTTTACCAATCATAAATGCTGTAATGCCTATATTAAATGCTTTTGCTAGCGCTCTACGTTGGGCTACTGCAAAATTAGCTGAGTTTGTGCAGTTATTATTTGATAAAAAAGTAAGTAGCAATGACGGGGTAGCAGGAGCTGTAGGAAATGTAACTAAAGGCTTGCAAGGCGCAGGAGGTGCTGCAGGAGATTTAGCTAATAATTTAGAAGATGCCGGTGGCGGTGCTGATAACTTAGCCGACAATGTAGGTAATGCTGGGAAAGCAGCTAAAAAAGCGGTCAAAGAATTACGTGGACTTATGGGGTTTGATGAAATTAACCTGTTAAATAAGAAAGCAGACGATTCAGATTCAGATGTTGGTTCTGGAGGTAAAGGTAAAGGAGGTAAAGGCAAAGGCAAAGGTGGGAAAGATATCTTACCTGACATTGATATTACCGATAGAGGGACTCAATATAATACTATGTTTGATGGACTTCTTGAGAAGCTAAAGCCTCTAAAGGATTTCCTGGTACATTTAGCAGACTTATTTAAATTAGGTTGGAAGTTGACATTCCGAGAAGAAGGACTTGACCGTATAAAAGAAGCCTTAAAAGGTATTAAAGAATCATTTGAAATTATATTTAGTGATGGTTTAGTTGCAAGAACAGCTGGTATATTTTTAGAAAAGTTAGCATTTGCGTTAGGTCAAATGGCTGGAGCAATTGCTAATGTAGCATTGGGAATAGGCGTTTTAATTTTTGAAAGTATAGATAAATCTCTGAAAGAAACTAGACTTGATATAAAATCTTGGTTAATGAGAAGTTTCTTAGAAATGGGAGATATATACAGTAGTATTGGAAACATTGCAGCTAAGTTATCTGATATATTCTATGATACCATTACAAGCAAACCTTCTACAGATATTGGTGCTAATATCATTTCTACATTAACCTATGCATCTATGGGAATTGTGGATATATACTTAAAATTAGTAAGAGATATATTTGGGGGTATAGAACAAGTAATTGGTGATAACAAAGATAAGTTCACTCAAGTATTTACAGGTATACTAGATGCCATTAATCCTGTGATAGAGACTTTGAAAGATATTGTAAAAGATGGATTTTCTATATTTAATAAAGTATATGATGAACATATTAAACCGTTTATTGATTCTTTTAATGGCGGAATTTCTAAGATAACTAGTATCTTTTTAGAGATGTGGAATAACCATGTTAACCCTACGTTGAAAACTTTAGGGGAAAAGTTCAAGAGTACGTATCAAAACTTCATCAAGCCTACGTTAGTAAGTATTGGTAATCTTATAGGTACGGTTATTGATGTTTTAAAAGTCGTGCTTGAAAAATATATTGTCCCGATAATCTCATTTTTAGCTAAAAATGTGTTACCCGTAATTGTGCCCATTATTGAACAAATAGGAAGATCTATAATGGCTTTATTTAATGTAGTATCATCAATTTTCAAACTGATAATAGATGTAATTACCGGGTTTATAAAAATTGTATTGGGTATTTTCACGGGTGATTGGTCTAAAATCTGGGAAGGTGTAAAGGATATATTCAAAGGTGCATGGGACTTTATTAAAGGTATTTTTTCAGCAGTAGGTGAGGAAATAGGGGCACTTATTCAAACCGGTTTTGAATTTGTTAAGAATATCATAGTAGGTATATGGGATGGAATAGTCTTATACTTTGAAATTGCCTACAACAACATCATAGGTGTTTGGCAGTTAATAGTTAGCTTTTTCCAAGGACTTTGGGATGGAATAGTTTCTATATTTTCTACTGTAGGCCAGTGGTTTGGAGATAGGTTTCAAGAAGCTTGGGATTTCATAGTAGGAATATTCAAAGGGATTGGTCAATGGTTTTCTGACAGGTGGAATGATGTTAAGAATATTCTTTCTCCAGTAGCTAACTGGTACAAAGAGCAGTGGCAAAAAGCGTGGGATAACATAGTTGATATATTCAAAGGCATAGGTCGTTGGTTTACCGAGCGTTGGAATGATGTTAAGACCGCATTGAGCAGAGTTGCAGAGTGGTTTGGAACGACGTTTAGCCAAGCTTATGATGCAGTGAAAAGAGCATTCAGTTCAATAGGAACGTTCTTCTCAGGTGTCTGGAGTACCGTTAAAGGTATATTTGTAAGAGCTGGTCAAATGGTAGGTAATGCTGTAGGGGGCGCTTTTAGAGGTGCAGTCAATGCTGTTTTAGGGACTATTGAAAATATAGTCAATGGTTTTATAAGAATGATTAACGGTGTTATAGGTTTAATTAATAAACTTCCTGGTGTAAGTTTAGGTACTATCGGGTATATCAGTTTACCTAGATTAGCAAGAGGGGGTATTGTTGACAGTCCAACTATCGCTATGATTGGTGAAGCTGGTAAAGAAGCGGTTGTCCCACTAGAAAACACTGGATTCTTACAGACTATGGGACGTGTAGTAAGTAGCGCTGTTGCTGAGGTTATCGGGAATGGTCAACAAGCAAGTAGTTTACCTAGTGGAGATATTGTAATTCAGTTAGGTGGTACTGAATATGCTAGATTTACAATTGACGAAATCAATCGTGAACAAGAACGCGTTGGTCAAACGCTTATAAAAATTTAGGAGGAGCAATAAATGGCAAAATTAATAATTAATGGAGTAACTGTTGTTGCTCCTAAATCATTTCAAGTGGGAATCCAAGATATTGACGGAGAAACTGGACGTGATGCAAATGGTAATATGATTAGAGATAGGGTTACAACAAAACGAAAATTAGAATGCGAGTGGGGAATATTAACACAAGTTGAAATTAGAACGCTTCTAAGTGCTGTAACAAGTGAATTCTTTTCAATTACTTATCCAGACCCTATGGAAGGAATGGTAAATAGAACTTTTTATGTAGGGGATAGGACTTCTCCCGCATATAGTTTTAATGAAAAATTAAAGCCTTGGAGCGGTTTAAAAATGAATTTTATAGAAAGGTAGACGTGTATGTACAATATTAATCAGATTTATCAAAAAGCTATTAACGCCCCTTCAAGACGTGTAAGAGGGAGAGTGACAATCAAAAATAAAGTTTTGTCAGATGGTGTAAGCTCAATAGATTATATAAGCTCGATTACTGGAAATGAAATGTCAATTGGGTCTACTAATGCTTCTACGGTTGATATAAAATTCAAAACTTTAATAGAGGGTCTTCAAGAAAGAGAATTAATTAAGGTTTCTTTCACAATCGAAACTGAATCTGGTTTAGTAGAACGTCAAATAGGCGAATTCTATTTAACCGAAATAAAACTGGATAGGAATAATAAAACTACAGCAGTTAAAGCTGTTGATAAAATGGCTTTCTTAAATGATCAATTTAAATCTACTATATCTTATCCTGCTTTGGGTAAAAATATAGTTCAAGAAATAGCTAATGATTGTAATTTAAGAGTTAACAACAATCTGAATATCTCAAATTTACCAGGTTTTGATAAAAAATTAGAAAAAGTTTCTTATCGAGAAATGTTAGGATATTTGGCACAAACTGTGGGTGCTTTTGTAGTATTTAATAATAGAGGCGAACTTGAATTTAGAAAGCTTACTAGAACAGAAAAAAGAATTTCTAAAAGTGCTTATCTATTAAAAGGATTAGAGGTGGATGAGGTAGAATTTAGAATTAATGGTATTTCTGTTGATTTAAAAGATAAAGAGAAAACAGTATTGGTTATGGGAAGTCCTTTGGGAACACAGGTTAACTTATCTAATCCGTTAATGACGCAAGGATTGTTAAATTCTATCTATTCAGAATATAAGAATCTGAGGTTTAATCCATTTAAATTAAATTGGCGGGGAGATCCATTTGTTGAAGTCGGAGATTGGGTTTCTGTCGAGGTGTCAAACGGAACTTATAAAGCATTCCCTATCTTATCTTTAAAAATTTCTTTTTCAGGTGGACTGAAATCGACTATTAGCGCAAATGTAAAAGGTACTGCTAGCTTAACCACCGAGTATAAAGGAACTGTTCAACGTCAAATAGAATTTATTAATGCGAGATTGGGGTCAACAGGTAATTTAGTTTATGCTGATACTACTGAACCTAAGAATCCAAGTGAAGGAGACGTTTGGTTTAAGCCGAATGGAGCTTTTACGGACTTATACATTTTTGAAAAAGAAAAGTGGGTTCTTAAAACCTCAACGGGGGATGTTGAAGGAGTGGTTACTCAGATAACAAAATCAGAGATACTTACTAAGAATTTTGCAGCGGCAATTGCTAAAATTATAGAATTAGATGCTAACAGGATAACAACAGGGAGCTTAAGTTTTGAAAAATTAAGCTCAAAAGCTGTTAACTCCATTCGAGAAGGGCTTGTTACAAAATCTAAATTAAGCGAGCTTTTAGCAACAGATGAGGGTATTCACCAAATTTTACAATCGGAAGTTAATAAGGAAATTGAAAAGAAAAAACCTGAACTAAAAGGTAAAGATGGGAAAATACCAACATTTAACCAACTAATTGGAACTAGATTTCCGACGCTCGCCGTTGTAAAACCAGTGGGAAGTACGGTGTTAAAACTCAACAAAAAAGATTATAAAGACCAAAATTCAATCGAGGTGTTGCCTAACGCGGGCAACGAAGTGCAAGGGTTTAGCATGAAAGCAAATATTCGAGATGTTGCAGCAGGGAAAATGCTAGTCTTAAGAATTCCTGTGTACATATACTCGGATAGTAGCGGACACGAATTAATAAGCATGGGCTGGCCAGACGATAGTAACAATGTTGATTTATTCCAATCGCTACCCTTAATAAATGGCGCATCAAAAAAAGATGAGTGGCAGTTAATAGAAATGCAATTTCCTATTTCAAACAATTCTGAAAGTAAAAGCTTCGTGCAAAACAGAATAGCATTAGTTAGTTTCGGAAGTGTTCATTTTAAAATAGCTGAGCCTTACATTGCGGTTGATGAGAAAGCAACAGATAAGTGGCTTCCTGCTATTGAAGATATGCAAAGTTACTCTCTTACAGCTTCGGCAAGAATTGAGGGAAGTTATCTGAATGAAAATCTAGCAAATTGTAAGGTCTATTTGGACGTATACAATAACGGAGAACTAATCCGTGCTTCAACTACCGAAACACCGTTGAAAATTGAGATTAAAAAGCTAGTGGCAAGTGGATATACCGCTACTGGAGAAGTAACACTTGACAGCGACGGTCTAGTGCAAAATATCAATATTCCTAACGGTCCTAAAGATGGTCAACCAATAGAGGTCGTTTTTGAAGTGACTTGTGGAGAGAATAA
>ERZ773077.365-NODE-365-length-34273-cov-15.690017_pt1 | contig 34273 bp, 26 predicted proteins | sample MGYA00580612_ERZ773077 | MGnify/ENA primary metagenome ERZ773077 (study PRJEB29015, sample SAMEA2737971) | human oral metagenome | biome: human oral; feature: human-associated habitat; material: dental | place: China | collected 2021 ...
TTTCTGACATTTTCAATCGCATGGGTTTTGTGACGGAAGAGTCGCGTGAAATTGATGATCAATTTCATATGTTTGAGAGTCTGAACTTTCCAAAGGGTCACCCGGCGCGCGATGATTACGATACGTTCATGACCGAGGAAGCTGATGCTAGTGGTGACCGCTTGATTGCCCCGGCGCACACCTCGACCATGCAAAACCGCGTTCTGAAAAAATATCATGGTAATTTGGAAAAAGGCGAGGCGATCGCTGCTATCGTGCCCGACCGGGTGTTTCGCAACGAAGACCTGGACGCGCGGCACGAGCACACGTTCTATCAAGTCGAGGGCGTGTATGTCGCCAAGGGCGTCAACGTCGGCAATCTCATCGCCACGCTGCAAGAGTTTTTGCAGGAATATTATGGCAAGAAATTGGATGTGCGCGTCAATCCGTTTTATTTCCCGTTCACTGAACCGAGCTTTGAATTTGCGCTGAGCTGTCCATTCTGTGAAGGCAAAAATCCGGATTGTAAAGTTTGTTCAGGCGAGGGCTGGATCGAACTCTTGGGCTGCGGCATGATCCACCCGAACGTGCTGAAAGCTGCTGACATCAACCCGAATAAGTACACCGGTTTTGCCTTTGGCTGCGGCATCGACCGGCTGGTGATGATGAAATACGGCATTGAGGATGTGCGGCATTTTGAGAGTGGACGATTAGACTTTTTGGAGCAGTTTTAATTAAGTCATTAGTCCATTCGGAGATATGTGATGATTAAACGCAACGTCTTTCTCTACAACATCACCAATCGTGACGATGAGGGATACGGCAGCTACCCATTTGAGGATGTTCTCCGTGATTTGATGAATCTCGAAGAAGACGATAGGAATTGGCAGTACAATCCAAATGATGATGAGTCGTTCATGCGGCTTTTGCAGTTTGATAAGTTACATAAAACCAGCGAACTATCCAAATGTTACGCGGGCATCATCGCCGTGTATGGGTCAAATGTAATTACCATAGGTAGGGACGATGATGATCTCGTCAAACGCTATCCATTGCCTGATGGGCAGCTGCCGGTACAGGTGGTACATTTCCTGTACTATGCTGACAAGGGAGTTATGGCGTTAGAATACAACCGAAATGTTGCCACAAATGTAAAGATTTTAGCCTACATAAATAATCGCATCACAAAGCTCTCACTTTCTGAAAAGGCAGCATTTATCGGGACGGTGGTTTGCCATCCCGATGCCATCGAGTTAATCAGGCGGGCGCATCGTATAAAATCCGCGAAAATATTTGTTCCTCGTGAAGCCATAGAGCACAATAATAAAATTAGCCAACTAGCGAAAAGTTTATTCTCTGCACCCTCGATCGATAATCGTACTGATACACTTGGTACTATCGTCATTGATTTTCGGCCGAGTAGGGGTAAGTTCCTGTCTCCTGGCGCGTACATTGATCACTATGTGAAGGAATTTCCGGGCGTCGAAAAGCAGGTCTACGACGTTGAAATTGAAGAAGGTATGGAGGTAACATCGGTTAATATCATGCAGCCGCAGTTCAAGAATACTATCGAACTGCCAGACAGCAGCATCGAAGATCGAGAAGAGTATGACAAGCAGGTGTTTGGTAAAATTCACGAGGTATATAAAGCGGCCGCCAATGTCATAACGGGAGCGAACAATGTGGACTAGGCGATGGAGCTCTATTGGGCTAGTGCTGATCATACTGGCGTTATTTTTTGGGGTGTCATTCGGCATGCAAGAGATTGTGAAGATGGTGAAGCCTGACATTATGAAAGTTAACCCGTGGGATGTATTTGAGGGCATAATAACCATCCCATCATATATCGTTATTGTGTTATTGGTGTTGTTGCCGTCGGGGTCTCGATATAACCTGAGGCTGTCAATATTTCAGCGCTCCAGTTACGTGCGTGAAATTATTATCTCCGGTCTCCTGATCATTCTCGTGATGGCCGTAGTGGGATTTGTGGCGTACGACCCAACAGACAGCCCGACTCGTAATCCTTGGAATGACTTTAATTGGGGAAATTATCTGAGCGTGATTTTTTGGGGAGTTATCATATTTTTGTATAATGTACTGCTGCGGTTAGGTGGTGGGACTAGGTGTAGATCTGATAAAAACGTAGTTTGATTATCCCATACAGATATCTCGATAAGGCCGTGTAACTATTTCTGCCGACTCAAGGCCGAGTTTGGTTTCAATGTCACTAATCATCACTAGAGCACTAGTCTCATCATCTGATAAAACCTCAACCGGAAAGTCTGGGGATTGGAAAGCATTAAGCTTACGGTGTTAGCTTATATAAGCAATAGTTGAAGTCTCCGTCGAAGAATATAAAATTATTTGGTTGACTATACAATGAGAAGCAAGAGTCTATAATTTTACCTGATCCATCTTCTGCGCCAACTATCGGAGAAGCTTCACTTGAGCGGCTCATTGGGTCGTACAATACAGACCGCGTCTTAAAAAGACATACTTCACCAGCAAAGCATCTATCTTCAGTCACGATGTAAAAGAAATCGTATGACCCCATAGGCAGATTAGTAAATTCAAAATGACCACGTGAGGCGCACTCATGAAGCTTGCCGGTAAATTTCTCAATAATAGTATGATGATTATCCATAATCAATGACATATTATAAAGGAAAAGTGGCTTTTTGTACGGAAGCCACAAACCGCTTGGTAGGAATCAGCCGTGGTAATCACGGTAGTCGTTGATGACCTCACCGTTCACGCGCATGTACTCGACCCCACCGTCCTCATTCACGACGATGTGGTCGTGCGGCCGTGCGCCGGGCATGCCACCGGGGAAGATGTTGGTAGTACCGTCATCGTTCTTGTCCCAGTACATGACCTCTCCACCGATGCGGCCCATACCACCCTCGTACTGGCTGTTGGTTCCCATAATAACTCCTCTTGGAGTCGAGCAGAGAAAAGCTATTCTCCGCAAAGTGGAGCGTCTCAAACCCAACGTCTGGGTGAAACGCCGGCCCCTGCGGGTGCAAAGGCTGATATATATATCAATAATAGAACAAAACGTCAATGGATTTTGTCAAAATTATGGCATAAAACAGTAAATTACCTCTGCAGTAATAGTTTAACCATAGTACTAAACTTAGTAGAAAGTTGTGAACATAACGCGGGACGTAGTCTTATGTTGTATTTTGCTTGAGCTTAAAATTATTTGGTATAATTATCTTAAAAGGAGTAGAATTATGAACCATACAATTTTCGACGACATTGTATCAGGCACTGTAAAATCATGGAAGGTTTGGGAGGACGAGCAGTTTTTGGCGTTTCTCACGCCGTTTCCAAATACCCCGGGGGTGACAGTGGTCATTCCAAAGCGCAACCCGGGCGATTATATTTTTGCGATTGACGAGACGCTGTATCTCGAGTTTATGCGAGCAGTGCGCCAGGTGGCGCGGCTGCTGGAGCGCGCGTTTGATACACCGCGGGTAGCGCTGGTATTCGAGGGGACGGGCGTGGCGCATGTGCATGCTAAGCTGTATCCGCTGCACGGTGACTTGGCAGGGCGGACTGATGTCTGGGCAGAGAACGCAGAGTTTCACGAGAGCTATCGTGGTTGGCTGACGACGACCGAGGGGCCAAAGATGGATGAGGCCGAACTAGACCGGATTCAGGCGCAGATCATTGCTGCTCAAGGGTAATATTTGACTACGCGGTTGATTAGAATGGTATACTGATATATATGAAAGTCAGCCTAAACATTATCAAACAATTGATTAATTTTGAATTACCACCAGTGGATGAGTTGGTGGCGCGGGTCAATCAGCAGCTTGGCGGTGTCGAAGCAGTGATTGACCTCAAGGCCAGATATGGCAGCGCGCGAATCGTCCGGGTGGTCGAATGCGCTAAGCACCCTAATGCTGATCGACTGAGCGTGACCAAGATTGATGATGGCGGCGTGGTAGCGGATGTGCCGCGCGATGAGAACGGTCTGGTGCAGGTGGTTTGCGGTGCGCCAAATGTGCATGCGGATATGTGGGCTATTTGGCTGCCGCCGAAAAGCACGGTGCCGGCGAGTTTTGATGAAGACGAGCCATTTGTGCTGGATGCGCGGCCACTGCGCGGTGTGCTCAGCCAAGGTATGTTGGCGGCGGCGGATGAGCTGAATATTGGTACGGATCATGAAGGAATTGTTGAGATTCGTGAACAGGACGTGCCGGCGGGAGTTGAACTTACGGCAGGTGCGAGTTTCGCGGAAACGTTTGGTTTGGATGACTACGTGCTGGACATTGAGAATAAGATGTTTACTCACCGACCGGACTGTTTTGGGCAACTCGGCGTGGCGCGCGAGATTGCCGGGATTTTTCACCAGCAGTTTACCAGCCCCGAGTGGTACAATGTGATTCAAGAATTTGCTGGCGGCGACGGTCTTGAGCTCGAGATCTTCAATGAGGCGACTGAAGTAGTGCCGGTGTTTTCAGCGGTAGCCATCAAAAATATTGAGGTGCAGCCAAGTCCGCTGTGGCTGCAATGTCAGCTGGTGGCGATGGGCGGCAAGCCGATTAATAACATTGTCGATGCCACGAATTACATGATGCTCATGACGGCACAGCCAACGCATGCCTATGATTATGACAAATTACGTGGGTCTACACTCGGGGCGCGGATGGCTCGTGATGGCGAGAAAGTCAGTCTGCTCAATGGCAAGGAATATGAGCTGACGACGGACGACATTGTCATTGCTGATGGCGAGGGCGTGATTGGTCTGGCGGGAATTATGGGCGGCACCGACACTGAGGTTTCGGATGGCACGAAAAACATCGTTTTAGAGTGCGCCAATTTTGATATGTATGCGCTGCGCCGCACGGCCATGCGCCACGGCATTTTTACCGATGCGTTGACGCGGTTTAATAAGGGTCAGTCACCGGCACAAACCGACCCGGTACTCAAGCGACTCATGGGTATGACTGGCGGTGAACAAGCTAGTCCCGTGCTGTTTAAGAATCATCAGTCTCTGCGGTCTGTGTTGGCTGATGGTATGCATTGGTGCGGTGGCCTGTTGGTGTCGAGTGGATTTGTTGAAGAGCGGATCGGCGTAAATTTTACCGATGGTGAAATGAACACGCTGCTAGGAAACGTTGAGTTTTTCGTTGATGAAGGGCGCGAGTATGGTGAGGACGGCATGATGGTCTACAGCCCGTTTTGGCGCACCGATATTGAGCTGCCTGAGGATATCGTCGAAGAAGTTGGCCGGCTGTATGGCTTTGATAAATTACCGCGTCATTTGCCGCGTCGGAGTATTAAACCCGCACCGAAAAACCTGCGTCGTGAACTAAAGAACGCCGTTCGCCAAAGTCTATCGCGCGCTGGCGCCAACGAAGTGTTGACCTACAGTTTCGTTCATGAACGCATCCTGAAAAACGCCGAGCAGGATATCACTCAGGCATACAAATTATCAAACGCCCTCAGTCCTGATTTACAATATTACCGCTTGACGGTGCTGCCGAGTTTGCTCGACAAGGTTCACGCCAACATCAAGGCTGGGCATGATGAATTTGCCTTGTTTGAGATGGGCAAGGGCCACAGCAAAATGCATGGCCTAGGCGAAGACGGCTTGCCAGCAGCCAGCCAGTTCACCGACATCGTCTATGCTGCCAAAAAGCCAGGAGTGGGTGCGCCATTTTATAAAATTCGTCGCTTGGTTGAGCAGTTAGCACATGACCTTGGTGCCGAGCTGGTATTCAAGCCAATTGAAGAGGAGATTAATTTCCCAGTTACGGCACCGTTTGACCAATCACGCAGCGCACTGGTCGAGACGACTGACGGGCAGTTTATCGGCATGGTCGGTGAACTGAAGCAGTCGGTCATCAAGAATTTCAAATTACCGGCGTACGTGGCAGCGGTGAGCTTGGACACGGCTGGCTTGGAGGCTATCTACGCTAGGCAGGGCAGTCATTACCAACCACTCAGCCGTTATCCATCAACGACGCGCGATATCTCGCTCAAAGTGCCATCCGCTGTCAGGTATCAGCAGCTACTACAGACCTTGGATGAGGCCATACAGACCACTGATATGAGTGTGCAGATCGAGCCACTCACTATTTATCAGTCTGAGGATGATGTGGCGCAGAAAACGATAACCTGGCGGCTGACGTTTACCTCGCACGAGCGAACATTGGCGGATAATGATATCGCGCCGGTGATGCAGCAAATTGAGCGCGCAGCCAAAGATGCGTGGGGCGCTGAAATAGTCTGATGAAGCCGCTGATTCACATGCTCCGGTATGCACGCGGCATGGGCAGATACTACATCGGGGTTAGTGTCAGCTCAGTGATCGTGGCGCTGACCGGCATCGCGGTGCCGTTCGTGATTTCGCGGGCGACCAGCTTAATGGTTAAAGTGGTTGAGGGCGGCAAGGTGGGAATTGAGCAGGCGATTTTCTTGGCGCTGGTATTGCTGGCGCTTGACGTGACGAATACGATGGTGCGAAACCTTGGCGGTTACTGGGGCGACGTGATGGCCACGCGGCTCAAACAGCAGCTGTCAACGCGGTACTATCATCACTTACTTAGTTTGCCGCAAAGTTATTTTGATGGCGAGCTGACTGGGACGATTATCAATCGCCTCAACCGCGCGATTACCGAAACGACGAATTTCCTGAACATGTTTGCCAATAACTTTTTCCAGATGCTGCTCACGACAGGTATCACCATCGGCATCGTTCTGGTATACAGCCTGGAGTTGGCGGTAATGGTGGTCATTATGTATCCGCTATTTATGTGGCTGACGGCGCTGACCAGCAAGAAGTGGCAGACCTTTCAGAACCGTAAAAATCACGAGACAGATATGGCCAGCGGCCGGTTCGCCGAGGTCATTGCCCAGATCAAAGTTGTCAAAAGCTATGTCCGCGAGTCGCTCGAATATCGTCACTTTGCCAAGCGTTACCGCAAAACAATTGCCATTACGCGCAAGCAATCACGCTACTGGCACAGCATGGACATCGTGCGCGGCGTGGTGTTGTCGGTCATTTTCTTTATGATTTTTGCCTACATTTTTGTGCAGACGACCGAACGGCGCTTTTCGATCGGCGATATGGTGCTATTGATCACGCTGATTAATAATTTGCGGATGCCGCTGTTTAACATGAGTTTCATTGTTGATAATTTCCAGAAGGCTTTGGCTGGGAGTCGGGATTTTGTTGGTGTGATGACGCTACGCCCAGCAATTGAAGATCTGCCTCACGCGCCGGAACTAGTTGTGAGTCGCGGAGCAGTTGAGTTTCGCAATGTCTCGTTTCGCTACGCCTCTGCCATGCAAAAACCAGTGTTGAGTGATATCTCATTTACGCTTCATCCCGGTGAGCACGTTGCTCTCGTCAGTGAGTCGGGTGGCGGCAAGACCACTTTAACGAACTTGCTGATGCGTTTGTACCAGCCAGATAGTGGCGAGATTACCATTGACGATGTGGCCATTGACGCGGTGCAGCAAAAGAGTTTGCGTCGTCATATCGCCACGGTGTTTCAGGAACCAGCGCTCTTTTCCGGCACAATTCGTGAAAATATCGCCTATGGCGCCGACGAGCCGACGGGTGAGCAGGTAATCGCCGCTGCCAAGGCCGCCAATGCGCACGACTTTATCAGCGAGCTTGATAAAGGGTATGACACGCAAATTGGTGAACGTGGCCTCAAGCTATCTGGCGGTCAAAAGCAGCGCATCGCTATCGCGCGGGCAGTGCTCAAGGATGCGCCGATTCTCATCCTCGACGAGGCAACGAGCAATCTCGACAGCAAGAGCGAGCATCTAGTGCAACAGGCGCTGGAGCGGTTGATGAAGGGGCGGACGACGCTGATTATCGCTCACCGGCTAAGTACTATTGCCACAGTAGATCGAATTGTGACGCTAAAAGATGGCCGGGTCGACGAGATCGGTACGCCGAAACAGCTGGCAAAATCGGGCGGTATTTATGCTAGTTTGCTCAAGCTACAACGGACAGCCGGCGTGGGGATTGATGATGAGCTGGCACGTTATGACATTGCGGCCGAGAGGAAACATTGATATAATTTCAAGGTAAGATAAAGGAGGATTATGGCGACGAGGGGACAGCGACTCGGTATATGGATCATCACGGGGACATTAGCGATTGGGACAATTGGCGGGTTCATTGCCATGATGGTGCAGCCAGGCAATGACGCCAAAGACCAGGCCGAGCTGAAGCAGGCGCAAGAAGACTATAAAAAAGCAACCACGGAGTGGCAAAAGAAAGTTGACGCTCAGACGGCGGAATTAAACAAAAAATATTACGCTAAATTTGCTGAGTTTAGCTCGCGAGTTGGTGCGTTTGAGGCGGGCGATGTCAAAGAGCTGGGCAAAGAAGACTTGGTGGAGGGCGGCGGCGCAGAAGTTAAGGGTGATACCAAATTTGCGGCTTATTACATTGGCTGGAATGCCAAGGGCGAGATTTTTGATCAGTCAATCAACAGCGGTAAATTGAAAGCACCGTTTACGGTAAACGGCCCGACGAATACGTCGGTGATTCAGGGCTGGAAAGAGGGGCTGATTGGTATGAAGGTTGGCGGTGTGCGCGAACTGACGATTCCAGCTGACAAAGCCTATGGCGATAAAGGCCAGGGCGATAAAATTCCTGCCAATGCACCACTTAAATTTGTGGTAATGGCTATCGAGAAACCGGCGGAGATTCCACGGCCGGAGATGCCAGAAGTTATCAAGCGATATTATAGGTCAAGGGGGTTGAATGTCTAAAGAGATTATCATTGTCGGTGCCGGTCCAAGCGCACTCACTGCAGCAATTTACCTATCGCGCGAAGACGTGCCGACAACACTATACGAACGCGGCGTGGTTGGCGGTATGGCGGCCATCACCGATCAAATTGACAATTACCCAGGCTTTGCTGAGGGTGTGACCGGCATGAAATTGGCGTCAGAATTGCAGCAGCAGGCTGAGCGATTTGGTGCGGAGATCGAGTACGGCGACGTGACAGAGCTGAAGCAGGTTGACGGCGAATTGGAATTGACAGTTGATGGTCAGCCGATGCGCGCCAAAGCGGTGCTGCTGGCTACTGGCTCAAATCACCGCAAGCTGGGCGTGCCAGGCGAAGACGAATTGTATGGCCGCGGCGTGCATTATTGCGCGACATGCGACGGCGCGTTTTACCGCGGTAAGCGCTTGATCGTCGTTGGCGGCGGCAACTCGGCGGTGCAGGAAGCGATCTTTCTAACTCGTTACGCCAGCCACGTTGACCTATTGGTGCGCAGCGAATTACGCGCCAGCGACGTCCTGCAAAAAGAGCTGCAAAAGTATGTCGATGCAGGCAACATAACCGTCCACATTGGTGCGACCACTGATGAAATTATCGTCAAAGACGACAAATTCTACGGCGTCAAATCAACCCAGAACGGCGAGCAGAAGGAGTTTACTGCAGATGGATTGTTTGTCTTCATCGGCCTCATCCCGAACACGCAGTTTTTGAAGGAGTCAGATGTTGAACTGGACCTCGGCGGACACATCGTCACTGACGAACATTTGCACACCAACATCCCCGGCGTCTTTGCTTCAGGTGACGTGCGTTCGGGCGCGACCATGCAAATCGCTTCGGCAGTTGGTGAGGGCGCGGTCGCAGCCTTGCAGATTCGTGAATATTTACAAGAAAAAGCCAGAGAGGAGTAGATTATGGCGGATTTTAACCAAGTATTAACCCCGGGAAATTATCAGGACGGCGAAATCACCGTTGTCGTGGAGATTCCGGCTGGGTCAAATCATAAAATTGAATGGGATCGAAACGTCGGCGTCATGCGGCTGGATCGAGTTGACCCAGCAATTTTTGCTAAGCCGACTAACTATGGCTTCATCCCACAAACGCTGGATGAGGACGGCGACGAGCTGGATGTGTTGTTGGTGACGGATACGCCGCTGACGACCGGGCTGGTGGTCGAGGCGCGAATCCTTGGCGTGATGAAGTTTGTCGATGACGATGAGGTTGATGATAAAATTATCGCGGTGCCAAGCGACGATCGCCATAATGGCAATGCCATTCAGTCGCTGGAGGATCTGCCGGCGCAGTTGATTAAGCAAATTGAATTCCATTTCAATCACTATAAGGATTTGAAGAAGCCAGGTTCGACCATTGTCAAGGAATTTGCTGGCGTTGATGCTGCTAAGCAGGTTGTGGCGGCGGCGATTGAGCGCTGGAACGAGCAGGCGTAAATTATCGTGTAAAGCAGGGTGGTATCACGTACCGCCGGATTTGATCCGTGTTTGTCACGCGGTGCAACCGTCAGCCATCTCCTCCAAGTCGAATGCATCCGGCAACGCCGTCCGCAGAACTATCGACTTGTCAGAGAGGCTGACGGCTTCGCGAATGTCACCGCCAGTACCAGTATAGGGGTATCATGTCCGTCACAGTTTCTGGGTTGGGTATAGGTTACATTGCACCGTAAAGCCGCCAACTGCTATCTATGTCGAAACAGTGACGAAACGCCGTCGGTTAAGCCAGTCAAATGTGCGAGCACGCCGCCGCTTTTTGATAACTGCATGCGCAGTTTGGTTTTGGCATGCGGCGTGATGACCATGTCGCGCCAGGCTGGTTTGGGCTTGGCGGATTTGCTGGTCAAAACTTCGACGACGTCGCCATGCTGCAATTCGTAGGTAAATGGCTTCATGACGCCATTGACTTTGAAGCCGCTGGCGTGCGCCGCGATGTCGGAATGAATGCGGTAAGCGTAATCCAGCGGGAAGGCGCCGCGCGGCAAGTCATAAATATCACCTTTGGGCGAATAGACGAAAATTCGATCCTTAAACAACTTCATGCGGAATTTCTCTGAATCAAATGATTTACCCTCGCGTGCCCGGGCTGCCGTTTCCTGTAGATCGCGAATCCATGCCAAATCCGTCGGCAGCGCAGCAATTCGCCCCTGGCGGTAGGCATCGGACATCTTCTGTTCGTTATAATGGAAACTGGCCGCCAAACCGCGCTCGGCGTATTCGTGCATGTCTTGGGTACGGATCTGGAATTCGATAATTTGTCCGGTCGGCGTCTGGACTGTCGTGTGCAAACTTTGATAGCCGTTCGGTTTAGGATTGGCGACATAATCTTTGATGCGCTCATAGAATGGCTGGTACATCTCGTGCAATACACCCAGCACCAGATAGCCAGTCGCTAAATCATCAACGATGATGCGCAGGGCGATCAGGTCGTAAATCTTATCAATATCGCCAACACGGTCGAGCTTCTTGAACAAGCTATACACGCTTTTGACCCGGCCATCCATCTCAAATTGTAGACCCTCGCTCTGGAGGCGCGCTGTAACATCGCGGCGGACTTTGGCGAGCTTACGCTGGCTTTTCTTGAGGCGGCTATCCATCAGGCTCTTAGTGCGTTGAAAATCCTTGGGCATCAAAAACCGAAAACTGAGCTCTTCCAACTGTACGCGGACGCGCCCCATATTCAGCCGATCCGCCAGCGGCGCAAACACCTCAATCGTCTCGCGGGCAATTTTCTTTTGCTTGTCGCGTGGCATATATTGAAGTGTGCGCATATTGTGCAGCCGATCCGCCAGCTTGATAATAATCACTCGGATATCCTCGCCGACCGCGATCATCAGTTTGGCGAGGTTGTCCTTGGTGTGCGGCAAATAGCTATCAAGGCTGCGCATACCAGCGCGTGCCTGCGAAACTTTGGTCACGCCATCAACCAGAAAGGCAATGTCGCGGCCAAACAAACTTTCTAATTCATCCAGCGTCGCGTCGGTATCCTCGACTGTATCATGCAGCACACCAGCGATCACCGTGTCAATATCCATACCCCATTCCACTAAAATCCCAGCCACCGCCAGCGGGTGTGTGATGTACGGTTCGCCGCTTTTGCGTTTTTGGCCGGCGTGTTTTTTAGTAGCGTAGTCAATAGCGCTATCTAACACCAGTACCGGCACTTCATCGTACTGTGGCGCCGCTAGATGTAGTAATTCCTCGCGCGTCATGGTTTCATTATACAACTTTGTAGTATAATTAGGAAAAAGCTAATGCTACTCGGGAGGGATAATTACATGGCGATAACGAAAATAGCGATTAATGGTTTCGGGCGGATCGGGCGCAGCGCCTTTAAAATTGCCCGGGAGCGCAGCGATCTAGAAATTGTGGCGATCAATGATTTGACGGATACCAAGACGCTGGCGTACCTATTAAAACACGATAGTAATTACGGGGAATACGGCCGTCAGGTTGATGTTACAGAGGATGAACTCATCGTTGACGGGAAACCTGTCAAAGTGCTGGCGGAAAAGGATCCAACAAACTTGCCGTGGGGCGATATGGGTGTTGACGTGGTGATCGAATCGACCGGGTTTTTTACTGATAAAGACGGTGCGGGCAAGCACTTGACCGCCGGCGCTAAACGTGTGGTTATCAGCGGGCCGACCAAGTCCGACGGCGTCGATACAATTGTCCTGGGCACCAATGACAGCAAGATCAAGGACGCGACGCCGATAGTTTCTAATGCCAGCTGTACGACCAATAGCTTGGGCGCGGTGATGGCGATTTTGGATGCGGAGTTTGGCGTCGAGAAATCGATGCTGACAACGGTGCATAGCTACACTGCCAGCCAAAGATTGCAAGACGCGCCGGCCAAGGACCTTCGCGAGGGTCGCAACGCGGCCGAGAATATCGTGCCGACAACGACGGGTGCGGCCATCGCCGTGACCAAAACCCTGTCGCAGCTAATCGGCAAGTTCGACGGCCTCAGTGTACGCGTACCGACGCCGGTGGTATCTCTCAGTGACGTGACGGCCTTGCTGCGGCGCGACGTGACAGTCGAGCAGGTGAATGAGGTGTTCAAGAAAGCTGCCGCTGATAGTTTCTATCAAGGGATCTTGGGTGTCAGTGAAGAGCCGCTGGTCAGTCGCGACTTTATCGGTAATTCACATTCCGGCATCGTTGACCTGCCACTGACCAAGGTCGTTGGTGGCAATATGGTGAAAATCATGGTCTGGTACGATAACGAATGGGGGTATTCTAATCGCCTGGTCGAGCTGGTAGCGGACGTCGGCCACTACCTCCAGCAGCCAGCGATGTCATAAGTTCTATAACATAAGTTCAGTGATGTGAGTGGGGCGGGAGACGTAGCAACGTCAATCCCGCCCCGCACCTCAGCAGTGTTCTCCTTTCCGTCGTCGGGGGAGGTGGATGTAGTCATCCACCAACAGTGCGACAGCCACCACCCAGAGGGTTGCGGTGGTCGCGACGCCGACGTAGCCTACCCATTCAGGCAGGGCGGCAATCGGCTTGTACAGCCACAGCAAGGATGAGTCCTTGCTGAGATACTGTATAGTACCTTTCGCTATCCAAAACAGTGAAGTTGTTCCGAAAATAGCGAACATAAGCCCGCTCACGGCCGTGAAGCCATCATCCCTGGAGGTCGCGGTGATTACGATCCCGAGAACAATGGTCACGCCGATAACAATAGTCAGCCCTGTCAACATGATGAGGAGTCCTTTCCACTTTTTGAGGTGCGGCCGTTCCGCGCCTCAAGCCACCGTAGGTATCCGACCCAGGGCAGCGAAGCGCAGTTGACAAAACTTACGGTAAATTGTCAAAAGGCTGATATATATATCACTATTAGTAGAAAATGTCAATGCTTTTTGTCAAGATTGTGAATAGCTATGAGCTCCCACCTCTGTTAGATACGTATACCCGTTCGCAGGCTGACATGGGCGAATGGGGCGGCTGAACTTGACGCCGCCTGGCTGGATATGCTACACTACTGACATATCCGGCCAATCAGGTCGGAGTTTTTCGTCTCTTGGGCGTTTGATGTGAAACGTAGTATAATAATATAGCGTAAAGGAGCTAGTATGGAAGATTTGAATATCAAGCAATTGACGTTGGCGGTGCGGACGATTGCCGAGGAAAAGAACCTGCCAGAAGAAACCGTTTTAGAGGTGATTGAGCAGGCTATCGCGGCAGCGTGGCGGCGTGATAACGGGACGCGCGAGCAATTGGTGCGCGCCAGCCTAAACATCAATAGTGGCACGGCTGTGGTGTCGGTCGTCAAAACCGTGGTTGAAGAAGTCGAAAATGACGTCAATCAAATGAGCTTGGAGGAAGCCAAGACGATTGACCCGGCGGCTGAGCTAGGCAGCGAAGTGACGGTCGAGACCCACAACGTGACGACGTTTGGCCGGGTGGCCGCCCAAACCGCCAAGCAAGTGATTTTGCAGCGGCTGCGCGAGGCAGAGCGCGAAGTGGTGCTGGCAGAATTTGAGGATAAAATCGGCACGGTGGTGACCGGTACGATTCAGCGCGTTGAGCCGCGCGTGGTGCGGATCGAGCTGGGCAAGGCGGTCGGTATTATGCCGCAGTCCGAGCAGATTCCTGGCGAATACTACGGCGTTGGTCGCCGCGTCAAGGTGTATATCAAGGACATCGAGCGCGAAGGTCGCGGTCCGCAGTTGATCTTGAGCCGTGGTAATGAAGAATTTGTACGCTTCTTGTTCAGTCAGGAGGTGCCAGAGATGGAAACGGGCGCTGTGGAAATCAAAGCGATTGCTCGCGAGGCGGGTCGCCGCACCAAATTGGCGGTGGCATCAGCACTGCCAGGCGTTGATCCAGTCGGTACCTTCGTCGGTGGGCACGGGACACGTGTTCAGGCGGTGATGAACGAAATTGGCGAGCAGGAAAAAATTGACATCATTCCGTTTGAAGAAGACGCAGCAGGCTTTATCGCCAACGCCATGAGCCCAGCAGAGGTGTTGAGTGTGACGGTTAATGAAGATGAAAAGCGGGCAACGGTTTACGTCAGCGAGGATCAGCAGTCAGTGGCCATCGGCCGGGCCGGGCAGAATGTTCGCTTGGCAAGTCGGCTGACTGGCTATGAGCTGGACATCGAGGCAAAGGCGGCTGCTAAGCCTGAAACAAAACCTCGCAAAAATATTGAGGACAGTTTGATGAGCGTAGTTGAGGAGGTGGCAGAATAAGCTACCTCCTGACAATCGCCAAAAACGAAAGGAGGGCGATATGCCGGAAGATTTTTCTGAGTTAGAATCTCGGCTGACTGATACCGCCAAGGCCAGCTTAGAGCGTGCTGGGCTGCTGGCGCATAATAGCGGCAGTCCGTATGTCGGTACCGAGCATGTGCTGCTCGGCGTGCTGGCGCAAAATTCGTCGCTGGGTGCGAAGATTTTGGCGGAGAACGGTGTGACGCTGGATCGGGCGGAGTTGGCGCTGGGCTTAACCGCGCAGTCGTTCGTGGTGGTGGTTGTTCACAAAGGTATGAACGCCGAGGTGCTGGAGACGATACGGACGGCTTGGCAGCTAGCGACGGAGTTTGGGCAGGAGCGCATCGGCACTGAGCACATTGTTTATAGTATGCTGTTACAGCACAAGGCTCGGGCGACGAAATTGCTCAGTGATATGAATGTGGATCTGGAGGAGTTACGCGGTACACTAGAGGACGTGTTTGATCGGCAGCAGCTGGAGGCCATGCAGGATGAGTCGAAGGAAGGTACGGTGCCGCATACTCGTCGGTCGGCCGACCTCAAGATCCTTGATCAGTATGGAGTTGACATGACCGAGCGCGCGCGGAGTGGACTGCTCGATCCGGTGGTCGGTCGGGAAGCTGAGACGGAGCGGCTGATCACGGTACTCGGGCGACGCGGCAAAAATAATCCAGCGCTGATCGGCGAGCCGGGCGTTGGTAAAACCGCGGTGGTTGAGGGGTTGGCGCAGCGCATTGCGGCCGGGACGGTGCCGGAGTTTTTGGTCGGCAAGCGGCTGATTCAGCTTGATCTGACGGCCATGGTCGCTGGTACGAAGTTTCGTGGTCAGTTTGAGGAGCGCTTACAAAAAGTTGTGGCCGCAGCGCGTAATCATCAGGAGATTATGTTGTTCATTGATGAGCTGCATTTATTGGTCGGGGCTGGCTCGGCCGAGGGGTCGATGGATGCGGCGAACGTCCTAAAGCCAGCGTTGGCGCGTGGTGAGGTACGGGTGATCGGCGCAACGACATTTGATGAATACCGCAAGCACATCGAAAAAGACGCAGCTCTCAGTCGGCGGTTTCAGGCCGTGACGGTGGCGGAGCCAGATGAGCAGGCAGCGGTGGCCATGGTGCGGGCGCTAGCCGGCCGACTGGCGACACATCATCGACTGCGGATTTCTGATGAGATGATCGAGTTGAGCGTAGCCCTCAGCCAGCGCTACGTGACGGAGCGTCATTTGCCGGATAAGGCGATTGACGTACTTGATGAGGCGGCGGCGCTGGTTAGTACACGGCGGCCGGCTAAACTAACCAAGCAGCAGCAATTAGCGCGGCGGATCAAACAATTGACCGGCAAGCTCGATGCGGCGGTCGAGGCTGAGCAATATCAACGCGCGGCTGAACTAAAGGTTCGCATCAAACAACTGGAGCAGCAGGCCAAGCAGCTACCGGCTGACGATCCAGCATTACCGGGACTGACCGAGGATGACGTGCGGCGAGCGGTGGCGGCGATGGCTGGCGTGCCAGCGGAAAAAGTGACGGTGAATGAGCGTAAAGATCTGGTGGCGCTGGAGCAGCGGCTGGGCCGGTCGGTGCTTGGTCAAGAGAAGGCCGTGGCGACCTTGGCGCGAACCATTCGCCGGGCGCGAGCTGGGCTGAGTCGGCGGTCGGGGCCGCTTGGGTCGTTCATTTTCCTCGGGCCGACTGGTGTGGGCAAGACGGAGCTGGCTCGCGTACTGGCACGGGAAGTGTTTGGCGGCGACAATAGTTTGATCAAGATCGACATGAGTGAGTTTTCGGAGCGGCATACGGCCAGTCAGCTGATTGGCGCGCCGGCTGGTTATGTCGGCTATGATGAGGGTGGCAAATTGACCGACAAGGTTCGCCGGCAGCCGTACAGCGTGGTGTTGTTTGACGAGATCGAAAAGGCGCATCCAGATGTACTGAACTTGTTGCTGCAGATTTTAGAAGACGGCAAGCTCAGCGATTCGCGCGGTCGGTCAGTGAGCTTTCGACAGACCATTGTGATCTTGACCAGCAATGTCGGCGCTGAGGCGATGGTGCGCGACAGTGAGCTAGGCTTTGGCCGGCATGGCGATGATAGTTCGCGGGCGGATGATATCAATGAGCGCAATGCCCGAGCGGCGCGGCGCGAGCTGGAGGAGCTACTGCGGCCGGAGCTAATCGGGCGGTTTGATGCGGTGGTGAATTTCAAGAGCTTGACTCGGCAGGTGGTGGGTAAGATTTTTGATAATCTCGTGAGCGAGCTTAAAGAGGCAGTGCAGGCGCAGCAGATGACGCTGGTCATCACGCCGAGCGCTAAACGTTGTATCATAGACAACGGATTTGATGAGCAGCGTGGCGCGCGGGTACTTCGGCAGACGATTCAGACGATGTTGGCTGATCCACTCAGCGACGTTTTGTTATCTGATCAGGCCCGTCCCGGTGTGGCCTTGGTAGCAACCACGAAAAATCGTGAGGTGGTGATCAATGTTCAGGCTGCGTAATTTCCTCGGTGTCGTGGTGTTTGTGGGGCTGGTGGCCGGTGGTAGCTGGCTGGTGCTCAATCGCCAGCTGGTGCTGGATCACATTCGAGTCTGGCAGTATCAACCGAGCCAGGACATAGCAACATTGGCGCAACGGGCAACGATGACTGATAAGGCCAAATTTAGCTTTTATCTCGCACAGCCGCGACTAGAAAACGCTACGCAGTTTAATCACGATTGTCGTCGTGTCGAACAGGCCAGCCCGATCGTCGGCTGTTATTCTCACGCCAAAGAGACCATCCACATTTACAACGTGCAGAACGCGGAGCTAGACGGCATCAAAGAGGTAACGGCGGCTCACGAAATGCTGCACGTAGCGTGGTCGCGCTATTTGGCGGAGCAGCGTCGGCGGCTGGGCGAGCTACTGGAGGCGGCTTATACCAAGGTCAAGACCAAAAAACTGGAGGAGCGGATGGCGTATTATGAACGGGCACAGCCGGGTACGCGCGCCAATGAGCTGCATTCGATTTTGGGCACGGAATTTGCCGATCTCGGGTCGGAGCTGGAGGCGCATTATGCCGAGTACTTTAGCAATCGAGCGGCGCTACTAAAATTGCATGCCCAGTATAATCAAAAGTTCACCAGCGCCGAGGCCGAGGCTGACGCGCTGGCGGCTAGTCTCGATAAGCGGAAGCGCGAAATTGAGCAGCTAACGACGTCGTACAGTGCACGCGTTAGTGCCTATAACCAAGATGTAGCGGCATTCAATCAGCGGGCGACGACGGGCGGTTTTCAGACGCAAGCTGAGTTTCAGGCTGAGCGAACCCGGCTGAGCCAGCGCGGTCTGGCGCTTCGTCGTGAACAGCAGACCATCCAGGGCAAGGTCGATGCCTATAACACTGATGTTGAAAAATTAAATGCGTTGGGGCGCAAGATTGATCAGCTCAATCAAAGCCTCGACAGTCAAAAGGCGGTCAAATGATGGCGCGAGCAAAATCACAATTTATCTGTCAACAGTGCGGTGCCAGCTATCCAAAGTGGGTCGGCAAGTGCGAAAATTGCGGCGAGTGGAATTCGTTGGTTGAGCAACTGCCAGTTGAGACGGGTGCCTCGGCGGTAGCTCGCAGCAGCGGTAAAGGTAAGGCGCTGACTGCGCTCAAGCTCAGCGAAACGGCCACCGAAACCAAACAGACGCGGCTGGCAACCGGCATCGCCGACCTTGACGCAGTGCTCGGTGGTGGCTTTTTGCCAGGCGGCGTGGTGCTGGTGGCAGGGCAGCCGGGGATTGGTAAAAGTACCCTGCTGGCGCAAGTCGCGGCATTCATCGCTCGGCAGCAACCAGTGCTGTATGTCAGCGGCGAGGAGTCAGTGTCGCAGGTTAAATTGCGGGCTGAGCGGTTGGGTACGGTCGACTCAGAGAACTTGCAGCTGGCGTCCAGCAACAGCGCCGAAGACATCGCTGCTTCCATCCAGACTAGCCAGTACAACCTGGTGATCGTCGATTCCATCCAGACCTTATCGCTCGCAGACATTGCCTCAGCGCCAGGCTCGGTCAGCCAAATCACTAACTCATCCAACGTCATTATTCGCGCCGCCAAGGCTGCCAACACTGCGGTGATTTTGGTCGGTCACGTCACCAAGGAAGGCTCGATTGCCGGGCCGAAAGTCCTGGAGCATTTGGTTGACGTGGTGCTGAATTTTGAGGGCGATCGCTACGGCGGTTTTCGCGTGGTGCGGGCGCAGAAAAATCGCTATGGCTCGACTAATGAGGCAGCAATTTTCGAGATGAGTGAGGACGGCCTACGGATTGTGGCTAATCCGTCGGCGAGTTTGCTAGCCGAGCGGCAAAACCTTGACGGCTCAATCGTCCTGGCGACCATGGAGGGTGCGCGGCCGCTACTGGTGGAGATTCAGGCGCTGGTCAACCCGACGAATTTCGGTTATCCCAAACGGGCGGCTAGTGGCTTTGATCTCAACCGCTTGAATTTGTTGGTGGCGGTGCTGGAAAAGCGCACCAAGCTCAATCTCTCCGACAAAGACATTTACATCAATGTGGTTGGCGGCTTGAAACTCAGCGATCCAGCGGCGGACTTGGCGGTCGCCATGGCCATCGCCTCAGCCTCAGCTGGCCGCAAACTGAGCGACGAAGCGGTGGTGTTTGGCGAAGTCGGTTTGGGCGGCGAAGTGCGCTCGGCTCAAGGCTGGCACGCCCGCGTCAAAGAGGCCAAGAAGCTCGGCTTTACCTACGCCATTGCGCCAAAAGCCCACAAAGATGCATTTGTGCGCGGCGTCGGCGATTTACGCCAGGCACTGATTGACTATTTACAATAACATTATTAGATAAAAGGAAATTATTATGGAAAAAACAATTGAACTTATCATCATTATCATGCTGCTGGCTATCATGGCGGAAATATATCTGCTGGTCAAGCCGCGGCGGCACGCAGGCAGCAGTACGCAAATGCCGATTTTGGTTGACACGTCGGTGTTGATGGACGGCCGGGTGGTTGACCTAGCAAAGACTGGGTTCTTACTGGGGCAGATCATCGTGCCGCGTAGTGTGCTGATAGAGCTGCAGCTGTTGGCGGACGGCGCTGACCACGCCAAGCGCGAACGTGCCCGCTTTGGTATGGACGCCATGAAGGAACTAAAAGATGTGTTGGGTAGTTCATTCACGCTGCTTGACGATGCAACGCGCATTCCCGAGGGGGTAGATAACCGCTTGTTGCAGCTTGCCAAGGAAATGAACGGTGCCATTCTGACACTGGATTACAACCTGAACAAGGTGGCGCAAGTCGAAGGCATTCAGATTCTCAATATCAATGAGCTAGCCAAGAGTTTACGCATGAGTTACCTGCCTGGCGATGAGCTGGTGCTTGAATTGACGCAAAAAGGTCAGGATTCTCATCAGGCGGTCGGCTACTTGCATGACGGTACAATGGTGGTGGTTGAGCAAGCCAAAAAGTTCCTGGGCCAGAAAAAGCGTATCGAAATCATTCGTAGCTTGCAGACTGACGCTGGTAAGATGATGTTTGCGAAGGTCTGCGCCGAGCCAAAAGAAGCGAAAGAAGCGGTGCAGCATTCACCAACTCAAGCCGCTCCCAAACAATCCAAGCAGCGCTCCACCGGTCGTCGGCCGCAAACCAGCAAGGCGGCGAAACCTGATGCCCCACGCGCTGCAGCTCAAGGTCACCGTTCGACTCGCCCCAAGACTCAGTCGCAGCGCGAGGCTGACTTGATCCGGATGGTTAATGAGCAATAATCGCTAAGGCTAAGAAGAAGTAAAAACCAGACTAAAGCGGTCTGGTTTTTATGTGTCACAAGGGGAAAGAGGGGCGGATTAGTCGGAGCTTGAGCTGCTACCTACCGAGAAGCTGCCGCTGTCTGATGCAGTATAGTAGCCTTCGTCGCGGGCGATCGCCTGAATGGTGTGCCGACCTGGGCTACTGACCCTGATATCGACCGAAACGCTGCCACCACTACCGGAGATCGACTCGCTTTTGACGCTGCGACCATCAACGAGGATGTCAATTGAGGTGAGCGGGAATGTGCCGTTGGTGGCGCGGGCGGTGATGGTGCGGCTGGAGCCAGAGCCAGAAAGCGATAGGCTGACACTTGGCTTGGCATCGTCACATTTGTGCTTATCGTCATCAGCGTTGGCGTCGTAACCCTCAGGTGCTGAGTATGATGGTTTCTTGGTGAGCGGGTCAATGGTCTTGGTGACCTCAATTTCCTCGATGGCGTCGGCTGGCGTACAATTTGTCGCCTTTTTCTTAGAGACACGGTCGAACTTAATCTTTTCAGTGGTCTCGCCCTGTTTTTTATTCCACCACGATGGATAGAGCTCTTTGCCTTGCTGCTGGATACCATTCGGCCGCTTGAACCAATCATTTGGCTTCCATTTGCCCTGTTTGGCATAAACCTCGTTGTGAGCAAATGACATGACGTTACGCACCACCGGCATACCAAAGGCCGAGTTCGGGGTGTTGATGGTGCTGGTGTCGGAGTTACCGAGCCACATACCCATGGCTAGCGCCGGACTATAGTTGACGATCCAGACATCCTTGGCGTGGCCGTTTTTGTCGGTGGTACCGGTCTTGGCAGCGGTTCTAACGCCAGGCACATTCATCGCGCCATAACCGTGCAGGTCACGCGCCGCGTCCGCGTCACCCAAGATGTCATTGATGATGTAGGCGACTTGCGGGTCGGTTGCCTGTTTGCTCTCGTCTTTCCATTTCTTTAACGTATCGCCCTGGCTGTTGGTTACCTCGAGGACGTTGGTGCTTGGCTTGGCGACGCCCATGCGGGCAAAGGTGCCATAAGCGTTCACTAACTCGGTCTGCTTCGTACCGCAGGCGCCAATGGCTGCTGACAAGCCGTAGCCGCCGGCCGCTTCTTCTTGCTGACAATAATTGGTATTACCCATGTTGTGAATATAGTCAACGGTTGGTTTTGGTGAGCCGTTGCCTGCGATATACATTGCCTTGACCGCTGGGATATTACGGGAAAGCGCTAGCGAGCGGCGAATAGAAATACTTCCCATAAATCGTCGGTCCCAGTTGTTCAGCTTGGCGCCATAAATCTTGTCAATGTTCTCGTCGCTAAGGATTGAGCCCGAACCATAATTTTGCTGATTACTGCCGCGATTCTCAAACAGTTTGGCGTAGTCGAAAGCCTTGATAGTTGAGCCCGGCTGGATAAAGGCGGTAGCAGCATTATCCTGCCCAAAGCCAGCATAATTGAAATCACGACTACCAACGAGGGCGACAATCTGCCCAGTCTGTACATCTTCAACGGTTGCTGCACCGTTACTGATGCTCACGCGGCCCGGGCGACCCGAGTCGAAGAAAGCTTTCATCTCTGTCTCGAGTTTTTCTTGGATCTTCCAGTCCAGTGTCGTCTTGACGGTTAGTCCACCGCGGCCAACGACCGCCTTGCCAAGTTCACGCTCCAGTTGATTGCGCACCATGAGCACGAAGTGCGGTGCCCTGAGGCCGGCTAGCTGTTCGGTTTCGGGTTTGATCTTGTCAAGAATTGGATACTGCTTGGCTTCTTTGGCCTGCGTTTCGGTGATATAGCCTTGTTCAAGCATGTAGTCTAGTGTTGTATGCTGGCGTGACAGGAGCATCTTGCGCCCAGTGATGTTGTACGGATTAAATGTACTCGGGTTTTGCGGAATTGAAGCCAGCAGGGCTGCTTCAGCCAAGGTGAGATCCTTGGCTGATTTACCAAAGTACGTCTGAGCGGCCGACTCTGCGCCGTTACGCCGACCGCCATATGGCGCTTGGTTGAGGTAGAGCGCGAGAATCTGATCCTTGTTGTACATGCGTTCAACTTCAATTGCCAGGATAATTTCCTTGATTTTGCGTGGAATACCGCTGAGGCCGCGTTTGTCGGCATCCTCGGCAAAGAAAACTTGCTTGACGAGCTGTTGTGTCAATGTCGAGCCACCCTGAACTTGTCGACCTGATGCTGTACTAAACATAGCGCGGGTCAGGCCACTAATACTGATACCGTGATGCTTATAGAAATCACGATCCTCAATGGCAATGGTCGCTTTCTTGAGGTAATCACTAATCTTGTCGGCCTCGACCACCAGCTTATAATTATCGGTACCCTTATCTTCCCACAGGAGCTCGCCATTGCGGTCATAATACTTGGTGACCGTTGTCTGGACACGCTTGGCGAGTTCGCCTGGGCGGATCTTGTCGAGGTCTTTACGGAAGTAAGCGAACAGTCCGCCGATCAGAATAATCATCACAACGATGGCGACACCGAGAATTTTTAGCGCCATCAGGCCGCCGCGCTTGGAGAACCAATAGCGAAAGACGCGCTTGGGGTGGAGGCGATAAAAGAACCGCTTGACGGGGTGCTTTGGTAGGCTCGCCAGGTACTCCGCTTTTTCGCGGGAGCGCTTATCCTTCTTGAGCCGACGCTTATTCGCCAAGTTTGCATAGATACTCAGCCGTTTTGCCGGCTTTGGGTGCGGACGTGACGGCGCTGGTTTGGCGCTGGAGCCCGACTGCTTATCTGAGGGTTTCTTGTTCACACTATCATTATATCACGCCTATGTTTCGCTTCAATCATAAAATTGCTATACTAATAACCAGAAAAGGAGGAATATGCAATTATCAGAGGAGCTAAAGTGGCGCGGGTTTTGGAATCAAGCGACATTCACCGATAATGAGCGTATTGATTCGGGAAATTTTACGCTCTACTTAGGCACAGATCCGTCGGCGGACAGTTTGCATGTCGGGCATCTCGCGGTCTACATGATGGTGCGGCATTTTTTGGAGCGCGGCCACAAGGTGTTCTTGCTGGTTGGTGGCGGCACGGGCATGATTGGCGATATGCGCGACACCGAGGAGCGGAGTCTGCTTTCTTATGCAGAGATTGAGCACAATAAACGAGCCTTGAAGGCGCAAGTGTCGCAAATTTTTGCGGGACGCGATTTTACCTTGGTGGACAATGCGGATTGGCTGGGCAATCTGGAACTATTACCGTTCCTCCGCGACATTGGCAAGAATTTCAATATGGCAGAGTTAACGACGCGGGAATTTTTTAAGGCACGCATTGCTAATGGCAAGGGCTTGAGTTTTGCTGAGTTTACTTACACGTTGCTGCAGGGCTATGATTTCTGGTATCTGTTCAAACATCACGGTGTCAATTTGCAAATCGGCGGTTCCGACCAATGGGGTAATTTGCTCTCAGGCGTGGAGTTGATCCGTAAAAAAGAAAATGCTGAAGTCTACGCCATGACCGCGCCACTACTCATCAACAAATCAACCGGCCGTAAATTTGGCAAGTCCGAAGGCGGTGCCGTGTGGCTGGACGAAAACAAAACCAGCGTGTACAAGTTCTATCAATTCTGGCTGAACGTTGATGACGAAAGCGCCATCGAGTACATGAAAATCTTTACTATGCTTGACCGCGATACCATTGAGGCCATCGCTGAAAACCACGCCGTCAATCCAGGTGCGCGCTCGGCACAGAAAGTTTTGGCGCGTGAAGTCACCGACATCGTCCACGGCGTCAATCGGCGCGAATCAGTGGAGCGGGTGACGGAAGTATTGTTTGGCGGCGGCGATTTCCGGCAATTGTCAGACGACGACTTGGATACTCTGGCCAAAGAAATTCCACGTGTTGATGTCGGTGTCGGCGTGATTGAAGCATTGGTGGTCTCTGGTGCGGTCAGTTCCAACGGCGAGGCCAGGCGCCTGCTCAAATCTGGCGCCATCAGCCTCAACGGCGAAAAACTGGCTGAGGATCAAGCCATCAACAATCAATCTTTGTTGAAAAAAGGTAAAAATACGTTTGTATTAATTATGGAAGGAGAATAGTCATGGACTCAGTCAAACAACACGTATCAGTAGAAGCAGCAGCCAACATCGAGCGCTGGCTAACAGAGCCGAAATACGACGAATACAAGGTAGAGCTGGAGCAGATGATTGCAAATGAGCAGTGGCAAGATCTGGAAGACGCGTTTTTCAAGGTAATTGAGTTTGGTACTGGCGGTCGACGCGGCACAACAGGAGTCGGCTCAAACCGCATCAATCGCGTCACGATTGGTGAGTCGGCGCAAGCACTGTGTCGCTACGCTCAGCAGTTTGATCCTGATGCACCAGCGAAAGGCGTAGTCATCGCGTGTGATACGCGCTTGACCTCGCCAGAACTAAGCCAATACACCGCGCGGGTGTGCGCCGCCAATGGATTTAAGACATATATTTTTGATAGCTTTCGGGCGACTCCAGAGCTGAGTTTCGCCGTACGACACCTTGGCTGTGCTGTCGGAATCGTGATTTCAGCCAGCCACAATCCACCGACTGATAATGGCTTTAAGGCGTATTGGAATGACGGCGCACAGGTGGTGTCGCCGCATGACCGAGGTATCTTGGATGCGGCGGCAGCGGTGACTGAGGTGCTAGCCGAGCCGGATTTTGAGGCAGCGGTAACCGAGGGCAAGATTACTATTATCGGCCAAGATGTTGACGAGGCGTATTATACTGCGGTACTGGCGCAAGCTGATGGCCAGGAGCGTGATTTGACAATCGCCTATTCACCGCTCCATGGTGCGGGGCAGACTAATGTCTTGCCGGTATTGCGTCGGGCTGGCTTTACTCAGATTACAACGGTTGATGAGCAGATGGTGCCGGATGGTAATTTCCCGACGATTACTAATCATAAGCCCAATCCCGAGGAGCGCGCCGCCAATGACATGGTCGTCGCACAGATGATGGAAACGTCGGCTGATATTGCGATAACCAACGATCCTGATGCTGATCGAATTGGTGTAATTGTGAATCATCATGGCCAACCAATCTATCTCACCGGTAATCAATCTGCTGCACTTGCGACTGATTATGCCCTCCGAAAATTGCAAGAGCGAGGCGGCGTCACCCCGCAGCATTACATCGTCAAGACCATTGTCACAACTGATATGATGAAGGCACTGGCAGACAGCTATGGTGCTACCTGCTACGGCAACCTGCTGATTGGCTTTAAGTATATCGGTGAAGTTATTCGCCAGAAAGAAGGCACCGATGAGGTGTTTGTGCTGGGTGGTGAGGAAAGTTATGGCCTGCTCAAGGGCGACTATGCTCGTGATAAAGACGGTGCGGTTGGTGCGCTGGCACTCGCAGAATATGCGGCTGAGCTCAAGCAGCAGGGAAAAACGCTCGTTGATAAGCTGATGGAGCTGTATCGTGAAGTTGGGTTGTATGTGGAGCGGCTCGAAGTCGCCATCTATCCGGGTGCCGAAGGGTTTGCGACGATGCAGCAGATTATGAACTCACTGCGCACCGATCCACCAAAGATGATTGGCGATCAGGTAGTGTCGGCGGTATCCGACTACCAGACACTGGTGCGAACGGCAGCGGATGGGACGACCGCAGCGATTAATTGCGTCAAGGGTAATGTACTGGTATTTGAGTGTGGTGATTCACGCCGCCGCATTACGATTCGCCCGAGCGGCACTGAGCCAAAGCTGAAATTCTATCTGCAGTGGCACGAAGAGACGACAAATGCAGAAGAGGACTATACACGAGTACAAGACGCCCTCAAGCAGCTGTTCGAGGCGTTGCAGGCTGAGGCGCTCAGCCGAGTGCAATGAAACTAACAACTCCCCTGGAACACATCAAAGGCGTCGGCCCCAAAACTGCCCAAGCGCTGTCGGCGGCGGGTCTGGAGACGGTGGCGGACGCCTTGGATTTTTTGCCGCGGGCGTATGATGATTATTCGGCGGCGGTCAACATTGCTGATCTGCAGCCGGGCAAGGTGACGGTGCGGGCGCGCTGCGAGTCGATTTCCACACGCATTGTACGCCGAGGCTTGAGGATTACCACGGCGGTGCTGGCGGATGATTCTGGCAAGGTCAAGGCCGTTTGGTTCAATCAGTCGTACCGCGAATCGCAGCTGAGATCTGATGCTGAGTTCGTGTTTTCCGGCCAGTTTGGTATGCAATATAACAGCTATCAGATCAGCAATCCATCCGTCGAGCTCGCCAAGTCAACTGATACGTCCGACGTCCACAATACGTCGGGCATCCATCCTGTCTACAAATCCATCAAAAACCTCCGCCCAAAAACTGTGCGGGATTTGCTGAAGAATCTGCGCCCCATCATGGAATTTTTACCCGAGACGCTGCCGGAGCACATTGTCCAGCGGCAAAAGTTAGTCAGCCGTGCCGAAGCTGTCAAGCTCCTCCACGCGCCGAAAAATCACGAGGAAATTACCCGCGGCCGGGAACGCTTGGCGTTTGAAGAGTTGTTTGAAATGATCTTGGCGGCACAATTTAATAAACAAGAGCAAACCAAATTGACTGGCTGGTGCATCCCGTTCAATCAGCCAGTCGTCAAGCAATTTGTTGAGCAACTGCCATTCCCCTTGACCAACGCGCAGCGCCGCGCCGCCTGGCAGATTTTGCAAGATTTGGAGTCCGAACATCCAATGAATCGATTATTACAAGGCGATGTTGGCTCAGGTAAAACAGTGGTCGCCGGGTTGGTAGCGGCGGAGGTGGCGCAGGCTAGCTTTCAGACGGCCATCATGGCGCCGACAGAGATTTTGGCGACTCAGCACGCCAAAACGCTGGATGAATTATTGGCGCCGTTTGGCGTGTCAGTGGCCCTGCTGACAGGGCACGTTACGGGCGCTCAGCGGCGGCAGCTGCTGGATAATTTAGCTAACGGCAATATCAACGTGGTGGTCGGTACGCACGCGCTGATTCAGGAAAAAGTGGCGTACCGCAAGCTGGGGTTTGTGGTGATCGACGAGCAGCATCGGTTTGGCGTCAAGCAGCGGCAGGCGTTGCTGCAAAAAGCGGACTACATGCCGCATCTGCTCAGTATGACCGCTACGCCGATTCCACGCAGTTTGGCATTGACTTTGTATGGTGAGCTGGATATCTCGATTTTGGATGAACTGCCAGCTGGCCGTCAGCCGATTCAAACGAAAATTTGGTCGCCAGCCTCGGCGCCGAAGCTCTACGAAGCCATTGACCACGAGCTAGCTCAGGGCCGCCAAGCCTATGTCATTTGTCCGTTGATTGATGATAATCCTGACAATGACAAAAAATCGGTCGAGGCGGAATATCACAAATTGGCGAAAACGATTTTTCATCATCGTCGTCTTGGACTATTGCACGGTAAACTGCCGCCAGAGGAGAAAGCGGTGGTCATGCAGCGGTTTGCGGACGGCGACATTGACATATTGGTGAGCACCACTGTGGTGGAAGTCGGTGTTAATGTGCCGAACGCCACGGTCATGCTCATCGAAAATGCTGACAACTTTGGGCTCAGCCAGCTTCATCAGCTACGCGGGCGGGTTGGGCGCGGCCAGCATCAGAGCTTTTGTCATTTGATGCTGTCAGGTCATGACAAGCCGAGCCAGCGGCTCAGGGAAATTGAGAAATCCCAAGACGGCTTTTACCTGGCGGAAGTTGACTTGAAACTGCGCGGCCCTGGTGAGATTTACGGACGAGCACAGCATGGTGTATTGAACCTAAAAATTGCTTCGCTGAGCGACACGCCACTGATTGCCCGTGCGCAGACGGAGGCCGAGCGCTTTGTCAAAGAGGGGCAGGATTTGTTACAATATAACCATCTGGCGCGTGCCGTCAGTCGCTATCAGCGATTAACCACGCTAAATTAGAGAGATAAGTATGTATTCAGGAACCACATTTCACACCAAGTCAGGCAACCTGATGGGTGTTCATCAAAAAATTGATCGGGTCGCGCGGCGACATATCGTGCAGCTATTGCCGTCGTGGTGCAACTTTCCGTCAAGCAGGCAGATTTTGCATTTCGAGGGTAATAATGGCCCCGATGGTATCAAGCGGAAAAGTCCGGCCGTTGATGAGCCGTGGCACTTCATTGACCCGCACGATCCAAATGACGTAGCACTCCTTGAGATGATTGATCAACACATCACCAATCTCGCAGCGGCACTCAGTGCTGATAACTGTGAGCGAGCAGCATTTGAGGCAGCATGGATGGCGCATGCGATCACTGATGGCTTGACGCCGCCACACCATTTTCCGCTGGAGGAGAAATTGGCTCAGCTGCGCGGTGAGGGTATGGAGACCCGCAACTCCCTGATCAAAAAGAGCCTCATGCCCGGCGAAACGGTGCTCAAAACCCTGCGCAATAACTGGGAATTTTGGGGCGCAAAGGGCGTGATGACTATGCATCTGGCGTTCGAGGCGGGTGTCGCCAGCGTAGTAGCCTACCAACGGTTTGCCACTGGCCTGCCGCAGCAGCGCGACATTGAGGAGGTACGCCAGGCGGGCTTTCGGGCGTTTTATCTCGGCTGCGTTCATCAGGTAGCGGATATGGCCATGTATGAAAAGTTCGCCAAGACCGGCTGGACGACGGAGCTAGCGCGGCAGACCAATCGTCAACTGATGCCGCTGATTATTCGTGCGGTGGTGCTAGGCTGGCTGAGTGCAGTGTGGCTGGCCGAGGAACAGCGTGCGCGTTAAACTCATCGCTGGTAAATTTGGCGGACGATTTATCCAGGCGCCGCCAGGCTCGACGACGCATCCCATGGGCGAACGAGTCCGTTCGGCGATGTTCAATTCACTAGGCGAAATGGTTCGCGGCGCGCGGGTACTGGATGCTTTTGCGGGCTCTGGCGCGATTGGTTTGGAGGCACTCAGCCGCGGCGCCGAGTCGGTGGTTTTCGTGGAGCGAGACCGCGTCGCCCAGCGGGTCATTGCTGAAAATATCAGCACCGTGGGCACCAACGAAAACGCTATTGTAATAAAAACAACGGTAGCAAATTGGCTAGAAAGCATGAGCGTAACAGAGGAGTTTGATATCATCTTTGCTGATCCCCCATACCATAATCCTCAGTTTTCCACAGTTTCACGACTGATGGGACTTCTCAAACCGGGTGGACATATGGTATTATCACACTCAGGAATAGGTGAGGTGCCAATTCAGAACGGAATTGTTGTGGTGGACAATCGTAGTTATGGGGGTGCGCACCTCACTTACTTCCTACGATTGAAGTGTTGACTAGACGTCCTGATAGTTGTCAGGACGTTTTTTGATGTATAGAAAAACCCGCTGGAAGTAGATAGCCAGCGGGTTTTTCTGTTTGAAGAGGTTAGCAATATGACATTGATAACCTCTTGTAGACAGAATAACTACACTGGTCACAAAGACGACAATAACCTCCAAGTGCATATTTTAGTGAGAATATATTAGTGTAAGAATGGTCCATAATACTGAGCGTACACTACTAAAATAATAATTGACCAGATAGATAGCGAGAATGTACCCGTTTTTAATAGTAATTTCACAATTTGGAGATTTGGGGTTTGTGGTGTATGCTAAAAGTACTTTAGTAATAAATAGGGAGTCTTTACTAAGATGGGAAAAAACCACAAGCCGTTAAAGGCGTCATCGGCGCCGCTATTGGTGTTGCTGCATTGGCCGGCATCGCTGGAGCAATGGGTAATGGTCAGCAACAGCAACCTACAGCACCAGCTGTACAGCCCGTAACTTATTCAAACTGTAGAACTGAAGCAATACCGTTTGAAACACAGTATGAGGGTGACACAGGTCAATACGGCTACACTGAAGCAGTCAAACAGCAAGGTGTTGTTGGTAGCAAGAAAATCTGCAAACCAAGTAGGTTAGGTTATGAGGACAAGGTAGAGGTTATAACTCAACCAATAACTCATGTCGTTGTTCGCACACCAAAGCCAGCACCAAAACCAGCACCACAGCCAATTCAGCAACAAGCAACACATAGGGTCGGAGCGATCTGTCGTGATGGTTGGCGGTCATATGCTACTGGAAGAGGCGCTTGCTCGCACCATGGGGGTGTAGGTGAGTGGCTGTATGAGTGAACGTATGCAAGATAGGACTACTGGTGTACTTATTGCTGTTCTGATAGTGGGAGCAGTAGCACTTGTAGCGTATGCGCACAATCATCATTATGGTGATTCCAGCAGTAAGAAACCAGACCATAGTCAAAGTGGGATTAGTAGTCCTTCGGGTACCACTAATCCCAGTAATAGATATTACGATCCTGGCGATACAGATGAAAGCGAAGACGATGTGTATTATGCTAATTGCTCTGAAGCTCGTGAGGATGGTGCAGAGTCAATACGGGAAGGTGAATCCGGTTATCGGGAAGAGCTTGACCGAGACGGTGACGGCGTAGCATGTGAGCCGTGGCGTGGTAGGTGATTGACAAATTGCCTCTGTCTCTACAGATTGCAAGCATGAAAGAAGTTGTAGGCCATTACCTCTGCCGTGATTGTCAAGAAGGGTCTCTGTGTACATGTAAGATGCGCTGTCTTATGGTCTAGAATTTAGCCACTTACCCTTATGAAGTAGCAGTATTCCGCAATGACTAGGAATTGTGAGCTGCCCGTTTTTTCTGATAATAGAGCGGTGAGGGCGGGTTGAGGCGATGATCTCGGTATGTTCTGGGATAAAAAAATGTTGTGGTGCATCAGCGAAGTTAATATAAATATAAGCCCGCTCGCTGCCTAGCTCTCGTTTGATACCGAGGACAAATCCATTACCGGTGTTAATCACTTCAAGTGTACCGCGCTGCAACACTGGCATGCTTCGCCGCAGGTGAAGCAGCCGTCGGTGTAGATGTAGGAGTGAGTCAGGGTGCATGGCCTGTGTCAGGACGTTGGTTCTTGTCGCGTTGGCGTGAACGGGCAGCCACGGCTGTACGCTTGAGAATCCAGCGAACCGCGTATCATTCCATTGCATCGGCGTGCGCTCCAGGTCGCGGCTGTCGATGGCGGAATGCGCAGGGCTAAAATTATCCTGAATGTCATCAGCGGTTAATTCGCCATTGGTCATGCCAATCTCATCACCATAGTACATCACGCTGACGCCCGGCGTGAGCAGATTGAGAAAATGCAGCGCCCGCGCTCGCTCCATCCCGAGCCGCGAGGCGACGCGCGGCTGATCGTGATTACCAACGCAGAAAAACGGCTTGGCCAATCCTGCCGCCTGCAGATATTTCTCAATCTTCTGCCCAGTACGCTCCGCGTGCCACTCGTCCTGGCGATATTCCATAAAGAACGCCGACGCCTTCGGGTGGGCCGTCAGAACCTTGTGGTACTGCTGGTAGATATCACCCAACCCCTCGTCCGGATAAAATTCAAACACCATCTGCTTGTCGTCATACTCATCGCAAACTGACGCCAGCTCATGCAAATATTCTTGAAAATGCGGCCCCATTTTACAGTGGTCGTGAATGAATGCGCCGTAGGCTTCAGGATCGCCGTGAAAATCAGGATTTGGCGAATCGTCACTAAACTCAGGGTCTTTCGAAATGCCCCAAATCGCGTCAACTCGCATGCCGTCTACGCCCATATTAAACCAGAACCGCACCACGTTTTTTATCTCGTTCCGAACCGCCGGATTGTCCCAATTCAAATCCGGCTGCGTCTTCAGGAATGAGTGGAGATAAAATTGATTGGTCTGCTCGTCAAGCTCCCACGAACTGCCGCCTGATAAACTTCGCCAATTGTTGGGTTCCTTGCCGTCCCGCCCGTCGCGCCAGACATAATAATCACGCTTAGGGTTATTGCGCGATGACCGCGCTTCCTGAAACCACGGATGCTGATCGGACGTGTGGCAAGGAACGAGGTCGATCATGACTTTGATGTCTAGGATATGAGCTTTTTCTAATAGCGCCCGAAAATCGTCCAGTCCGCCAAATGTCGGATCGATGGCTTGGTAGTCAGCGATATCATAGCCAAAATCAGTCATCGGCGATAGGAAAAACGGCGAAATCCAAATCGCGTCAACGCCCAGCCACGCCAAATAGTCCAGCTTTTCGGTAATGCCATTCAAATCGCCAATTCCATCGCCATTAGTATCCCGGAAACTACGCGGATAAATCTGATACAGAGAAGCGACATCGTGCCAAGTCTTCATAGTTTAAGTATAAGCGAGATGGGGGATTTGGGCAAATGAGTGATGGGTATGGTGCTATTATGCGATCTGTTCACATAGTCTGGTTGAAATGCTATAATTACCCCGTGAAGCATAAAACTAAGATAATTAAAGTTCTCCTATGGATATTCGGCGGTTTAGCTACTATCTTGCTAATCCTCGCTTCGATAAACATTGTTTTGAGCGGAGTTGAATACAATGGAATCAAAGACTCGTACGGTCAATATGTACAAATTGATGGCGGGAAAGTGCATGTTGACATTCAGGGTAATGCTAAAAAAGTTGTCGTGCTGCTACCTGGTCTTGGCGTCCCCGCTCCAGCACTTGAATTTAAGCAGCTTGTCGATAATCTCAAAAAAGATTTTACTGTAGTCGTGTATGAGGGATTTGGCTATGGACTAAGTGACGATACGACAAAACCTCGCTCCACTGATAATATCGTATCCGAGATCCATCAGACTATCTCGAAGTTGGGGTATAAGAAATATTCTATAATAGCTCACTCAGTCTCTGGTTTATACGCATTGAAGTATTCCTTGACGCATACTAATGAAGTTGAAGCGGTTGTCGGTATAGATACTTCGGTGCCTGAGCAGCTGAAGTCTATGCCATCAGATTTGCAGAAACAACAGGCAGCTTCGTCAATAACGACTGGCTTGTTGCGGTTTGCTGGCGGAGCGGGTTTAATTCGCGCCTATCTGGCTATAAACCCGAATGCTATTTCCGAGATGACGGGACGAACTTATACTGACGAGGAGCGATTATTAGCTAACAAACTTATGAACCGCAACTTTACGAGTAGCGCGGTACTTGATGAGACAGTGCGGTCTGATAGCGATAGTGGCGGCTTAAGTGCAACCTCCAAATTCCCCTCTAATATACCCGTTAGATTTTACTTATCGAACCAGTCACAAGAGCTGTTTCCCAAATGGAAAGAAATACATATCGCACAATTACCACGCCCCAACGAATCGTTCGTTACGGTTTTAGGTGGCAGCCACTTCCTTTATAATACGCATGCCAATACGATAGCCGATGGATTTCGTTCGCTATTGAATGAGCGTTAAGTATATTTCTCCACTAGAGACTTCTAGCTTGCCAGACTAAAAAGAATATCCTCTGGGTATAAATATATAATTAGAGGATATAAATAAGCAAGACAAGGCTCGATTCATGGAGTTTGCCCTGGAGAGGGCTGAGCAAATGTGGCAACATTTTTTGCAGTTACCAAAAGATAAGCTACTACAGTGTAAACAATTGCTAATTCCTGCTGGATTCTGGGTTGATGAAAACGAAAATGTTTACACTCCTGAAATCAGTGTACTTTACAGATTAGCTACTAACAAAAAAGACCTTTCAGAGCTTGAAAAGTCTTTCATGGTGCGGGTTAGGAGAC
>ERZ773077.367-NODE-367-length-34219-cov-9.569957_pt1 | contig 34219 bp, 32 predicted proteins | sample MGYA00580612_ERZ773077 | MGnify/ENA primary metagenome ERZ773077 (study PRJEB29015, sample SAMEA2737971) | human oral metagenome | biome: human oral; feature: human-associated habitat; material: dental | place: China | collected 2021 ...
CATGATTAAAAATGGTAGTTTTCATGTCAAACCACTGCTTAGCGAATATGAATATAAAAAAATGTTTTGCGTAAATAAAGATATATTAGTTATTTTTGCTGATTACACAAGTTTGTACGAGCATTGCAAAATTGGTGTCCAATTGGAATGGAAAAGCTATTCAAGCTGCACCAAGTCCAAAGAGGGTTATTCCATTTATTAAGCCGGCCATCCCCAACGCATCCAAACAAAAGCAGCCTGAAAACCGAGATTCCGGTTTTCAGGCTGCTTTTTTATTGCCAACTAATCAGCTTATTTGGCCTGCTCGATCTGCTCGGCCTGGATGGCGGTAAGGGCGATGGTATAGACGATGTCTTCCACCAGCGCGCCGCGCGAAAGGTCGTTTACCGGCTTGCGCAGGCCTTGCAGCATGGGGCCGACGCTCAGCACGTTGGCGTTGCGCTGCACGGCTTTGTAGGTGCAGTTGCCGGTGTTCAGGTCGGGGAAGACGAACACGGTGGCTTTGCCGGCGACGGCGCTGTCGGGCGCTTTGGATTTGGCGACGCTCTCGACCACGGCGGCATCGTATTGCAGCGGGCCGTCCACCGCCAGATCGGGGCGTTTTTCGCGCACCAGGCGGGTGGCTTCGATAACGGCATCAACATCGGGGCCGCTGCCGGAATTGATAGTGGAATAGGAAATCATCGCCACACGCGGCTCGATGCCGAAGGCTTTGGCCGAATCGGCCGACTGGATGGCAATCTCTGCCAGCTGCTCGGGCGTGGGGTTGGGATTGACCGCGCAGTCGCCGTAAACCACGGTCTGGCCGGGCAGCAGCATAAAGAATACGCTGGATACGATGCTGGCATTGGGCGCGGTTTTAATCAGCTGCAATGCAGGGCGGATGGTGTTGGCGGTGGTGTGCACGGCGCCGGAAACCAGGCCGTCCACATCGTTTTGCGCCATCATCATGGTGCCCAGCACCACGGTGTCTTTGAGCTGTTCGCGCGCCTGCTCTTCGGTCAGACCTTTGGATTTGCGCAGTTCGCACATCGGCGCGACGTATTGCTCGGCGATGCTTTCGGGATCGATGATTTCCAGGCTGTCCGGCAGGGCGATGGCCAATTCCTGCGCCACGGCATGCACCGCGTGGCGGCTGGCCAAGAGCACGCAGCGGGCGATGCCTTTTTCGTGGCAGATAGCGGCGGCGCGCACGGTGCGCGGCTCGGCGCCTTCGGGCAGCACGATGCGTTTGTTTGCCTTGCGGGCGGCCTGCATCATGTTGTAGCGGAACTGCGCGGGCGACACACGGTCGCTGCCGGTTTTCGCCAAATGAGCGGTATTTTCCGGCTTGGCGGCACTGCCCAGATACGGCAGTTTCACCAGTTCGGCGGTTTTCGGATTGTCGGCAACCACGCCGGCGAACACCACGTCGCGGCCGGCGAAGGTCTGCTTGGCGGCGGCCACGCGGCGCGCGCTTTCGGCGGAATGGTCGCCGCTCACGGCAAACACCACCGCCGCATTAAACGACAGCGCCAGCTCGACGTTTTGCGATGACAGCAAAAGATTGTCGGCATCGGGCTGAATGCCCTGAATCACCACATTCTGCTGCGGCAGCGCGCCGACTTCGCCCACCAGCAGATCGAGCCAGTCGTCGCCCTTGCCTTCGGACAGCAGGCGCTCGGCACGTTCAGCATCGGCCAGCGGATTGAAAACGGCCGCATCGGGAAGCGTTGCGGCCACGGCTTGGGCAACGGCACCGCTGTTGGCATAGCGGCCCACCGGCACAATCAGGATTTTGGACATAGTATTTTCCTTTGGTAATCAGACAAACGGACAAGGCGGCAATATAGCGTATTTGCGCCGATTGATAAACCGCTTTATCCGGCAAAAAGCAGCCTGAAAGCGGCAAAAAACGCTTTTCAGGCTGCTTTTTTTGTCCCGACCTTTTCAGGCTGCCAGCAGATCGGCGAGCATGTTTTCATACACCGCCGAAAGTTTGGGAATATCGGCCAGTTCCACGTTTTCATTAACCTGGTGGATGGTGGCATTGACCAGCCCCAGCTCGATCAGCTCGCGGGCGACGGCTTTGATAAAGCGGCCGTCGGACGTGCCGCCGGTGGTGGAGAGCGCGGCGTCGATGCCGCAGACGGCTTTTACCGCGCGTTTGGCGCTGTCGGTCAGGCGGCCGGCTTCGGTTAGGAAGGGATGGCCGGAGAGCGACCAGTCGAGCGTATAGTTCAAACCGTGCGCGTCCAGAATTGCGTGTACCCGTTTTTTCAGACTGCTTTCACTGCTTTCGGTGCTGAAACGGAAGTTGAACTTCACGTCCAAATCGCCGGGAATCACATTGGTGGCGCCGGTGCCGCCTTGGATATTGGAAATCTGAAAGCCGGTGGGCGGGAAATAGGCGTTGCCGTTGTCCCAATGCTCGGCGGCCAGCGCGGCCAGCGCGGGGGCGGCGCGGTGGACGGGGTTGTCGGCCAGATGCGGATAGGCGATATGCCCCTGCTTGCCGATCACTTTCAGGCTGCCTGAAAGCGAGCCGCGACGGCCGTTTTTCAGGGTGTCGCCCAGCTGCTTTTCGGCGGTCGGTTCACCGACGATGCAGTAGTCGATGCTCTCGCCGCGCGCTTTGAGCGCATCGACCACGCGGGTGGTGCCGTCGGCGGCGTCGCCTTCTTCGTCGGACGTAATCAGCAGGGCGATGCTGCCGCCGTGATCGGGATGTGCGGCGACAAAGCGCTCGCAGGCGGTAACGAAACAGGCGATGGCGCTTTTCATATCGGCGGCGCCGCGCCCGTACAGGCGGCCGTCGCGTTCGGTCGGCACAAAAGGCGGGCTGTCCCACGCCGCTTCGTTGCCGGCGGGCACCACATCGGTATGGCCGGCGAAGCACAGCAGCGGCGCCGCCCTGCCGCGCCGCGCCCACAGGTTTTTGGTGTTGCCGAAGTTCATTTCTTCGATTTCAAAACCGATGGCGGCCAGGCGCTCGGCCAGAATCTGCTGGCAGCGGCGGTCATCAGGCGTTACGGAGGGTTCGGCAATCAGTTGTTTGGCCAAATCAAGGGAGGCGGTTTCGTGGGAAGACATGGAAGGCAGCCTGAAAAGTTGGAACATCAAAAGGGGCGGATTTTAACCGATGGGCAGGCAAAAGGGCGAAAAGCAGCCTGAAAACGGCTTTCAGGCTGCCTATGGCGCTTGGCAGCGTTGAACTGCCTTAAGCGTCAAGCCGCTCGCCCTTAAAGGTGCGGCGCCGTTTCCAAAAGGCAAACTGCGGCTTGGGCGGCACGGTAAGCACGCCGCCGGACAAACCGTCGCACACCAGGCGCAGGCCTTTCAGGCTGCCGGTTTTGAGTGCGTCCCACACCGGGGCGAAAAAGTCTTTTTCCCAAGCGGCAAGGGTATCGAGATAGCGGGCGGGGTCGTCGCTGCCGGCGTTTAAGGCATCGAGCCACAGGGCGCTGCGGTTGATGTCGGCGCCGGCGCTGCGGCACTGCTGCTGCCAGGCGGCAAAGTCCTGCGGCTCGCCAGCGGTGTTCAGCGTGCTGTGGCTGCGCCACGGATTGCCGCTGCCCACCAGCTCAAAGGCTTCGGCCGGCGCCGGCAATACGGGCGGCGTCCACAGCCAAACGGCATTGACCGGAATGCCGCGGCCACTGTTGAGCGGATGGGCGTGCAGCCACATTTGGATTTCGGTCTGCATCGACAGCCATTGGCGCGCGTTTTCGCCCTGCGCGCGGGCGGAGCCGTCGATCAGCCCTTCGGCCTGCCACAGCGGCGGCGCCTGCCAGCACACCGCTTCGGGCAGGGTCAGCAGCCACAAATCGGGGCGCAGCACGGCAAACTCGGCATCGCCGGCGAAAAACTCGTTCAGCCCGCGGCACCATTGTTCGGCTTCTTCAGCGCCGATGCCAAGCATGGCGCCGCCGTGCTGCATAATGCTGTTCATGCCGGTGCGCTGGCACACCGGACTGGCATAAGCCTGATTGGCCGGCAGATCGAAAGCGGCGCCGAGCCAGCGGCCGAGCATCTCGCCGCGCTCGGCGGCTTCGCCGGCAAAACGGCCGAAGCGCAGCAGGTGGTTTAAAGCGGGGGTGGGCGGCAATGGCAGTTGGGCGGCGTTTTCGCGCAGCAGGCCGGGAAGAATCAGGGTAAACATGGGCGGATAAAACGGCAAAAGCAGCCTGAAACGGCCGCCGAAACAGAAAAAACGGTTTTTCAGGCTGCCAAACTTGCCGGCAGCGCCAACCGGGTGGAAAAACCGGCGGATTCTAGCATTTTTCCGTTTTTCAGGCTGCCTGCAGGATCAGAGCGCCGCCGCTGTCCGCAAGCAGCCTGAAGTTTGTGCGCGACAAGACGCGCGTTTTCAGGCTGCCGCCGTTGAAAAAGCGCTGCCCAAGCCTTAGCATGGCCGCCTTAACTCTTTTCCCAACCGTTTTCAGGCTGCCCTGCCGTTTGCGCCATGATTCCGAACGACTTGACCGCTTTTCTCGCCGCGCTCCACCGCCACCCGCCGTCCGGCGCGTTGGCTGCGCGCAATTTCAGCGTGCGCCGCCACCGCGGCACCTTTAAAGAAGCCGCGGTGCTGGTGGGCATTGTGCCCGATGCTGCCGGCGCCCAGCTGCTGCTGACCCGCCGTACCGCCAGTCTGCGCCAGCACGGCGGCCAGATTGCCTTTCCCGGCGGCCGCCAAGACCCGCAAGACGCCGGCAGCCACACCGCCACCGCCCTGCGCGAAGCCGCCGAAGAAATCGGCACCCCGCCCGAGAGCTGGCAGACCTTCCCGCCGCTGCCGCCCTTTTATTCGCCCACCGGCTACAGCGTCCGCCCCGTGCCCGCGCTGCACACCGGCGGCAGCTGGCGCGCCAGCCCCGACGAAGTGGCGGAAATCTTCCTGCTGCCGCTGGCCACCGCGCTGAACCCCGACGCCTACCGTTTCCGCCCGCTGCCGCAGGAGCTGGAGCGCGTCGTCCCCGCCCTGCCCTACCGCCATTACGACATCTGGGGACTGACCGCCGCCATTCTCTACCACATCGCCCAAGCGGCGCAGGCAGCCTGAAAAGCGCCGGCAGGTTTTCAAGCTGCCTGCGTTCCGTTCATTTCCACCCATACTTCTTGCAAAATCGCACCCAAGCCTTTTCCAAACCCTTTATTGTGCCGGCAAAAATTAAAATCGGCGGCAGCGTCCCGCCATTGCGCCACCGGCGGGGAACCGTCTTCCGCAAGTTCGATCTCAAAATAAACAATCTGCTCCCCGCCCGTGCATGACCCAACCGTAGAGATATTCGGCTTCGTGAAAACTATTGTTGTCAAACGAGCCGCCCACATCAAAAAACACGGCGTGTTCGGTGTCGATTCCGCGTTCTTGGCAAACTTGCGCCAAGACATCAGGCAGGCCGTGTTCGCGCTAATAGCGGGCTTCCCGCAGGCAGTTTTCCTTAATCTGTTTGTTTTGTGATTGGACATCCGAGCCGCGCGCCATTGTTACCTCCGCAAGAAAAAAGCGGATTATCGGCCAAATGCGTGCCGATACAAAACCGCTTTCAGGCTGCACTGTTTGGGGCGGTAGGACAGCTAATCCCCTTGCGAAAAAGAAACCCCAAGAGCAGCCTGAAAGCAGAAATTCTGTTTTCAGGCTGCCTTGTTTTACAATACGCGCCTTTTTCACAAACGTTTGACTGAAACCGCCATGACCCTGCAAATCGGCATCGATCTGGGCACCACCAACAGCTTGGTCGCCCAATTTCTCGACGGCGAAACCCGCCTGATTCCCAACCGCCTCGGCCATTTCCTTACTCCCTCCGTCGTCAGTGCCGACGATGCGGGCAATATCCTTGTCGGCCTGGCCGCCCGCGAGCGTCTGCGCACCGCGCCGCAGTCCACCGCTTCGGCTTTCAAACGCTTTATGGGCACCGACAAAACCTTCCGCCTCGGCGGCAAAAACTTCCGCGCCGAAGAGCTGTCGGCGCTGGTGTTGAAGCAGCTCAAAGAAGATGCCGAAGCCTTTTTGGGCGAAGCCGTTACCGATGTTGTGATTACCGTACCCGCCTATTTCAACGCCATCCAGCGTCAGGCCACGCGCAACGCGGTGCAGATGGCGGGGCTCAATCCCTTGCGCTTACTGAACGAACCCACCGCCGCCGGCCTGGCCTACGGCCTGCAGGAGCGGCCGGACGACACCCGTTTTCTGATTTACGACCTGGGCGGCGGCACCTTTGACGTGTCCGTGCTCGATTATTTCGACGGTGTGGTGCAGGTGTCCGCCAGCGCGGGCGACAACCATTTGGGCGGTGAAGATTTCGTGCAGGTGCTGCGCCACTGCTTTTTACGCCAATGCAAAGATTTGAGCGACGACGAACGCGCCAAACTCACCGACAGCAGCGAATTGTGGCAGGCGCTGGAAACCGCCAAGCGCAAACTCGGCAGCGAAATGCAGGCGGAAATCGCCGTAAACGTTGGCGGGCGCATGGTGTCCGCCAACGTTACCCGCAACGAGTTCCACGAAGCCGCCAAGCCGCTGATGGCACGATTGCGCCGCCCGCTCGAGCGCGCCCTGCGCGATGCCAAGCTGCGCCCCGACGAAATCGACAGCATTATTCTGGTCGGCGGCGCCACCCGTATGCCGCTGATTCGCCAGAGCATTGCCCAACTCTTCCGCCGCATTGCCAACGTATCGGTGAATCCCGACGAAGCCATCGCCCGCGGCGCGGCGGTTCAGGCTGCCCTGATTGCCCGCGACGAGAGCGTGGAAGAAGTGGTGCTCACCGACGTAATGCCCTTTTCGCTGGGCGTGGAAACCAGCGTCGAAATCGAAAACGGCCAGCTGGTCGGCGGCCGCTTCTCGCCGATTATCGAGCGCAATATGCCGGTGCCGGTGTCGCGCGTCGAACGCTATTTCACCGTAAACGACCATCAGGACGCCATCCGCTTCAACGTTTTTCAGGGCGAATCGGCCGTTGCCAAAGAAAACCTGCATCTGGGCAGCATGGAAATCAAAATCCCGCCGCGCCCCGCCGGCGCCGTGTATGCCGACGTGCGCTTCAGCTACGACATCAACGGCCTGCTCGACGTGGACATCAGCAACGACGAGTTCGACATCCGCGCCAACCAAACCTTCCGCCACAACAGCGCCAACCTCAGCGAAGCCGAAATCCAGGCCTCGCTGGCCAAACTCGCCGCGCTCAAAGTACATCCGCGCGAGCAGCAGGAAAACGTCTATCTCTTGGAAAAAGCCAAACGCCTCTACGAAGAATACCTTGGCGACCAGCGCCAAACCATCGGCCATGCCCTCGCCCAGTTCGAACGCGTGTTAGAGAGCCAAGACCCCGCCGCCATCCGCCGCGCACAAAAAGAGTTCGGCGAATTTTTGGAACGCTACGACGGCGGCTGGCTGCTGTAAAACAACGCCGCAGGCAGCCTGAAAGCCTTTTTCAGGCGGCCTGAAAAGAAAACGGAAGCAGCCTGAAAGCCTTACCAAACCGCAAATCGAAGTTTTTTGTGCCGAGATAATATGAGCAATCTGACATGGTTTATCGTTTTGGCGTTATCGCTTGCCATACTGAAAGCCTTTCTAAACAGCCCGACCATCAAAGGCAAAATGGGTGAATCCGCCGTCCGTTCGCGCTTGGGCAAGGATTTGGATCAGAAAATCTACATCCCGTTTCACGACCTGATTATTCCGGCCGGCTCGGGCACTACCCAGATCGATCACATTTACGTTTCTGTTTTCGGGATATTTGTTGTCGAAACCAAAAACTACACGGGCTGGATTTTCGGCAGCGAAAAACAGGCATATTGGACGCAGACCATCTACAAGGAAAAACACCGCTTCCAAAACCCGCTGCGGCAAAACTACGCGCACATCAAAGCACTGGCCGCCCTGTTGAAGCTGCCCGAAAGCGTTTTCCATTCCGTGGTGGTGTTTACCGGCGATTGTGAGCTGAAAACCGAAATGCCGCCCAATGTCTGCCGCACGCGCCAAGCCGCACGGCATATACGGAGTTTTCAGGCTGCCCTGCTTTCCAAAAGCGAAGTCCGAGCCGCCCTATCCGTCTTGTCCGACCCCAAATATCAGGCAGACAGCGAAAAACTGCGCCTGCACAAAAAGCACCTGCGCCAACGCCACAAACGCTGATACCCAAAGGCAGTCTGAAACGGCTTTCAGGCTGCTTTCCCGTCTCCACCGAAAGCCCCTTATGGACTGCTGGCAAATCCTGCAAATCGAGCCCACCGGCGATACGCGCGCCATCAAACGCGCCTACGCCAAGCTCCTGAAAACCACCCGCCCCGACGACGATGCCGCCGCCTATCAGGCGCTGCGCGAAGCGTTTGACGAAGCGCTTGCCATCGCCCCCCATCTGCTTGCGGACGAAGACGCAGACGACTGGTCGTTCGACGGCGATACCGCCGGCGAAACCCCGCCGCCCGATGCGTTTGCCGACAGCCGCGATCAGCAGCCTGAAAGCGCCGATACGGATTTTCAGGCTGCCTTTACGCCCGACGAAACGCCGTCTGGCCAAGCCGGATATGCCGAACAGGATTTTTCAGGCTGCCCCGATACCGCTTGGGAAAACGAATCCGAAGCGCCGGCCGATGGCAAAAGGCAGCCTGAAAATCCGGAAAATGTTTATTCCTATCCCGAAAAGCAGCCTGAAAGCGCCGACGATGCTTATTTTTACCCCGATCCGCCGCCGGCCGACGATACTCCGCTGCTGGTATCGCAGCTGGAATATCTGTATGCCGAAGGCGGCAGCGCTTTGCTGCTTGCGCGCTGGCCGCAGATTAGCGGGGCGCTCGACAATCTGCCGCTGGGCGCCGCCGAGCAGGCTTCCCACGCTTTTGCCGGCTTTTTGCGCCGCCACCGCATCGTCCACCCGCTGCTGTGGGTGCAGTGGGCGGACTATTTTTGCTGGGACGAAGACGTGCGCGGCGAAGTGCTGTCGCTGGAAGAGTCGCAGCGGCTGGCGCAGTTTTGCCGCCACGCTGCGCTGCTGGCGGGCTACCGCCATGTGCGGCCGGATGCCGGCAGCGCGCCCGATATCGGTGAAGGCTGGCGCCTGACCCGCGCCTTCAACCGCTTTCTCGGCAGCGCGCCTTCGGGCTGGCGCCGTTTTCAGGCTGCCTGCGCGGCGGCGCTGCTGTGGCCGGAATTGGACGGCGAAACCGATGAATCCGACCGCGCGGATATTGCTGTCAGCCATCCGCCGCTGGCGCGGCTGCTGTTGTGCAACCGCCCGTGGCGCATAGCCATGCTGCTGGCCGTGCTGGCGCTGTGTCTGGCGGCGGGCATGTGGCTGCAGCCGGTATTCGGAGAGAGCCAGTCATGGGCGCAGCTGATGTTCGGTTTGATTTTGTCGCCGCTGGCCGCGTCCGCCGCCATCTGCGTTTATCTTTTCGGCTGCGGCCTGCTGCACAATATGTTGTTTTTGGAAGATGTCTTAAACAAATGGCGCGAAACCAAATACCGGCCGCACATCGCCCCGCTGTTTCTGTTTACCCTGCCGGCGCTGGCGGTGCGCTCTTTGCCTACGCGCCGGAAGATTCATGGGCGCAATGGCTGCTGACATTCTGCTTCGGCACCGCCTGGTTTTACTACTATTTTTACCTGATACCCAACAATCGCGGCGGCTGGTGGGGCTGGGGCTGGCTGGCGGCCTGTCTGGCGGTTACCCCTGCAACACTCTGGCTACTGAGCCGAGATCTGCCCGCCGGCTGGCGGCTGCCCGCATCCGTCAGCATGCTGCTGGTGCTGCTGTGGTTCGATGCCGCACTCTGGCTGCTGATGAGCCACAACGAACGCTTTGAGCGGATAAACGCCTTGGTTCTGCGCGCCGCCCGTTTTCAGGCTGCCCCGCTGTGGCTGCGCCCGTTTGCCGCCGTGGCGGCGGGCGTAGCGTGGCTGCTGCTGCCGGCCTACGCCGCCCGCGCCGTGCTGCTGAACGCACACGGACGGATGCTGGGCTGCACGGCGCTGACGCTAACGCTGCTGGTGCCGCTGCTGCCCTTGCTCCCGTCCGGACATCCGCACACTATGCTGCTCGCCTACCCCACCCTGCTGCTGGTGGCGTGGCTGCGCCTGCTGTTGGGCGACTGGGTTTTGCGTTTTATCGAACGCCGCCCCGCGCCCGAAAATGCCAAAGCAGCCTGAAAATTTCCATACAGGGTGCAGCTAGCTGCGCCGCCCTTGCCGGCGTTTTCAGGCTGCCCGGCCGGCGCCGATTGTCCCCGCCGGCAATCGCCGATACAATGCCGCGCTTTGCCGCCCCTTCAGGCAGCCTGAAAACGCGGCACCCCGCGAAAGGACGTTTCCGATGGCTTCAACCAAACCCTATCTGATCCGCGCGCTCTACGAATGGTGCGGCGACGAAGGCTATACCCCCTATCTTTCGGTTTGGGTAAACGAGCACACCCGCGTACCCGCCCAATTCGTGCGCGACAGCCAAATCGTGCTCAGCATCAGCCCCGCCGCCACCAAAGATTTGCAGATCGACAACAAATGGATCCACTTTCACGCCCGCTTCGGCGGCGTGTCGCACGAATTGTGGATACCCGTCGGCCACGTCCAAGGCATCTTCGCAAAAGAAACCGGCGAAGGCATGGGCTTCGAAGTCGAACCCTGGCAGCCTGAAAACTCTGACAATACCCCCGCCGCAGCCGACAGCAGCAGCGATCCCGCCCCCGCCGCCGCCACGTCCGAAAGCGGCGAAGCGCCCAAGAAAAAGGGGCTGAAACTGGTGAAATAGACTGCCGGTGCGTTCCAAACGCTTGCCGCCGCAAGCAACACAGCGGCGTTTGCCATTGCATCAATCGAGCCCCGGTTTGGTGCGCGGGGCACACCCTACGCCAGCCTGCCCCGCACAAGCGTGTAGGGTGCGCACCGCTCACCAAAAAGCAGCCTGAAACTCAAAAAGCAGCCTGAAACGCCGTTTAAGCGTTTCAGGCTGCTTTTTGCCTGCCGCTGCGGCGCTGCCTCATCCGCGGTTTTGGCTATCGCGACGCAGAAAATCCGCCAGCGCGCTGTGGCGGCGGCTTTGTTTGTGCACCGCTTCGGCCAGCAGCGCGGCATTCCAGCAGACAAAGCGCTCTTTGGCGCGGGTAACGGCGGTGTACAGCAGGGTGCGGTCGGGCAGCTGCTCGACGGCGGCGGGCAGCGGCAGCCACACTTCGCGGTATTCCGACCCCTGGCTTTTGTGCACGGTAATCGCAAACGCGCTGTCGTGCTCGGGCAGACGGGCGGGCGGGACGGGGCGCAGGCGGGCGCCGTCGGCAAACCACACGGCGGGCACGCCCTGATGCGGCAGCACGATGCCGATGTCGCCGTTAAACAACTGCTGCGCCGGATCGTTGCGGCTGATCATCAAGAGCTGGCCTGCAAACCAGCCTTCGGCATCGGCGCGGCCGTGCGCCTGCAGCAGGCGGCGGTAGGCACGGTTGAAGGCGGCGGCTTCCTCGCGCAGGGCGCACAGCACCACGGCATCGGCGTAATGCTCGAACACGGCAGCGGCTTCGCCCGCATCCACCGCCTGCCAATAGGTTTCCTGCGCGCGGTAGAGTGCGGCGGCCATCTCGTCGATGCTGCCTTCGCGCCGCGCCAGCTGCTCGGGAAAGCCGGCAAACGCCTGCTCCGCCGCCGCGCCGTCGCCCGCCACCACCGCGCGCGCCAGCACGCCGATGCCGCTGCCGCTGTCAAAACGGTGGCTGACCGCCAAACGGGCGCTGTGCTCGCGCAATTCGGTCTGCCAGCCCTGCGGCAGCAGTTCGCGCAACAGTTCGGCGGTGGCGGGCGACAGCGCTTCGCCCTGCGACAAGGCTTCGAGCACCGCGCCGGCGCCCACCGAGGGCAGCTGGTCGGCATCGCCCAACAGCACCACGCGGCAGCCGTCGGGCAGGGCGGACAGGGTTTGCAGCAGCAGGCCGTTGTCGAGCATCGACGCTTCGTCGAGCAGCAGCACATCCAGCGGCAACGGGTTGCCGGCGTGAAAAACCGGCTGCATCTGCGGCGGGCGCAGGCCGAGCAGGCGGTGCACGGTCTGTCCCTGCAGCGCCGACAGATGGCCGCGCACGGCATCGTCCAAGCCGCTGATTTTCGCCACCGCCTGATGCAGCGACTGCGCCATCCGCGCCGCCGCCTTGCCGGTGGGCGCCGCCAGCGCGATGCGCGGCAGGCTGCCGTTTTGGCACAACAGCGCCAGCAGCTTGGCAACGGTAGTGGTTTTGCCGGTGCCCGGCCCGCCGCTGACCAGCATAAAGTTCTGCAGCAGCGTCAGCGCCGCCGCGGCTTGTTGGTCGCGGCTGCCGGCATCGGCAAACCACTGCTGCAAAAGGGCGCGCAGCTGCGGCAGATTGTCCGGCGGCGCGGCGCGGGTGCGCAGGCGCAGAATCTGCCGCGCCAAATCGCGCTCCAGCTGCCAGTGCCGCGCCAGAAACAGCCGCCGTCCGTCCAGCACCAGCGGCGATTCGGCATCACTGCCGACCACCGGCGCCGCCTGCGCCAGCTCCTGCGCTTCGTCGCGGCCCAGATAGATAAAGCTGTTGCCGTCGGCCAGCGCAGCAAACAGCCGCGGGATATACGGCGCCACGCGCTCCGCCGCCTGCGGCGCGAGTTTTGCCAGCAGCGGCAGCACCGCCGCGCTCAGATAATCGGAGGTTTCGCTCATGGCTGTTCCTGATAGGGGGCGGATAACGAAAAACGAAGCGCAACAGGCAGCCTGAAAAGCGTATCGGCGTTTTCAGGCTGCCTGCGGCAAAACGGCGGGCGCATTCAGTCTTCCCAAGCGCGGCGCTCGTCGCGGGCGCGGCGGATACGGGCAAACGCCCAACCGGCCAAATGGCCGAGGGCATACCAATATACGGCATTCAGCGCCACCATAATCCACTGCTCGGCGCTGATGCACTGCTCCGGCTGCCAATGGCGCGATACGCACAGCCACGATGCCAGATCAGAGCTCCACTCCAGCGAAAACAGGCTGAAGGGATAGGCGCCGTAAAGCGAGTACAACACCGGCAGCCGCGCATCGTCCGCCGCCGTCAGCGCCGCCCAGCCGGCCAGATAAATCGCAGCGGCCGCCAGGCCGGTACGGCTGATATTCACGGTTTACTCCTGTTTTGCGGTTTAATCGGGACAAAACGTTTTCAGGCTGCCTGCACCGCTTGCGGCAGAAAAGGCAGCCTGAAAAGCTATAGGCAAGCTAGGGTGTGTTGGCATTCGGCTTGCAAAGCGGTTTTTTGCCAAAAACACCGCCGCAATGCCGATTGCCAGCACACACTAAGCAAGTACCAGCACCGCTTCGGCTTCCACCAGCGCGCCGCGCGGCAGGGCGGCAACGCCGACGGCGGCGCGGGCGGGATAGGGCTGGGCGAAATACTCGGCCATCACTTGGTTGAAAACGGCAAAGTCGGACAAATCGGTCAGATAGGCGTTGAGCTTGACGATGTCGTTCAGGCTGCCGCCGGCCGCTTCGCACACCGCGCGCAGGTTTTTAAACACTTGGTGCGCCTGCTCGGCAAAGCCGCCGGCCACCATTTCCATGCTGGCGGGATCGAGCGGAATCTGGCCGCTGAGATAAACGGTATTGCCGGCGCGCACCGCCTGGCTGTAGGCGCCGATGGCGGCGGGCGCCTGATCGCTGTGGATGATCTGTTTGCTCATGTCAAAACTCCTGTCGGGGTGAAAAAGGGGGGCGGCTCAGCGTTTGCGTTTGCTTTTGGCCGCTGCCGGCGGCGTGCCGCATTGGGTTTTGCCCTCGGCAATGCAGCGCACTTCGTTGAAGAAAGACTGCTGGTGTTTCTCGGTAACTTCGTTGGTCAGGCGGGTTAGCGACGGCGTGAAACGCTCAAAAAACTGCGGCTGTTTGGCCAAAACCGACTGCCCGACCGGCGTGCTGTAAAAAGCGATCAGCGCGTCCACTTCTTCCTGGGTATAGGTTTTGGCGGCTTCGGCCGCAAACAGCGCTTTGAAGCGGCCGGCAAACACCGGCGAGCGGATATCGGCCGCCATGTTTTCCAGATAGCGCTCGGTGGCGGCTTTGACCGCCTGCCGTTTGTCGGCCGGCACTCGGTCGAGCATACCCTGTTTTTGCACCATATCGATGGTAAGGGCCGGCACTTTGGCAAACATCTCGTCGAGCATTTTATCGACGTGCTGCACCTGCATCAGCCGCTCCAGCGACTCTTCGCTCGGCGGTGCGGCAAACGCGGCGGCGGCACTCAAAAACAGCGCGGCGCCCAACAGATACTTTTTCATGTTTTTTCTCCCAATAAAGCCAAACAAACGGACGCCCGATTGTAAAGGCTGCCACCGCCGCAGGCAACCGCGCTCGCGGCGGCGGTTTTCAGGCTGCCGTAAAGGACGGCGGCCTTGCTATAATCGCGCCTTTTTCTCCCGCCGCGAAAACCGATGGATACTGCCGCCCCCCTGCCCGACTACCTGCAAAACTTAAGCGTGGTGCTGTGCCGCACCAGCCATCCGGCCAATATCGGCGCGGCGGCGCGGGCGATGAAAACCATGGGGCTGACCCGCCTGGTGCTGGTCGCCCCCAATCTGATGGCCACGCCGGTTACGCCCGAGCCGCCGCGCTTTAATCCGGCCGACGCCGCCGCTTTCAGGCTGCCTGAAGAGAGTTTCGTGCTCGCATCCGGCGCCGCCGACGTCTTGGAAAACGCCCGCATCTGCGCCACCCTGCCCGAAGCGCTGGCCGACACCGTGTTGAGCTGCGCGCTCACCAGCCGCAAACGCGAGCTGTCCGCCCCCTTGCACAGCCCGCGCGAACTCACCCCCGAAATCCTTGCCGCCGCCCGCGCTGATCTGCCGGCGGCGCTGGTTTTCGGCAACGAAACCTTCGGTCTGAGCATCGAAGAAGTGCAATGCTGCAACCGCCTGATGACCATCAGCGGCAACCCTGCCTATTTCTCGCTCAATCTGGCGCAGGCGGTGCAGGTAGTGAGTTACGAAATCTTCAGTCAGACCGGCTATGAAATGAGCCATTTGCTGCCCGAGTCCCGCCCCGCTACCCATGAGCAGGTGGCAGGCATGACCGGCCATCTGGAGCGTATGCTCGAGACCATCGGTTTTTTCCGCCGCCGCAACCGCGAGCGCATGATGCGTCGGCTCAGAGCATTGTTCGACCGCGCCGGCGCCGGCAGCGAAGACATCGACATCCTGCGCGGCATCTTCAGCACTGTGGAAAAAAAACTCGATGCCAAGCAGCCTGAAAACTGATTTTTCAGGCTGCCTGCAGGCCTTGGCAGCCGCGCGCTGCGGATGAATTTGCCTGCCGTTTCGGCTATAATCGGCCGCCTGGAATTTCCCCAAACCCGTATCGGAGCGCGAATGTTTAACAAACCGGAAGAACTGATTATGGCCGTGCTGGCCGGGCTGTGGGTGGTGGCGAGCTATTTTCTCGCCGGCTTCACCGGCGCCTCGGCCAAATATGTGTTTCTGATTAGCGGCCTGACTCTGGGCTGGTCGGCGCTGTCGTTTACGATATGGCGCGCCGACCGTCTCTCTGCGTGGTGGCCGGTACTGCTCGGCCTTTTGGCCGCCTGCTGGTGGCCGTGGCTCGACTGGCTGGTGGTGCGCGGCGTGGTGCCGGAGAGCAGCAACGGCGTGATCGTGCTCAACAAACCCTGGTACGCCTCGTGGACTCTCAAACTCACCGTGTCGCTGCTGATCGCCGCCGCCGGCTACGCCTACAAATGGCAGCGCGGCAGACGCCGCCGCAACGCCGGCCTGCTGTAAACCCGTTTCGCGCCGGCCGCCCGTCCGCCATCCCAACGGCTTTCAGGCTGCCTTATCCTGCCTGAAAGCCGTTTGCCGTGATTATTTAGGGGCATCGCGGCGGTTTTGTCCAAGTCCCGGCCGGCCGTCCCCGCGCGGCATATAGTGTTCCTGCCATGAAAAACATCTTCGTCCTTTACACCGGCGGCACCATCGGCATGCACCCCGGAGAACACGGGCTGGAGCCCGATCCCGCGCTGGCCCAACACGCGCTGGCCGCCCACACCGGCAGCCTGAAAGCCGACTGGCACATCTGCGAACCGCTGATCGACAGTTCCGCCGTTTCGCCGCAGCATTGGCATGACTGGCTGCAGCTGCTGCGCGAGCGCCTGCCGCATTACGACGGCGCGCTGGTGCTGCACGGCACCGACACCCTCGCCTACACCGCCAACCTGCTCGCCCTCGCTCTCGACACCGGCGGCAAAGCGGTGGTGCTGACCGGATCGCAGCGCCCTTTCGGTACGGACTACAGCGACGCCCCCGCCAATCTCGCCCTTGCCGCCCAAACGCTGGCCGCCGGCAAAGCAAAAGGCGTGATGCTGGCCTTTGCCGGCAGCCTGTTTCCCGCCGTCGGCAGCAGCAAATGCAGCACCGAGCGCGATGCCGGTTTTACCAACCACCGCTTCGGCGCCCTTAATCCGCAGGGTGCAGACGTTTCAGGCTGCTTTTTGGCGCCGCCCGCAGGCAGCCTGAAACGCGAAATCGACCCCGCCAAGCGCATTGCTGCGGTGTTTCTGCTGCCCGGCAGCGAAGCCGCCGCCGCGCACACACTCAACAGCGGCGAAAGCGACGGCGCCGTGATTTTGGGCTACGGCCACGGCAACGCCCCCGCCCATCCCTCCCTGCTGGCGGCGGCGCAACAATACTGCGCCGGCGGCCGCCCGCTGCTGTTAATCAGCCAAACGCCCGACGGCTGCGCCGCACCCGTTTACGCCCAAAGCGCGCCACTGCTGGATGCCGGCGCACTGGCTGCCGGCTACTGCAACACCGAAACCGCCGCCGCCCTGCTGCTTTTGGCCGCCTCCAACGGCTGGCAGCACGACGACATCCGCACCGAACTGCAACGCCTGCAGCTGCTGCCGGCAGCCTGAAACCCCGTAGGGTGCGCACCATAAAGCAGCCTGAAAACTCCCCGCAACCCCGTCCCGGAAATCCGCCATGTCCACCCTCGAAACCAAACTCGCCGCCGGCCTGGCCGCCATGAACCTGCAACTGCCCGCCGAGTCGCAGCAAAAACTGCTGGCCTACATCGGCCTGCTGCAAAAATGGAACAGCACCTACAACCTCACCGCGCTGCGCGACCCGCTGCGCATGGTCAGCCACCACCTGCTCGACAGCCTCACCCTGCTGCCCTATCTCGACGGCGCGTCCGGCCTGATTGACGTCGGCTCCGGCGGCGGCATGCCCGGCATTCCCGTTGCGATTGCCCGCCCCGATCTGGCGGTTACCCTGCTTGATGCCAACACCAAAAAAACCGCCTTTTTGCAGCAGGCGGTGATCGAATTGGGGCTGGACAACGTAACCGTCAGCTCCTGCCGCGTGGAAAAACTCACCGACCGCCAGGCCGACGTGGTAACCAGCCGCGCCTTTGCCGAACTGGGCGACTTCGTCTCCCTCAGCCGCCACCTGCTCAAAGACGGCGGCCGCTGGGCGGCGATGAAAGGCGTTTACCCCTACGAAGAACTGGAAACGCTGCCGGAAGACGTCGAAGTCTGCCAAATCGACAAACTCACCGTGCCCGAACTCGACGCCGAGCGCCACATGGTGCTGCTGCGCCCGAAAGGAAACTGATATGGCCGCCCGCATCCTCGCCGTTGCCAACCAAAAAGGCGGCGTAGGCAAAACCACCACCGCCGTCAATCTGGCCGCCTCGCTCGCCCACAAAGGGCAGCGCGTGCTGCTGATCGATCTCGACCCGCAGGGCAACGCCACTACCGGCAGCGGCATCGACAAAACCGATTTTGCCGCCGGCGTGTACCACGTTTTACTCGGCGAAGCGGGCGCCGCCGATGCGCGGCTGCACAGCGAAGAAGGCGGCTACGACCTTCTCGCCGCCAACCGCAGCCTGGCCGGCGCCGAAATCGAGCTGGTGCAGGAATTGGCGCGCGAGATGCGGCTCAAGCAGGCGCTGGCCGCCGTTGCCGATGATTACGACTACATCCTGATCGACTGCCCGCCCACCCTCACCCTGCTCACGCTCAACGGCCTGGTCGCCGCCCACGGCGTGCTGGTGCCGATGGTGTGCGAATACTACGCGCTCGAAGGCATCAGCGATCTGGTGGCCACCGTGCGCAAAATCCGCCAGGCGGTCAATCCCGATTTGGACATCGAAGGCATCGTGCGCACGCTCTACAACAACCAAAACCGCCTGTCGCAGGAAGTGAGCGAGCAGCTCGAACAGCATTTCGGCGGCAAGCTCTTTGCCACCGCCATCCCGCGCAACGTGCGCCTGGCCGAAGCGCCGAGTTACGGCAAACCGGCGCTGGCCTACGACCCCCGCGCCAAAGGCACGCTGGCCTATCTGGATTTGGCCGACGAAATCCTCGCCCGCGCCGGCCGCGGGTAAATACCGGCGGCAGCGCTTTCGGTGCGCGGTGCGCACCCTACAGTGATATTGTTTTCAGGCTGCCTGCCGTAGGGTGCGCACCGCGCACCAAACTCTGTCAAAGCAAACGCGGCAAAACAACCTAAAAAACCTTTTTCAGGCTGCCTGAAACCCCGTTCCGCCGCCATAACAAATCTCCCGAACCCAAACCACTGCCGTCTGCCTTTTCATTGTTACGGGAAACGCACGATGAGCATCAAACACTGGCCCGAAGGCGAGCGCCCGCGCGAAAAACTGCTCGAGCGCGGCGCCGCCGCCCTGAGCGACGCCGAACTACTGGCCATCCTGCTGCGGGTGGGTACGCAGGGCATGAGCGCCGTCGATCTGGCGCGTTCGCTGCTGCAGGACTTTGGCGGACTGGGCGCGCTGATGACGGCGCCGCAGGCCGAATTATGCCGGCACAAAGGCATGGGGCGCGCCGCCTACGCGCAGTTTGCCGCGGTGCTGGAAATCGGCCGGCGGGTGCTGGGCGAAGAGATGCGGCAGCTGCCGCTGGTCGATTCACCGCAAAAAGCCGCCGAGTTTCTGCGCCTGCGCATCGGTCGCGAACGGGTCGAAGTCGGCACCGCGCTGTTTCTCGACGCGCAAAACCGCCTGCTCGCCTGCGAAGAAATGGGGCGCGGCAGCGTGGCCGAACATACCGTTTATCTCGGGTCGCTCGCCCGCCGCGCGCTGCACCACCACGCCGCCGCGGTGATTTTCGCCCACAACCACCCCGGCGGCAGCCTGAACGCCAGCGCTGCCGACCTGGCCTTTACCGAGCGCCTGAGCGCGGCGCTGGCGCTGATCGACGTGCGCCTTTTGGACCATTTTGTCGTTACCGCCGCCGCCGCGGTGTCGATTATGCCGCGTGGCGGCTGATGTGGTATATTGCGCCGCTTTACGAACCCTTCTCACTTCAACCGCAAGGACAAGGCCATGAACTTCAAAGCGAAACTCTCCGCCATCGCCCTGATGCTGCCACTGGCGGCGTGCAATGTGATCGACAGCGCTTCCATCAACCAGCAGTCTGAAAACAGCTACCGCCAGGTGGTGCAGCAGGCGCGCAGCAAAAACGTGGTCGACAATTCCTCGCCCACCGCCCAGCGCATCCGCCGCGTGTACCAGCGCCTGCTGCCGCACGCCAAAGCCGCCAACCAAACCGGCCAGCAGTTCAACTGGGAGCTGACCGTTATCCGCTCCGACGAACTCAACGCCTGGGCGATGCCCGGCGGCAAAATGGCGGTCTATACCGGCATCGTTGAAAAACTGAAACTGAGCGACGACGAAACCGCCGCCATCATCGGCCACGAAATGACCCACGCGCTGCTCGAGCACAGCAAAAAAGAAGCCAACCGCAGCGTCGGCATCGGCATCGGCGCGCAGCTGGGCGCCAGCATCCTCACCGCCGCCACCGGCGTGGACGGCCAGCTGATCAACACCGGCGTCGGCCTGGCCACCGACTTGGGTCTGAACAAACCCTTCAGCCGCAAAGCCGAGCGCGAAGCCGATCTCGGCGGGCTGCGACTGATGGCGCAGGCCGGCTACGATCCGCGCGCTGCCGTTACCGTGTGGGAAAAAATGAACCGCATGAACGACAACAACAATATGGCCAACAAAATCCTCTCCACCCACCCCACCAACAACGAGCGCATCCAGCTGATCCGCAACGAGCTGCCCAACGTGATGCCGATTTACGAGCAGGCGCGCCGCGGTGGCGCTTCCGTACGCACCGACAGCCCGTCTGCGCCCACCGCGAAAAAACCGACGCGCCGCCGCCGTTAAACCCCGCCCGCAGGCAGCCTGAAAGCGCGCAAACCGTTTTCAGGCTGCCTGCGGTTTTGTCTGCCCCAAGCAGCCTGAAAACCCGCAGGGTCGCTCCGCGCACCGAAACCATCCGCAACCCAAAAGGCAGCCTGAAACTCCGTCCCGCGTTTTCAGGCTGCCTTGCCGCCCATCCTTGCCCCAAACCATGCCCCGCTACGCCCTTACCCTTTCCTACGACGGCAGCCGCTTTTTCGGCTGGCAGAAGCAGGCCGGCGACACGCCCACTGTCCAAGCCGCGCTGGAACACGCGCTCGCGGGCATCGCCGGCCATCCCGTTGCGGTAACCGCCGCCGGCCGCACCGACACCGGCGTGCACGCGCTGGCGCAAACCGTCCATTTCGACAGCGACGCCGTGCGCCCGCAGCAGGCATGGGTGCGCGGCGTCAACGCCCTGCTGCCCGCCGGCGTGGCGGTGTTGCAGGTGCAGGAAACCGACCCGCATTTCCACGCCCGCTTCGACGCCTGCGCCCGCCGCTACCGCTACCTGCTCGCCTCCGCGCCGGTACGGCCGCCGCTGCTGGCCGGCCGCGCCGGCTGGACGCACTACCCGCTCGATACCGCCGCCATGAGCCGCGCCGCCGCGCTGTTGGAAGGCGAACACGATTTTTCCAGCTTCCGCGCCAGCCAGTGCCAGGCCAAATCGCCGGTCAAAACCCTCTACTGCGCCCGTGTCGCCGAAAGCGCCGGCCTGATCCGTTTCGACTTTCACGCCAACGCCTTTTTGCACCACATGATCCGCAACATCGTCGGCGCGCTGGTGTACGTCGGCAGCGGCCGCCTCGATACCGCAGACTTCGCCGCGCTGCTCGCCTGCCGCAGCCGCCTGTCCGCCCCGCCCACCTTTATGCCCGACGGCCTGTATTTCGTCGGCGCCGACTACCCGCCGCAATGGCAGATCAGGCAGCCTGAAATCCCCGAATGGCTGTGGTAGCAGGCAGCCTGAAACGTGCCGGCCTTCGCCGTTCACAAACAAAAAGCAGCCTGAAAGCCGGTATTGCGGTTTTCAGACTGCCTTTATACCAACGGCTGATACCTTACCCTCCCTCTCACGCTTGCGGGGGAGGGTCGGGGTGGGGGCGGTTGGCGTTTCGGCAATATCTGCTGCAGCATTTCTGCGAAATACCACCCCCACCCTAACCCTCCCCCGCGCAAGCGCAGGAGAGGGAATAAGTACGCCGCAACCGTATCGGCGGCAGCCTGAAAACAGAATTGCTGCTTTCAGGCTGCCTTAAAAGCCGCTTTAAAGGCAGCCTGAAAACGCTGCGGCCGCCCGCAGCGCCCGTCCCGCCCCGTCGGCAGATATGCGAAAATAGCGCGTCCGCATTGCCTGATTTTAAGGAGCCTGCCATGTCCGGCAACGTTTTCCGACTGCTGCGCCTGAGCGCGGCGCTGCTGCTGTGTTCCTGCTCGCTGGTGTCCTACCAGCCGCTGGAAACCATAGACAAAATCGATCCCGACAGCGGCTACCGTCTCGGCAGCCGCTTCGGCCAAAGCGAAGACGACACGCTGCTGGTGCTGGCTTTTTCCGGCGGCGGCAGCCGGGCGGCGGCCTTCGGCTACGGCGTGCTCGAGCAGCTGAACCGCCAGCAGGTCGAAATCGGCGGCCGGCGCCAGAGCCTGCTCGAGAGCACCGACCTGGTGTACGGCGTGTCCGGCGGCTCGGTGCTGGCGGCCTATTATTCGCTGCACGGCAAAGACAGCATTCCCGCCTTTGAAAAGCGTTTTCTCAAACAGAATTTCCAGCGGCAGGTGGCCGGCCAGGTGTTTTCGCTGGCCAATATGCCGCGCCTGACTTCGCCGCAGTTCGGCCGCAGCGATCTGGTGCAGGAGCAGTTTGAAGCCGCCCTTTTCGGCCAGACCACCTTCGGCGATTTGGAAAAACGGCGCAAAGGGCCGTTTGCGGTGATTTCCGCCACCGATATGAGCCTGGGCAGCCGCTTCGATTTCGTGCAGGAATACTTCGACCCGATGTGCCTGAACCTTGCCAAGCTGCCGATTGCCCGTGCCGTGGCCGCTTCCAGTGCGGTGCCGCTGGTGTTTAGTCCGATCACGCTCAACAACAACGGCGGCCGCTGCGGCTACCGGCCGCCGGCGCATCTGCAGGCGCCATCAAAGTCCCAAGACGGCGAAGGCCGGCTGCAGGACGAAACACGCAAAGAATACCTGCGCCAGATCGAAGCCTATACCGACGGCGGCAAACGCCCCTTTATCCACCTGCTCGACGGCGGCCTGACCGACAACCTCGCCCTGCGCGGCCTGCTCGACGGCACCGTCGTCCACCCGCAGGCGCTGCTGCAGCGCAGTCTGGCGGAAAACCGGCTCAAACGGGTGGTGCTTATCAGCGTCAACGCGCAAAACCAGGCCGGCAGCCCCATCGACCAAAGCGCCGACGTGCCGGGCTTTAAGCCGGTGCTCGATGCCGTGGTCAATGTACCCATCGACCGCAATTCGCAGGAATCGCTGCGCCAGGTGCGCGCCTACGCCGACCAGTGGAACGCCAAACTGCCGGTCGGCGGCGGCGCGCCGCGGGTGTATTTCGTCAGCCTGCAGCTGCGCGACCTGCCGCCCTCGGTGCTTAAGGAACAGGTACTCAACATCTCCACCAGTTTCAGGCTGCTGCCCTCGGAAGTGAACGCGCTCAAGCAGGCCGCCGCCGTGCTGCTGCGCACCTCGCCCGAATACCGCCGCCTGCTCGGCGACCTTTCCGCCAGCCCCGACAACAGCCCGATGCCTGCCGACCTTCAGGCTGCCGCCACCGTTTCCGCCGCACTCGGCCACGATGGCGCAGACGGCAACGCGGCCGCCTCCGCCGCCTCGACACCGGCGGCGGAATAAGCGTCCGCGAGCCGTGCTCCCCAAAAGCAGCCTGAAACCTGAAAGAAAGGCAGCCTGAAAGCCGGTAGGGTGCGCCGCGCGCACCAAAAACGCCAAAAGACACGAAACGAAGCTGCTGCGCCGCTTACGCCCAAGCAGCCTGAAAACCTTTCAGGCTGCCTGACAAGCCAAACCAAACGCAACACAAAACCGCATGCCCTGCTTCAGGCATGCGGTTTTGTGTTGCGTCCAAACGGTGCGGGTTAGTCTTTTTCCGCTTCCAGCGCCGTTTTGCAGCTTTCTTCCTGCTCGGCCGGCTCGGCGAGTTTGAGCTGCGCCAGCCATTCGTCGAGATGTTTTTGCTCCTCGGCTTTTTCCTCGCCGCTCAGGGTGGCGATGTATTTCTCGTTTTCGGCTACCGCCTGACGGCAGACCGGCGGCAGCTCGCCCACGGCCACCGGCTCGGCGGGCATTTCGACAGCGCTGTCGGACGCGGTTTCTACCGCGGCGGCTTCGGAAACGGCGGCCTCGACGGCACCGTCGTTTTGCTGGCCGCCGCAGGCGGCAAGCGCGGCTGCCAGCAGCAGGGCGGCAAACGGGGAAGTTTTCATAAGTGGCTCCTTTCCTAATTATCGCTTATCCGGGCCGGCATCATGCCGGCCGGAAACGGGGGCAGGTTATTGCCTGACGGCGGCGCTGTCAAACTTTTGCCGAGTATCTGCTCGAATCTTTGCGGCAGCGGCAACAGGCAGCCTGAAAACGGCTGCCGGCGTTTTGTTTGCTATACTCGCCGCTTTTATCAGAACAAGCACAAAAAGGAGAAAACATGCAAGCAACGCTCAGGCCGCGCAGCGCTGGCATTTTGCTGGTGGCCGGCTCGGTATTGTTCGGGCTGGGCAGCGTAATTGTGGCGCGGGTGTCGCTGGGCGCCTATGCCGTTGCCTTTTGGCGGCTGGCGGTGGCGGCCGCAGTTTTTCTGCCGCTGGTGCGCCTGTCCGGCCAGCGCTGGCCGCAAAGCCGCAGGGCGCTGGCCGGAGCGCTGCTGGCGGGCGTGTTTCTCGCTTTCGATCTGGCGCTGTGGCACGAGAGCATCCGCGCCGTCGGCCCCGGTATTTCCACCGTGCTCAACTGCCTGCAGATTTTCTGGCTGACCGCCATCGGGCTGATGCTGTTCGGCGAAACGCTGGGCAGGCTGCAGCTGGCGGGACTGCTGGCGGCAATCGGCGGCGTGGCGATGATTGCCGTGCCCGAGTTCGGCCACAACGTGCGGGCAGGCTGGGGGTTGGTATCGGGGCTGCTCTCGGGCGTGATGCTGGCGGTGTCGATGGTTTTCGTGCGCCAAACCCAGCAGGCCGGGCCGGTGGGCATTTTCCCGCTGATGTTTCTGATCAGCGTCGGCGGCATGGCGGCGCTGCTGCCGATTTCGCTGGTTTGGGAAAGCAACCGCTTTTTTCCCGCCGATTGGACGGAGGCCGGCTGGGTAATCGTTTACGGCATCGTGATGCAGTGCCTGGCCTGGGGCATGATTGCCTACTCGATTCCGCTGCTGTCGCTGGCGCTTACTGGTCTTTTACTGCTGGCCGAGCCGGTGGCGGCGCTGCTGATCGACAGCGTGTTTCTGCACAAGCCGGTCAGCGCCCTGCAATGGGCGGGTGCGGCGCTGACCATGCTGGCGATTTATCTCGGCTCGCTCAAAAGCGGCGCCAAGCAGGAGGCAGCCTGAAATGTCGCTGCAACGCATTATCGAGCGCCACTGGCAGCAGCCCGATTTGCTGCTGACCATATTGCTCTACGGCTTCTCGCGGCTGTTTCAGGCTGCCGTATCGCTGCGGCGGTGTCTGTATCTTTCAGGCTGCCTGAAACGCGAAAAACTGCCGCTGCCGGTGGTGGTGGTGGGCAATCTGCACAGCGGCGGCACCGGTAAAACGCCGGTTACCGCCGCGCTGGTGCGCGAACTGCGCCGGCAGGGCGTTGCCGCCGGCATCGTCAGCCGTGGCTACGGCCGCCGCAGCGGCGATATCCATGTGTTAAACGACAACAGCAGCGCTGACCAGGCCGGCGACGAGCCGCTGATGCTCTACCGCCAAACCGGCGCACCGGTGGCCGTCGGCGCCGACCGTGCCGCCGCCGCCCGCGCCCTGATGGCTGCCCATCCCGAACTCACGCTTTTGGTATGCGACGACGGCCTGCAGCACTACCGCCTGGCGCGCGATTTGGAAATCGTCGTCTATCCCGCCGCCGACGCCGGACGCCGCCCCGACCTGCTGCCCAACGGCAGCCTGCGCGAGCCGCTTGCCAGACTGGCCGCCGCCGATGCGGTGCTGTTTTCCAACGGCGGTGCCGATACCGCCCGCAGCGCCGAAAAACTTTTCAGGCTGCCTGAAGTATGTTTTTACAGCCGCACCGAAGCCGGCCGCCCTTATCGTTTCGGCAGCCCCGCAGAAACCCTGTCGCCCACCGACATCCCCGCAGGCACGCGCTGCGCCGCCGCCGCCGCCATCGCCCGCCCCGAGCGCTTTTTTAAGGAACTGGCGCATCAGGGCTTTCGGCTCGACTCCGCCACCGCCCTGCCCGACCACGCCGCCATCGACCCGGCCAAACTGCCTGCAGCCGACTACGTTTTCATTACCGAAAAAGACGCGGTCAAACTGCCGCCCGCAGCCGCCGGCAATATCTGGGTGCTGCCGGTTTGTGCGATAATCGCGCCCGATTTGGCCGCCTTCGTGCGTGCGCGCCTGAAGCTGTAAAAGCGCCGCACCAAGCAGCCTGAACGCCCCAAACGCCAACCCGCAGCCTGTTTCAGGCTGCCTGAAAACGGAAAACCGCCATGAACCGCGAAACCCTTGCTATTTTGGTCTGCCCGCTGACCAAAAAACCGCTCGAATACCACGCTGACAAACAGGAACTGTGGAGCAAAGCCGCCAAGCTCGCCTTCCCCATCCGCGACGGCATCCCGATTATGCTGCCCGACGAAGCCCGCGAACTGAGCGATTTGGAAATCGATTCATGAGCATCTTCAGCGTGATTGTGCCCGCGCGGCTCGCGTCCACCCGCCTGCCCAACAAAGCGCTGGCCGACATCGGCGGCAAACCGATGGTGGTACGCACCGCCGAACAGGCCGCCAAAAGCGGGGCGCAGCGGGTGTGCGTCGCCACCGACCACGCCGACATTCAGGCTGCCTGCCGCGAACATCACATCGACTGCGTGATGACCGCCGCCGAACACGCCAGCGGCACCAGCCGTCTGGCCGAAGCCGCCGCCCTGCTCGGCCTGGCCGACGATGAAACCGTGGTCAACGTACAGGGCGACGAGCCGCTGATTCCGCCGGCGCTGATCGGCCGCGTTGCCGCCGCCCTGCACGATAGCGGCTGCGCGATGGCGACCGCCGCCCATCCGGTTGCCGACTTTGCCGAGTTCACCAATCCCAACTGCGTGAAAGTCCTGACCGACGCCCAAGGCCGCGCCCTGTATTTCAGCCGCGCGCCGATTCCCTACCCGCGCGATTCGATGGCGTACGGCCGTCTGCCCGAACCGGCACCGCTGCGCCACATCGGCATCTACGCCTACCGCGTCGGCTTTCTGCGCCGCTACGCCGCCCTGCCGCCCGCGCCGCCGGAAACGCTGGAAAGTCTGGAGCAGCTGCGCGCGCTGTGGCACGGTTTTGACATCGCCGTCGAAACCGCCGCCGAAGCCCCGCCCGCCGGCGTCGATACCGCCGCCGATCTCGCCCGCGCCCGCGCGGCTTTTCAGGCTGCCCAAAGCGTTTAAGGCAGCCTGAAACGGCACAAGGGCTGTTCAGGCTGCCTTTCCGAAATAGACAACCACCAAGCATTCAGGCAGCCTGAAAACATCCGCCCCGGCACCGCCGGCGTTTTCAGGCTGCTTTTATCCCGCCCCGTTTTCCCGTTCACCCGCCCGATGCCTGCCGGCACCGCGCCCGTTTTTTCAGGCTGCCCGCCATGTCTCCCGATGCCCTGCGCGCCGAGTTGCGCGCCATACTCGGCGAAAACGAAATCGCCGCCGATCCCGCCCCCTACCAAACCGACCAGCGCCGCCGTTATTTCAGTCCCGATACCGTGGTGGCGCTGCCCGCCAGCGTGGCGGCGGTACAGGCGCTGGTGCGTTTTTGCCGCGAGCGCGGCATCACCCTGACCCCGCAGGGCGGCAATACCGGCCTGGTGGGCGGCAGCTGCGCCGATGGCGGCGTGATACTCAACCTGAGCCGCATCAACCGCATCCGCCGCATTGATTTAGCGGATAACGCGGTTACCGTCGAAGCCGGCTGCGTGCTCGACACCCTGCGCGCTGCGGTGCGCGACGCCGGCCGTTTTTTCCCCTTGTCGCTTGCCAGCGGCGGCAGCTGCCAGATCGGCGGCAACATCGCCTGCAATGCCGGCGGCTTGAACGTGCTGCGCTACGGCACCATGCGCAATCTGGTGCTCGGTCTGGAAGTGGTGCTGCCCGACGGCTCGCTGGTGTCGCAGCTGGCGCCGCTGCACAAAAACACCACCGGCTACGATCTCAAGCAGCTTTTTATCGGCAGCGAAGGCACGCTGGGCGTGATTACCGCCGCCACGCTGAAGCTGTTTGCGCTACCGCAGTCCGACGCCACCGCCTGGGTCGGCACCGCCGGCATCGGCGACGCGGTGCGGCTGCTGGCGCTGGTGCGCGACCGCTTCGGCGAGCGTTTGAGCAGCTTCGAGCTGGTCAGCCGCTACGCGCTGGAGCTGTCGGCTTCTTTCAGCAGCCTGAAAGCGCCGACCGATGCCGACTGGCATGTGTTAATCGAGCTGACCGACAGCCTGCCGCAGCAGGATTTGGGCGCGCTGCTGGCCGAAGTCCTGCTGGAAAACGGTTTTGACAATGCGGTGCTGGCGCAGTCGGAACAAGAGCGGCGCGAATTGTGGACGCTGCGCGAAAACATTTCCGCCGCCCAGCGCAGTCTGGGCGCCAGCATCAAACACGACATCGCCCTGCCGATCGCCCGCGTGCCCGAATTTGCCGACGCCTGCAGCCACGAGCTGAGCGCGCGTTTTGCCGGCATCAAAATCGTGCTGTTCGGCCATCTGGGCGACGGCTCGCTGCACTACAACACTTTTCTGCCCGGGCATCTGGACAATTCGGTGTACGAAGCCGAAGCGGCTATCAACGAAACCGTTTACCGCCATGTGCTGGCGCTGGATGGCACCATCGCCGCCGAACACGGCATCGGCAGCCTGAAAAAACACTGGCTGCCCCAAGTGCGCAGCGCCGAAGAAATGGCGCTGATGCGTGCAATCAAACAGCATCTCGACCCGCAAAACCTGTTCAACCCCGGCAAAATCTTTATTTAATTTCCCGACAAATCAAACCAATAAAAATCCCGCCGCACCGGCGCATTGACAGGAAAACGCCGCCACAGTATAGTGCGCGCTTTCCAAACGCAGCGGCGAATTAGCTCAGTCGGTTAGAGCAGAGGAATCATAATCCTTGTGTCCGGGGTTCGAGTCCCTGATTCGCCACCAAATTTCGGGGGTATAGCTCAGTTGGTAGAGCGCTTGCATGGCATGCAAGAGGTCAGCGGTTCGATCCCGCTTACCTCCACCAAATTCAGAAAACACCGGCTTTTACAGCCGGTGTTTTTGCATACGCGGCGAATCTGCCGCCTGCTGCCGGTTTCAATCAAACAAAAAGGCAGCCTGAAAACCGTAAAACCGGTTTTCAGGCTGCCTTTAATCGTGGGAAAGGGCTTTAAGAGGGCAGCGGATAAGTGCCTTTAACCAAGATGCTCTCGTCCACGCCCTGCAGGTCGCGGTGGCCGGTGAAGGCCATGGAGATGTCCATTTCGTTGTACATAATCTGCAGCGCGCGGGTTACGCCGTCTTCGCCGTAGGCACCCAGGCCGTACAGGAAGGCGCGGCCGGTCATAAAGCCGCGGGCGCCCATTGCCCAGGCTTTGAGCATGTCCTGGCCGCTGCGGATGCCGCTGTCGAGCCATACTTCGGTTTGGCTGCCGACGGCCTGCACCACGTCGGGCAGGGCGCGGATGCTGGACGGTGCGCCGTCGAGCTGGCGGCCGCCGTGGTTGGAAACCACAATCGCATCGGCGCCGTATTTGACCGCCATTTCGGCGTCTTCCGGCTCCATAATGCCTTTGATGATGAGCTTGCCGCCCCACAAATCTTTAATGCGGGCCACGTCGTCCCAAGAAAGGCGCGGGTCGAACTGCTCGGAAGTCCAGGAAGAGAGCGAAGACAAATCGCCGACGTTTTTCGCATGGCCGACGATATTGCGGAAGGTGCGGCGCTCGGTATTGAGCATCGCCAAGCCCCATTCGGGTTTGGTCATCAGGTTGAGGATGTTCATCAGCGTCGGTTTGGGCGGTGCGGACAGGCCGTTTTTGATGTCGCGGTGGCGCTGGCCGAGCACCTGCAAATCGGCGGTCAGAATCAAGGCCGAGCATTTGGCGGCCTGGGCGCGCTTGATCAGGTTTTCCATAAATTCGCGGTCGCGCATCACATAAAGCTGGAACCAGAACGGCGCGCTGGTATTCTCGGCCACGTCTTCGATCGAGCAGATGGACATGGTGGAAAGCGAAAACGGAATGCCGAATTTTTCGGCGGCGCGGGCGGCAAGGATTTCGCCGTCGGCGTGCATCATGCCGGTGAAACCGGTGGGGGCGATGGCCAGCGGCATGTGGACGTCCTGGCCGATCATTTTGGTGGCGAGGCTGCGGCCTTCCATGTTGACCAGCACCCGCTGGCGGAATTTGATGGGATCGAAGTCGCTGCTGTTTTCGCGCAGGGTGGTTTCGGTCCACGAGCCGGAGGCTACGTAGTCGTAAAACATCTTCGGCACTTTGCGCTTGGCAACGCGGCGCAGGTCTTCGATGCAGGTCATTTTGCTGAGATTGCGTTTCATGGATTACCTTTTCTTCTTCGGAATGGAAACACAGGGCGGCGCGGCAGGCCGGTCGTCCCACGGGGAAAAAACGCTGCATTCTTACCGATTCGCCCGCAAATTACAATAAGCAGTAGGGATTAGAAGGCGGCTATAATGCGCCCCGCGCCGTTTCAGGCAGCCTGAAAGCGGCGCGCCGCCTCCTTCCAACCGTATGAAAGCAGCCGCCATGCACACCTGGCAAGACATTCTGGGCGCGGAAAAACAGCAGCCCTATTTTCAAAACACCCTGGCCGCCGTGCGCGGCGAGCGCGAAAGCGGGCAGGCCGTTTACCCGCCTGCGGCCGATGTGTTCAACGCCTTCAAATACACCGCCTTTGCCGATGTAAAGGCAGTTATCCTCGGCCAAGACCCCTATCACAACGCCGGCCAGGCGCACGGGCTGGCCTTTTCGGTGCGCGAGGGCGTCCAGATTCCGCCCTCGCTGGCCAATATTTATAAAGAACTTTCCGAAGACATCCCCGGTTTCCAGATTCCGCCGCACGGCTGCCTGACCGCCTGGGCGGAACAAGGCGTGCTGCTGCTCAACACCGTGCTTACCGTGCGCGCCCATCAGGCACACTCGCACGCCAATCTCGGCTGGGAAACCTTTACCGACCGCGTGATCGCCGGCCTGAACGAGAAACGCGAGCATCTGGTCTTTATGCTGTGGGGCAGCCACGCCCAGAAAAAAGGCGCGATGATTGACCGCAGCCGCCATTTGGTGCTGGCCGCACCGCACCCCTCGCCGCTTTCTGCCTACCGCGGATTTTTCGGCTGCCGCCATTTCTCGCAGGCCAACGCCTATCTTTCTGCGCACGGCATCGCGCCGATCGACTGGCGTTTGTAACACGGCTTTCAGGCTGCTTTAGGGTAAAAAGCAGCCTGAAAACTTGTCTGCCTGCCAAACTTTCAGGCTGCCCGGCCGGCAGCGCAGGCAGCCTGAAACATCCGAGTGCCCTGCCCCTCCGCCAATCTATGAATCATTTAAGCGGGCACGTCGAAAATAATGGCGGATGCCAAAGCGGCGTTCCGTTATAGAATGCGCGCTTTCAGGCAGCCTGAAAGGTTTTCAGGCTGCCGCACCGGTTTTCTTTCCCCAACCCGAGAGGATTACTATGAATTTCCAAGATCTGTTCAACCGCGACGAATTTGCCGCCCGCCACATCAGCTTCCCCGACCAGGCCGCGCTGCTGGCCGAATTGGGCGAAAAGGACATGGCTTCCTTTATCGGCAACACCGTGCCGCAGAGCATCCGCATGCCCGGCGAAGTGCCGCTGCCCGAAGCGCTGTCCGAAGCCGACGCGCTGGCCAAGCTCAAAGGCATCGCCGCCAAAAACCAAATCAAAAAATCCTATATCGGGCTGGGCTACTACCCCACCCGCCTGCCGAACGTGATTCTGCGCAACGTGCTGGAAAATCCCGGCTGGTACACCGCCTACACCCCCTATCAGGCGGAAATCGCCCAAGGCCGCCTGGAAGCGCTGCTGAACTTCCAGCAGATGTGCATCGATTTGACCGGCTTTGAAGTAGCCGGCGCCTCGCTCTTGGACGAAGCGACCGCCGCCGCCGAAGCGATGTCGATGGCGCACCGCGTGAGCAAATCGAAATCCAACCGCTTTTTCGTTGACGAGCGCGTTTATCCGCAAACGCTGGATGTGATCAAAACCCGCGCCAAATATTTCGGCTTCGAGCTGGTGGTCGGCGGCTTTCAGGCTGCCTCGGAAGGCGAGTTTTTCGGCGCGCTGTTCCAATACGTCGGAAAAGACGGCGACGTAGCCGAGCTGGGCGATGTGATCGCCGCCGTGAAAGCACAGGGCGCGGTGGTTGCCGTCGCCGCCGATGTGATGAGCCTGGTGCTGCTCAAATCCCCCGCCGCGCTCGGCGCCGACATCGCTTTGGGCAACACCCAGCGCTTCGGCGTGCCGATGGCCTTCGGCGGCCCGCACGCGGCTTACTTTGCCTTTAAAGACGAATACAAACGCTCCTCGCCCGGCCGCATCATCGGCGTATCGAAAGACGCGGCGGGCAAACCGGCGCTGCGCATGGCGCTCTCCACCCGCGAGCAGCACATCCGCCGCGAAAAAGCCACGTCCAACATCTGCACCGCGCAGGCGCTGTTGGCCAACCTATCGGGCATGTACGCGGTTTACCACGGCCCCGAAGGCGTCAAACGCATCGCCCGCCGCATCCACGCGCTGGCCTCGGCCTTTGCCGATGCCGTTCAGGCGGCAGGCAGCCTGAAAACCGTGCATCCGGTGTTTTTTGACACCGTTGCCGTCGATTGCGGCAGCGCGGCCAAAGCCGGTGAAATCTACCAAAACGCGCTGGATGCCGGTTACAACCTGCGCCGCGCCGGCGATAACGTGCTCTCCGTCGCCTTCCACGAGCAGGCCAGCGCCGAAGAGTTTGCCGAACTGGTGAAACTCTTTACCGGCCAAAGCGGCACCCTGCCCGCCCAAGCCGCTTTCAGGCTGCCTGAAAGCCTGCTGCGCCAAGACGCCATCCTGCAACACCCCGTGTTCAACCGCTACCACACCGAACACGAAATGCTGCGCTATCTGAAAAAACTCGAAGACCGCGATCTGGCGATGAACCGCAGTATGATTTCGCTCGGTTCCTGCACCATGAAGCTCAACGCCACCAGCGAAATGCTGCCGATTACCTGGCCCGAGTTCACCGAGATCCACCCCTTCGCCCCGCGCGAGCAGACCGCAGGCTATCTGGAAATGATCCATGGCCTGGAAGCGCAGCTCAAAGCCGTTACCGGATTTGACGCCATCTCCATCCAGCCCAATTCTGGCGCCCAGGGCGAATACACCGGCATCCTGTCCATCCGCCGCTACCACGAAGCCAACGGCCAGCCCGAGCGCAACGTCTGCCTGATTCCGCGTTCTGCCCACGGCACCAACCCCGCCACCGCGCAGATGCTGGGCATGAAAGTCGTCGTTGTCGATACCGACGAACACGGCAACGTCGATGTCGCCGATCTCAGAGCCAAAGCCCAAGAGTACAAAGACACCCTCGGCGCGCTGATGATCACCTACCCGTCCACCCACGGCGTGTACGAAGAAGGCATCCGCGAAATCTGCCAAATCATCCACGAGAACGGCGGCCAGGTGTATATGGACGGCGCCAATATGAACGCCCAAGTCGGCATCATGCAGCCGGCCGAAGTGGGTGCCGACGTGTTGCACATGAATCTGCACAAAACCTTCTGCATCCCGCACGGTGGCGGCGGCCCTGGTATGGGCCCCATCGGCTTGAAAGCCCACCTTGCACCGTTTGCGCCAAGCCACGTTGTGGCACCGGTGGAAGGTGCTACTGTGGGCATGGGTGCCGTATCTGCCGCACCCTACGGCTCCGCCAGCATCCTGCCGATTACTTGGATGTACATCAGCATGATGGGGGCAGACGGTTTGCGCCAAGCCACCGAAACCGCCCTGCTCAACGCCAACTACGTTGCTAAGCAGCTCTCCGCCGATTATCCGGTGCTCTATACCGGCAAAAACGGCCGCGTGGCGCACGAATGCATCATCGACCTGCGCCCGCTCAAGGCCGAAAGCGGCATCACCGAAGTGGACATCGCCAAACGCCTGATGGACTACGGCTTCCACGCCCCGACCATGTCCTTCCCCGTGGCCGGTACGCTGATGATCGAGCCCACCGAAAGCGAAAGCAAGGCCGAGCTCGACCGCTTCATCGCTGCGATGAAACAGATTAAGCAGGAAGCGCTGAAAGTACAGCGCGGCGAATGGCCGAAAGACGACAACCCGCTGGTCAACGCACCGCATACCGCCGCCGATGTAACCGGCGAATGGAAACGTGCCTACAGCCGCGAAGAAGCCGTCTACCCCCTGCCCTATGTGCGCGAGAACAAATTCTGGCCGAGCGTAAACCGTATCGATGATGTATACGGCGACCGCCACTTGGTCTGCTCTTGCCCCAGTATCGAGCACTATGAAGGCTAAACATAGGTATTAACCCTGTCATAAAAGAAAGGCTACCTGAAATCAAATTTTCAGGTAGCCTTTATTGTCCTTATGCAAAGCGAAATAAAACCAAAGAAACTCGCCATTTCTAAAGCTCATTTAGCATACAAAGCAGCAAAGTAGTAAGCAATATGGTCGCACAGCAAGCTGAATGCATGCGGTATGAAGAAATCGGCGGCTTTAACTAGAAAATCTGTTACACTGCTTTCAGGTAACCTAAATCAAATGTTACCAATCATCCATCCAAATAACACCAAGGAGTCATTATGATTACTGTAGTTGCCCAATTCGAAGTCAAACCCGCCGAACTGGATAAATTCTTGCAAT
>ERZ773077.369-NODE-369-length-34182-cov-12.225276_pt1 | contig 34182 bp, 27 predicted proteins | sample MGYA00580612_ERZ773077 | MGnify/ENA primary metagenome ERZ773077 (study PRJEB29015, sample SAMEA2737971) | human oral metagenome | biome: human oral; feature: human-associated habitat; material: dental | place: China | collected 2021 ...
GACTCCACTCAGCGCTAGGGTACCGAACCCCCAACCACGTCCACCAACAATGGAGCCAAAACCAGAAAGCAGCCTAGAAATCCCATTTTTCACAAGTGTCCACAAAACCCATAGCACTCCAACCGGCGTTTCACGCACGCCGGCTCCACGTCTTGGGGTATTCCGCGCAGGGCAACCAACCATGACGGAGCAATAGGACAAGACGGAGCAATGGGAGGAGAGATGGAGGGAGCCGTTGGAGTGGAGGGAGCCCCGGGTCCGCCCGCCACGACGATCACGAGCTGCCCCACCCATCAGAAGCCCCCCATGGGAACTCGAAAAGCGGCCAAGACCCTTGTCAATCACTGGTTGGTGGAGGTCTGCTCTCATTGCCGGGCAAGCCTGTGAGGTCAGAGGGGCAGATAGGCGCTTGCTTTTACGGCACGACCCCGATGGAGAGCGGGCGACGGGAGTCGAACCCGCCTCTGAAGCTTGGGAAGCTTCCGTTCTACCGATGAACTACGCCCGCATGTCTCAGCGACGGGAGCCAGTCTAGCGGAGGTCGACGCCCCCTGCGCAACTGCCCATGGGCCGGGGTCAATCCACGGCAATGTCCCGCTAGGCTAGCCCGCATGAACATTCTGGGCATCGACGTTGGCGGCTCCGGCATCAAAGGGGCACCGGTGGACTTGGAGGCTGGCGACTTCGCCGTGCCCCGGCTGCGCATCCCCACCCCGGAGAAGTCCAGCCCCAAGAACGTCGCGGGAGTCGTCGCGGAGATCATCGAGCATTTCCGTGAGCATCTGCCCGACGGGGCGCGCATCGGCCTGACGATTCCCGCTCCCGTCGTCCACGGGAGGGTGCCGTTCATCGCGAACCTTCACAAGTCATGGGCGGGCCTGGAGGCCTCGGCCTTCTTCGAGGATTTCCTCGGCCGCCCCGTCACCCTGGTCAACGATGCGGATGGCGCAGGCCTGGCGGAGGTGCACTATGGCGCGGCCAAGGGCAATGACGGCCTGGTGATCATGACGACGCTCGGCACCGGCATCGGCTCCGCCATCATCCACCGCGGCGTGCTGGTCCCGAACGCCGAACTCGGCCATGTGGAGCTGGATGGCCACGATGCGGAGTCGCGGGCCGCCTCATCAATCAAGGACCGGGAGGGGCTCAGCTACAAGCAGTGGGCTGTCCGGTTGCAGCGCTACTACTCTCACCTGGAGATGCTGTTCTCCCCCGACCTGTTCGTCGTCGGCGGCGGGGTGTCGAAGGACTCGGAGAAGTTCCTGCCCCAGCTGGATCTGAAGACCCCCATCGTCCCAGCCAGGCTACGCAACCGGGCAGGGATCATCGGCGCCGCGCTGGCAGCACGCGACGCCGATCTCCACCCCGACACCGTTTAGACGGCCACCAGCTTCCGCTGCCGCAGCCTCAGCACGATGTCGGCGGCCTTCGCCACCTGCTTGCTGTGAGTGACGACGACGACGCACTTGTCCTTCTCGTGGGCAGCATCCCGCAGGATGCCGATGATGTCGTCGGCGGTTTCCTCATCCAGGTTGCCGGTCGGCTCGTCGGCCAGGATGACGGGGGCATCCGAAACCAAGGCCCGTCCGATGGCCACTCGCTGTTGCTGACCGCCCGACAGCTTCATGACGTTGCGGTTGATCTCCTCCTGTTCCAGCCCCATCGCCTCCAGCACACCGGCGTCGGCGCTGTGGTTGACCAGCCTCAGGTTCTCAAGCGGCGTCAGATAGTCGATCAGGTTGTAGTTCTGGAACACCAGGGACACGTTGCGCCTGCGATGCTTGGCGAGGCCCTCCTCGGAGATGTCCTTCCCGTTGCAGAGGATGCGCCCCGAGACGGGAACATCAAGCCCGGCCAGGAGCCCCAGCAGTGTCGACTTGCCCGCGCCAGAGCCGCCCAGGATGGCGTAGAACTTTCCCTTCTCAAACTCCAGGCTGACATCCTGCAGCAGTTTCCGTGACGCCTTTTCGTAGGCGTAGTCCACTTTGTCCAATGCGAGAACGCTCATCATGTATTCCTAACTCATCTTCGAAAGAATCTGCTTCGGCTTGAGCCGCAGCATCGGGATCATCGCCACCACCGCCGACAGCAGCACCACGCCGTAGCCGAGCAGCCAGGAACGTCCAAAGTCGATCAGCGACGCAGTTGCGATACTGGGTTTCGGGGTTGAGGCCTCACCGGAGCCGGCGGCCTGCCCGATCAGGAAATCACCGAGAATATGGGAGACCTGGCCGGCCGTCAGGAACGCCAGGCCGCCTGCGAGGATCGCAATCATCGTCAGCTCCGCGAGGAACTGCGACAACAGCCTGCCCTTGGAGGTTCCGATCGACAGCATGATCCCAATCTCATGCACCCTGCCCCGGATCCAGAACACCAGGACGAAAACCAGGACCGCAATGCTCGCCAGGCTCACCCCGGCCAGCAGCAGGTTCAGGAGGCTCTCCACGGTGGCGATCCCGGACAGCACCCCGGCGAAGGATTTGGCGTTGTCCTCCACCTGGAGGTTGTCCCATGCCAGGGGCAGCCCCTTGGCCCGGTCGATCGTTGAGCCGAGTTCGCTGGCGCTTGAAACCAGGTACTGGGCCTCGGTGAGCCCAGCCGAGGGTGCCAGCTCATCGCTGGAGGCCATGTCCGTGAAACAGGTGTTCTCGGCCATCTCCGACGGCAGGGAGGAGCGCTCATTCGATCCGGTGAACAGCCCGACGACGGTGACTGTCACGCTCTTCCCGTCACGGGTGAGTGTGAGCTGATCTCCCAACTTCAGCCCATTCTTGTCGGCCAGGTCCTTGTGGATCACTGCGGAGTGCTGGTCCGAGGCGGTCAGGTGCCGCCCCTCCACTAGTTCGTACCGTTTGGTGGTGAAGCCCGATATCAGGTCGCTGCGGATGACCCCCGTCATAGCCGCCTCCGGCACCACGTCCTCGGACAGCTGCACACCGCCGGCCATCTCGACCAGCTTCGTGTCCTTGGGCACGACGGGGAGGGTCCGCACGTAGTTGTGGTCGGTGACCCCCGGGACGCCGCGCACGGTCTCCGCGTCGGCTGTGCTCAGCTCACCGCCGCCGGGCCGGACCACAAACCCGGCGGGCACCCCACGCCCAACGTTCTCCCGTAGGTTCGCCATGGCTCCCCGGACGGTGGCCTCCGACACCAGGGCGGTGAAGATCACCGTCATGATGAGCAGCAGCACCGTGGTCTTCCCGAGTCGCCGGCTGACTGACAGCCAGGCGCGTTTCATCAGCAGAATCATGGTGACAGTCGCCTCAGGAGAGCTGGGTGAGCAGGGCCTTGGGCTTCGCCCGCAGGGTCGGCACGGAGGCGATCAGCACAGCGACGCAGACCAGAGCCAGCGAGATTCCGCACACCAGGCCCCACTGCCCGAGGTCCAGCATCACCTGGACATGGTCGAGGGTCTTGCCTGCCAGCGCCGACTCCTGGTCCGCACCGATGTTGCTTCCCAGCTGCCGGGACAGGTCCTTGGCCGTTGCCTGCGCAGCCTGGGACACCAGCTGGTTGCCGACGAACTGGGCGACGCCCTGCGCGGCGAACCAGGCGGCCCCGAAGGCGGGGATGGCGATCAACACCAGCTCCATGATGTGCTGGGCCACGATTCCCGGTTTCGAGGTGCCGACGGCAAGAAGGATCCCGGTCTCCCTGCGCCGCTCCCTGGACCACAGCACCAGCACCAGGGAGATCACGACGACACCGAAGATCACGGTGGCGATCATCATGACGTCGACCAGCTGGTAGATGCTCTTGACCGTTCCGGTGACCCCGGACAGGCTCTGGTCGGTCTTGTTCAGCTGGAAGAGCTTCCAGTCAACCTTGAGCTGGCTCGCCTGCTTCATCACACCATCCACCTTGTCGGGTGAGTCGACGAAGAAGGTGGCATCCTGATAGGTCTCCTTGCCATTGTCATATTTGGCAAGCTTGCGGGTGGTGTCCAGGTCGGTGAAGATCTGGTTCTGCACCATCTCGATGCGGTTGGCGGCCTTCTTGATGTTCTCCCCGGAGAACAGGCCGACGATCTCCACCTCGACCTCCGCATCGGATTTGTTCACATTCTCGGGATCGCTGGCAATGCCCTTCAGCTTGATCTTGTCTCCGACCTTCAGGCCGTTCTCCTTGGCAAGATCCTCATGAATGAGCGCTTTGGCGACATCTGCCTCGGTGATGTGGCGTCCCCCAGGGGAGAGCTTGAACCCACCGGAGCGGAAATTCATGTCCAGCTCAGTGTTGTTCTCCCCGTATCCAGTGAGGGCATTGGAGAAGTCCTTTTTCGACGGGTCGTCGTAGGGGTCACGGGAGCCACCCGGCAGCTTCAGGACCTTGCCGCCCACGAAATCAGCAGTCAGCGTCATCCGGCGGAAGTGCTCCTTCACACCAGGAACGTCTTTGACGGCGTCGATGTCGGCTGCCTTGACGACACCCGCGCCCCGCGATGTCCCGCTGTTGTTCTTGCGGTTGTTCTCCAGCTTGAAACCGGTCATCAGCTGCTGTCCAGCCTCTTTGGCGGCAGCATCCGTGGACTGCTTCACCGCCATCATGCTCAGCATGACCGTTGACAGGCAGAGCAGAATGCCGAACATGATCAGCGTCTTCAGTTTTTTGCGCACCACAAAGCGCCACGCACAGGTCAGAGCCCGCATCGTCCTCTTCTCTCCAGTTCACTTACGTCGTATCGGCAGGATGCCCTCTTCGGCGCAACTCCTCCCAGCCGAACGGGCCAGCTGCCCATAGATTCGATGATCTGTGAGTTTTCCCTCCGCGACTCGGGGATTCGCCCCAGCGGACGCTGAGATCCCGAAAACAGTCCGATGCCCGGTGCTTCGCCGGGAATCGGCCCCTGTCGCCTTTCGGAAGTGCTCATCCTGTGGTCCTCGGTGATTCAGAATTGCTCACGATCTGGCTCGGAGCCTAGCACCGGCTTCGCAGGCCTTATCTGGGCGACTGAACGGCGGCTACAACCCAGGTATTGGGCCTATCCAGCCCCGCACGATGAGGGTTGACGACGCCTGGGCATCCGGGTTCCGGGATCAGCGTCGAAATGCGGTAAGACCCCGGTCGAATTCCCACCGGCGAACCAGGCCGAAAGTCGGATCGGATGGGACCCGGGGTCGGATCGAGCGACCGCGCCACGACCTGCCGCAGGTCGTTACATCCGTTCGGGTGCCTCGATCCCCAGCAGGTTCAGGCCCAGGGCCAGGACCGCGCGGGTCGCGGCAACCAACGCCAGCCGCGACGAACGCACCTCACCCTCCGACTTCAGGACCGGGCAGCTCTCGTAGAACGCCGAGAGCGCCCCGGCAAGGTCATACAGGTATCCGCAGAGCTTGTGCGGCGTCAGGGCCTGGGCCGCCTCATCCACGACCTCTCCGAAGCGGCTGAGCAGCAGAGCCAAGGTCTGCTCGGCGGGCTCGTCCAACACGAGAACGGCTCCCCAGCCGATTCCCTCCGCCTCGGCCCTCCGCAGAATCTGACAGGTGCGGGCGTGCGCATACTGCAGGTAGGGTCCGGTGTCGCCGGTGGTCTGCACCATGCGTTCGGCATCGAAGACATAGTCCTTGTGAATGGCCCCGGACAGGTCGGCATATTTGATGGCGGCCAGCGCGATGCCCGGCGCAGCCTCCTGCTCCGCCAGGTCCAGCAGGCTCGTCAGCGGCACCGTCCCCCCGTCGCGGGTTTTGAACGGCCGGCCATCCGGTCCCAGCACCATCCCGTAGCCGACGTGCTGCGCCGCGACGTCCTCCGGCAGGTAGCCCGCCTTCCTGGCTGCCGCAAAAAGCGCCTGAAAATGCTGCGACTGCCGCACATCCGTGACGTAGATGATCCGGTCAGCCCTGAGGTTCTGGGCGCGGTGCCGGATGGCCGCCATGTCAGTGGTGTCGTAGCCATAGCCGCCATCTGATTTGCGGATGATCAGCGGCGCATCGACCCCATCGACCCACAGCACCAGCGCCCCATCGTCGACGACGGCGACGCCACGGCTCTCCAAGTCCGCGGCGACCTCCGGCAGCGCGTCGTTGTACATCGACTCCCCCGCCAGGTCGGCGTCGGTCAGGAGCACGTGCAGCCGCTCGTAGGCCGCATTGAATCCGGCAAGCGACACGTTAATCAGCTGCCTCCAGATGGCCAGGGTCTCCTCATCCCCGCCCTGAAGCTTGACGACGCGGGCGCGGGCGCGATCGGCGAACTCGGGGTCGTCGTCGAAATGCCGCTTTGAGTCCTTGTACAGCTGCTCGGCACCGGCCAGGTCGAGGGCTGAGACGTCGGTTCCGGTCTCCAGGATGTGCTGGACGAGCATCCCGAACTGGGTTCCCCAGTCGCCGATGTGGTTCTGGGGGATCACCTCATGTCCCAACGCCGTGAGGATCCGGTTGAAGCAGTCACCGATGATGGTGGTGCGCAAATGCCCCACATGCATCTGCTTGGCAACGTTCGGAGCCGAGTAGTCGATGACGACGCGCTGCGGATGCGACGTGCGGTTCAGCCCGTGGTGGGGGTCCTCCAGCACCGCCGTCGCGGCCTGGGCCAAGACGTCGGCGCGGATGCGGAAGTTAATGAACCCCGGCCCTGCGACCTCCAGGGGCTCGCACAGGTCGGAGACATCGAGTTGCTCGACGATGCCGGCCGCGACCTCGCGCGGGGGCCTGCCCTGCTCCTTCGCCAGGCGCAGCGCCACATTCGACTGGAAGTGTCCGAACTGCGGTTTGGTGGCCGGGCGCATCTCCGGGTCGACTCCGGTGACGGTCTCCAGGCGGGCGGCTAGTAGAGCGGGCAGCGATTGCATGGGGGACATTCTCCCACCAGTTCAATCACGATGGCACCTCCCCAACCCACAACGTCACGTCGCGAAGCCGCCGCTGTTGCGTGAGGGTGTTGAATGGGGCTATGACCAGCGCTCCTGACATCACTTTGAACGATGGCACCGCCATCCCCCAGCTCGGCCTGGGCGTGTGGCAGATGACCGACGACGAGGCCGCGGCAAGCGTCGAGAAGGCCTTCGAGACCGGCTACCGTCACATCGACACCGCCGCGATCTACCGCAACGAGGTGGGGGTCGGCCGCGGGATCGCCGCCTCCGGCCTGCCTCGCGATGAGATCTTCCTCACCACGAAGCTGTGGAACAAGGCCCAGGGTCGGGACCTGGCGCGCTCCGGGCTGGAGCGCAGCCTGGAGAAACTCGGCCTGGACTACGTGGATCTGTATCTGATCCATTGGCCCTGCCCCGCGCAGGGCAAGTACGTGGAGACCTGGGAGCAGCTCATCGACTTCCGCTCCGAAGGCCTTGCGCGCTCCATCGGGGTGTGCAACTTCCTCACAGACCATCTCGACGCCATCGTCGACGAGACCGGCATCTCCCCATCGGTCAACCAGATCGAGCTGCACCCCACCTTCCAGCCCGATGACCTCATCAATCACTGCCTCGACTTGAACGTCGCAGTGGAGAGCTGGTCGCCGCTCGGGCAGTCCTCAGATCTGGAGCATCCCACGGTGACGGGGATCGCAGAGCGGCTCGGCGTCACTCCCGCCCAAGTGATCATCCGCTGGCATCTGGACCGCGGCTTCATCGTGATCCCGAAATCGAAGACGCCGGAGCGGATTGCCTCCAACTTCGAGGCCCTTGATGTGAGGCTCACTGCGGAGGACCGGGCAGCTATTGATGCGCTGAACACCGGCAACCGGATGGGGCCAGACCCCGCGACCCTGGAGGCGTGACTGTATCCCCTGGAGTCGGCTGGCTCAGCCTATGCGGCCCTTCACAACTGCCCTGTGCACGAAGCACCGCCCCACGCACCAACGATGTCATCACACCCCACGCGCTACGTCGCATTCGGCGTTTCACGCACGGAGACAGAGGTGAGGGGTATGCCTGAGCACCGACTTCAGCTACATGCAGCTGATCATCGAACCACTCTTCTCTTCGGTGGAAGCCTGGTCACCGCGATGGCTATCCGCGCAGCAGGCGGGGTGTCGTCAGTCTGCGACACCCCGCACCGGCTCTGACAAGCACTGATGCTGTATTGTGGCTGAATCCATTGCGGATATCATCGGGTCTAACCAGGCTTCCCCAAAGGTCCTGGCGATTATCGAGACGCACGACGTCATGGTCCGGCATCAGTGGCGTGAATCTGGTCGGCAACGCTCCGGAATGGGTCATGGGCCACCAGCCCAGTGCAACCTGAAAATGGACGATATTGCCCTCCGATTGGCTAATTCTGAGGTTTTCAGGCACATCAGCTTGACATGACACCTGACGCAGCCAACTATGTTTCCATACACTCAAGTCTTTAAGGAGAACCCTATGACCAAGCGTGAACTGATCCAGGCCATCGCCGCGAAGGCCGGACTCACCAACGCCCAGGCCGAGGCAGCTCTCGACGCCTTTGGCGACGTGATCACTGAGGCACTTGTCGCAGACAAGAAGGTCCAGCTGCCCGGTGTGTTCACCGCCACCACCACCGAGCGCGCCGAGCGCGAAGGTCGCAACCCCGCCACCGGCAAGGCCATGACCATCCCGGCACGCCGTGTCGCCAAGTTCACCCCGGCCTCCGCTTTGAAGAACGCCCTCTGAGCCAGCCGCAGACAGGAACAACGCCGGATCGGTATATACCGATCCGGCGTTGTTCCTTTCCCCATTGATCCACAGAATTCAATCGTGAATGGCTCTGAGGCCGGACCTCAGAGCCCATATGCCGTCAGCGCACATCAACGAACTTGTCAGTGGCCGCGGACTCGATCATCGCCTCACAGACCCGCACCACCTGAGCTCCCTGCCCCAGGGTGACGACATCAGCCTCACGTCCGAGAACCGCGTCGCGGAAGCTCTCATGCTCGGTGCGCAGCGGCTCCGGCTTCGCAATGGCGAAGCGGGTGACGTCGCCCTCAGAGACACCCCGGAACTGGGCGATGTCATCCCACGTGGTTGCGATGCGCCCGTTCGCATAGAAGGTCAGATCCGCCGTCAGCGTGTCGGCGATGAACATGCCCTTCTCGCCCGTCACGATGGTCAGACGCTCCTTTGTGGGCGTCAGCCAGTTGACGAGATGGTTGCTCATCAGGCCACCCGACAGCTGGCAAGTGGCCGAGACCATATCCTCATACTCGCGGCCCGCCTTGAACATGGTGCGGGCAGCCACCAACTCGTAATCGCGCTGCGTGACCCAAGCGGTCAGATCAATGTCATGGGATGCCAAATCCTTGATGACCCCCACATCCGCAATGCGAGCCGGGAACGGCCCCTGGCGACGAGTGCAGATCTGGTACAGGTCACCGAGCTCACCGGCCTCCAGCCGACGGCGTAGCTCCTGCAGCGCAGGGTTGTAGCGCTCGATATGGCCGACAGCCCCGACAAGCCCCTTGGCGGCGAAGGCCTCAACGAGCCGCTGAGCGTCCTCGAAGGTCTTCGCCAGCGGCTTCTCAATGAGCGCATGCACGCCGGCCTCGGCCACCTTCAAGCCGATCTCCTCGTGGTACATCGTGGGCGCAGCGATCACGACATAGTCGAGGTTCTGCGCCAGCAGCGCGTCCACATCCGGGAGGATTGGAAGGCCCTCCGCGACACCATGCGGGTCGCCATGCGCATCGGCGACGGCGATGAGGTCGACCCCGTCGATGGCGCGCAGGTTGCGGGCGTGGTGCCGCCCCATCATGCCGAGGCCGATCAGGCCTGCACGAAGATTGCTCATCACGCACCTGCCTTGGCGAGGGCGTTGACGGCCGCGACGATGCGCTCCAGATCCTCCTGGGTGAGCGACGGATGCACCGGAAGCGACAGACACTCCCGGGCGGCACGCTCGGTCTCCGGCAGCTCAACCGGCGACTGGAACGGCTTCAGCCGATGGTTCGGCACGGGATAGAACATGCCGGAGCCAACCTGGTACTCCTCCTTCAGAGCCTTCGCCAGGCCGTCACGATCCTCGGGGACGCGGACGGTGTACTGGTGGAAGACGTGGACGGCGCCGTCGAGGATCGGCGGCGGGGTGACGCCCTCCAGGTTCGCTGACAGGAACGCAGCATTCTCCTGGCGGGTCTTCGTCCAGCCGTCGACCTTCGTCAGCTGCACCCGGCCGATGGCGGCGTGGATGTCGGTCATGCGGTTGTTCAGACCGACGACCTCGTTGTGGTACTGCTGCAGCATCCCCTGGTTGCGATACAGGCGGATGTTGCGCTCAATGGTGGCGTCAGCGCAGGAGACCATGCCGCCCTCACCAGAGGTCATGTTCTTCGTGGGGTACAGCGAGAACATCGCGAACTCCCCGAAGGCGCCAACGGGAGTGCCGTCCAGCGATGCGCCATGGGCCTGCGCGGCATCCTCGAACAGCATCAGGCTGTGCTCGTCAGCGAGGACCCGCAGCTTGTCCATCCTCGCGGGGTGGCCGTACAAATGCACGGGCATGATGGCCTTGGTGCGCTCGGTGATGGAGGCCTCCACCGACACGGGATCCAGAGTGAAGTCGTCGGCGGAGATGTCCGCGAACACCGGGGTGGCTCCAGTCAGCGCGACGGAGTTGGCGGTGGCGGCGAACGTGAACGACGGCACGATCACCTCATCACCCGCACCGATGCCGCAGGCCAGCAGGCCGAGGTGCAGACCAGAGGTGCCGGAGTTGACGGCGACGCAGGCGCGACCGAGCTTGAAGTGCTCCGAGAACTCCGTCTCGAACGCTGCCACCTCGGGGCCCTGCGCGATCATGCCCGAGCGCAGCACTCGGTCAACGGCCTCGCGCTCTTCATCTCCGATGATGGGCTTGGCGGGTGGGATGAAGGACTGGGTCATCATGCTTCCTTTACCAGGTTGAGGGTCTCGCCCACCTGCTCGAACTCGTCGCCGGTGTGCGGGTCCCGGAAGGTGTTGGGGCCGGTCTCCTCCAGCGGGAGACCGGAGCGGCCCACCCACTTGATGCGGCGAGCCGGAACCCCGGCGACCAGCGCGTAGGCAGGGACGTCACGGGTGACGACGGCGCCGGCGGCGACCGTCGCCCACTCGCCAATCGTCACAGGGGCGACGCACACGGCGCGCGCGCCCACTGAGCAGCCACGCTTTAGGGTCACCCCGACGGGCTCCCAGTCATGAGCGCTCTTGGAGGTGCCGTCGGGGTTGACGGCACGCGGGAAGGTGTCGTTGGTGAGCACTGCTGCGGGACCGATGAAAACCCCATCCTCCAAGTGGGCAGGCTCATACACCAGGGCGTAGTTCTGGATCTTGCAGTTGTCGCCGACATGGACGCCGCTGCCGATGTAGGCTCCCCGTCCGACGATGACGTTCTCGCCGATCTCGGCTCCTCCCCGCACCTGGGCAAGATGCCAGATGGAGGCTCCGTCGCCGATGTCGACGGCGTCGTCCAAATCAGCCGACGGAAGGATTCGTGGTTCAGCCATATGCTTCCCTATCGGTGGCTAGCAGATGAATTTTGACGCGGGACAGTCTAGTGGGGTGCATCGAGGATGGCCCAGCGGCATTGTCCCAGGACGACGCACTCCCCTGCTGCCCATCTCACCTACGCCTTCCCTACGGGATTCACTCATTGACGATCTCCACCTCCGGCGGAAGGCTGTAGTAGATCTTGAGCGACTCCTCGTAGCGGGGCATGAGGAACGAATTCCAATACGACATCTCCGGCACGGGAAGCTCTTTGGGAAGCACGATTCGCGCCGGCGGATTCGGGTCAGTGAGCTTCGCGACGACCTGCTCCTGGACGAAGCTGTAGTTACGTTTCAGCCCCACCCAGGCCTGGTCAAACCACATGGCCGCGGGCAGGGCGAGCGCCACCAGCAGAGCCACCTCAAGCCTGTGTCTGTTCTCCGGTCGCGGAGCCGCGACAGCAGCCACAATCGCCACCACCACAACAGCCAGCCACATCGCCGGGATGAAATGGGCCCGCGCACCGCCCACACCAGCCCCCAACACAAACACGCAGCTGCCCACGAAAGCCGCCCAGCCGATGAGCGGAACCCAGCCGAGGTCCTCCCGCAGCGAGGCCAGCGCCCACCATGTCACCGTGAACGCCACCACTGCGCACAGCACCACTGCGGTTGCCTGGAGCAGCAACGGTTCCGGCCCCACCAGCCGCAGCCGATGCTCATACCAGGCGACCGCCCCGGCGAATGCCGCTTGCATGAGCGCCGCCATGCCGCAGAGCCAGCGCCGTCGACGAGACGCCCCACGATCAGCGGCAAACCACACCATCGCCGCCAATAGCGCCACCCACAGCAGGACGGTGCGATTCCACAGCACCTCGGTGGAGGCGGCGAACGCCCTGGTCACCCGCTCCACCCCGCTGCCAGTCTGCGTATCCGCCACCAGCGCGCTGCGAGCCCACAGACCAGGTGCGCACAGATGCACTGCGCAGGCTGCGAGCATCGCGCCCACCAGCACCCAGGCCCGCGCCGAGAGCTGGCCCCGGCGGGTGATGATGACCACAACAGCCACCGCAGCCAGCGACGTCGAGGCAACCTCCTGCAGCGAATCCGTGAAGGCCAGCAGCAGAGCCGTCGCCGCCACCGCCGGCCACGGCAGCCGCCGATCCTCCAACTCCCGGACCAACACCCCCAGCCCCACCCCGGCCAGGCACATCGGGAACACATAGTTCATGGCTCCCGGGGTCCAGAACACGGTGTCGCCAGCCATAGAGGGCACCGCCCACATGAGCCACGGCAGCAACAGCAGGCAGAGGCAATACAGCCATGCCCTGCCGAGCCGCAGCCTTCCCCCGACGATCAGGAACCCCAGCGCCAGCCCGGTGCCGGTGATCAGCAGCGGAGCGAACAGCGGATAGAACCATGTTCCCGGCCGCAGCACCAGCCGCACCATCGAGTCTGCGGTGCGCCCGTTGATCCGCAGCCACTCATTGGCGGACTCCCGAGCCCACGTGGCGAATGAGAACTGTCCCCGCGGGTCGCCACCCTGACTGAGAAAGAGATAGTCGTCGCCCGCCAGGAACCACCAGCGCAGCAAGAGCCACCAGGCAACGAGGCTTGCGACAACGGCCCCAGCCACGGCGTATCGCCCGCGTTTTCCCATGGCGGCAGTATAGGTGTGCGGCACGACCGTTAGGATTCGGCGCAAAGGGAACTAGGGAAGAGGAAGGGAGAAACGGCATGCCGACGATTGAGACCCCCGCATTCGTGGTGGACGAGGCTCTGCTGCTGAGGCAGGTCGCCTCGTTCCGTGAAGCTATGGACCGCGGCTGGCCCGGCTCTGTCCTCTCCTATTCCGTCAAGACGAACTCCCTGCCATGGCTGGTCGGCTGGATGGGACGCCACGCAGTCCCAGCGGAGATCGTCTCCGCCGAGGAGTGGGAGCTGGCCGTCCGCGTCGGCCACAACCCGGCGGACATCATCGTCAACGGTCCCGTGAAGACGCGGGAGCTGCTGACAACAGCCTTTGACGCGGGGGCAGTGGTCAACCTCGACTCGCGGCGCGAGCTGCGCTGGGTCATTGAGCGGGCCGCAGCCGGGGAGCGCATCGACGGCGTCGGGCTGCGCGTCAACTGGGATGTCGACCGCGACGCGCCCAGCCACACGGCCAGCGGATCGGAGGGGCTGCGGTTCGGCTTCCACGCCGACAACGGGGACCTGGACGACGCAATCACCCAGCTGCGCTCCGCGGGCGTGCGCATCGCAGGCCTGCACCTGCACGTTACCTCCCTGACCCGCGCCCTCGACACCTACGTCTCCGCTGGCCGCACGGCCCGGGACATCATCGGCAGGCATGGGCTGGAGCTTGAGTGGCTGGACATGGGCGGCGGCTTCTTCGGTGGAGACTCGGACCGCTTCCCCACTCCCGACGAGTACGTGACGGCCATCCGTCAGGCCGTCGGCGATGCGGTCGACCCCTCGGCCACGAAGCTCATCATCGAGCCCGGAGCCGCGCTGGTTGCCGTCGCCTTCGACCTGCACACCTCGGTGATCGACTCCAAACCCGTGCAGGACCATCTCATCGTCGTCACCGATGGCTCCCGGACGAACCTGGACCCATTCCTGCGGAAGTCGTCCTACGAGCACACCATCGTCAGCGACGGGGACCCCTGCGAGACCCCGCAGATCATCTCCGGGTTCACATGTTTGGACAACGACCGCCTCATGACGTTGACCGACGCGCCCCGCCTGTCGGAGGGTGATCAGATCATCTATCGCAAGGTGGGCTCTTACACGATGACGTTCAACCCGTTGTTCATCCAGTACCTTCCGCGGGTCTATGCTCGGCACGCCGACTCCTCCCTGAGCGTCGTGCGTCAACGCTGGGGGGTCGACGAGTACCTGGCCGGCAACTCCTGGTGAGTCGGCACCACTGGCACGACCGAAAGGCAGAGACCGGAATGAACGTCCTGATCCTCACCGCGGGCAGCCGCGTCCAGACCGTCACCTACTTCAGGAGGGCGCTGGCAGGCCGTGGGCGGGTGATCACCACCGACGCCTCCGAGCTGGCACCGGCCCTGTACGCCGCCGACGGCCACCACGTCGTCCCGCTCATCAGCGATCCCGCCTATCTGCCGGAGATCCTGCGCATCTGCCGGGAGGAGGAGATCTCGGTGGTGTTGTCGCTGCTGGATCCGGAGCTGAGTCTCCTGTCGCAGCACATCGCAGAGTTCGAGGCGCTGGGCGTGCAGGTGATGATCTCCCCGCCAGAGGTGGTGGAGCGGTCCTTCGACAAGTGGCTGATGTATCAGTGGCTGACGGAGGAGGGACTGCCGACGCCGAGGTCATGGATCTCGCTGGAGGCCTGTCACGCCGACCTGGAGGCGGGGGTCGCAGAGTTCCCGTTGTTCGTGAAGTCGAGGACGGGCTCCGCGTCGGCGGGCATCGCACGGATCGACTCCCGAGAGGAGCTCGACGCCGCCTTCGCAGCCACCCCGGGCCTCATCATCCAGGAGTTCCTGCCAGGTGAGCCCGTGGACGTGGATGTCTACGTCGACATGATCTCAGGTGAGGTCGTGGCGATGTTCGCGAAGAAAAAGCTCCGGATGCGGGCGGGCACAGCCGACAAGTCGGTGTCGTTCAAAGACGAGTCGCTGTTCGCGCTGGTGAGGGATTTTGTGACGCGCTGCGGGTTCCGCGGCACGATCGATGTCGACCTGTTTTCCACCCCAGAGGGCTGGTCGATCCTGGAGGTCAATCCCCGCTTCGGCGGGGTCTACCCGCATGCCTACGAGTGCGGCGTCGACTTCCCGTCGCTGCTGCTCAACAACGTCGAGGGCAGGGCCAATGAACCAGCCATCGGCGACTACGAATCCGACTGGGCGATGCTGGGCTACGACGGCGTCATCATGCACCGCATCGAGGGTCTCTCCGAACGATAGAAACCTACGCTGGAGTAGGTGGCAGTCTTTGGTAGGCAGACCAGCCAAAGAGTGCCATCTACTGGGATGCACGAGCTTGCCTACCCCGACCACGGCGCGACTGGCTGCGTCATGGGGATAGGGTGGCATCATGCGGAAACTCGATGTGGCGGAGCTGGCAGACAAGGTGGTCGAGGGATCCAGGGGCCATGTGGCCCGCGCCATCACCCTGGTGGAGTCCACCAAGCCCGCGCACCGAGTGCAGGCCCATGAGCTGCTGCAGCTGCTGGCCCCGCACACGGGGAAGGCCTTCCGCGTCGGCATCTCAGGCGTGCCCGGCGCTGGCAAGTCGACGTTCATCAACGCCATGGGAACCAAGCTCATCGACGAACATCAGCACCGGATCGCGGTGCTGGCCGTGGACCCGTCGTCCACACGCACCGGCGGCTCCATCTTGGGTGACCGCACCCGCATGGGTGACCTCGCCAACCGCGACGAGGCCTTCGTGCGACCCTCACCGGCGGCCGGGCACCTGGGTGGTGTTGCCCGCGCAACCCGCGAGTCGATGCTGGTGCTGGAGGCCGCCGGCTACGACGTCATCCTGGTGGAGACGGTCGGCGTCGGCCAGTCCGAGGTGGCTGTCGCCGGCATGGTCGACACCTTCCTGTTCCTGCACGTCGCCCGCACCGGCGACCAGCTGCAGGGCATCAAACGCGGAATCCTGGAGCTGGCGGATGTGATCTCCATCACGAAGGCCGACGGCGACAACGAGGGAGAGGCCCGCGTGTCGGCCCGTGAGCTCAGCATCGCCATGAAGCTGATCTCCGGCGACGAGAAGCGACGCCGCGCCCCCGTCCTGACGTGCTCGTCCTACACAGGAGCAGGCCTGGAGGACGTGTGGAAGGCCGTGACGCAGCACCGTGCGGATCTGGAGGCGGACGGGGAGCTGGGCGCCCGTCGCCTGGAGCAACAACGCAACTGGCTGTGGAACATGGTGGAGCAGGAGATCATCCAGTCCCTACGCACCTCGCCGCCCGTCCAGGAGCTGGCCAGGCGGGTGGAGGCGGACCTGGCAGCTGAGAGGCTGAGCGCTGTGGAGGGCGCCGACAGGATCCTCACGGCCTTCGCCCAGACCTTCCGGATCGACGACACCCAGCAGCATGCCGGGTAGCAACAAGACACCTACCTGCCCGGCTCTGTAAACTAGGTTTGTTGAGAGGAGGGTGAATGGGCGTATTCGACCGTGCCGAGAAGAAGATCGGCGCCGCTGTGGACAAGGTATTTGCCCGCGCCTTCAAGGGCGATGTGCAGCCTGTAGAGATCGCGGCGGGCATCCAGCGGGAGCTCGACGCCGAGGCGAGGCTGCTCAGCCGGGACAAGCGCTTGGTGCCCAACATCTTCACGGTGTCACTCTCCCCCCACGACTACAACCGCCTGTTCCCCTACTCAAAGACCCTGAACGCGGAGATCACCCCCGACCTGCGGGAGCACGCCGCTGAACGCTCCTATGTGTTCAACGGCCCCATCCAGATCCTCTACGTCCTCGACCAGTCCCTGCCGACGGGGCAGTTCCACATCACCAGCCAGGCCACGTCGCAGAACCAGGAGCAGCCAGGCCCCCCGCCCCGCGCAGCCCAGCAGCTGGTGCTGGAGGTCGGCGGGGTGCGGCATCCCCTGGTGCCGCCGGGTCTGGTGATCGGACGAGGCTCCAACGCGGACCTGCGGGTCAATGATCCGGGGGTGTCGCGTCGCCACGCCATGATCTCGGTCACAGGCCCCCTGGAGAACCGCACCATCACCATTGAGGATCTGGGCTCAACCAACGGCATCCACGTCGATGGCTCCCGTGTGAAGTCTGCCCGCCTCACCAACGGCTCACGTATTGAGATCGGCAACACGAGGATGCTCGTGCACTCGCCAGCGGAGGCCTGAGCCGCATGACTGATCTGATAGCGGCCGCCATCAAGGTCGTCTTCCTGGCACTCTTGTGGCTTTTCATCGCCATCATCGCCGACGTGGTCCGCAAGGACATGTTCGGGCGCAAGGTGTCGGCCTCGGAGCTTCCCGCGACGGAGGCCGCCCCGGTGCCCCGCGGACGGGCTCAGCATCTTCCGCAGCGTTTCGTGGTCACTCAGGGCTCGCAGCAGGGCCTGTCCGTCCCCGTCGAACCCACCATCAACCTGGGTCGCACCAGCGACTCCACCATCCTCCTCGACGACGACTACGCCTCCTCCAGGCATGCGCAGCTGGTGCAACGCGACCCGGAGACCTGGGTGGTCAGCGATCTGGGGTCGACGAACGGCACCTACGTCAACGGCAAGCGGATATCGGATCCCACCCCCGTCACGGTGCGTGACATCATTCGCATCGGCCGCACCCTCATGAAGCTGGAGGTCTGAGACATGGCCTTCTCACTGGACTTCCGCATCCACTCCGAAGTCGGTCGCGTCCGCAAGAACAACCAGGACGCCGCATTCGCCAGCCCGAATCTGTTGGTCGTCGCCGACGGCATGGGTGGAGCCGCAGCAGGTGACCTGGCCTCGGCGGTCGCCGCCACCGAGGCCAGCCACAGCGACCGCAGGCTCGAAGGCGAGCAGCTTCTGGAGAACATGGCGGGCATCATGCAGCGCGCCAACGACAAGCTGGCGGATCTCATCGAGCAGGATTTGGAGCTCGACGGGATGGGCACGACGTTCTCCGGTGCATCGTTCTCAGGAACCACCTTCGGCGTCGCCCACATCGGGGACTCCCGTGGCTATCTGCTGCGCGGCGACGAGATCAGACAGCTCACGCACGACCACTCCTGGGTGCAGGCCCTCATCGACGACGGGCGTCTCACCCCCGAGCAGGCCGCCACCCACCCCCACCGCTCTCTGATCCTCAAAGTGCTCAACGGCTCCGGTGAGACCGACCCCGACTTCTTCGAGTTGGAGGCCGAGGAGGGCGATGTCCTGCTGTTCTGCTCTGATGGGCTGTCTGGGCTGGTTCCCGAGTCCGAGCTGAAATCGGTGATCGACGACAACGATCTGGATGAGGCGGTGACGAAGCTGGCGGCGCTCGCCAACGAGCGTGGTGGCCATGACAACATCACCATGGTGATCGCGCGCGTGGTCCCGCAGAGCGACGAGCTGGATGCCGCCACGCCGCAGCTGGCGGGCTCCGCCGTGGAACGCGAGATCCCCAGCATCGGACACGAGGAGGAGGGGTCCGGATACCCGGACCCCGAGGCCGAAGCCGAGGCTGAGGTCAATCAGGAGCCGGATCACGATGAGTCAGAGCAGGCACGCTACGCGCCGCGGGCCAGTCGGCCCCGCTGGCCCACCACGCTCGCCGCCTTCCTGGCTGTCACACTGGTGATCGGAGTGGTGGTCTGGGGGGTGTTCGCCTACAGCAGATCGCGCTATTTCATAGCAGCCGCCGACGGTCACGTCGGCATCTACAACGGCATCCCGGGGGCTCTGTTCGGGTTGCAGATGAATCGTCTGGTTGAGAGACGGGACACGCTGCTGTCGGATCTGCCGGCGTTCTATCAGCGGCAGGTCAGCAACACCATCGGCGTCTCCGATTTCGACGCGGCGGTGGAGACCGCCCAGAAGCTCGACGATTACGCAAGACGCTGCGCTGCGGTGCGCAGCCAGCGATTCCAGAAGCCCACCTCACCTGCCGAGCCAGAAGGGTCCCCAGGCGTCGGGCTGCCCACCCCCACGGACAGCCTGCCCGCCCCCACAGCGACGCCCGGGCAGACGAACTACCCGACGCTGCTGGCGCCGCTCACCCCCAGCACGACGCAGGAAGCCGACCCAGAGGCCTGCTGATGTCGGTCACGAAACAGCCTTCCGCCACGGGCGAGTACATCATCTACCGGCGTCGCCGAAACGTCGAGCTTGTCCTGGTTCTGCTGGCCTGCTCCTTTGGCATGGCCGGCTGGATGATCACTCACTTGAATCTGTACGGCAGGCTGCCCGCGGAGCTGCTGCCAGGCGGCTTCCTCTGGTACGGGCTCGGCGTCGGAGCGCACTTCATGGTGCGGTGGCGGATCCCCTACGCCGACCCCGTGATCCTGCCAGCGGTGCTGCTGCTGAACGGCCTGGGCATCGCGATGATCGCCCGCCTGGACCAGGCCGAGAATCCCGTGAACAACTCCGGCCCGCAGCAGCTGGTGTGGACGGCGCTGGGCATCGCGCTGTTCTCTGCGGTGCTGTATTGGCTGCGTGACCACCGACGCCTGCAGAGGTTTCCGTATCTGACGTTCCTCATCGGCTGCGTGCTCCTGCTGCTGCCACTGCTTCCTGTGATCGGCATCCGCGCCGGCGGAGCCCGAATCTGGGTGCGCCTCGGGCCGTTGAGCTTCCAGCCCGCCGAGGTGGCGAAGATCCTGCTGGCCCTGGCATTCGCTGCCTATTTCTACGAGAAGCGGGATCTGCTGGCCTTAGCGGGGAAGCGTTTCCTGGGGTTGGAGTTCCCGCGGGCCCGCGACCTCGGCCCCATCGCCGTGATGTGGCTGATCGCGCTGGGCATCATGGTGTTCCAGAACGACCTCGGAACCGCGCTGCTGTTCTTCGGACTGTTCACATTCATGATCTATGTGGCGACGCAGCGGCCGGCCTGGCCGATCCTGGCGGGTGTGAGCTTCCTTATCGCCGGGTTCCTGGCCTACAAGTTCACCGTGCACGTGCCGCGCCGGGTGAGCTCGTGGCTTGACCCATTCAGCGACTACGACGGCAACTATCAGATCATCCAGGCCCAGTTCGGCTTCGCCTGGGGCGGCTTGCTCGGGCGCGGCTGGGGCCAGGGATCGCCGCAGATCACCCCGTTGCCGAAGAGCGACTTCATAGCCGCCAGCCTGGCTGAGGAGATCGGCCTGGCTGGGCTGATGGCCATCGTGCTGCTGTACGGTTTCATCATCGCCCGCGGCATGAAGGCCGCGCTGACCTGCCCCGACGGCTTCGGCAAGCTCCTCGCAGGAGGGCTGGCGTTCACGTTCGCGCTGCAGGTGTTCTCCATCATCGGGGGCATCACCCGGCTGCTGCCGCTGACCGGCCTCACCACCCCGTTCATGTCGCAGGGCGGGTCGTCGATGATCTCGAACTGGATGATCATCGGCATCCTGATGGTCATCTCGCACCGCGCGCGGATGCCGCAACGCGCCACTGCGACTCCACACGAGCTCCTGACCCCAGCCGATCCGAGGGCGGTGTTGGCGAAATGAATGGTCCCCTGCGCAAGATCAGCGTCTTCATCGGGCTGCTGCTGGCGGCCCTGCTGATGAACATCACGTGGCTCAGCATCGGTCAGGCCGACTCGCTGCTCTCGGACAGTCGGAATCGACGAGTCCGTGACGCCGAGTTCTCGACACGGCGGGGCGCCATTCTGGTGGGCAACGAGCCGATCGCCGTCTCGACGCCGAACGAGGGCAGGTTCCCCTGGGCGCGCAGCTTCCCGGAGGGCAGGCAGTACTCAGCGGTCACAGGCTGGTATTCCTACTCGTACGGCAGGCAGGAGCTAGAGCGCCACTGGAACAAGGAGCTGGCCGGAACCGCCTCGTCGCAGACATTCACACGCATCGCCGATCTGCTGATGGGGCGGCAGCCGGAGGGCGCCAACCTCAACACGACACTCAACCCGAAGGCCCAGCAGGCAGCGCTGGAGGCCCTCGGATCGCAGCAGGGCGCAGCCATCGCCATGGACTACACCACCGGTGAGGTGCTGGCGCTGGTCTCCACACCCACCTACGATCCGAATCAGCTGGCTACGCTCGACTTCAAGGCAGAGGCCGGCAACTGGGACTCGCTGCTGAACGACCCCAACGAACCGCTCAAGAACCGCGCGGTCCGGGAGGTCTACCCCCCCGGGTCAACGTTCAAGCTGATCACGGCTGCCGCGGCCCTGGAGTCGGGGCATCAGCCGTCGACGAAGGTCTCGTCGCCCACGACCTACCAGCTTCCGAACTCCACCCACACGGTGGGGAACTCGACGAACTGCGGTGGCACGGAGATCACGCTGGAGCATGCGCTTGCGGTCTCCTGCAACACCTCCTTCGCGAAGCTCGGGGTGGAGCTGGGCAGGGACAAGATGCAGGACATGGCCCAGCGTTTCGGCTTCAACTCCACGCCGGGGATCGATCTGCCCGCCAATGAGTCGCGGTATCCGAAGGACATCGACGCCTCCCAGCTGGCGCTGTCGTCCATCGGGCAGTACGAGGTGGCGGCGACTCCGCTGCAAATGCTGATGGTGACCTCGGCCATCGCCAACGACGGGGCCCTAATGCAGCCGCATCTGGTCAAGGAGGTCACCGGAAGCGACCTGAAGGTGATCCAAACGATCCGGCCCTCTGAGGTGAACCGGCCCATCAGTCAGGGCACCGCGCAGCAGCTGCAGCAGATGATGCAGACGGTGGTCACGGACGGCACCGGGACGTCGGCCGGCATCAGAGGGCTCACCATCGGCGGCAAGACCGGTACCGCCCAGTCGGACCCGAAACGCCCCCCGTACGCTTGGTTCGTGGGTTATGCCAAAGAGCCGCACGTCGCGGTAGCGGTCTTCGTTCAGAGCACCAGCATGGAGCGCGACGACATCTCCGGTGGACGTGTCGCAGCCCCTGTTTTCCGGGCAATCATTGAGGCGGTCAGATGAGCATGGGCATAATCATGGGCCCATGGTCCACAATGGTTCCCGATCAATCGAAAGGACCTCTGCGATGAGTGAGCGCGGCACCCTTCTGGGGGGGCGTTATGAGCTCGACCAGATCATCGGTCGTGGGGGCATGGCCGAGGTGTGGCGGGCCCGTGACGTGCGGCTGAACCGCGATGTGGCGGTGAAGCGGTTGCGCATCGACCTGGCCAGCGATCCGACATTCCAGGCGCGCTTCCGCCGTGAGGCCCAGTCTGCCGCGGGCCTGAACCACCCCAACATCGTCGCTGTCTACGACACCGGCGAGGAGCGGGACACCAAGTCCGACGTCATGATCCCGTTCATCATCATGGAGCTGGTGGAGGGCGTCACCCTGCGTGAGGTGCTGCGGGACGGCCGCAAGATCGTTCCGGAGCGGGCGCTGGAGTTCACAGCCGGGGTGCTGGATGCGCTGGCCTACAGCCACCGCGCGGGCATCATCCACCGTGACATCAAGCCCGCGAACGTCATGCTGACCCCATCGGGCACGGTGAAGGTGATGGACTTCGGCATCGCGCGGGCCGTCGCCGACACCTCTGCGACGATGACCCAGACGGCCGCCGTCATCGGCACCGCCCAATACCTCTCCCCCGAGCAGGCCCGCGGCGAGAAGGTCGACAATCGCTCCGACCTGTACTCGGTGGGCTGCCTGCTGTACGAGCTGCTGTGCTCCGAGCCCCCGTTCAAGGGCGACTCGCCCGTGTCCGTCGCCTACCAGCATGTCCGGGAAGCCCCGATACCCCCGAGTCACCGCGACCCCGAGGTGACTCCCCCCATGGACGCCATCACGCTGAAGGCGCTGGCGAAATCCCCGGATGCCCGCTATCAGGATGCCCGCGAGTTCCGCGAGGACATCATGCGCTGCCTGAACGGCCAGCCTGTGATGGCGAGCTTCTCGTCGCCGGCGGATGTGCCGACGAGGGTGATGCCGGCCTCTCCGAACGGGGCCCGTCGCGCCGCCCCCACCGAACTGATGGAGCCGCCGCTGAGCGCAGCCGAGGCCACCTCCCCCGGCGGGGTCATGACCGCGGTGGAGGACGAGGAGGAGCAGCCCAAGAAGAAACGCACCGGCTTGATCGTGCTCCTGTCAACCATGGGTGTTCTCCTGCTCGCCGGGATCATCTGGGCGGTGAGCCTGCTGAATGCGCGCCCCCCGGAGATCCAGAAGGTGGCGGTGCCGACGGTGGTGGGGCAGGCGCAGGCGGATGCCGAGGCGCAGCTGAAGTCGGCGGGACTGGTCGCTGAGGTGAAGCAGATCCCCTCCACGGATGAGCAGCGCGGCAAGGTCGTCGAGACAAGCCCGAAGGCCGGCACAGAGGTGGAGAAGGACTCAAAGGTCACGCTGTCTGTGGGGTCGGGGCCGAACACCTTGAAGGTTCCCGATGTGACGGGCATGACCTTCGACAAGGCGAAGCAGACCTTGACCACCGCCGGTTTCACCGGGGAGATCACGGAGCAGGAGGCCAAGCCCGCTGAGGAGCCCTCCGACGCCAAGAAGGGCAACGTGATCTCCAGCAAGCCCGAGGCGAACACCAACGTCGCCGCTGACCAGGCGATCGTGCTCACCATCGCCACCGGTAAGTCCGAGGTGCCGGACCTGACCGGCAAGACCTCGGATGAGGCCCAGCGGCTGGCTAAGGAACGCGGCTTCGAGGTCAAGATGACAGAGCAGGAGCAGAAGGATTCCAGTCAGCAGGTCGGGCGGGTTTTCGCTCAGGATCCGAAGGCGGGCAGCGCGCTCAGCCGGGGCTCCAGCATCACGATCACCGTGGTCACTGCCGCCAAGACAGCGGTGGTGCCTGACATGAACGGCATGACCGAGGCCCAGGCGCGGGAGGCCTTCAAGAAGGCTGGGTTCACAGCGTCGCTGACCGTCAACAGGCTCCAGACCAACAGCCACCAGGTGGATCGGGTCTACCAGCAGGACCACGCCGCAGGAGAGGAGCTGGACAAGGGAGAGACCGTGACGGTGGACATTGCCATCAATCCTCCGGCGCAGCCTTCCCCCTCCCCGTCGGCAAGCTCACCGCAGCCACCGTCGCCCTCGCCGACACCCACCCGCTGAGAGCGGTGGCTGATCGTGGGCTGAGCCTTGCGGCTCAGCCCACAGTCTGTTTCTTGACCTGGACGCTCATGAGCGGATGCAGGTCAGCGGCACGTGCCGGGGCGTCGGCGTCGCCGCAGCTGGTCAGCCAGTTCGCGAGCATCTGATATCCGCCCTCGGTAAGCACCGACTCGGGGTGGAACTGCACGGCCTCCATCGGCCAGTCGCGGTGGCGGACGGCCATGATGACACCGGAGTCGGTGCGGGCGGTAACCAGCAGGGCCTCTGGGATGGTGTCCTCAACGGCTGCCAGAGAGTGGTAGCGGGTGGTGCGCAGCGGCGACGGCAGGCCTGCGAAGATGCCTTCGCCGTCGTGGTTCACGGGTGACACCTTGCCGTGCAGAAGCTCGGTGGCGCGGCCGACCACTCCGCCGAGCGCCACCACCATCGCCTGCAGGCCCAGGCACACCCCGAACAGGGGCTTTCTCCCGCCGAGCTGCCTGACCACGTCGACGCACACGCCAGCGCGTTCCGGGGTGCCGGGGCCGGGTGACAGCAGCACCCCGTCGAAGGGCTCGTCCCAGCCTGGCTGGGCGAACCTGGGGTCGTCGTTGCGCCAGACGTCCACATCGGCCCCGATCTGGGCCAGGTAGGACACCAGGTTGTAGACGAAGGAGTCGTAGTTGTCGATGACGAGGATGCGTGCCACGGGCGTCATTCTGTCACGTCTGACAGGCGGAGAGGACTGCCTGCCACGGCACTCATCTCTTTCTGTCTATTGCCTAGTCAGACCGCAATTGCCCGACGCCTTCCCGTCTCATGCGCGATAGCGGCAGCTGGGGGAAGGTCTTGGAACTTCCGGTGATGCCCTACACATCGGCATGATTTTCGCTTAAGGTGAGCGGAAATGTTTCATTCCGTACAGGAGAGCTGAGGAGAACGATGAGGTTCACAACCAGGGCAGTCGCCCTCGTGGCGGCCGTCGCTCTGACCGGCCCAGGGCTGGCGGCGTGTTCGTCAGGCACGGGGACGCAGACGACGCTGACATGGTTCATCAACCCCGACGGCGGCGGCTCATCGCCGACGGGCGGCGGGCAGACGCAGCTGGCGGCCGAATGCTCCCAGGCCTCTGGGGGTGAATACACCATCAGGGTCGAGCAGTTGCCGAATGAGGCATCCGACCAGAGGCAGCAGCTCATCCGCCGTCTCGCAGCCCACGACAGCGGCGTTGACATCATGAGCCTGGATCCAGTCGTCGTTCCCGAATTCGCGGAGGCCGGCTATCTCGTCGACGTCCCGGAGCAGCACAGACAGGATTTCACCGCAGATCGGGTTCAGGGCTCACTCGACGCCTCACAGTGGAAGGGGAAGCTGGTCGCGGCGCCATTTTGGGCCAACACCCAGCTGCTGTGGTATCGCAAGTCCGTGGCGCAACAGGCCGGACTTGACATGACCAGGCCAGTCACCTTCGACATGCTCATTGATGCCTCCAAGGCGACGGGCAGGGACATCGCGGTGCAGGGCAAGCGATACGAGGGCTACACGGTCTTCGTCAATGCCCTGATCGCCGGTGCCGGTGGCTCCATCGTCGAGAACGAGGGCGCCGCGGCCGCCGACACCCAGCTGGGACTCGACACCCCGGCTGGGCAGCGGGCCGCGCAGCTCATCCACAACCTCGCCCACTCCGGGGTCGTCGGGCCTGCGATGTCGTCGATGAACGAGACCACCTCGCTGAACATGTTCCAGGACGACGCCAGCTCCGGGTTCATGCTGAACTGGCCCTACGTCTACGCGGCCATGAAGGAGAACGGGGTTCCCTTCATGGATGACATCGCGTGGACGACCTATCCGCGCGTGGACGCGGACAAGGAGTCGGCTCCCCCGTTCGGGGGGATTGAGCTCGGGGTGAACTCAGCCTCCCAGAAGCAGGAGCTGGCGTGGAAGGCGATCCAGTGCATCACGAGCGAGCAGCATCAGAAGACCTACATGCTGGGCACCGGCAACCCTGCCTCACGGTCGGCGGTCTTCGACGATCCCGAGGTGCGTGAGCAGTTCCCGATGGCCGATGCCATCCGAACCTCCCTCGACGCCGCGGTGCAGCGTCCCCGGACCGCCTACTACGGGGATCTGTCGACGGCAATCCAGCGCACCTGGTCACCGCCTGACGCGGTGAACCCGGCGACAACGCCCCGCGAGTCCACTGAGCTGATCCTGAAGGTTCTGCGGGGGGAGGCCCTGCTATGAGCACCACCACAACCAGTCCCGGCGGGGCGCGCCTGTCAGACCGAGCCAGGGATGAGCGCCGACTCGGCTGGAAGCTGGCGGGACCAGCCTTCGTGATCATGGTCCTGGTGACCTTCTACCCGATCCTCCAGGCCATCTACACCTCACTGTTCAAGTACCGGCTGACCGATCCTGAGAGCAGGGAGTTTGTGTTCCTGGAGAACTACCTGATCGTCCTGCGAGACCCATTGTGGTGGCAGGCCTTCGGCACCACGGCCCTCATCACCGTGGTGACGGTGGTGGTCGAGCTCTTCCTCGGGTTCCTGATTGCCCTGGCCATGGCCAAGGTCATCTACGGCCGCGGACTGCTGCGCACCATCGTGCTGATCCCGTATTCGATCATCACTGTGGTCTCGGCGTTCTCCTGGTTCTATGCCTTTGCCACCGACACCGGCTTCGTCGATCCGCTGCTGCACAACCTGACCTTCGGGGTTTTCCCGAAGAATTTCGACTGGTATGGCGGGTTCTGGTCGTCCATGGTCCCGATCTGCGTCTCCGAGATCTGGAAGACGACCCCGTTCATGTCGCTGCTGCTGCTCGCGGGCCTGACGCAGATCGACTCGGCGATGGAGGAGGCCGCGATCGTCGACGGCGCCACCTGGGGCGAGCGGATGCGGCGCGTGGTGCTGCCGAACATGAAGTCGGCGATCATGGTCGCCCTGCTGTTCCGCACCCTCGATGCTTTCCGCATCTTCGACAACATCTTCATCATGACGGGCGGCAGCCACGACACGGCCTCCCTGTCCCTGGTCGCCTACAACCAGACCATCTCACGCACGGAGGTTGGCCTCGGCTCCGCGGTGTCGGTGCTGCTGTTCCTGTGCGTGGTCATCATCGCTGTGATCTTCGTCAAGGGCTTCCGTGTCGATCTTGCCCGGGGAAGGAGGTGAGGCGGGCATGACTCGCGAACTCACCACTGGCCAGAAGCTCTGGCAGATCGCCATCACCGTCGCGATCATCGTCTACACCGTCATTCCGCTGCTGTGGATCGTGAACCTGTCCCTCAAGCCGGGGGCGGACCGGGCGGACGGCAACTTCTGGGCGGTCCACCCCACCTTGGAGAACTACGAGCTGATCTTCACCGGAGGTGCGCGGGACCTGTTCCTGCCCGCGCTGCTCAACTCGGTGCTGGTGACGATCGTCGCGACGATCATCGCCGTGATCCTGGCAACCTTCTGCGCCTACGCGATCGCCCGGCTGGACTTCCCCGGCAAGCGGCTCATCCTCGGCACCGCGCTGACGGTCTCGTTCTTCCCGGTGATCTCACTGGTCACCCCGCTGTTCGACCTGTGGCGTCAGATCCACCTGTTCGACACCATTCCGGGGCTGATCCTGCCGTACCTGGTGCTGACCCTGCCGCTGTCGATTTGGACACTGTCTGCTTTCTTTCAGCAGATCCCGTGGGAGATGGAGCAGGCCGCTCAGGTGGATGGCGCAACCAGCTGGGAGGCGTTCCGGAAGGTGATCGTGCCGCTGGCCGCGCCCGGTGTCTTCACCACTGCGATCATCGCCTTCTTCACTGCGTGGAATGACTTCGTCTTCGCCATCTCGCTGACCAGCGACAAGGCCCGCACCGTACCGGCGGCGCTGGCCTTCTTCACCGGCGCCAGCCAGTTCGAGTCACCCACCGGCGCCATCTGCGCCGCGGGCGTCGTCGTGACGGTGCCCGTGGTTGTGCTCGTCCTCATCTTCCAGCGCCGGATCGTCTCCGGCCTCACCTCTGGCGCAGTCAAGGGCTGACCCCGACAAGGAGCAGAAAGTTATGGCCCAAATCACCCTCAAGAACATCGTCAAGGAGTACGGGGACGGTTTCAAGGCCGTCAACGACATCAACCTGGACATCGCGGACGGCGAGTTCATGATCTTCGTCGGCCCGTCCGGCTGCGGCAAGTCGACGACCCTGCGCATGGTCGTCGGGCTGGAGGACATCACCTCCGGGAACCTTTTGATCGACGGGAAGACCGTGAACGACCTGGCCCCCAAGGACCGCAACCTGGCCATGGTCTTTCAGAACTACGCCCTTTACCCTCACCTGACCGTCCGGGAGAACATCGCATTCCCGCTGCGCCTCAACCGCAACAAGCTCCCGGAACAGGAGATCCGCCGCCGGGTGGATCAAGCAGCCGAGATGCTGGAGCTGACGGAACACCTGGAACGCAAACCGGCCAACCTGTCGGGCGGCCAACGGCAGCGTGTCGCTATGGGGCGTGCGATCGTCCGGGAGGCCGACGCGTTCCTCTTCGACGAGCCGTTGAGCAACCTCGACGCCAAGCTGCGCGGCCAGATGCGCACGGAGATCTCCCGGTTGCAGCGCCGGCTGGGCATCACCACCATCTACGTCACCCACGACCAGACCGAGGCCATGACGCTGGGTGACAGGGTCGCGGTACTGAAACGCGGGGTGCTGCAGCAGTGCGCCTCCCCGCGGGAACTGTACGAAGAACCGGTGAACCTGTTCGTTGCAGGCTTCATCGGGTCGCCTCCGATGAACTTCCTGCCCGCCACGGTCCAGGGGGATCACCTGGAACTTCCTATGGCCACCGTTCCCATTCCGGACAGCGCCCGCCAGGACCTGGCCGGCAAGAAGGTCGTCATCGTCGGGTTGCGGCCCGAGCACATCAAGGACGCCGAGGTGGCCACGCCTCCCGCCGGAGCCGTGGTCTTCAACTCGGTCGTCGACGTCACCGAATGGCTCGGCAACGAGCAGTACGCCTACATTCCGTTCCAGTCCGATCCCTCGGTGCAAAGCACCCTGGAGGAACTGGACCGGGACCTCGACGGCGAGGGCATGCGCACCCAGTTCGTCGTCAACCTCGACCCCAGGTCCCAGATCCTGGAGGGCGAGGAGGCCAGGCTCTACTTCATGCCGGAGAACATGATGGTCTTCGACCCTGAATCCGGCCGCAACCTGACCCGGGATGAACAGAATGCCCAGCGCATCGCCGAGCGTTCCGAAAAGGCCAGGAAGCGTGCCCTGGAGCGGGCCAAGACCCAGGATGACGAATCGAGCAAATCCGGGAAGAAAGAGTCGCGGTAGAGCAACCATCACCTGTCCGCGGAAATCCGCGGACAGGTGACCTCCGTGCCGGACGCTGACCACCGTTGGAAGGAGTCATCGAGATGGCCGACCACATCATCATCGGGGGACACGGGAAGGTCTCCCTGCTGACCATGCCCCTGCTCCGGGAAGCGGGACACTCGGTGACGGGCGTGATCCGCAATCCGGAACACGAGCATGACATCGAAGCGGCAGGCGGGAAACCGCTCGTGCTGGACGTGGAAACCGCGTTGGAGGATGACCTGGTGCGGGCCTTCGAGGGGAAGGACGCGGTGGTGTGGTCGGCCGGGGCCGGGGGAGGGAATCCCGGACGCACCTACGCGGTCGACCGGGACGCGGCGATCCGCAGCATGGACGCCGCGCTCCGGGCGGGTGTGCGGCGATACGTCATGGTTTCCTACTTCGGGGCGGGCCCGGACCACGGCATTCCCCAGGATGATCCCTTCCACGCCTACGCTCAGGCCAAGGCTGCGGCGGACGCTCATCTGCGTTCCTCCGGGCTCGACTGGACGATTCTCGGTCCCGCCACCCTCACCCTCGAGAAACCAACCGGAACCATCGACCTCGCCCCGCTCCGCGAATCGGCGGGGAGAACGGTCTCCAGGGGAAACGTAGCGTTGACCATCCAAGCCGCTCTCGAAATGGGTGAAACCATTGGCAGGACTCTCGAATACGTCGACGGCGCCACCGACATCCGAGAAGCGTTCCGCTCCCGGGGCTGACTTCGCCGGGGAAGCGGTTCTTGTTCCCCGCCGATTGGGCCTGGGGAACGTCCCTGAACGCGATTCACCGAATGGAACTTGGTTCCCTATCCCTGGTTAGCATCGAGTGATGTTTGCAGCTATGATTCAGCTGCTTGATTTTCGCCGGGTTCCGGCGACAGGCGTCTACTCGATGCAGCCAGGGGGGAAGAAATGGCTTTGAAGACCGTTGGCAGGTGGAGAACACGTGCCCTGACCATTCTGGGGATCGGTGCTCTGATCGGGGCGATGTCTCCTGTGGTCGCGCACGCCGCCCCGCAACTGAGCATTGATGTCACGGTCAAGAGCGACGGCACTCCGTCATTCGATGCCGACGACTCGGCGGGGAACGATTCCAGTGCAACCAACGGAATTGTCCGGGTCAACGACAGCATCACCTACAGGGTCCAGTACGGGGTGAACCAGGACGCCGGGGACAACACCACCGTCAAGATCGGTTTTCCCAAGGGAATCTACATGGAGGAGCTGCCCGGATTCTGCACAGGGGCGGGATCGGCCCTGACTCCGGAGACACTGCCCACGCCCCAGCTTCCGCTGTCGGCGAACTCATTGGATTCCATGCCAGCGCAGAGCCTCGTCTGCAATCTCGGGAACAAGCCTGCTGCCAGCTCTGATTTCTTCGATTTCACGGCCAAGGTCAGCAATCTCGTGCGCAACGGCACCGCCCTACCGCTGGCCTCGGCCGAGCTCAGCGCGGATGGCGCAACCACTGTCTCCAGCCCCACGGTGGCCACCGTCACCGCATCCTCCCGACTGAAATGGGACATCTCAAAGAACAGCATTTCGTCCTCGCCGAACCAGGGCTACGTGTACGGCCCCACCAACACCGCCTGTCCATGGGACAAGGCCGCAACCTGCAAGATGACCGCCTACACCGCGCTCATCGGCGCTCCTACCGGTGGAAAGGGAGCCATGCCCGCGACAGGGGATGTCACGTGGACCGACGACGTGACTCCCGAGGCGATGTACCCCGGGCTGGATGCAGGAAAGATCGCAGCCATCAAGGCGGACCTGGGGAAGTACGGCAGCCGCATCTACCCATACGACTACTTCTACAGCGCACCCGGCCCCAAAATCGGTGTGAGCGGTGGAACTTCACTGAATTCGGTGCGGGACTCGGGAAAGGTTGAAATCAACCAGGACGGCCCGGGACAACCCGCCAAGTTCACGGTCAAAAATGCTGACATGACCCTGTGGACCTACCCGAAACAGACACTCAGGCCAGCCGGGAACGCCATCCCATCGGACACGGCCTACGCGATCTCCACATCGTTCATCGTCTACACGCCCGTGGCAACCATCAAGGATTTCGGTGTGGAGGCGGACAACACCTGGACCCTTGCCACCAAGAACTCCTACACCAACCTGAACATAACCGGCCTGACCGCCGCGGATGTCCAGACCAGCGCTGCTCCCGGTGACGACTCGAAAGACGAGAAGGACTGGAACAATCACCGGAGCACCACTCCCCAGGTCAGCGTGGGGACGGGTTTCTCCAAGTCTTTCGAAGGTGTTCCGGGAAGCCCGGGGAACATGAGCGCACAACAATTCAGTCCATCGGATTCAGCCCAGGGTGAGGGCCCCGCGGGAGGCGCCACCCGGATGTCCGGCGGCATTACGGTGGCTCCCACCCAGGACATCCAGTCCCAGCTCGAGATAGTCGGTAGCAACCCCGGGTATCCCGGAAAGATCAGCGCCCTGATGTGTGATGCCTGGGACAGCTCACGCCTGCGACTCGAGGCCAGGAACGTCCCGGCCAGCACCGACCCCAACGCTCATTTCCAAAGGGTTGCTTCCGCTGGCGCACCTGTATGGGTTTCCGGCTACAACAATGCCTTGGTGAACGGCAGTGCCGTCTACGCGACGGAATCCTCCCAGGTGCCCGGCATCCAGGTTCAGTACTCCGCGGTGCCCGGGGGCAATGGTGAGGCCTCGGAGTGTGGCGAGGCCCAAGGACCTTGGTACGACGATCCGGCCGCTGTCCCGGGCAATGATCCGGATCTGCTGGCCAGGGGGGTCTATTCCGCGGTTTCCCGAGTGCGTATCTACACGGTGCTGCCCGAACCCGTCGCCAACAATGAGACGGTTGGTGTCGGGGTCCGGATGGTCGTGGCCATCAGCCACGAGGTGGTCGACTCCGGTCGTCCCACCGGCGACATCCTGCCGAACTGGGCCGGTGTGAAACGGGTCAACATGTCGGAACTGACCCGACAAGAACTCCTGGACAACAAGTCTGCTTGGGGGCGTTCCAGCTACGATCCGGCGAACCACTCCGGCCAGTACGGCGACAGGCTCATCCTGGCAGCCGCCCAGGTCCGGGTGGACAAGCAGGTTCGCAAGGGGACCTCTGGCGAGTTCAGCTCGGTTCCTCCGCAGGTGACAGGAGGCGACACCGCCCAGTTCCAGCTCACTCCTTCCCTGACCTCGCCGGCCCAGGTTCCCGGCATCCTGAAGGACGTGTGGGTGGAGGACTGCCTTCCCACAGCCGCTGCTTTCACCTCCGCCTCGATCAGCCCGTCCGTGGTCTCCGAGGGATCCACCCCGGCCGATGCCAAACGTCCGGCCTGCGATGAGGGGGAGACCTACCTGCGATGGGTGTTCCCCGGTCACGAGGTGAACAAGGCCATGGAACCCATCGTCGTCACCACCGAGATCTCCCCGGCCGCGGTCAACGGAACGTACATCAACGACGTCGTGGTCTGGGCCGAGGACGATGCCTCCACCCTGGAGCAGCGCACCGATCAAGCGGAGATCGTCACCGCTAACCTGGCCGGGATCAAACTGCAGAAAACGGCTCTCACCCCCGTGACCCAGGTGAACCTCCCGGGCCAGACCACCAACGAGCCGAACAAGTGGCGGGTGCGTCTGACCAACACACTGCCCAGCCCCGAGGCCGACTCCGTGAACAACCCGGACGTCATCGACGTCCTGCCCCGCGACGGCGTCACCAGCGGTTTGACGGGCGTGACCGAGACGAAGTACTCCGGAACCTTCGAGTTCCAGTCCGCCGCCATCACCAAGGGAACAGCGGCTGCGAAGGTTCTCTACACCTCGGCCGGTGATGTGAACCAGGACCCGGATGACGCCAGCAATTCCGCGACGGGAAGCACCGCGTGGTGCGATTCCCCGGCGGGAGGCACCGCGGTGTATGGCACGGGTACCTGCCCGGCCGCAGCTTCTGAGGTCACTGCCCTGCGGGTGATCCAGCCCGGTGCCTTCGGCTCAGGTGAGGTCCTCGAGTTCGACATCACCATGGCCGGGATCGGGAACGCCGAGGGAGACGTCTACACCAACAAGGCGTTCGCCCGGGCAGCGGGTTTCCAGTTCCCCGTCGGGCCGATCGCCCGCACGGAACGGGTGGTGAGCAGCAGCATCGGCGACCGCACCTGGCTGGACATCAACCGCGATGGGATCCAGGATCAGTTCGACGGATCTGATGAACCGCCCATGGCCGGGGTGGAGGTCGGTCTGAAAGGAACCGATGACCTGGGCAATGCGGTCTCGCTCAGCACGAAGACAGACGCCCAGGGCGCCTACGGATTCCCGAACCTGCGGGCCTCCGACGCAGCTGGATACACCGTTACCTTCGGGAAGGCGGCGGATGGCTTCACCCAGCAGACAGCCGGGTCCGACCCCGCTCTCGACTCGAATGCCGATGCCACCACCGGCCAGAGTGCTCCTGTGGTGCTGCCGGAGAACACCGACGATCCGACCGTCGATGCGGGCTATCTGGCCAGCGGTGCTCTCACCGTGACCAAACAACTCGAAGGACAGGGCGTGGTTCCCTTCGCGGGCGGGGACGAGTTCACCTTCTCCGTGGTCTGCACCCTGGACGGCAAGGAGGTGCTGAACAGAGCCGACGTCAAGGTGAAAACCCCGGACGGCGCCACCTCGGCCGACAGCGACCCGATCACGGGGATCCCGGTCGGCAGCGTCTGCGTGGTCACGGAAACGGACGCCGCAGATGCCGACCCGCAAGCACAACCCCCGTCCAGCACCGTGACCATCGGCTGGGACGCGGACGGATCGGCGGGCCAGAGCGTCAAGGCCTCACTCACCAACTACTACTCGGCCGGAAAGGTCAAG
>ERZ773077.372-NODE-372-length-33984-cov-5.511951_pt1 | contig 33984 bp, 29 predicted proteins | sample MGYA00580612_ERZ773077 | MGnify/ENA primary metagenome ERZ773077 (study PRJEB29015, sample SAMEA2737971) | human oral metagenome | biome: human oral; feature: human-associated habitat; material: dental | place: China | collected 2021 ...
GTGCTTTTATATCCAATAGAAAATCGGCAACAATTGCCGATGACAAATCATTTGCCCCACCAAAACGCGAATTAACTTTTAACCCCAGCCTTAATTCTAATGACGGATTGCTCGTAAAATACGTATCGGAACAATCGGGCATAGACTATAACCTTGTTGAAGATTATATAAACCTTGCTGTAGATGGCTGGAAACGCATTTTACAACAAAATCAGCCATTGGTGCTGGATAAAATAGGCACTTTGCAACAAATAGGTGAAGGACGTGTTTCTTTCACCCCCGCAGATGATGTAAATTATCTTACCGACTCGTTCGGTATGACTCCTTTTATACCTCACGAAATCCCTAATGCGAGTATGCAAACAAATGAAATAAAACCCACACTTAACCCTAACCATAGCCTACCACCTGAAGAAGAAATGCCTTTGGTAGAAAGCCCAATCAGTCAGGATCTTACTCCCGAAGTTCCTGCCGACAAAGGTAAAAAAGCTAAAAAAGAAAAAAGTAGCAAAGGCGGCTTTAAGCTACGCCCTTATGTGAAATATACTGCTGTAGCTGCTGTAGGGCTACTTATCTTGGCTTATGGGGCTTACCTTTTCTTTGGTGAAAAGATAACTAAAGAAGGAGGCGAGGCTGATAACCAATTTGTAGTAAATGACAGCTTGGTGCAAGAACGCCTCAACCAAAAACTGAGTGAGGCTGGGGTATTTACGCCTCCCATTACGATGCCTACTGTGCCTATGCCTGTAGAAAAAGTGAAAGTAAAAACAAGTACTAATGCAGCTGCTACCGAAACCAAAACTACTACGGCAAGTAGTGGTAGTACCGCATCGGCAGGTAGTAGCAATAGCGGTAGTAGTGCAGGAAGTACCGCATCGGCAGGTAGTAACAATAGCGCTAGTACTGCCGCTACAACAAGTGGTGGCAAGGGCAGTAGCAGTAGCAACAGTGCTATGGCAAGCAAGAAATACCAAGTGATAGCAGGGGCTTTTAAAGAAGATAAGAATGCCCAAAAACGCGTGAAAGAACTGCATAAATTAGGCTATAAATCTGCTTTTGTATTGGGGACTAATGCTAAAGGATTGGTGCAAGTGAGCTATGGCGGCTTTGATACTATGGACGAAGCTAAAGCACTGCAAACTGAGATTAAAAATAATAAAGAGAAAAAGAAACTTGACGGTGGGTGGATACTCACACAATAAATATGGAAAAGAAAACACCTTCGGCATCACGCACTGTGATGACCGATTTGGTATTGCCTGGTGAAGCTAATCACCTAAACGCTATGTTTGGGGGCGAACTGCTTGCTCGTATGGATAGAGCAGCAAGTATTGCCTCGCAAAGGCATTCAGGCTGCGCTACAGTAACAGTATCAGTAAACCACGTAGCTTTTACCCATAGTATTCCTGTGGGAAGTGTAGTAACCGTAGAGGCTGCGATATCACGAGCTTTCTCCAGCTCTATGGAAGTGTATATAGATGTGTGGATGGAAGATATGCACGGACAACGGCTAAAAGCTACTGAAGCTATATACTCATTTGTAGCGGTAGATCACAATGGAAAACCTGTGAAAGTACCCGAACTATTGCCTGAAACTCCCTTAGAGCACGAACGCTATCAGGGTGCCCTACAGCGTAGGCAACTTAGCCTAGTGATAGCAGGCAAAATGAGTCCTCACGATGCTACCGAACTAAAAGCACTCTTCACCGAATTAGAAAGTGTAAAAGGCTAAGAAATCATACAATGACCCTATCGGAAGAAAACTATCTGAAAACCATTTTTCATCTGTACCAAGAGGAAAAAGAACCGGTATCTACCAATGCTATAGCCGAAAGATTGGCTACCAAACCATCATCGGTTACCGATATGATGAAAAAATTGGCTACCAAGAACCTTATTAACTACCAAAAATACCAAGGTGTAACACTCACCGAACGCGGAATGAAAAAAGCGACACTTATCGTGCGCAAACACCGCCTTTGGGAAGTGTTTTTGGTAGAAAAACTTCATTTCTCTTGGGACGAAGTGCACGATATAGCCGAAGAACTTGAACACATACAATCGGAAGTACTTATTGATAGGCTTGATGCTTTTTTAGGTTCACCAGATAAAGACCCTCACGGCGACCCTATCCCCAACAAAGAAGGTGTATTTTACAACACTATTAAAACTTTGCTAAGTGAGCTTGACAGCGGCGATAGTGGTACTTGTGTGGCTGTGAAGAATACCTCAAAAGAATTCTTGGTATATTTAAGCAAAATGGGCATTGCTTTAGGTAACGAAATAACAGTAGTGAGCAAAGAACCCTTTGATAATTCAATGACGATACGCATTAATGATAAGATAATACAACTCTCGGCAATGGTGTGCCGTAATATCTACATCAATTAAAATTATGAAGAAAGTATATATCACATTAGCAGCCCTGTTATTAATAGTAGCTACTTATTTTATCTATAAATATTACTTTGCAATCAATTTTGAAGAGGTAACTGTAGAACGTACTGCCGAAAATTGCGAGGATAATTGTTTCTCTGTAAATCTTAACTACCTCAAATGTAAAGGAGCAAGCGAATTTGCTACTAACTTCAATAAAGAAATAGAACTGCAAATAGCTAATTTCTTACTCTGTAATGACGATGACTCATTGCAAATAGATGACGTGAGTATAGAAAAAGCTCTTGATAACTTTTTGAGTGATTATAACAACCTACACGAGCACTTCCCCAATATCCCTGCCTATGAGCTTACCCTCACCGATAGTATTATGTGGCAAAACGACAAGATGCTATCGCTCATCTCAAACCGCTATTCTTTTACAGGGGGTGCCGATGCTGTACAAAAAAAAGTGTACATAAACTTTGCTTTGGATAATGGTGAGGTAATCACCAATGAAAACCTCTTCACCGATGAAGATAAAGTACTCGCAATAGCCGACAAATACTTCAGAATAGCACACGATACTGCCCAAGTAGAATCTCTTCATGGTAAAAGCTTTGACTTTGAAGACGGCAAATTCCGCTTGCCTAAAAACATAGGCGTAGGTAAACAAGGCGTATTATTGTTTTATGAACCTTTTGAGATTGCGCCTTACTTAGATGTACCTTTTGAGGTAGTTATACCAATGGAAGAGGTAGAAAAATACCTTACTTTTTCATCTAAATAAAAAATAATTCACGTGGAAGAACAACTAAATGACTTATATAACCAATTAACCAATTTAAACGAAGTAGAAGGACTACGCTTTTTGGCAGCTCAGTTTCCTGATGAGATAGTCTTCTCTACCAGCTTTGGGCTTGAAGACCAAGCTATTAGTCATTTGATACTCGCCAATGATATTCCTATAAAAATATTTACGTTGGAAACGGGACGTCTCTTTAGCGAGACCTACTCAGTATGGGAAAGCACCAATGAGCGCTACCATACCCATATTATACCTTACTACCCCGAAGCTCAGGCAATAGAAAAACACGTAAAGGATAATGGTCCTATGGCTTTTTATCGCTCAGTAGCCTTGCGCAAGGAGTGTTGCCATATTAGGAAGGTAGAGCCGCTTACACGAGCTCTCAAAGGCAACAAAGTATGGGTAACAGGTATCCGTGCCGAGCAAAGCAACGCCCGCAAAGATTTGCCCCTATTAGAATGGGACGACACCTACAAGCTGTTCAAATACAATCCCCTCTTGCATTGGACGTGGCAACAAACCAAAGATTTTATCAAAACGCACAATATACCTTACAACGTGCTGCACGACAAAGGCTTTGTGAGTATAGGCTGTGCTCCTTGCACACGCGCTATCAAAGAAGGTGAAGATTTTCGCGCAGGACGCTGGTGGTGGGAAAGCAATAGCAAAAAAGAATGCGGATTACACGAACATAAATAGCATTATATCGTGAGAAACTACCTCCTTTTTTGTCTTAAAGCTACCAATCAGCACGGGGTGCATTCTCCTTTTATATTTAGTTTTGTAACCCGATGCTTGTATAACAAACACTTAGTAACCCCTGCCGATTTTCCACAAACCACTTCGCTTACTACAAAGCAGTATACTTTATTACTGAAAAGTATCCGTTACTTTCAGCCCAAGTACGTATTTACCGATGAGCCTTTGCTGCAAGAAGCTATGACAGCTTCTGCCAACCTCAATACAACCCTGCAGCAAACCTTGTATGATTATCTCTTTATCAATGGCAATTACGCCTCGTACGAACCTTTTTTAGGTAATATGCATAACGATAGCGTGTTGGTTATCAATGGGCTACAGCAAAGCGACCGCTATGCCCTTTGGCAACAGCTCACTCAAAATCCTCAAGTTACTGCCTTTGTTGATGTCTATACACAAGGCTTTGTATTTATTCGCAAGGAACAACTACATCAAGGATTTATGATAAGGTATTAATACCATATAAAAAAACTACCCGAAAAAGCTATAAAACTTTTTCGGGTAGTTTTTTATAGGCTTTTTAGCCAACTATTTTCCTAATAAATAAGCAAAAATAAGCGGAGCTACGATTGTAGCGTCAGATTCTACTATGAATTTAGGAGTATTGACGTCCAATTTTCCCCAAGTAATTTTCTCATTAGGTACAGCTCCTGAATACGAACCATAGCTAGTGGTTGAGTCTGAAATTTGGCAGAAATACGACCAGAAAGGCACGTCTTCCCATTCCAAGTCTTGGTACATCATTGGCACAACGCAGATAGGGAAATCACCCGCGATACCTCCACCTATTTGGAAGAAGCCAACTCCTTTACCGCCTGAGTTTGCACGATACCACTCAGTAAGGTAAATCATATATTCTATACCTGTTTTTACTGTCGAAGCCTTTAGGTTGCCTTTTATCACGTTGGCAGCAAAGATATTTCCTGTAGTAGAGTCTTCCCAGCCTGGGCATACAATAGGCAAGTTTCTTTCAGCAGCTGCCAATATCCAAGAGTTTTTAGGGTCTATTTCGTAGTATTGTTCCAATACCCCCGATTTCACTACCTGATATAAATATTCGTGAGGGAAGTAGCGTTCGCCTTTGCTTTCAGCAGCGTGCCACACATCTTCCAAGTGTTTTTGCAAGCGGCGGAAAGCCTCTTCTTCAGGAATACAAGTATCTGTAACGCGGTTGTAATGACCTTCCAAAAGCTCCCATTCTTGTTGAGGTGTAAGGTCGCGGTAGTGAGGTACACGCTTGTAATGAGAGTGTGCCACGAGGTTCATCACATCCTCTTCAAGGTTTGCACCAGTGCACGAAATAATATCTACTTTTCCAGCGCGTATCATTTCGGCAAGCGATATTCCCAGCTCGGCAGTACTCATAGCTCCTGCCAAAGCCACCAACATCTTTCCACCTTCAGTAAGGTGTGTTTCATACCCTTTTGCAGCGTCCACTAAGGCTGCCGCATTAAAATGCAAAAAGTTACTCTCAATAAACTGAGAGATAGGTCCTTTACTCATCTTATCAATTATTAATTAGGTTGCAAATATAGTTATAATATTTCAATATACCAAATCTTATTAATTCACCTCCAGTGAACGCTCTTCATCAAAGCCGTCAGGAAGCGTAAAAACCACCGTATAACGCCCTTTGGGTAGGTAAATATTGCCATCGGTAGCCGTGCGCAAGAATATACGCTGCACACTCTTTTCGTAAGCTGTTTTGCCAGCTTCCGAAATAGTTAGGTTATATGGAATGTAGTTAAACCCTTTATTTGTCTTATACACCCATTCTTGCAGCGTAACACGCCCTTTCATAACCTTTATTGGAATTTCTTTACCCGCTGCCGAAGCAAACCCCAACAAATACACTTGCGGTTTTACGGGCGTTTCCCACTCATTGGCAGCATTTCCCCATTGTGCCGAATAAGCAATAGTAGTAGGAGCTTCCAGCGGGTAGAACTCTTGCGAAGTAATAGCAATGCGAAGCTCTTGCATCATCTTGATAGAAGTACTATACACTCCACTACCCAGTGTAGCCACTTGCATTTCGCCCGTGTTCTCGTTTATATAAATATCACGTATTCCCGTTTCGGGTAAGCCCTTGCTAAATGCTTGCCAGCTTTCGCCCAAGTTGAACGATATATAAAGCCCGTTATCGGTACCTACATACAAAATCTGCCCGTTGATAGGGTCTTCTTTCACCACATTCACCCGTCCTTCGGGAAGGTTTGAGCGAATGTCCGTCCAGCTTTTTCCGTTGTCGTTACTCATAAACACAAAAGGCTCAGCTACCGTTTTATCGGTAGCAATGAGTGTAGCTATCACACGGTTGCGCTGGTGGCGTGAAGCAATTAGGCGATTTACTCGCAAGGCACGCGGGAAAGCATTGTAAATTTTTCGCCACGTAACCCCACCGTTGTCGGTAGTGTAAATCATTCCGTCATCACTACCCGTGTATAGCAAGCCAAACATAAAAGGCGATACAGCGATTGCCGAAATCGTTCCGTAAGGTCTATTGCCTTGTTTGCCCCCATTGGTGAGATCGTCCGAGATAGTACGCCAATTCTTACCCCTATCTATGGAAAGATGCAATTTATTGCTGCCTGCAAACATAATATCTTGATTTTGTGCGGAAATTGCCAGCGGGATACGATTGCCAAAGCGCAAAGGCGCTTTGTTCTCACCGTAAAACAAGTTCCCCCAATCCTCTTTGGGTGTCAAGCTGTTGTCTAAATTGGCTATTTGCACCGCTTGTGGTACATTCTTCGGTTCAAAGCTCTTTCCGTTGTCATACGAAACCAACAAACCATTATTGGTATTGCAAAATAAAGTGCCACCTTGCATATAAATACCCTCATAACGTTTCTCTAAACTTACGGGCTGCTTGCTACGCCACGTAGCACCCCCATCTACTGATTCCAATAAAGGGTATCCTCCTATAAACAAATGGTCTTTATTGTTATCTTCTACTGCTATTCCGCCAAAGAACTCACCATCTTGGTAATACGTATCGTTTAGCGGTAGCGAATGCGTTTTTTCCCAATGCAATCCCCCATCTTTGGTTACATACACTTCGGCGCCCACTACTTCTTTGGGGTTCAGCTGCAAATAATTCAGCAAGCGCGAAGGCGAAGTTACTTCCGCAGCAATCATATCTTTTAGCTGTTGCGCTTTGTATTTGTGATTCTCACCAATATTTGCCAGAAAAAACTCCAACCGCTGATTGTTCAATGCCAAAAAGTCCGTTTTACTCATTCCTTCAAAATCATTAGCCGAAAGATGAATTTTATACGCCTTTTGCAACTCATTATCAGTATTATTTGCTTTTTTTACAGTACGGTTATCTACCACAGCATAGTAAGTGTTTTTATCAAAGAGAGCCACCCCTATTTTTCCTATTCGGTTCCCCTCAAGAAAGCCATTTCCACTGATTTTGTTCCACGTATCGCCCCCATCTGTACTTTTGTAAATAGCGCTATTGCTGCCAAAAGGCACACTTTCCCACTCGCTGTTGTTGCATTCCCAAGCGGTAGCCAGCAATACAGCCCCGTCTTCCGAAGCTACCAAGCCACTCACCCCCGTGCGAGTACTCAAAGCCAATTTCTGTTGCCACGTTCTGCCCCCATCAGTAGTTTTAAAAATACCACGTTTGTCGTCTCCTTTGTAAAGGTTGCCCATAGCCGTTAGTAGCATTTCCTGCGGATTATTGGCATTTAAATAAATCCCACTGCTGCGTTCAGCAGGTACCGCCCCACGAAACTCAGTAGTCGCACCCCAGTCAGCCGACACAAATAAGCCGTATGGTGTAACAATAGCCAGCACACCGCGCTGCCAATCTACCGCCAGTGCGCGCACCTGCATTGTAGGCATTGTAGTACATAGCGGTGCAAACGTTACCCCTCCGTTTTTTGTATGCCATATTCCCCCATCTTCAGGCGAAATAACAAATTCGGCACTATTTTTCTGATTTACACACAAAGCCACCACACGGCTACCCGCAGCCTTTACCTGCACCCGTTCAAAAGGCGTTTCGCTCACCCACGAATTAGTTTTAAGTTCTTGTTTTTCCCGAAAAGATAGCGGCAAAGCCACCTGCGCCTGCACACCACCCCCCATTACCAAGAGCCACATCCACGATAGAAAATATTTTTTCATTATTACAAAAAGTTACAAGTTTGTTGTTTTATAGCACAATACCCTTCTGTCCCCTTAACCTAATAAATCGGCTATACCCAATTTATCCAACCGTCATCTTCAGAGCGAACCTTGAGCGAACCTTGAGCGAACCTTGAGCGAAGGATGAGCGAAAGATAAGCCCGTGCGGCTCGCACCGAAGGAAAGTCGGCGAGCTTTAATTTCTTTAAAAACGACTGCAAAATTACAAAAAAAAGTAATACCTTTGCCCTTTCAAACTAAATATTCAATACAATGGAAAACGGAATTTATGCCAAAATAACCACTGCCAAAGGGGATATTTTAATCCAACTTACCTACCAGCTTACCCCAGCTACTGTAGGAAACTTCGTAGCACTTGCCGAAGGAACTATGAAAAACACACAAAAACCACTCGGCACGCCCTATTATGACGGACTTACCTTTCATCGTGTGATTCCTAATTTTATGATACAAGGCGGTTGCCCGCTGGGTACAGGTACCGGCGACCCTGGTTACCGCTTTGATGATGAGTTTCACCCCTCACTAAAGCACGACAAGGCAGGCGTTATATCAATGGCAAATGCAGGAGCAGGTACTAATGGCAGCCAATTTTTTATCACTCACCTGCCTACACCTTGGCTCGACAATAAGCATACTGTCTTCGGACAAGTAATTGAAGGGCAAAACGTAGTAGATGCCATTGCTCAGGGTGATAAAATTGAAAAAGTAACTATCATAAGAGTAGGCGAAGAAGCTGAAAAATGGGACGCTCTTAAAGCCTTCAATAGTTTAAACGAAGCCAAAGCCGCGCGCCTTGCCGAGCAAAAACGCAAAAACGAAGAAGCTTTTGCTAAAGAAATAGTAGGTTTTGATAAAACAGAAAGCGGATTGTACTACAAAATTACTCAGCACGGCAATGGTAAAAAACCACAAGCAGGGCAAAAAGTAGCAGTACATTACACGGGTATGCTTCTTGATAAATCAGTATTTGATAGCTCTTATAGTCGCCGACAGCCACTAAACTTTACCGTAGGAGTAGGGCAGGTGATAGAAGGCTGGGACGAAGGCATTCTTTTGCTTCACGAAGGCGACAAAGCCCGCCTTGTAATCCCTTCCGACCTTGCTTACGGCGCCAGCGGTGCAGGCGGAGTAATCCCACCCCACGCCCCCCTCATTTTTGATGTAGAGTTGGTAAAGGTTAATGATTAAAGCATACTTTGGCAAAGCTTGGGGCTTTGCCAAAGTTTTTTTATACATTGATAATCAATTACTTTTAGTAGTGCAAAAATGTTTCACCCCTCTCTATTAACCATTAATCACAAACAAAAGTAAGATGCTGATTTTCAGTACATACAAAAAAGAAGTGAAAATATTTTTTCTACAATCATAGCTAATTACAAATAAATAATTACCTTTGTACCTTAAATAGAGTGAATAAACAACAAATCAACTCTTTCACAAATCACATCAATGAATCCATTTGAACAATTAGGGCTCGAAACACCCATCCTCAAAGCCATTACTGATATGGGCTTTGAAACTCCTTCCGAAATACAACAAAAAGCAATCCCTACGCTACTTGGCGAAGATACCGATATGGTAGCTCTCGCTCAAACAGGTACGGGCAAAACTGCTGCCTTTGGCTTCCCTCTACTGCAAAAAATAAATACTGATAGCAAACATACCCAAGGACTTATCCTTTCGCCTACGCGTGAACTATGCTTGCAAATAGCTTCTGAACTTAAAAACTATGCTAAATACCTCCCACAAATAAATGTGGTGGCTATTTATGGCGGGGCAAGCATTGACGACCAAGCTAAACAGCTCAAAAAAGGGGCACAAATCATCGTGGCTACCCCTGGTCGTATGCAGGATATGATCAAACGCAACTTCGTAGATATTACTAGTATTAGCTACTGCATCTTAGACGAAGCTGATGAAATGCTCAATATGGGCTTTTACGAAGATATCAACGCTATCCTTTCATACACACCCCAAGACAAAAGCACGTGGCTCTTCTCGGCTACAATGCCCAACGAAGTAGCCAAAATTGCACGCAAATTTATGCGTAAACCTATAGAAATTACCGTAGGCACACGCAACCAAGCAAGTAATACCGTACAGCACGAGTATTATTTAGTAAACGGACGACACCGCTATTTGGCACTAAAACGATTGGCTGATGCCAATCCCGATATATTTTCAGTAGTATTTTGCCGCACCAAACGCGATACTCAAGCCGTAGCCGAAAAACTTATTGAAGACGGTTACAATGCAGCAGCATTACACGGCGATTTAAGCCAAAACCAACGCGATTTGGTAATGAAATCCTTCAGAGCAAGGCAAATACAAATGCTTGTAGCTACTGATGTAGCCGCACGAGGCATAGACGTTGATGATATTACCCACGTAATCCACTACCAGCTTCCCGATGAAATAGAAACCTATAACCACCGCAGTGGTCGTACAGGGCGCGCAGGTAAATCAGGGATATCAATGGTAATATTGCCCAAAAGTGAGATTAGAAAAATAAAAGAAATAGAACGCGTTATCGGGCAACATTTTGAGCAAAAACAACTACCTACAGGGATTGAAATATGCGAAATACAACTGTATCACCTTGCTAATAACCTGAAAAACGTAGAGGTAAACCCCGATATAGAGGACTATTTACCTGCTATACATAAAGAATTACAAGATTTAGACCGCGAAACACTCGTAAAGAAAATATTTTCAGTAGAATTTACTCGTTTTTATAACTATTATAAAAATGCCGAGCACCTATCTATTTCCGATGAAGGCGGTACTAAAAACAATGAAACACATAGCGGCAACAGCGTACGCTACTTTATCAATATAGGCGAGCGAGATGGTTACGATTGGCGTACCCTTAAAGACTTCCTAAAAGCAACACTTAATCTCGGCAAAGACGAAGTATTTCAAGTAGATGTAAAGAATAGTTTTTCTTTTTTCAATACCGAAAGCAACCATACCGCCTTAGTGATGGATACTTTCAACGATTTCAGGTTGGATGGGCGTTTTATCAATGTAGAGATTTCAAATAAAGGTGCAGGACGAGGACGAGGCGGCAAGCGTGAAGACGAAGGGCGTAGCAAGAAAAAATCACAGCCCAACACCCGAAAACAAAAAACCATTGAAGCCTTTGACAAAGCTTTTGGAGGGAAGAAAAAGAAGAAGAAATAAAAATACTAAATACTAAACTCTAAACAAACATTATGATCTTAAAAAAACTCACTTATCGCCCAGATATTGATGGATTACGAGCTTTAGCAGTACTTTCTGTTATATTATTTCACATCAATCCACAATATATGCCAAGTGGTTTTTTAGGGGTTGATATATTTTTTGTTATTTCAGGTTTTTTAATAACTTCTATTATCTATAAAGAAATGGCAGAGGGCACATTTACCTTTGCCAATTTCTATAATAGGCGCATCAAGCGAATACTCCCTGTATTTTTTGTGGTGCTTTTTACAGGGTTACTCATAGCGTGGTATTTTTTTTTAGTGCGTGATTATTACGGTACTGCTAATAGTGCTATTATGGCTGTATTCTTTTTATCAAACATCTATTTTTCACGTTTGGGTGATTACTTTGATGTAGCAGCCGAACAGCGTCCTTTTGCTCATATTTGGTCACTATCTGTTGAAGAACAGTTTTATTTTATTTTCCCTCTTGTTTTATTATTTATTTTTAAAAACAAATACCTGAAAAAACATAAGATTGGTGCATTAATTGTAGGAGGAGGTATTTTATTACTTTCCTCTTTTGTAAATCTTAAAAAAATAGGTATTGATTTAGACCCTTACTATCTACCTCATTTACGGATGATAGAACTTCTCTCAGGAGCTATTCTTTCAGTCTTTCTATTTGAAAAAGGTAATAGGCTAACCACTAAACAATCTAATGTATTAGTAATTATAGCTTTGTTAGCACTTTTATTATTTCTGTATTTAAAAAACTTCTTTGTATTTCCTTATTTTCCAGGTGTATTAGCTCTTTTACCTTGTATAGCCACTTGTTTGTTGATTTTAGCAAATGAAAAAGGAAAATATATTAAACAGTTATTTTCGTTAAAACTTATAGTTTGGATAGGAAAAATATCTTATTCTCTTTATCTATGGCATTGGTTAGTATTAGCTATTTTTAGATATATTTATGGTTCGGGAGCACTTGCTATTCCTCAACTTATCATTGCAATAATCCTTATTTTAGCTCTTTCAGTATTGAGTTACTATGCAGTAGAACAAGTTTTCAGATATAATAAGCTGTCATTTAAAAAGAATTTAATGTTCTTTTACATACTCCCCTCCTTAGTAATAGTCGCTTTTTGCTATAAACTTTACAAAACTGAAGTGCCTGAATATCTGATGAAGTTTCCACACTATCCTCCTATTGCTTGCAATAGCTGTAAAGATAAAGAAACTTTAATGACATTTGGCGATCTCAATAGTAATTATCCCTATAAAATACTATTTGCAGGCGATAGTAATACAGCTCATTTAGTACCCTTTATAGAAGTTGTAGGTAAAAAAGAAGGTTGGAAAGCTGATGTTATTTCAGCAGGTAACTGCCCATTTTTATTTGATTATCAGCATAAAGAAACGAAACAAGACTGTATTACAATGAATGAATACCTCGCAAAACACTATAAAGAATACGATATTATCATACTATCAAATACAATTGCTGAAGATACTTATATACCCAATTTCAGACAGCGACTATTAAATACCATAAAAAAGTTACTACAAGAAGGTAAAAAGGTGTATTTAATCAATAGTTCTTCAGTATATGATATAGATCTACCAAAAATAAAACACATTGAAAAAACATTAGGTATCCGTTGGGGTATACCTTTTAAGGGTGAGAAGTACCAACAAAACACCCAGCATTGGAATGTTATTGCTAGTATGGTAAAAGACCATTTCCCTGAAGTAAAAATCATAGATTTTTTGCCTTATATACCCAATGATGGTTGCATTAATAATATCCCAATAGTATTAGATATTAATCATTTAAATAGTTATGGAGCTAAAAAAATAGCCGAAAGATTTATACAAGATGGGAAAATAATGATAAAGTAATAATTTTTAAAGAAAAATATTTGGAAAGTAATAAAAAGATTTTGTACATTTGCGCCGTTAAAAATTATTAAAAAAATATTTTATATGGAAGCTTGGATTATTGCCGTTTTCTTTATCGGCTATTTCTGTATCACTACTGAACATCAAATAAAAGTAGACAAAACCATTTCGGCTTTAGGTATGGCTGTTATTTGCTGGACTATCCTAAAGGTGTGGAATATTGGTGTAATGCACATCGAGGGCAGCACTTTAGTTCCTGTAAGTGCCGATGCTATGGGGAATGCCAATGCCATAGATGCGGCACTACAACACCACTTGGCTGAAACTGCCGAAATCTTATTCTTCTTAATCGGTGCAATGACTATCGTAGAGGTAATTGATATGCACCGTGGCTTTGAAATTATCAAGCGTATTATTCGTACCAAAAGTAAAGTAAAACTGCTGTGGATTATCGGTATTATCGCTTTCTTCTTATCAGCTATTATCGATAACCTTACTACTACTATTATCCTTATCACTATTGTACGCAAACTAATCCCCGACCAAAAAGAACGTATTTGGTATGCTTCACTTATTGTAATTGCTGCCAATGCAGGAGGAGCTTGGTCGCCAATAGGAGACGTAACTACTACAATGCTTTGGGTGAAAAACAAAGTGAGCGCAGCTAAATTAGTAGAATATGTGTTTATCCCTTCCACTATATGCTTAGTAGTACCATTGCTTATCGCTTCATTCTTACCTGTCTTTAGAGGTAAAGTAGAAACAAATAGTAGTGATGAAGTTACTATTTACAAAAGCAGTATGCCGGTATTGGTAACAGGGTTTATCGCTATTATCTTTGTACCTATTTTTAAATCGGTTACACATTTGCCTCCTTATATAGGAATGCTCTTTGCCTTAGCTACAATGTGGTTTGTGGGTGAAAAACTAAAACCTAGCAGCGAACTAAACAGCGAAGAAAGTGAGAAATTTGGCATACACCGTGCTTTGAGCCGTATAGAATTCTCAAGTATCTTGTTCTTCTTAGGGATATTATTAGCGGTGGCTTCATTGCAAACTATAGGTACGCTATTCAATTTTGCACAAACGCTTAATGAAACAATCCCAAGCAAAAACATCGTAGTATTGCTATTAGGATTTGCTTCGGCAGTGATAGACAATGTGCCACTGGTAGCCGCAAGTATGGGTATGTTCCAAGAAGGATTGGATAATGGCATATGGCACTTTATAGCGTATTCGGCAGGAACAGGTGGTAGCTTGCTTATCATAGGTTCGGCAGCAGGAGTTGTAGCTATGGGTATGGAAAAGATTAGCTTCTTTTGGTATGCTAAAAATATTCTTTGGATGGCATTATTAGGCTTTATATTAGGCTATCTCACCTTAGTAACATTTGAGGCAATGCACGTATTTGGTTAATAATTAATGATATATAAATCAAGAAAAGTCGGTTAGGAATATTACTTAACCGACTTTATTTGTTAAACTGCTCTTTGTGATAGTAAAATTTAATTTATAGTTCAGCGTTCAGAATTCAAAATTATTTTGTATTTTTGCAGTACTTAAAAATCAACCTTATGCTGGAATTTATTATTCAGAAAGACAAAGATTTGCTTTGTTTCTTAAATAGTTGGGGTAGTTCTTCAGCCGATTCACTATGGCTGCTGATTACCAATCAATGGACTTCACTACCGCTGTACTTCTTGCTCTTATATTTCTGTATTAAACACTTACATTGGAAAAAGACATTATTTGTACTACTATGTGTAGGGTTGCTTATCGCAACTACCGACCAAGTAGCAAATGTTTTTAAATACGGTTTTGAACGCTTGCGTCCCTGCCACGATGAAACTTTGGCAGGACAAATGCGTTATGTGATTTGTGGAGGTAAATATGGGTTCTTTTCGGCTCACGCTGCCAATACAATGGCTCTGACAGTATTCTTTACTTTGTTGTTGAAAAAATATTTAAAGTATATAGGAGTGCTGTTGGTATGCTGGTCGGTAATCGTAAGTTATAGCAGGATTTACCTTGGGGTGCACTTCCCAGGAGATGTGGTAGTGGGCTGGTGTATTGGCTCTTTGTTTGCCTTGCTTTATTATCGCTTATGGCTGATGATAGCTGCTAAGATAAATGGCTGATGAAAGAGGATTTTTTGCATTATCTTTGGCGTTATAAACGGGTGCCATTGCATTGTGAGCTTACTTCGGGCGAGAGGTTAGAAATTCGTTGTTTTGGCACTTATAATAGGCTTGCTGGTCCTGATTTTACGGGAGCACAGCTGGTTATTGGTCAGCAGCTTTGGGCAGGCTGTGTAGAGATGCACCTAAAGTCTTCGGACTGGTACTTACACGGACACGAATATGATACAGCGTATAACAATGTGATTCTGCATATAGTATGGGAGCACGATATAGAAGTATTTGATGTGAATAACGTGCCTATTCCTACCTTAGAGCTTCGGAATTGGGTGTCTGAAGAGTTATTGAGTACCTATCGGGAGTCATTGGCTGGAGGGTATAAGTTTATTACTTGTGAGCGGTTGTATAATACCGTGCCTGCCATTACTTTGCTTAGCTGGAATGAGCGGCTTTTAGTGGAACGATTGGAAGAAAAAGCTACTCTTGTACGACAACTGTGGATAGATTGCCAATACGACTGGGAAAAGGTACTTTTTATGTGTTTGTTGAAACACTTTGGAGGAACTGTAAATGGTGAGGCTTTTATGCAGTTGGGTAGGGGAGTGCCTTTTTCAGTTATCAGAAAAGAACGAGTACACCCCTTGCGATTAGAGGCTTTGCTGTTGGGCTTGGCAGGTTTGTTACCTGAGGAAACCGAATGGCAGTATGTAACAAAACTATATGAGGATTTTGTGTATCTGAAACAGAAGTATAGTTTAGAGCTTTTGCCTCTGCGTATGAATTTTAAAGGATTACGCCCACAGGGTTTTCCTACAATTAGGTTGGTACAGTTGGCACAAGTATATGAAAATAAGGAGGGGCTTTTTTCGCAATTGATAGAGGTAAATAGCTTTAAAGATTTGAAAACACTTTTTAAAGTTAAGCTATCGGAGTTTTGGGAAACGCATTATACTTTTGGTAAGGTTTCTAAAAAGGTAAGGAAGCCGTTAAGCGATAGTTTTATAGCTCTTATTTGGGTGAATGTGCTTATTCCTTTGAAGTATCTTTATTATAAAACGCAGGGTAGAGATGTGAGTGAAGAACTAATGGAGGTAATGAAGCTACTACCTGCCGATAATAATGGAGTTATAGATGCTTTTAAGAACTTAGGAGCAGAAGTGAAGTGTGCTTTTGACAGTCAGGTGTTATTGCACCAGTACAAGTATTATTGCCAGCGTAAGCGTTGTTTAGATTGTGCGATTGGAGTTGCATTATTGGGTAAGAGCTAATAACTGATTGTAAGCACTCTCAAAAGCAAGAAGATTGATAGAGGTATTTATTTTTAGAACTTGTAAGTATGTAAGGAGTTTTTCGGTAGGTAGATAGCCGCCGTTTCCTCTAATAGCACTATAAAAGCGCCTGTTACCTTCTTGGTAGTTTTTCGCAACAGCTTCCAGAGTAAGAGGTTGCCCAATGAGAGATGTTTCATTGTCTAAAAGAAGGATTTGAGTGTTGCTGTATGAGTAATCTAACTGAGTGGTTAGCTCTTGTAACTCACTTTTTAAGGCAATAGCATAAAATCCTACAGCCAATAAAGATTGTAGATAATCTTTATTGGCTGTAGTTACACACTCTATAAGTTGTAAGTTGTTATTGAGCATCTTATAAAGGTTGTTTTAGTCATTGTTATTTACTTGTTTTTCTTTTAGGGCATTTCTGAAGTCTTTCAAAAATACACTACCTATACCTATAATGAGCCCTACAAACGTCCAGATAGCTATGATAAGTGCCTTTTTAGGTTTAGTACGCTCATTGGGTACACTCACAGGTTCTATAATCGTAAAAATAGGTTGATCTTCTTTTAGTTTGATACGTTTGGTTTCCAACTGTTTGGCTAACTCTGTATAAACGCTAAAAGCGAGGTTGTATTCCGCTTGCAGTTGTTGTAGCCTTGTTTGTGGCAAATTACTAAACAAGTTGCGGTTTTGGTCTTGAAACTGAGCTACAGCATATTGTTTAGATTTGAAGTCTTTTTCAGCTTCTATACAACGTTTTGCTACAAAATCATATTCCTCTTTGGCTTTTTGCAGTTTAAAACTGGTTACTACTTCTTGCAATAGTTGCTGAGCATTTTGTAACATCTGTGCAGCGGGCAAGGCTTCAGGCATCCTAAACGATAGATTTATATAACCATCCTTCTCATTTATATCTAAACTTATATGCTTTTCAATACTATTGAGGATACCTCTTTCTTCAGGAGTGAGGGTTGTAATAATAGTGTCATTTACTCCAGTAGTAGGAGCTGTTGTTGCTGCTGGTTTGCTTCTAAATATCCCTATAATACGCCCCATTAGGCTGGGTTTGCTATATTTAGTGAGGTACTCTTCATAGGTAATGTCATTAGGCAAATCTTTAAATGTAAGCTTGGTTTGTACTAATTGCTTCCTAAAAGGGATACTTGCTATAATTTTATCGTAACTTTTTAAAGGTATAGCCTCTGAAGAACCACCACTTAAATTAATACCAGCTAAAGCTGCCAAGCCTCCTAAACCACCACTACCTCCTTTGTCAGAAGTTTGTGGGAGCATAATAGTAGTAGCTGTATATTCGTTGTCGGCAGTGAGGGCTGCTACCACTCCTATTATCAGGAATAGTAAGGTGAATATAGCTATTCGTTTTTTTGCTTTTAATATCTTATTGAGCAGAGCCAACAAGTCTATTTCGTCTTCTTTATCAGTGAGTTGTTCGTTTGTTACTGCCATACTATTTATTTTATTACATTGTAAATTAATACACCCATAGTAGTGATTGCCGAGATAATACCAATAGTTTCACCAGTAGTCATTTGTTTGCGCTCTGGTTTGGTAGGAACTATGATAATAGCTCCTGGTTCCAATTTAGGATAGTTGTTAAAGAACAATGATCTACGTGTAGATTTAATACTTCCGTTGGCATAGAGTACATAGATAGCATTTCGTTTAGAAAGATTAGAAAAACCACCCGCTTGGTCTATATACTGCCTAAGAGAGGTGCCTTTTTGGTAGCGTACTAAAGATGGTGCTAACACTTCACCGCGTATCTCTACAGTTTGTTTTTCTGAAGGTACTAATATTTTATCACCTTCGCTAAGTAGTAGGTCGTATCTGCTGTGTTTATTTTTTAGTATTTTATTTATGTCTAAGCCTATTCGGTATTCATTAGTAGATTTAGCTATTTTCTTAAGTGATTTGCTTTTCGCTGCACTTCCATCACTTTCTAGTTCTACCAAATCTTCCAAAAAGTCTTCTTGCTGCAATTCTCCTTCATCAGTCTTTTTGCGCACCAAAGTCACTCCCTGCTTATAAGCAAACGGCGTAAAACCTCCAGCTCGTTCCAACAAGTCTGAAATGCGTTCGCTTTTAGACTCTATGCTGTATATACCTGGGTATAATACCTCACCTACTACCGATGCAGTTTGCATAGGTGTAAAACCTTTTTGGTAACGCACCGATACCAAGTCATTGGGTTGTAGAGCCATTCCTTCACCTTGAGGTATCAATTCATTGTTAGTAGATACCTTAAACGTCTGGCTTAGTTTTGTGAAACTGCCATCATTAAGTTCGCGAAACACTTCTATTGTTGAAGGGTCGGCACCATTAGAGAGTCCTCCTGCTAAGAGTATCGCATCTTCTACGGTCATATTTTCCATATAAGGCAATTCTTTAGGAGTATTTACTGCTCCGTCTACCTTTACAAAACGTTTATACTGCAAAGCATCTTTGTAGAAAATATGAATACTGTCATTGTCTTTTAGGGGTATTTCGGTATTCTTTTCCAATAATTCTTTTACTGAGAAGCTCAGTGTTTGGTAGTCTGTTTTGTTTTCGGTACGGAAGATGAGTCCTTTGTTGAGCGAAGCGTCTTTTTTCACTCCGTTAGCCCTATTGATAAGGTCAAGAGCAGTCATTCCCTCTTTAAATTCATATACACCTGGTTGATACACAGCACCACCTATGCTTAGTCTGTTTTGATATTCTTTGGTAATAGAATGCACTTTCAGCCTATCCCCATTTTCCATTTTCAGCTTTGATATTTCTGAAAAAGCAATTTCTTTTACTTCGCGTTTGGCGTTCTTTATACGTTCTAACACAAGCGTATTCGTGAAAGCATCTGAAGTAAAACCTCCGAAAAAGCTCACCAAATTAGCTAAAGTTTCACTGTCTAAAGTTTCATAAAAACCTTGTCGTTTTACTTCGCCTTCCACCCATATACGGTTTTTGTAAGGCGGCACTATCAGCACATCTTGGTCTTGCAATCCTAAATTGCCTTTTTCAGAACCATTGAGAAGAAATTGGTAAATATCAAAAGTAGCTATTTTCTTGCCCCCTCTGAATAGGTTTACTTCCCTAAACGATCCATTTTGCGAAGGACCCCCGCAAGCATATAGTGCGTTAAGTACAGTAGAAAGTGAGCTTAGTGAATAAGTACCTGGCACTACCACCTCGCCTATAATGTTAACCTTCACGGTACGTACCTGACTGATGGTTACCCCTGTATATATCTTGGCATAGCTGCCATCAGGGGCAGAGATACCCGAATAGATACGTTTTAAGGCACTGTTTATTTTTGCTTTAGCATCTGAGAATGAAAGTCCGCCTACGTGTATACGTCCTACTCCGTTCAAGAAAATATTGCCCTCAGCATCTACTTTTTGTCTGAAGTTCCCTTCAGTAGCCCCCCACACTTCCACCAATAGCTCATCACCGGGGCCTATTTGGTAGTTATCAGGGGTAGGCATATTAAGGTTAGGAGTAAATGATATTTTTGGGTTTTTAAAGAAATCTAAACCAAAGATTGCCTTATTTTTATCGCCTTCTTTAGTTGCAAGTTTTCTTTTATCTTCATTACCTGTATAGCCAAAAATGTCTTCTTCATCAGCAGGTTTTCTCATTTTATCAGTAGCAGCAGTAGGAGCATTGTTTTTCACATTGCTAAGCTGCATAATGCGCTGCCTTAGTTTCATAGCTTGCATTTCTTGCATACCGCGTGCTCGTGCCATAGCTATGAGTTGGTCTATAGTGTAACCCTGAGCTTGCGCCCGTGCCCACATAGTCTGTACTTGTGTATCCGACAAGTTGTCTACATTCACCTGTGTGATGTCTACATTGTTAGCAGCTGCTTTCTCATCTACTTGAGCAATAGCTATAGAAAAACCTAATAGAAAGCAACTTAAAAGAAATTTTAATCTCAACATTTTCTTGAACAAAAACAATTACGGCTGCAAAATTACATCTTTTTTTGCAATTAACTGCTATACTTTATCTTTTTTATTTATTTTTTAGTATTATTCACATTTTCAGTTTGATACTTTGCTTTTTTGCTGCCCTCATACATTTTGTATTGTAGCAAGCGGCTTTCGAGCTTGCCGTTGTAAAGTTTTATTTTACGCGAAGGACGCAAGCCTACGAACTTCATTCCCTCAAGGTTTGAGGTTATAAACCACGCATCAGTGTTGGGGTAATGGTTTTTCAGTGTATCGCCTATTGAGGCGTATAGTTTTTCGGTATCAATAGGCAATCGCTCGTTGTAGGGCGGATTGAAAACGATGTGCAAAGGAGCTTCTTTGTTTTCTTTTTCGGTAGTAAAAAAGTCTTTTTGTTCAATGGTTACATATTGAGCCAAATCGGCATTGCGTAGGTTATCTTTAGCTTTCATCACTGCCGAAGGGGCTTTGTCGTACCCTACAATGCGATGGTGAAACTCACGCATTTTCTTGATACAACTATTGAAGATTACATCAAAAAGTTTTTGGTCGAAGTCATTCCAGCGTTCAAAAGCAAATTCTTTACGATGGATATTAGCAGGAATATTGCAAGCTATCATAGCAGCCTCTATCAGAAAAGTGCCGCTACCACACATCGGGTCTAAAAAGTCACACTGCCCATCCCAGCCACTCATTAAGAGGATGCCAGCAGCAAGTACCTCGTTGATAGGTGCGATATTAGTAGCCATACGATAGCCCCGTTGGTGCAGCGAATTGCCCGAACTATCAAGAGAGACGATTACCTCGTTGCGCTGAATATGGATATGCAACTGCACATCGGGGTGGTGTATATCTACATTAGGGCGCTTGCCTGTACGCGCTCTAAAAGCATCTACTATGGCATCTTTAGCTTTCAGTGCTACGTATTGAGTATGATTGAAAAGCTCTGTTTGCAAAGTTGCCGAAATAGCAAAAGTTTGGTTAACACCCAAATACTCCTCCCAATCAAATTCGTAAAGTTTGCGGTAGTATTCCTCTTCCGAACGCACGTAGAAAGAAGCAATAGGTTTGAGTATTTTCAGAGCTGTACGTAGGCACAAATTGGCTTTATACATAAAACCTTTATCGCCTACAAACTCTACGCTACGAACGCCCTTTACTACCTTCATAGCACCTAAATTCTGCAATTCTTCTGCCAATATATCTTCAAAACCAAAGAATGTTTTGGCTAACATTTTATAATTTTTATCCATAAACTTCAAATTTACCGCAAATATATATTATTTTTGTCAGCTGAAAAAATAAAAATAATAAAAAATGAATTTACTACATACTGCCGATTGGCATTTAGGGCAAACCTTTTACCAATACGACCGCTATCACGAGCACGAGCATTTTCTCAATTGGTTATTACAAACTATTGAAAATCAGAAGATAGATGTGTTGCTCATCAGCGGTGATGTATTTGATACGGCAAACCCTGCGGTAGAGTCGCTTAAGTTGTTTTATCATTTTTTGCATCGGGCAATCACTCGTTTTCCTCAGCTACAAATTATTGCTACCGCAGGCAACCACGATTCGCCTGTGCGTTTAGAGATGCCTCAGCCCCTTTTAGAAGATACGCGTGTGCACCTTATCGGACACGTAAGGCGCAACCTCCAAAAACAGATAGATTACGATTCGCTTATTATTCCGCTTTACAAGGGCGATACCATTGCTGCTTACTGCCTTGCTGTTCCTTTTTTGCGTTTGGGCGACTATCCTAAAAACGAAGACCAAACTCCCAATTACGCCGAAGGGGTTACGCTTTTTTACAACCAAATTACCCAACGAGCTTTCGCAATAGCACAAGGCAAGCCGCTGATTGCTATGGGGCATTTGCACGCCACAGGTGCTGAAGTGAGCGATGACGATACTGCCGAACGCCCTATTATCGGTGGGATAGAAGGAGTGCAGACATCCGCTTTCCCTACTCAATTGCAGTACGTAGCATTGGGGCATATTCACAAGGCACAGGCTTTAGGAGGCAAAGAGTACATTCGCTATAGTGGAAGTCCGCTACCTCTTTCTTTTGCTGAACGCAATTACAATCATCAGGTGGTGTGTATACAGCTGATAGATAATAAAATACAGCACATACAGCCCCTTGCCGTGCCATTACACACCCCGTTACTTAGCGTTCCTGCACAACATCAAAGCCCCGAAAAGGTACTCCAAGCACTTCAAGCACTGCCTGAAAGTGCCGTTACAAATAGTGAGCCTCTGCCTTTTTTAGAAGTGAAAGTACTCCTTAGCGAACCTTCACCGGAACTCAAAAGTGAAATACTAAAAGCCATCGGCAACAAACACGTACGCTTGGCACGCATAGATGTACGTTTGCAACAAGGTGAAAACGATGCTGAAGCTCCATTGCAAAGTGAACTCGCCCTCAACGACTTACAGCCCATAGACGTGCTAAAACAAATTTACGAAAAGAAGTTTCATACTTCTCTTCCGGAACGCTATGAAGCCCTTTTTGAAGAAGCATTGGCGTTAGTACTTAGTAGTTAGCTCGCTCGGTGCGAGCCGCACAGGCTTTTATTAATTATGAATTTTGAATTCTAAATTTTAAATTGGTGGGACTTGTGCGGGAATTGGCAAGCAACTAAATTAATTATAAAATATTGATAATTAAACATTATTTTGTACCTTTGCCCTGTAAATAAAGATAATAGAAAATGAATGCAATTTTAACCTCACCTCCACAAGGAATTTCTATAGAAAATGCTTTAAATATACTCAGAAGCCTTAACTTTAATATTCTTAATGTTGAAGAACTAAATACAAAAAAAGATATTCCCAACCAAGAAACAAAAGAAGCTATGGCTGAGGCTGAAAAATTGATAAAGGATAAAGAAACGCCTTTCTATGATAATGTTGATAATTTTTTTGCATTCTTAAAAAACTAAACTTAAACACTAATTAAATGGAAGTACTTTTTACTGCCGATGCCCTTGTGGCTCTTATTACCCTTACTTTTCTTGAAATTGTATTAGGGATTGATAATGTGATATTTATATCAATAGTAACGGGGAAATTACCCGAAAACCAGCGCAAACGCGCTACTCGTACAGGGCTATTCTTAGCAATGTTTTTGCGTATTGCCCTGCTGTTGGGTATTTCGGTGTTAGTAAAACTTAAAGACCCTCTGTTTTCTATTGATTGGGGGTGGTTCTCGGCACACTTCAACGGGCAAGCTCTTATTTTATTAAGTGGAGGTATCTTTTTGCTCTACAAATCTACCAAAGAAATACACGCTAAAGTTAATCACATCGAGCACGTTACCGAATCGGATGCTCCAAAAGCAAATCAACACGCTTCTTTAGGAGGGGTTATTGCCCAAATATTGCTCATAGACCTTATTTTTTCGTTAGATAGTATCCTCACGGCTGTAGGTATGACCAATGGTTTGGGCGGCGCTATTTATATAATGATTGCCGCAGTAGTGCTTTCTGTAGCTATAATGATGCTGTTTGCTACTCCTGTAGGCAACTTCGTAAATCGCAATCCATCTATCCAAATATTAGCTCTTTCGTTTTTGATACTTATCGGCTTTATGTTAGTAACCGAAAGTATGCACCTTTCAGAAGCCGTATTGGCAGGACAAACTGTAGGCGCTGTACCTAAAGGATATTTGTATTTTGCCATAGCCTTCTCTTTAGGGGTAGAATTTTTGAATATGAGAATGAGGAAGAAAGGACAGTAATAAAAAATAATGTTTTATGAATGCAATAGAAATTGAAGAAACAATAGTTTCAAAAGAAGTAAGAAATATAAAAAGTGTATTTAATGATGATACACTTACTGAAAAAGAGCTTTTAGAAATAGAACTTTCTAAAAAAGAGACACGTGCGGGTTTGTGGTTTAGTCATTCAGAAGTACAAAAAGAAGCAAGGGAGCGTTATGGAAGTGAGGTGGTCGTTAAGGGCTAGAATAAATTATCTTGATACCCTTGATTTTTGGTATAGACATAATAAATCATATACTTATTCTCAGAAAATTATAGACGCTGTAGACGCTCTTGAAAAAGAACTGAAAGAAACTCCTTATTTCTTAGCAAATTATATAGAGCATTTAGAATTATATAAGAAGAGCTTTCTTAATTATAAGTTTGCAGTATATTATGAAGTTTTGGAAGAGGAAGGGATTATATCAATTATACATTTCAGAAGTAATAAACAAGAGCCTTTGTAATTAAGAAAAGGACAATAATGGAATTTAAAGATATTTTAGGATACGACTCTATTAAAGGGTATTTAAAAGCAAGTGTGGAGGCAGGGCGCATACCACACGCTCAGCTTTTTGTAGCTGCCGAAGGGCAAGGGGCATTGCCTATGGCAATAGCTTATGCCTCACTTCTCTTAGCGGCAAATAATCCTAAAGCACAAGCCCAGTGTGCCCAATTAGCGCACCCCGATTTGCACTTCGTTTTCCCCACCGCTGCTAACGACAAGGTGAAAAAAGACCCTGTAAGTTCCTTGTTTATGACCGAGTGGCGTGCTTTTCTGCAAGCGCAACCCTATGGAACTTTGTTTGATTGGCTTACTTATTTGGGGGTAGAAAAAAAACAAGCTAACATAGGCGTAAACGAAGCCAAAGAAATAACAAGCAAACTCGCTCTAAAATCATTTGAAGGAGGCTATAAGGTGATGATTATCTGGATGGCTGAAAAGATGAACGTGCAAACGGCTAATAAACTACTGAAACTTTTAGAAGAACCTCCTGAAAAAACATTGTTTCTGTTGGTTGTTGAAGACGAAAATGCACTGTTGGATACCATCAAATCGCGCTGCCAGCTACTGCGATTTCCTCCGCTGAGCGAACAGGCTATCAAAGAAGGTATTTTAGCACGAGGGGTCAGTGAAAATAAAGCTACCCAAATAGCTATCCGCTCACAAGGCAACTTCAACAAAGCCTTGCTACTAATGCAAGACAAAGAAGATGAAGAGGTGGTGTTTGAGCGTTGGTTTATAGCGTGGGTGCGAACGGCTTATCGTGCTAAAGGCAATAAAGCCTCTATACACGGACTTTTGCAGTGGAGCGAAGAGGTGAGCGCTACAGGGCGCGAAACTCAAAAACAATTCTTGCAGTATTGTGCCGAAGTGTTTAGACAGGCTTTCTTGTTAAACTACACCGCTACGGGCTTGGTGTATATGCAATTCACCGACCCTACTTTCCAGCTACAAAAGTTTGCCCCTTTCATACACGGCAATAATATTGAAAAAATACATAACCTAATAGAAGAAGCTACCTATCACGTAGAGCGTAATGGCAATGGCAAACTCATTTTTACCGATTTGGCTATCAAACTAACACGCTTACTACACACTAAAAATAACTAAAAAATTAAGATTATAATTATGAGCTTACACGCAATATCACCTATTGATGGCAGATACGCCGACAAAACAGCAGCTTTGGTGCCTTTTTTCTCTGAAGGAGCACTCATTCGCTATCGTATATTGGTAGAAATAGAGTATTTTATTGCTTTATGCGAACAAAAATTACCACAATTAAACGATTTTCCTAAAGAACGCTATAACGATCTGCGGGCTATCTACCAAATATTCACCACAGATGAGGTTCTTGAAATTAAAGGTATAGAAAAAGTTACCAACCACGATGTAAAAGCGGTAGAATACTACATCAAAAAAGTATTTGATAAGCTACTGCTGAAGGGCTACAAAGAGTTTATTCACTTCGGGCTTACCTCTCAAGATATCAATAATACAGCCATCCCACTGAGCATCAAAGAGGCAATGGAACAGGTGTATTACCCATCATTGGAGCAGCTTACCGAAAAGCTAACGCTATTGGCAGAAGATTGGGCTGATGTACCCCTATTGGCACGCACACACGGGCAACCTGCATCGCCTACGCGTTTAGGCAAAGAATTACAAGTATTTGTAGTGCGTATCAAGGAGCAATTGCGCTTGCTCAAACAAGTGCCTTTTGCAGCTAAATTCGGAGGGGCTACGGGTAATTACAATGCCCATAAAGTAGCTTATCCTCAAATAGATTGGAAAGCTTTTGGCACACACTTCGTGGAAGATGTTTTGGGGTTACATCATTCATTTCCTACTACTCAAATAGAGCATTACGACCATTTAGCAGCCCTTTTTGACGGACTAAAACGTATCAATACGATACTAATAGACCTCAATAGAGACATCTGGACGTACATCTCTATGGATTACTTCAAACAGCAGATAAAAGCAGGCGAAGTAGGTTCATCGGCGATGCCTCATAAGGTGAATCCGATAGATTTTGAAAATTCTGAAGGTAATTTGGGGATTGCGAATGCTTTGTTAGAGCATTTAGCCTCAAAACTTCCTATTTCGCGCTTGCAACGCGACCTTACTGATAGTACTGTATTGCGCAATGTAGGGGTGCCTTTTGGGCATACACTCATTGCTTTGCAATCTACCCTCAAAGGACTAAATAAGCTGTTGCTAAATGAGGCTAAAATACGCCAAGACCTCAATGAACATTGGGCTGTAGTAGCCGAAGCTATACAAACTATATTGCGCCGTGAGGGCTACCCCAATCCGTATGAAGCTCTCAAAGGACTTACCCGTACCAATGCCGCTATCACTGCCGAAACTATAGCGCAATTTATAGATACTTTGGAGGTAAATGAAGCTATAAAAGCCGAACTAAAAGCTATTACTCCTGAAAACTATACAGGGATATAACACAAATCATAACAACAATAAAATAGGCTATCTGAAAACTTTCTTCAGGTAGCCTATTTTAGTGTCTATGAAAAAAACTTACTATTTAGGAACGATAATCCAATCTCCGCTATCAATAAGCGAAGTAGCTTGTTTGTACTTCATTTCTTTGCGCTCACCGTTACGGATATTTTGCACAATAACTTTATCATTACGCCCCACTTTAGGTTGCTCACGCACTATGGTTTCTACTACCGAGCGGCGTTGTGAAGCCTGCTCACCCACTTCACGAGCACGTTGTGCCATCTCATCACTATTGAGGGTTTCTTCCTTATTAGTTTGGTAGTTATCGCGTTGCCTTACAGGAGCGTGCGCTTCTTGTACAGGGGCGTTTTGAGTAGGCAATTCGGCTTTGAACAAGAATGATACGATTTCTTTATTTACCTTATCAATCATTGTTTTGAAAAGCTGGTAAGCCTCAAATTTGTAGATGAGTAGCGGGTCTTTCTGTTCGTGTACCGCCAATTGCACTGATTGTTTCAGTTCGTCCATTCGGCGCAAATGTGTTTTCCACTCTTCATCAATAATAGCTAAGGTGATATTCTTCTCAAAATCACTGATGAGCTTCTTGCCTTGTGTTTCGTATGCCTCTTTTAGGTCGGTAACGATATTGAGCATCTTTTGCCCATCGGTGAAAGGAACAACGATGCGCTCATAGGTATTTGAAGGGTTTTCATACACTTCTTTGATAACAGGGAAAGCCGTAGCCGCATTGCGTTCTGTTTTTTCCTGATAGTGATTTAGCACCTCGTGGTAAAGTTTGAACGTTAAATCGTTGTTAGAGCCTTTTGCAAATTCACTCTCACTGATTTGAGTCTTTAATGAGAAGTATTTAATAAGCTCAAACTCAAAGTTCTTGTAGTTATTACCCCCCTTATTGTTTTCAACGATTACCTCGCAGGTATCAAATATCATATTTGCCAAATCCACCTTTAGGCGTTCGCCCTCTAAGGCGTGGCGGCGGCGTTTGTAAATCACCTCGCGTTGTGCGTTCATCACATCATCGTATTCCAACAAACGCTTACGGATACCGAAGTTGTTTTCTTCTACTTTTTTCTGAGCTGTTTCTATACGTTTGGTCATTATAGAGTGCTCTATCACATCGCCTTCTTTGTGTCCTAATCTATCCATTAGGCGAGCGATGCGCTCAGAACCGAATAAGCGCATAAGGTTATCTTCCAACGACACGTAGAATAGCGAGCTTCCTGGGTCACCTTGACGACCTGAACGACCACGTAACTGACGGTCGACACGGCGTGAATCGTGTCGCTCAGTACCTATGATAGCCAAACCGCCAGCAGCTTTCACTTCTGGGCTTAGCTTGATGTCGGTACCACGACCTGCCATATTGGTAGCGATGGTTACTACTCCAGATTGCCCTGCTTCGGCTACAATTTCAGCTTCTTTTTTGTGTAGCTTAGCGTTCAGTACATTGTGTTTTATTTTACGCATTGTAAGCATGCGGCTAAGCAGTTCCGATACTTCTACAGAAGTAGTACCGATAAGCACTGGGCGACCAGCTACCGATAGTTCTACTACTTTGTCAATTACAGCGTTGTATTTCTCGCGTTTGGTTTTATAGATAAGGTCGTTGTGGTCTTTGCGCGCAATAGGGCGGTTGGTTGGGATTTCCATTACATCCAACTTGTAGATTTCCCAAAACTCACCAGCCTCAGTAATCGCCGTACCTGTCATACCCGATAGCTTGCTGTACATACGGAAGTAGTTTTGCAAGGTGATAGTAGCGTAGGTTTGGGTAGCCGCTTCAATCTTCACATTCTCTTTAGCCTCAATCGCTTGGTGCAATCCGTCAGAGTAACGTCTTCCGTCCATTATACGACCTGTTTGCTCGTCTACGATAAGCACTTTATTATCGATTACTACATACTCTACATCTTTTTCAAAGAGCGTGTAGGCTTTTAGCAGCTGGTTGAGGGTATGAATACGCTCACTTTTTACGCTGAAGTCTTTAAAAAGCTTATCTTTAAGCGCGGCTTCTTCTTCAATAGGCAGTTTTTTGTTCTCTATTTCAGCAATTTCTACCCCTATATCAGGAAGTACAAAGAAATCTTTATCACCATCGTAGGCAATATCGGCAAATCCTTTGTCGGTAAGTTCTATTTGGTTGTTTTTTTCGTCAATCACGAAGTACAATTCGGCATCTACCTTTGGCATTTCGCGATTGTTATCTTGCATATAGTAGTTTTCGGTTTTCTGTAGCAATTGTTTTACACCTTCTTCGCTAAGGAATTTGATAAGGGCATTGTTTTTAGGCAGCCCACGGTGTACGCGCAATAGGAGGAATCCCCCTTCTTTAGTATTCCCTTCAGCAATAAGTTTGCGGGCATCGGCAAGCACTTTAGTAAGGTAGGTACGTTGTTTAGCTACCAAATCAGCTACTATAGGTTTAAGTTCGTTGAACTCGTGTAATTCGCCTTTAGGAGTAGGTCCTGAAATGATAAGTGGAGTACGGGCATCGTCAATAAGCACCGAGTCGACCTCATCGACAATGGCGTAGTTGTGAGCGCGTTGCACCAAGTCTTCGGAGGTGTGCGCCATATTGTCGCGCAGGTAGTCAAAACCAAATTCGTTATTAGTTCCGTAAGTAATATCAGCGTTATAAGCGTTGCGACGAGCGGCAGAATTAGGCTGGTGATTGTCGATACAATCTACACGCAGCCCGTGAAACTCGAATAGGGGTCCCATCCAAGCGCTGTCGCGGCGTGCAAGGTAGTCGTTCACGGTTACCAAGTGCACCCCATTGCCTGTAAGGGCGTTGAGGTATACAGGGAGTGTAGCCACGAGAGTTTTACCTTCCCCTGTTTGCATTTCGGCAATTTTACCTTGGTGAAGTGCTATCCCCCCAATAAGTTGCACATCGTAATGCACCATATCCCAAGTAACATCTTTTCCAGCGGCGTCCCAATGGTTTTTCCAGATAGCTTTATCGCCATCAATTGATACGTAGTCGTGTGAGGTAGATAGCTCACGATCACGTTCAGTAGCTGTTACGGCAATAGTCTCATTGTTAGCAAAGCGGCGTGCTGTTTCTTTCATAGTAGCAAACGCTTCAGGCAAAATGTCGTTTAGCACTTTTTCTGAAACCTGATAAGCCTCCTGACTTAGTTTGTCTATCTCCACATAGAGGTCTTCCTTAGCGTCTATGCTATCAGTAGCGTTAGCCTGCTCTTGTAAGGTAGCAATTTTGCTATCAAGAGCGGTGCGAGCTTCTTTTATTTTATTTTTAAACTCAATGGTTTTAGCCCGCAGCTCGTCATTGCTGATGTTTTCAAGTTGCCCTGCGTAAGTTTTAATTTTTTCTACTATGGGCTGAATGGCTTTTAAATCGTTTTTGGCTTTGTCGCCTACGAATATTTTTATTAGGGAATTGATAAGACTCATTTATATAATTATGAATTTTGAATTATGAATTGTCAATAAATATACCAAAGGGGGTGAGGCTGACAAATTGTCAGTTTGTTTTATTATTTTGTTAATTAAAAAAAGTCTCTCGTTGGAGACTTTTTTAATATTCATCTTCATTCCAAAGGAAATCTTCTTCAGAAGGATAATCAGGCCATATTTCATCAATAGATTCATACATATCGCCTTCGTCTTCCATTTCTTGCAGATTTTCAACTACTTCCATAGGGGCTCCTGTACGGATAGCATAGTCTATAAGTTCGTCTTTGGTAGCAGGCCAAGGTGCATCACTTAGGTGTGAAGCGAGTTCTAACGTCCAGTACATAAAGTTTGTATTTTGAAAATTTTCGGCAAAAGTAATATTTTTTATTGAGTATGCAAATTTTTCAGAAGATTTTTTTGTTTCTTGGCAAATCTCCCTATGCGCACCCCCTGCCCGTGCAGCTTACCTACCTTTCCGAACCTTCAGCGAAGGTTGAGAGAAGGATAAGGGAAGATAAGGGAAGATAAGGGGAAGATAAGGGGAAGATAAGGGGAAGATAAGGGGAAGATAAGGGGAAAGTAAGGGGAAAGTAAGGGGAAAGTAAGGGGAAGGTAAGGGGAAAGTAAGGAGAAAGTAAGGAGAAAGTAAGGAGAAAGTAAGGAGAAAGTAAGGGGAAGATAGCCCCCTAAACCCCTTCAAATCAAAGAAACTCCAACGTTTAAAGACGTAACACCTACTTATGAAAAACTGTGTAATTAAACAATAATCGTATCTTTTATTAAGGTTTTTATAAGAAAGTCTTAACATCGTAATTTGTTGATAATAAGTGCTTTTAAAAAATATTTTCCTATTTGATATAGTTTGGCACGATTTTTTCATATTAAAATATGTAACGTTTGATTTACACTTGTGTATACTATAGAATAAATGAATGATAATTTCTAAATAAGATTGGTATAAAATTAAAATACTGAGAAGAAATTGCTAAAAGAAACATTGTTAGATAAGAAATCATTAAAACGAAACATTCTGAAAAAACTAAATTACATTGTGTTGTTGGGAAACAACTCCTATAGAGAACATTGCTAAAGTTTTTAATTGCTTACCAAGTCATTCATTGGGCAACTAACACGAAGTTAGTAGTAGTATTTATATTATATGCATTGAGAAAGGCTTCCTTTTTTGTGAAAGGAAGTCTTTTTTTACGAATATTGTGTTTTGTATTGTTTTTTTTTGTACATTTGCACGCTTTATAAACTTATAAATAATTTTATTATACAACAAGCAATTATGAAAAATTCCATTCTTTTAGTGGAGGACGATATAGTTTTCTCGAAGATGCTAAGTCGTTTTTTAGAACGTAATGGTTATGATGTAATAGGGTGTTATACGCTAGAAGAAGCGGGAAAAAACCTTGATATGTCAATAAAAATGGTTTTTACAGACCTTAGATTACCCGATGGAGATGGTATCAGCTTCCTCAAACGTGTAAAAAACGCTTACCCTACAATGCCTGTAGTGGTAATGACAAGTTATGCCGAAGTATCTACAGCGGTAGAAGCTATGAAATTAGGAGCTTTTGATTATATATCGAAACCTTTTCAGCAAGAAGACGTGCTGAATGTAATAAAAAACGCCCAAAATAGTATGCACAATATAGCTACAGCGGGCACTATTTTTACCGAAAAACCAGCCGATAATAGCGTACCTGCTAAAGTAGCCAAACTACCTGTTATAGATGACGATAACCCTTATATAGAAGGGGTAAGTGCCGCTTCTAAAAAGTTAAGCAAGTTTATCAACCTCGTAGCGCCCACCGATATGTCTGTTTTGATAATGGGTGAAAGTGGTACAGGTAAAGAAGTGGTTGCAAAATCTATCCATATGAAGAGTAGCCGCCGCAATAAGCCTTTTATACCGGTAGATTGTGGTGCTATTCCTAAAGAAATAGCAGCAAGTGAGTTTTTTGGACACGTAAAAGGTTCGTTTACAGGAGCTATTACCGATAAAAAAGGTCATTTTGAGGAGGCTAATGGCGGTACTATCTTCCTTGATGAAGTGGGTAACCTAAGCTATGAGAACCAAATACAGCTACTGCGCGCTTTGCAAGAACGCCGTATAAAACCAATAGGTAGCTCTAAAGAAATAGAGGTAGATATCAGAGTGTTGGCAGCTACCAATGAAGATTTGTTGGAGGCTGTGAAAAAAGGCGAATTTCGCGAAGATTTGTACCATCGCTTGAATGAGTTTTCTATCAACGTGCCTTCATTGAATGAGCGAAAAGACGACTTGATGATTTTTGCATCTTACTTTTTAGAAAAAGCGAACCAAAAATTGCATAAAAACGTGCAGGGCTTTACCGAAAAAGCAGTGCAAAAGATGTCGATGTACACTTGGGGGGGTAACTTGCGCGAACTTTCAAATATGGTGAAACGTGCCGCACTACTTGCTACGGGTAATTATATTACAGAAAATGAGTTGCCCGATATGGTGATACACGAAACGCGTCATTTCCCTACCGAGCGATTTACGTTTTCAACTAAAGAAAATGAACGCGAACTTATTATAGGGGCATTGCACGAAACGCAAAACAATAAAACAGAAGCCGCAAAACTATTGGGTTTTACGCGTAAGACACTTTATAACAAGCTAAAAGCGTATAACATTGACGAATTTTAGTATAAGACAAATAACAAATAAGAAAAAACATTGCCAAAGTTTTTTGAACTTTGGCAATGTTTTTTCTTTATGTGATACTATCTGTTAATGTTTTTGACAAATGCAGAAAAAACAGTATCTTTGCACTCGTAAAAAAATGAAAAAGTGAATAAAGATGAACTCAAAGATGTCCTTTGCGGAACGCGCCAAGTTAAGTATGGAACTCATATCCAAGCAGCCGCCCATTACCTTAGAGGAAGCCAGAGCACAAGCACAATGGCTAAAAAGAGTAAGTGTTTCAAAGAAGAAGAAAAAAAGAGAGAATTATGAATTTTGAATTATGAATTTTGAATTATGAATTTTGAATTAGTGGGGGCGAGCAGTTATGGGAGTAATGGGAGGAAATTTTTGAATTATGAATTTTGAATTGGTGGTGGCGAGCAGTGATTGATTATCAGAGCGATTAAGAGGGTGTCCGAAAAGTTTTGTTTTGTGAGGGCGATTTGCCAATCGCCCCTACAATGTGAATAAAAGTGATTGATTATCAGAGCAATTAACTTTGGCAAACTCTGAAAGTTTGCCAAAGTGTGTGGCGCA
>ERZ773077.374-NODE-374-length-33836-cov-16.060419_pt1 | contig 33836 bp, 33 predicted proteins | sample MGYA00580612_ERZ773077 | MGnify/ENA primary metagenome ERZ773077 (study PRJEB29015, sample SAMEA2737971) | human oral metagenome | biome: human oral; feature: human-associated habitat; material: dental | place: China | collected 2021 ...
GTATTGCGCCGAATGTCAGAAATTGTCAGTCCCATAACCTCGCTTTATCCCTTATGCTACTTATGGTTATTATAGCAGCGGCGGCGGAAAATGAAAAGAGGCAAAGGGGTTTTACGATTTATTTTTGTACGGTTTTCGTCAAAATGCTGGCCTTGATTTTTTGGAGTAATATATTATTATATTGGATATTCGCATCTGATGCGATATAATAAATACATGGATACCGTGACGCTAGCCACCATCATCCTCCTATTTATTATCGGCCCGCTAGCCATCGCGCCAGCCTTTGCTTGGAAAAGTCGTATAGGCACTATTATCAGCATAACCTTAACCGCAGCAAGCCATATTATCTTTTGGCTCATCATGGGGTCAATTCTGATGAGGGAACTTGGTATTTTTACTTATGCAGCAGCATGGGAGATCGCGACACTCGTGACAATTTCCTGTATAGCTGTGGACGCTCGAGAAATTCCCTGGCGTCTGCGCCAGCCTAAATAAATGACAGGTCATCTTTTATGTGTCGGACGATTGTTTCAACATCAAGTCCATGCTTTTGCCATAATTCAGCTACCGTGCCGCTTTCGCCGAACTGGTCGCGGACGCCGATACTCTTTATTTTGACTGGTAATTTCTCGCCGAGTACTTCCGCTATCGCGCTACCAAATCCGCCGGCAATTTGCCCTTCTTCTGCCGTCACCACACGGCCGCATTTTTGGGCGGCGGCAACGATTGCTGCTTCGTCCAGCGGTTTGATGGTGCTAAAGTGTACGACTTCTGCCTGAACGCCGGCGTACGCCAATTGTTCTGCCGCCATGAGGAGTTGATACGTCATCGTACCAGTACCCAGCAGCGCCACATCAGTGCCCTGTCGCAGCACAGACGCTTGGCCAATCGCCACTGCGCCATCCAAAAACAGCGGCATATCAGCTCGCGGCAATCGTACATAATTTGGCCGCGAATCAGCCGCCATCACCGCCGCCATCATTTCGGCCTCGTAGGCATCACCCGGAGCCAAGACTACCATGTTCGGTAAACTCCGCATCAGCACGATATCCTCCAACATTTGGTGCGTCGCGCCATCCGCACCAACATTCAGCCCGGCATGTGAACCGACCAGCTTGACCGGCTGATTATTCAGACAAATCGTCGTCCGAATTTGCTCCCAATTCCGCCCCGGGCTGAACGCCGCGTAGCTAGCCGCAAACGAGATATTACCCATCGCTGCTAGTCCTGACGCCACCGTCACCAGATTTTGCTCTGCTACACCAACCTCAATGAACCGCGGCGCACCGATTCGCTCGGCAAATTCGCCAAAGCCAACACTTCCTGCCAAGTCAGCGCTTAGCGCCACAACCTGACTATTGTTCATTGCTGTGTGAACTAGCCCATGGCCAAAACCGAGCCGCATCGACGCGGTATTTCCCGCGCGCCAATCGTCCCGCAACATGCTCATACGCCCACCCCTTCTTCCGGCTGTTTCTTAGCCAGTAAACCCAATTGTGTCAGCGCCGCGGCGGCCTGCTCGGCATTTGGCGCCTTGCCGTGCCATCGATAATCGCCCTCCATAAAATCAACGCCGCGCCCAGGTACCGTATGCGCGATAATCACGCTCGGTTGCTCGCGTACTGCCTGTGCTGCTTCAATTGCCGCGATAATTCGCGCCACGTCATGCCCGTCGATTTCCTGCACCTGCCAACCGAAACTGCGCCACTTCTCACCCAAATCATTCAGCGGCATGACTTTTTCTGTATCGCCGCCAATTTGAATAGTATTACGATCAACGATAGTGATTAGCCGGCCTAATTTATACTTGGCTGCAAACATCGCCGCCTCCCAAATATTGCCTTCATTAAGTTCACCGTCACCTAAACTACAATATATGAAGCGTTCCGAATTCTGTAAATACTGCAAATGATATGCCATGCCAGCAGCCTGACTGAGACCGCAGCCAAGCGGCCCGCTCGTCGTCTCTAGCCCTGGTAATTTTACCCGCTCCGGATGCCCTTGTAGCCGCGAGCCAAACTGCCGCAAACTCATTAACTCTGATTCCGATAAAAATCCGCGCATCGCCATCGCCGCGTATAGCAGTGGTGCATAATGGCCGTTACTCATGACGAACAGATCGCGATCAGGCCAATCTGGCTCTTCTGGCCGCAATCTAAGAATCCGAAAATACAGCACCGCCATCACATCAGCAAACCCCAGCGGTCCCGCCACATGACCACTACCAGCAGCCGTCACTTGGCGAATAATCAGCTGCCGTAACTCTTGCGCCTTCTTTTCTAGCTGGCCAGTCGTGAGTTGGCTCATGGTAAACTACCCGAGCACACCCGTCTTGCTAATTTCCTGCTGGAGTTTAGCGAACATTGCTGGTGGATCAGTTGCTTTTTGGATTGTCCCGCCAACGTTCAGGACGTTCACGCCGCCCTGAACAAGGCTATAAGCATTGTCAACCATCACACCACCATCCCAACCAATTTCAACATTCGGATTAATCATCTTGACGAGCCGAATTTTTTCCAGCTGCATCAGGCTGGCTGTTCCGCCAAACTTACCTAGCTCACCGCTGAAAATCAAGACATGCTCTGCTTCCTTAATAAGTTCTTCAACAGTTTGCGGCACCGTTGGTCTCAATAGTGCCAATCCAGCCATGATACCTGAACGCTTAATTTCCTTGAGTGCCCCCAGCACGTCGCCTTTGGCCTCAGCATGAATGATAATCAAGTGCGGCCTCAGCGTGATCAACTTCGGCACATACTCATCCAGCTTGTTTACCATGGCATGAATATCAATCGTCCAACCTTCTGGCGCCCATAACTCTGGAATACCAATCGTAACGGTTGGCGCAAATTCACCATCAGTCAAATCAATATGTACCCGCTCGGCAAAGCCAGTGATTCTATCAACCTGCTCTTTGTATTGCTGGGCATTTTCTGCCAAAATTGCCGGGGCGATAACACTACTCATACGATTTCATCCAGTTGCGCATTGCGCCGATTATACCGCGGGGCATCCGCGTATGCAGTATTGAGCCACGTTTCAACAATGCCCTTCCAGGCAACTTCGTTATCCTCGAGAACCCTAGCCGGCAGACATAGTACATTCGAATTATTGTCACGCCGTGTCATCCTCGCTTCATGTGCATCCCAAATCACACTGGCGCGGATCCCCTTAAAACGATTCGCCGCCATGCACATGCCTTGACCGCCGCCGCAAATTAAAATTGCCCGTGGCTCATCCTCGCCATCACCAATCACTCGCAGCGCTGCCGCTGCTGCAAACTGCGGAAAGTCGTCATCAGGATTGAGCTCACGACCACCGACATCTTCGACCACGTAACCATTCTTTGCCAAATACGCAAATACTTTTTCTTTCAATGCAAACCCTCGATGATCTGAGCCAAGATAAATCTTCATGGGTTTAGTATAAGCGGTTTGGGCGATATTTGCAACTAATCAAGTCCTTGGAAGCTCAACTCATCACGTCGAGCCGCAGCTGGCCAACACCTTGCCCATCGCCTCTTTTTCTGCATTTGTTACCCACAGACGATATTTACGCTTGATCGCCACCTGCCGCTCAATGTACTGGCAGCGAAACGGTTTATTGGGAGGTAGCCAGGTCGCGGCATCACCATCGCCTTTGGCCTGGTTGGCCGGACCGTCAGCGGCCAGCAGATTCAGCGGGTCGTTTGCCAATTTTTCTCGTTCCTCACGTGGTAGTTGCTGTGCACCTTTCTGCCACGCATCACTTAACGCCACCACGTGGTCGATTTGTACTTTCGACGAGGTCTCTGGCCCGCGCTGAAACTTGATCGTCCGGCCGGTATACGGGTCACGTAGTGTCCCGGCCAACACGCGACATTTATCATCAATTTTTGTTTCCGTTAGATCCCGCGCCAAAATCACTTCACGCACTGAGCAGCCGGTAATTTTACCCCAGCCATCACTAAATTGTTTGCGGCTATAGCCCGTTTTGGGTGCGCGACCTTTAACTTCTAGTTTAGCTAACTCCGCTTGAGCGTTTGAATCGCCAAACAATTTCCGCTGCATGGACGGCGAAGTCGGTGCAACCCGCGGCTGCTGCAGCTGCACCGCCCACACTACTGCACCCGCCACCGCCATGACGAGCAACACCATTGTCTGCCGCCGTCTAATTTTCCTCGTTGTCATATCTATATTATAATGAAAGTATGAAAACAGTTCCACGCTTACTCGACAGCTTTATACCACATCATTACACACTAACTCTCAATCTGACGCACGTCGAAGAAAAATCGTTTTCTGGTACGGTGGTTATTTCTGGCGAGTCAACCGGTGGGTCAGTTTCGCTGCACGCCAAAGATTTAACCATTCATGCGGCGTTGATTGACAACCAGCCGGCTGAGTTCTCTCATGGTGAATTTGATGAGCTGCGCCTGTTACGTCCAGAGTTTTCCAGCGGCCAACATGTCGTTCACATTGAGTTTTCTGGCGCTATCACCGATGCTATGCACGGACTGTATCCGTGCTACTTTACCCACGACGGCGTCAAAAAGCAATTGTTTGCCACCCAATTTGAATCACACCACGCCCGCGAGGTATTCCCATGCGTTGATGAGCCAGCTGCCAAAGCAACCTATGACGTCACGCTCGTCACTGCTCCGGAGTTAACCGTCCTTGGCAATATGCCCATCACTGAATCATCTGAAAAGAACGGCGCGCTGACAACCACCTTTGCCACTACGCCGCGCATGAGTAGTTATCTACTTGCCTTTGTCGTCGGCGAATTACATAAGAAAACCGCTCACACCACGTCCGGCGTCGAGGTAAACGTCTGGGCTACACCAGCTCAGAGCGAGGATACCCTGGATTTTGCGCTAGACATCGCCACTCGCTCAATTGATTTTTATAATGAGTATTTCGGCGTGCCATACCCGCTGCCAAAGTCCGACCACGTAGCGCTGCCAGATTTCTCGTCGGGCGCCATGGAAAACTGGGGACTCGTCACCTACCGCGAAAGTTGCCTGCTGGCTGACCCGAAATTAACGCAGGAATCGTCCAAGCGCTTCATCGCTACTGTCATCGCCCACGAACTCAGCCATCAATGGTTCGGCAACCTGGTGACTATGCAGTGGTGGAATGATCTGTGGTTGAACGAAAGCTTCGCTAATATGATGGAGTACGTAGCGGTCGACGCGCTGCATCCCGAATGGCGGATGTGGGAAGAGTTTGCGACAAGCGAAGTCACTGCGGCACTGCGGCGCGACAGCTTGGATGGCGTGCAGCCCGTGCAGGCTGATGTTAATCACCCAGATGAAATCAGCACCTTGTTCGACCCAGCAATTGTCTACGCCAAAGGTGGACGGCTATTAGTGATGGTGCGGCGACTGATCGGCGAGGAAGCATTTCGTGCCGGGCTAAAGTCATATTTTGAAAAATTTGCTTACCAAAACACTGTTGGTAATGATTTATGGCAGGAACTGGAGGCGGCTAGCGGCCAGCCAATTGTTACATTGATGAATGCCTGGATTTCTCAGCCAGGACTGCCGATTGTGCAAGTTAAGCAGGACAGATCTGACGAGCAATCCACTGCTACGCTACGCCAGGAGCGCTTTTTTATCGGCGACCACCAGCCGTCCGATGCCCTGTGGCCGATTCCGCTGTTCGCCAATCAGCCGCTTGATGATATTCTGACCGAGCGCGAGAAAACATTTACGGTAAATGGCGACGTTCGACTGAACTGTGGACTGAATGGACATTTCGTAACGCACTATGACTCAGCAACACGAGATCGATTAATCGAAAAGGCAGCAGAATTACCGACGTTAGATAAAATTTGCTTATTGCAAGACATGACGCTGCTAACACAGGCTGGACGAGAAAGTTCGGCGGCGCTACTGCCGCTAGCACGCGTCTTTCAGCATGAAACCAACGAAAAAGTTTTCAGTAAAGCCGGGACAAATCTGGCGGAGCTGCGTAAGTTCGTCGACGATAATAAAGTAGGACGCGCTCGGCTCAAGCGGATTTCTGCTGAATTTGCCCGCGATACCTTCATGGAACTTGGCTGGGATGAGTGGAATGGCGAGTCTGATGATGATCGCGAGCGGCGCACGGCAGCGCTAGGTTTGATGTTATACGGCGAGGACTCAGCAGCGCTCGCGGAGGCCAAACAACGCTTTGATGAGACCGACCTAGATAATTTACCAGCTGAGATTCGCCCGCTTATCATCAACGCTAATGTCAGACATTTCGAGACGCCAGAAATGATTGACAAGCTTTTTACAATATATCATAATACACCGTCAGCTGACCTGCAGGTTGACATCGCGCTAAGCTTGACCTCGACGAAGAATCCAGCAACCGCCGAGCGAATTTTAACGGCGATCAAGGATGCTAATACCATCCGCCCGCAAGACGCCAGCCGTTGGTTCGCCTATTTAATTCGTACACGGGAAAATCGGCAAATTGCCTGGAATTGGCTGAAAGAAAATTGGTCGTGGGTGAAAGATACCTTTGGCGGCGATAAAAGCTATGATACTTTTATCCGCTACGCCGCCAGCGCTCTGTTGACCCGCGATGAGTTAAACGATTTTACCAAATTTACTAAGCCACTGCGTGCCGAACCGGCCCTAACCCGCACCATAGACCTGGGCATCCGCGAGATTGCCGGCAGAGTAGCACTGATCGAACGGGATCAGGCAGCGGTTATTGATGCACTTAATAAGTAATATGAGTTATACACTTTTACAGTTGACTTATTTAATATTGAGTGGTATAATCGCCAACAAACATTAACCACACTGAGTGGAGTTGGTGCGTGTTTGAGGTAATAAATTAACTCAATTTAAGGAGATTCTATGGGAAATCACAACACTATTGGTAGCCAGGGAGACCGGAGAGATACACCGCACCAGATAGCTGACACCGTGCGTGAGCTGGGACAAAAGGCCGTGGCTTGGGCCTTAATGGCTGGCACGGCCGCATTTGGACTCGTAGGCTGCTCGTCGGGGAAGAAAACCACCGAACGCAAGACTGTCTCCGTGGCTTGCGGCCACGATTCGTTAGCAGTACCGCAGATTGAACGTGCTGAAACTTACGAATATTATATAACTGGGGGACCAAGGCTTGGAGTAGTTACTGTTGGCTGTCCCGGTGGCGGCAATGTCATAGTTACCGGCATAAATGAACCAAACAGTAATCCTGCGTCAAAGGGTGAGCTATTTCCACATACTCTTGAGATAACTGCCCTTTGCTCACGAGGCGACGCAGGCTTCAAAACACGCGTTATCGACACGCCGGCCGGCAACAATATATTTGAAGCCACCATAAAAGACTGCTCCATCGAAAGTGCAGTAATCAACCAAGACCCCAGTTAACGACACACTGCCAAATTATTATATCCTACACTACTAGGCATTCAATACTGTAATCTCTATCAACAGCTACAGCTAGCATCCGCATATCACACCCCTCATACTGCGGATGCTTCGCTACGAATAATTCCGCCGCAAAACGCATTTGTCGCTGTTTTTTGGTGGTAATCGCCGCCAAGCCGCCACCATATCTGGAATTCTTGCGATATTTGACCTCGGTGAAGTATAGTACATCATCTTTCATGCTAATAATATCAATTTCGCAGTACCGCGTTCGCCAGTTACGGACGATGATCTCGTGTCCGTCCGCCACTAGCTGATCCGCTGCTGCTTGCTCGCCCGCATTACCAATATCGCGAGTGGTGAATAGGCGAGCAACGGGTTCGCTATCTCCTCCGACAGAGGCCGTGGAACGTTCGCGAAGAGCGGACGTTTCAGCCGAACGCTCACGAGACATCTCCGGTGGAGATGTGAGTGAAGAGTGTACTCTGGCGGAGGACGGTAGCAAACCCGCCTCCACATACTTCTGTAGCGGCGCAAAACTCAGTCGATGCAGCGGCGTCACGCCCAGCCTCTCAATCGCCACGCGGTGCTTGGCCACGCCATAGCCGGCATTTGACGCGAAGCCATACCCTGGATAGACTGCATCTTGCTCAGCCATAAACTGGTCGCGCGCTACTTTGGCGATGATCGACGCTGCCGACACGCTGGGGATCAAACCATCGGCTTTTGTCATCACCGTCACGTATTGCTCTAGCGCCGTATCCGCTAAGAAATTAACCGTCCCGTCAATGATAATTTCATCAAATGCCAAATTATTCTCTTTACATCGCGACTGAATTTGCTTGACCGCTCGCCGTGTTGCCAATCGCAGCGCCTGACTCATGCCAACGCCGTCCAATTCCCCGGCGCTCACCCAGCCCAGCGCCCACGCAGCCGCTTGTTCGCGAATCGCTCCGTCCAGAGCCTCACGACACTTTTTGGTCAACTTTTTACTATCATTCAGACCCTCAATCTCGGCACCGCCCAAAATCACCGCACCCACCACCAGCGGCCCCGCCCACGGCCCGCGTCCAACTTCATCAACACCGAGGATCATGCGTCCGCCGACTCTTTTTCACATCCTTTTTTATGTCTGAACCCATGACCACCCAGCCAAACCACACCGCTGCTGCGCCCAATGTATTTGCTAAGATATCCCAATTAGTATCGTCCAGTGTGATACGCGCCAGCCCTGTCTTCACCATGTACAGCTCCGCCAGTTCATTGATACAACCGAGCGCCGACACCAGTGCAAACAGCGAGAACGCCATCACCAACCAGTGCGCCCGCCAGTGCATCACCGATACCAGGTACACCCACAACAGCCCAGTAAACACTCCGCCGCCCACGAAATGCGTCGTAAAACTGGTGTCTCGCCCCTCGATCAGCGGCGACGGTAGATACCACGAAACAAAAAACAACACACAGGCAAGATACAACAACCAGCGACACTTCGCTTCATTAATAAAGCCATGATGGCGCAACACATACGGCACCGCACATGCCAGTGTTACCGGAACAAACACGGAAATATAGTGAAAGATCGACATATTGGCATTATACCACGAGAAAACCGCCCCAGAGAGGGCGGTCATTATATCTCAAATAATTTACGCTTCTTTGTGGCGAGCTGCTACTTCAGCAGCTTTGGCGTCAAGCTCTGCCTGAGCAGCGTCTTTTTCAGCCTGCTTGGCAGCGGCAGCTTGTGCAGCTTCTTCTTTCAGGCGTTCTGCCTCGGCCTCGGCTTTAGCATCGTGGACATCATTGACAGCAGCGCGATCAAAGTTTTTGGCAGTCAGACGAGCTGACTTACCAGAGCGCTTGCGCAAGAAGCTGAGGAACTTGCGGCGGACCTTGGCACGCCGAACAATTTCAATCTTTTCAATCAGCGGACTGTGCAGCAAGAATGATTTTTCCACGCCGATACCTGACGCAATTTTGCGAACCGTGATGCGTGAGGTGTGTGACTGTTTGTTGTCGGTGCGAATAACCACACCTTCAAACATCTGGATACGCTCTTTGTTACCTTCTTTAATCTTTTGGTAGACACGAACGGTGTCACCGCTGCGGACATCGACAACTGCTTGTTTTTTCTGCGCTTGATTGACTTTGTTGATTAGTTCAAAACTCATACTGTTTTCCTCTGTTTCGGGATCTTAACAGCTGGCCATATAGTTGTATCCCCATAGCTCCACACTGAAAGACTCGATATTTAATGTCACCGATACAATTAGTTATCAATTCTAGCACAATTGCCCAAAGATAGCAACTCCTGAAAAGTTCACCGAACTGCGCTATAATTGACCGCATGGATTACAATACACTAGCACTTGAACTGCACAAAAAATATAAAGGTAAAATTACTACCAGTTTGCGTGACCAGGAGGAGCTGAATCGCGATAAATTAAGTGCCTATTACAGCCCAGGCGTGGGTGCGGTCAGCCAAGCAATTGCCGAAAACCCAGCGGATTTACCAAGGTACACTTGGACGAATAATTTGGTCGGCGTGATTTCTGATGGCTCAGCGATTCTGGGCTTGGGCGATTTGGGACCGAAAGCCGCCATGCCAGTCATGGAAGGCAAGGCGCTGCTGTTCAAGTATTTTGCTGATGTTGACGCTGTGCCAGTTGTACTGGATGTTCACGACACGGAAGAAATTATTGCCACGATCAAGGCAATTGCGCCAAGCTTTGGAGCGATTAATCTCGAAGACATCGCTGCACCAAAATGTTTTGAGATTGAAGAGCGCTTGAAAGCCGAGCTGGACATTCCTGTATTTCACGACGACCAACATGGTACGGCAGTAGTGGTGTTGGCAGGCCTGATTAATGCTGCAAAGCTAACCGGACGAAATTTGGCCGACTGTAAATTTGTGATCATTGGCGCAGGCGCAGCTGGCACGGCCATCATCAAGCTATTGCACTTATACGGCGCAAGGAACATCGTGGCAGTGGACAGCCGCGGCATTGTTGGTGCGTCTCGCACTGATTTGAACGCGGAAAAAACTGCACTGTTAGAATACGTCGACGCTTCACAAACCGGCTCAATTGAAGACGCCATCACCGATGCTGACGTGTTTATTGGTGTGTCGCGCGCTGGGCTACTTACGCCTGAATTGGTGCAAAAAATGGCTGGGCATCCAATCATCTTTGCCCTAGCCAATCCAGTTCCAGAAATTATGCCAGACGTCGCTCGAGAGGCGGGCGTGGCAGTCATCGCCACTGGCCGCAGCGATTTTCCAAACCAAATTAATAATTCCCTGGCCTTTCCAGGCATCTTCCGCGGCGCCTTGGATCACGGTGTGAAAAAAATCACCGACCAGCATAAACTGGCGGCCGCCGAAGCGCTAGCCGGACTAGTCGAAAACCCAACTGCTGATGAAGTCATTCCTTCGCCGTTTGACGAGCGAGTAGCGCCAACCGTCGCTCGTGTTATCACATAACCCTATTCGCCATATGCTAACGATCATAATAGAAGCCGTCGGAGTGATGGCCTTAGCGTGGCTTTTTGATGTCTACTAGATAACTCGATTAACTTCCTCAAGTGTCGTCTCGCCGCGCAAAGCCGCCAGTACGCCTGCCTGTAGCAGCGTCACCATGCCATTTTTCTTGGCCGCAGCCTCAATTGCTTCGGTGTGCACATCGGCAATATCACCACGTAGGAACTTCTGGATTTCCTCGGTCACCACCAGCTGCTCCATCACCGGGATACGCCCCTTATAGCCAAACGGCACCTCGTCGGTCGCCACGGGTCGCCACAGCTTGAACGTATCAAGATCAGGACAATCAACATGTGGTGGCAGATCCTGCATAACCTCTTTTACCCAATTGCGCGTCGCCTCATCTGGCTCATATTCTTCCTTGCTCTCATCATGTAGCCGTCGTACCAGCCGCTGAGCGATCAATAGTCGCACCGCTGAGCTAAAGATTGGATTCTGCCCGATCATATCAATAATTCGACTAAACGCCGCTGACGTCGAGTTAGCATGAAAGCTTGACAGCACCAGATGCCCGGTAATCGACGCCTGAATTGCTGTCTTGGCAGTTTCCTGATCACGAATCTCACCAACCATCACCACGTCCGGGTCGAGGCGCAGCACGCTACGCAGCCCATCATCAAACCGCTGGCCAGCCGTCGTATCAATCGGGATCTGCGTAATACCGGGAATGGTATTTTCTACTGGGTCTTCCAGTGTAATCACTTTACGATCCGGTGTATTGAGCGCATTGAGAATGCTATACAGGGTGGTCGACTTACCCGAACCAGTTGGCCCGACTAACAGCACCAGGCCACGCGGATGAGAAATAATCTCATCAATTTGCGCCCGTTCAGCCGCACCGATACTGAGCAAGTCTAGGTTTAGCATCGAGGTGTCAAAATTAAATAAGCGCAGCACTACGTCTTGGCCATACATGGTTGGCACTGCTTCGACACGGAGGTTAAGGAGGTGCGATACACCGTCACGATGGATTTCTTGCTGCATGTGCCCCGACTGCGGCTCATTGGACGCCGTCGAAATATTTGCTCGCGAAGCCAGCGCCGCCATGATAACTCGATACCGATCACGGCCCAGCTCCGCCACCGAGTGCAGTGCACCATCAACGCGCATCCGCACCCGAATGGTGTCGCGCTGATTCTCAATATGAATATCCGAAGCATTCAGCCGATCCGCCTGATCAATCAAATAGTTAAACACGTCGTTTGTACCGACGGTCGCTAATGTCTGGCTGACCTGCTGGAGGGTGTCGCTGTCGCCCTCTTTGGCGATTTCGATATTATCATAAATCACTTTCTTTGGCGGATCAAACCGCAGCATCAACGACCGAAATCCCGAGGCCGATATCAGGAAGAATTTAGCAATGATACCCTGCTCGCGGTAGTTGTTGGTCATCGTCGCTACTAACGATTGTGGCGTCTGTGACGTAATACCAAACCGATATGACTGCTCGTCAGGATTGATCGCCAGCGGCACAACGTGTCCATTGTACATCTCTTCAATTGTCAAAATATCACGAATCAGCGGAATTGTTTGTTCAAACTCGCGAGCATCCAGATACTGCAGACCTAAAATCGCCGCTCGTTTCCGGGTTGCGTCTTCATCTTGATCGCGACGTTGTTGTTGAATTCGATCTTCATCCATCAACCTTATTATAGCAAAAAGCTTATCCTTGGGCGAGTGCTATAATGATATCATGCCAGAAATTACCCTTCTCATGCACAATATTCGCTCGACGTACAATGTCGGTGCAATTATGAGAACAGCCGAAGGCTTTGGCGTCAGGCAAATTATCTTTAGCGGCTATACGCCGTACCCCGATTTACGATTGGCCAACCCCCGGTCTATCGACCCAAGGCTACCGCATATTACCGAAAGGTTGACCGCCCAGATTCACAAGACTGCATTAGGCGCAGAAACAATGCTGCCTTTTAGCTACGTAGCCGATATTCGTCAGTGGTTTGCGGAGAATGCCAACAGGGAACGTTTGCCCGTGGTCGCCCTAGAGCAATCAATGTCGAGTACAGAGCTCAATACGTTTCGGCCACCAGCCCGCTTTGCCCTGCTCCTCGGCGAGGAGGTCCATGGCATTGAGCCGGACATTCTAGCGCAGTGCGACTACATCGTCGAAATCCCCATGCGAGGTACCAAGGAATCATTTAATGTCTCGGTCGCGACCGGCATCGCACTCTACAGCCTCTGTTTCCCGCACTCAATATAAGCTCTAGGCTAGAGCATAATCCCTACAGGCGTAAATGATGTCACAATTGCCATTAAAATCAGCGTCACGTACCAAATCTTGCGATTAAATTGATATTTCTCAACCGACACAACTAAAAGCAGGCCGACAATCAGTCCAACCGGTAACGCCTGGATTACTACCACGCCCAGCTCAATCGGCTGCTTCAGTCGCAACCACAATGCCGCCAGCACGACACATACCACCAACTTTACGAAAAAGGTGCTGTCATTTTCATACAGCCGCTCCCGACCTTTGCGGTTGGTAATGATACTTGCCTTTGAGCGATTACGAGCATAGGTTCGCGATTTTTGTTTTGCCATAAGCTTTTTTATCATATCATACCATGGACACTGTGGCAAAGCAGCCCCGCACACAAAGCGAGGCTGCCCTAAGTTTGGGTTATGCGAAATAAATTACCACATATTTGCTAGATGGACTGACTTAAATCCATTCCAGCCATGACCAACTTCTATTGAACCACTACTAAACGGCCAATTCATGTTGCCGCTATTTGTATATTGCAGCAACCGTCCATCTTTCGTCCGGCCAACAATATCCGCCAAGCTATCGGCATTCATATTACCGAGCATAATAGTATCAAATCCATTCCAGCCGTGACCGATTTGACGACCACTCTCAAACATTGTTGTCTTGTTGTCGCGTCCACGATTGAGATATGCCCACATCGTACCGTCCCGGTGTACCGCGACGATGTCATCATAGCCATCCCCATTTAAGTCACCAGCGACAATTGATCGAAAATTCTTCCAGCCATGACCAATCTGACGAGCTTCATCTGACACAAAATCATACGCTCCTTCAAGCTTCTTGTAGCGTAGATAGACTTTGCCTGCCATCAAGTTACCGTTGTTATCAACATAAACATGTGAAACCGGGCTGTCTTTGCCGCTCAGCTTGGCAAACACTGCATCGCCCTGATAGTCAATATCGCTGGCGACTGGCTTGTCAGCAAATGGTGTCGTCGTGGAGCCATTATTGCGGAACACTTGAGCCTTTTGATTTTTTGGATAGGCAACAACATCCGGACGACCATCGCCGTCCATATCGGCAAGTGTAATGTTTGTGTACCCGTCAAATCCCTGCCCGATCTTCGTTGAACCGCCACTAAATGGCCAACCTGGAATAGCGTTATTCTGATACAGCCACAACGAGCCGTCTTTATTCAGGCCAATCGCATCGCCAAAAGCAGCGACATTCTCGATAGCATTCGCAACCGGTGCGCCACTCAGAACCAAGCCAAACACCGTCGCCGACAGCCCGAGCACCGTTATTGTTTTCTTTAGTATTCCCATACATCCCTCCACCGTCATAGACGGTATTTATTTAGTACACTCCTACCGTACTACGTTTTCTACATAAAAACAATCCCGCTTATGCTTATCAAGCGGGATCGTGGTAAATTCTGCTGTAAAACTAGGGAAATTACATCCGAATCTCAGCGTCAACGCCAGCCGGTAAGCTCAGATTTTGCAGACTATCGATCGTTTTTGGCGTAGCATTGGTAATGTCAATGAGGCGCTTATGGGTGCGCATCTCGTAGCTCTCGCCGCCCATTTTATAGACGTGTGGGCTTTTTACCACCGTGTAGGTACTGCGACGAGTCGGCAGCGGCACAGGGCCGGCCACACTTGCGCCGGTGCGAATTGCCGTATCAATAATTTGTTTTGCTGACTGGTCGATGACTTTATGGTCGTACGCTTTCAGGCGAATACGAATCTTGATACCAGTATCTTGAGCCATAGCTCCTCCTTTATGTGCGACTCCGTAACCTCTGCTCACGTCCGCGCCTCGCGGATAGCCGAGTTCTCGGAGTAAATTAATAATGCTCGGTAATTATATCACAATGTCCAGTGTATGACTAGTCGAGAATGACTGAGCTTACGTTGTACGAACGCTATTTCAAACTACGAATTGCTTCTGTCACCACTTCGGCCGAATGACGTAGCGCCGCCTGCTCGCGCTCATTAAGCGGATATCCAGTCAAGATCTTCACACCATCCGCACAAATCGTTGACGGCAGGCCGAGCACTACATCGTGCAGTCCATACTCGCCCTCAACCAGTGAGCAAACTGGATATACTGAACGCGACGATGAGCGTAGTGCCGAGATAATCTTGGAGATAACGAAACCAATTGCATAATACGTCGACCGCTTGGTCTCGATCACCCGGTACGCCCGCTGACGAATTTTCTCTTCAATGCCGTCGACCATCGCTGGCTTAAATCCCGGATAGTCAGCGAGCGGCACCTCACCGACTTGCGCTGATTCAATTGTCGCAAATGATGAATCGCCGTGCTCCCCTAAAATGTACGCATCAACCTCCCGACTATGCACATCTAGCTCGTCTGCAATATATGATTTGAGCCGTGAGGTATCGAGTGCTGTCCCCGTGCCAAACACCCGACTCTTTGGCAAGCCCGATTCTTTCAGCGCCACATACGTCAGTGCATCAACTGGATTTGACACCACAAGGATATACGGACGAGCACCGTTTCTCATAATATTTCTAACTGTCCCACGCATAATCTCAGCGTTCACACCGAGCAGCTCCAGTCGCGTCTGCCCCGGTTGTTGCGGCGCACCGGCAGTAACGACCACGATATCATCAGTCTTGATATCATCATAATCGCCTGACCGTACCACAACACACCGATCAATCCCCATTGCGTCATTGATATCAGCCGCCTGCCCCCACGCCAAGTCAGGGTTGCGGTCGATCAGCACAATTTCCTCAACCACACTCCTGAGCGCACAGGCGTACGCCGCCGTCGCACCGACCATGCCACCCGCACCGACGATCACCAACTTCTGTTTATTCATGTTTGTCTCCTAATTTTTATTGCGATAACTTCTCTACTGTAACGCTATCTTGTTAATTTGTCAAGATGCTTATGATAGTCCGTCGCCAATGTAGCCCATCAAAAATCCTCCAGTTTCCTGGAGGATTTCTAGGATTGGAGTGCAAAGATTATTTGTTAATCTTTGTCACCACACCAGCACCAACAGTACGGCCACCTTCGCGAATGGCAAAGTTCAAACCTTGCTCCATAGCGATTGGGGCGAGCAACTTAACCTTAAAGGTTACGGTGTCACCTGGCATGACCATTTCTTTGTCAGCTGGCAATTCAACTTCACCAGTCACGTCAGTGGTGCGGAAGTAGAACTGTGGCTTGTAACCCTTGGAGAATGGAGTGTGGCGACCGCCTTCTTCCTTCTTCAAGATGTACACCTCAGCCTCAAACTCGGTGTGCGGCGTAATGGTGCCTGGCTTTGCCAAGACCTGGCCACGCTCAATGTCAGTCCGCTCAATACCGCGTAGCAAGACGCCGGCGTTGTCACCCGCTTGACCCTGATCCAGAGACTTCTTAAATGCCTCAATACCGGTCACCACAGACTTCTGGGTTGGGCGGATACCAACGATTTCAACCTCGTCGTTCAGCTTAACAACACCCTGCTCAATACGACCGGTTGCCACAGTACCGCGACCCTTGATTGAGAAGACGTCCTCAATTGGCATAATGAACGGCTTGTCCATGTCACGTGGTGGCTCTGGGATATAGCTATCCATAGCCTCAACCAGCTCCATGATAGCGTCTTCGTACTTCTCATCGCCTTCCAGCGCCTTAAGAGCCGAACCCTTGATAATTGGAGCATTCTCATCGAAACCGTTCTTAGCAAGCAGTTCACGAACCTCTTCCTCAATCAGCTCGACCATATCTGCGTCAGCCATGTCCATCTTGTTGAGGAAGACAACGATCTTTGGCACGCCAACCTGCTTCGCCAGCAGCACGTGCTCGCGGGTTTGTGGCATCGGGCCGTCGGTTGCCGCAATCACGAGGATCGCGCCATCAACCTGGGCAGCACCAGTGATCATGTTCTTGACGTAGTCAGCGTGGCCTGGCATGTCAACGTGTGCATAATGACGGTTCGGTGACTCGTATTCTTGGTGTGAGCTGGCGATGGTAATACCGCGCTGGCGCTCTTCTGGTGCGTTATCGATCTGGTCGTACGCAATGGGTTTGTTAACTGCGCTTGGGAGGCGCTTTGCGAGCACTGCCGTAATTGCGGCGGTCAGTGTCGTCTTGCCGTGGTCAACGTGGCCCATAGTACCGACGTTCACGTGCGGCTTGCTTCGGTCAAATGCATCTGCCATTTGTAGAAGTTCTCCTTTATTTAATTATATTTTCACGCGGGTACAGTCCATTAAACAGACCTCACGGCGTATGTTCTTGATTATAACTGGTTTGCAAACTGTTGTAAATAGGGTTTATACTATGAGCATGAGTATCTTTTCTAAGAAAGTAACACCCGAAGCAGCTCGCGCCGGTGTATACCCAAAACGATTATCGTATGACGAGCGTCAGGAGTTAAATGCCGAATATGATCGTCGCCGTCAAACCAACTTACCAAAGCTACCTTCGTTGGGCATTGCTCTTATTCTGACAATGACCCTCTCTATGGCTTGGATGCTTATCAAGCTCACTACTTTATTCATCAAAACGAGCGGACAGTCTGCTATTTTCCTGTTATTCTTTCTATTTATCCTCATCGCAGTCTGCTATGGCGTTACGTTTTTCTACGTTAAGCGTATCCTCGATAGGCTCAGCGTTAGTGGTACGAAATTTGTTATTGTTTACCTCGCGCTCATTGGCACCGTACTTGGGTGCTGCCACCAACTTGGTATCGCTCCTTTTCATGCACTTCTGTCATTACCGGTTCCAGTCTTGTTAATCGCTGCTAGTGGACACTACATTGCGACGAGTATACTTGCTAAGTGCTGTATTCATTTTGAGTGGTAGTAGTTATTGTATTATATACAACACTTTCTTACAGTAGTAAATTGTTGTAATTATTACTTTTTATTGGTTATTTTCTCTATGATGTCTTATACTGAGAGGCGTGTATCAGTTAATACTAAAGGAGAAATAATGTATGTGTGGAATTGTTGGCTATATCGGTGAACGCGAGGCGCAGAATATCCTCGTCGCTGAGCTCAAGCGGCTCGAGTACCGCGGCTATGACAGCGCCGGAATTGTTACCCTGTCGGGTTCTGCCACACCAACCCTGCTGCGCACCAAAGGCAAGGTGGCAGCGCTGGAAGAGCTCGTCGGACAACATAAGACGAGCGATACGGTCGGCATCGGACACACCCGCTGGGCAACGCATGGTGAACCAAGTAAACGCAATGCTCACCCACACCATGTTGGCGAGATTTATCTGGTACATAACGGTATCATTGAGAACTACCAAGACCTTAAAACGATGCTTTCTGGCCATGAGTACGAGTTTAAGAGCGATACCGATAGCGAGGTGCTGGCGGCCCTGATTGACTATCTGCGGCGTGACTCACCAGACTTACTGACAGCAGTCACCGGCGCATTGAAGATGGTAGTTGGTGCGTATGGCATTGCGGTACTTGACACCACGAACCCCGAAGAAATTATCGTGGCTCGCCAAGGCAGCCCGCTGATCATTGGCGTCGGAGATGGCGAAACATATATCGCCAGTGACGCTTCGGCGCTGGTTGGCTACACCAATCAAGTGGTATATCTACACGATGGTGAAATTGGCCGCTGCACCCGCAATGGGCTAGAGTTACAGACAATAGAATCGCAAAAGCTTGACGTCAAGATCGAGATGCTCGACATGGATATGCAGGCGATTCAGAAGCAGGGCTTTGACCATTTCCTCGCCAAAGAAATTTACGAACAGCCAACCAGTCTCACGTCCACCCTGGCCGGCCGCGTACTACCCGACCAAAAATATGCGCGCCTGGGCGGTCTCAATATGAGCAACGACGAACTGCGCCAAGTCAAGCACGTCATCATCGTCGGCTGCGGCACTGCCTATTTTGCCGGTGTGCAAGCCAGCTACTTTATCGAGCAACTGACCGATGACGTGACTATCAGCGTCGAGATCGCCAGTGAGCTACGCTACCGCGCATTCAACGTACCTGAACACTCGGTCGCTATGATTGTTAGCCAGAGTGGCGAAACGGCCGACACCCTTGCCTGCCTGAATGAATTGAAGCGACGTGGCGTTAAATGCCTCGGCGTCGTCAATGCCGTCGGCAGTACAATCGCCCGAGCGGTTGATGGCGGCGTGTACTTGCACGTTGGCGCCGAGATTAGTGTCGCCAGCACCAAGGCCTTTACCTCACAAGTCGCTGCTCTGACGATCTTTGGTATTATGCTCGCCAATGCCAAGGGCACCAACCCACAATTTATTGATGAATTTGTACAAGAATTAGCGATACTGCCAAGCGAGATCCAAAAAGTCCTCGATAAACAAGGTGCTGAGATACCTTCCATCGCTCGGGCGTATGCTGATTACAATCACGCACTCTACATCGGCCGCGATACGCTGTATCCGATCGCTATGGAGGGTGCACTAAAGCTCAAAGAGGTAAGCTACATTCATGCCGAAGCGTATGCCGCCGGCGAGCTAAAACATGGCCCGATCGCCCTGATCGATGATCGTTTCTTTGAGGTCTGCTATATCCAAGACAACTGGCTATACGAGAAGTCTCAGAGCAACTTGATCGAGATGAATACTCGCGGCGCCCACGCTATCGTCATCACCGATACGACGAAAAAGGTGCCGGGCGAAACCATTATCCGAGTCTCAACCAAATTGACGCACCTCACGCCGCTCTTGTTCAATGTCGTGTCGCAACTCCTAGCCTATCACGTGGCTGTCAGGCGCGGTCATGATGTCGATCAGCCACGCAATCTGGCCAAGAGCGTGACGGTCGAATAATGCTCTCGCGCTAGTGGCGATAGTACTTTGCCAGAAATACTTTGCGAAACTCGTAAAATGTCCCATTCTCTAGGCTGGCACGAATATCATCAACTAGTTTGACGATAAATCGTTCATTGTGGATCGACAGCAGCGTGCCAGCCAGAGATTCGCGGGCATGGAGTAAATGGCAGAGGTAAGCAGCGGTGTAGTGGCGGCAAGTATAGCAATCGCAATCTTCCATAATTGGTTCAAACAGTTCGCGGTATTTCTGGCCGCGAACATTGACTCGACCACACGGCGTGTAGGCGGCGCCGTTTCTGGCTACGCGTGTCGGGCTGACACAGTCAAAGGTATCAATTCCCTGCTCAATCGCCGCAAAGATATCGTCTGGCTCGGAGATGCCAAGCAAATGCCGCGGTTTGTTCTCGGGCAAGATTTGATTGACCCACTGAATCGTCTGCGCCATGGTTTCCTTTTCCAGCGCGCCGCCGATGCCGTAGCCGTCAAAATCCATCGCGCCTAAAAATTCAGCCGTTTGCTTGCGTAAATCTTCATAATTTGCGCCTTGCAGCACACCAAACAACGCTTGATATGGCTTGTCGGGGCGAGCTTCCCGCAGACGTTTAACTTCCGCCAAACTCCGCTCCGCCCAAGCATGCGTCCGCGCCAAGGCCTCGACTTGATATTCGTACGGGTCAATCAGTGAGGTCAGCTCGTCAAAGGCAAAAGTGATGTCGGCGCCAATACCTGCCTGAATTTGCATAGATAATTCTGGCGTAAATTTATGGTACGAGCCGTCCAGGTGCGATTTGAACATTACGCCGTTTTCGTCAACCCAAGCGTGGCGCGACGATTTTTTGGCGATGGCGATTTCCTCATCAACATCAGTACTCATCGCCAGAACTTTCTTAAAACCAGAGCCCAGACTTAGCACCTGAAAGCCACCGCTATCAGTAAACGTCGGCCCGTCCCAATGCATAAACTTGCCCAAATAACCAGCCTTTTCAATCAGCTGATGACCCGGCTGCAAATACAGATGATAGGCGTTTGCTAGCACCGCTTGCGCACCGACATCCGCCACCATCTCGGGCACCATCGCCTTGACGTTAGCCTTAGTGCCGACCACGATAAACGCCGGCGTTGTAATATCGCCGTGTGGCGTGTGAATAATACCAGTGCGCGCCAACGTGTTGCCAAGCTTAGAGGTGATCTCAAAAGAAAACGGTTTCATTTGATAGATTATATCAGTTTTTTCCGCTACACTAGAAGCATGAGCAAGAAAACCCTGGTTGAGCTTGACCCGTGGCTGGCGCCGCATGAGGATGTCATCAAAGCCCGTGAGGCGTATGTTTCGTCGACGCTACGGAGGGTTCTGGACGGCAAATCACCGGCGGACTTTGCGCTAGGGTTTCATCATTTTGGCTTACATCAGACAGCGGCGGACTGGACGTTTCGTGAATGGGCGCCAAATGCCACTCGCATCGTGATGGTTGGCGATTTCTCGGACTGGCAGGAACGCGAGGAGTTCGTCTTGCGGCCGGGTGTGCATGGTGAGTGGAGTATTCACTTGCCAAAGAACGCACTGCACCACGGCCAGAAATATAAACTACGTGCCTATTGGCCAGGTGGCGACGGTTGGCGGCTGCCGTCATATGCCACCTATGTCGTCCAGGACGATGATTCGGTGGATTTTTCAGCCGTGGTGTGGCAGCCTGATGAGCCATATCAGTGGCAGCATGACATTCCGCCTGCGCCAAACGTGCCGCTGATTTACGAGGCACATGTCGGTATGAGCAGCGAGGAGGAAAAGGTTGCTAGCTTCAACGAATTTACCGCCAATGTCCTGCCACGCATCAAACAAGCAGGCTATAACGCCATCCAACTAATGGCCATCGCCGAGCACCCATACTATGGCAGCTTCGGCTATCACGTCAGCAACTTTTTCGCGGTGTCATCACGCTTTGGCACGCCAGATGATTTCAAACGGCTGGTAGACGCGGCGCACAGACTGGGGATGCGCGTCATCATTGACATTGTTCATGCTCATGCCGCCAAAAATGAAGTCGAGGGCCTGGGCAATTTCGCGGGTGATCCAACGCAATATTTCAAAGCTCACGATCATCCAGCCTGGGATTCACGGCTGTTTGATTATGGCAAACCGGAAGTGTTGCACTTTTTAGCTAGTAATTGCCACTGGTGGTTGGACGAGTACCACGTTGACGGCTTTCGGTTTGATGGTGTAACGAGTATGCTATATCACGACCACGGTCTGGGCAAAAGCTTCACCAGCTATGATAATTATTTTACTGGCGATGTTGATAAGAACGCACTAGTCTATCTCAGACTGGCAAATGACGTTATTCACGCTGCTCGCCCCGACGCTACGACCATTGCCGAGGAGATGAGCGGGCTACCGGGCTTGGCGGCACCGACAGAACACGGCGGCCTGGGCTTTGATTATCGATTAGCGATGGGTGCGCCTGATCTCTGGATCAAAACGCTGAAGGAAAAGCGCGACGAAGAGTGGGACTTGGGCGAGCTGACACATACGCTGAGTTCACACCGCCCAGAGGAAAAAGTCATCACCTACGCCGAGAGCCATGACCAAGCCCTGGTCGGCGACAAGACACTGATTTTTCGGCTGATCGACAAAGAAATGTATTGGCACATGGACAAAGCCGACCCCGACCTGACCGTGGAGCGCGGTGTGGCGCTGCATAAGCTGATCCGACTACTGACAGCCGGACTGCACGGCGGCGGCTACCTCAACTTTATGGGCAATGAATTTGGACACCCCGAGTGGATAGATTTTCCGCGTCAGGGTAATGATTGGTCGTTTAAGCACGCCCGCCGCCAATGGAGTTTACGCGACAACGGCTTTCTCAAATACCAGTGGCTGGGCGAATTTGACGCGAGCCTGATGAAGCTCATTAAAACCGTTGACGACCCGAGCGTTCACTACCTCACCATTCGCCAGCACGATCACGTGGTTAGTTTCATGCGCGACAATCTGCTGTTTATTATGAATTTCTCGCCCAGCCAGTCGTGGACGGATTACGGCGTACCAGCGGCGGCTGGGTCATACCGGGTAGCACTCAGCAGCGACGACCAACAGTTTGGCGGACAGGGCCGGGTTGATCCTAATGGCCGCTACTTTACGACGCCGCATAACGACGAGCACATTATACGTGTATACATACCGGCACGAAGTGGCCTCGTACTACAAAAAGATTGACCGCGAAGCTATGTTAGTATGAATACCCTACCATGATCTTGACTACTGTGCTAATTCTTTGACCATCTCAGACAGAATCGGAATGACGTTCATTTCGAACCACGGATTGCGCGCCCGCCAGCGGAAGTTAAGCGGTGATGGATGGACAAGTGGAAAATAATGAGGCAGATACTCCACATAATGCGCGACTGTTTCGGTCAGGTTGCGCTTCGCCTGTTTGTTGAGATAGTATTGCTGAGCATGAGCACCAACTAAAATCGTCAGCCTCACATCCGGCATCTGTGCTAGCAGCCGTGGATGCCACTTTTTGGCAAACTCCGATCGCGGCGGTAAATCACCATGCGCAGCCTTACCTGGATAATAAAAATCCATTGGCATTAGAGCAAACAAATCAGGATCATAAAATTGTTCATCGGTAACCCCCAGCCACTGACGCAACGTGCGACCACTGGCATCATTCCATGGCGTGCGTGTTTCCTGCGCTATTCGTCCCGGCGCCTGACCAACCAGCACGATACGTGAGTGAGGTGAAGCGGTATAGACTGGCGGCCAACCACGAGCGTGAAACGAAGCATTCATACTATCTTGATCGATTTCATCATATAGCAACGGCCTAGTCATCATATTAGTATATCACAATCATTCTATACTGTTCACGCTTCAGACTATCCTTCGTCAATATTATGTGATATATTGTTCACATGGATATAAACTCAAAAAATATCATAGCTACCTTGACCTCACTCGGCATCCCACCAGCCTCGGCAACGATCATCTATTGCCTCCTTGTCGCCCCACCGTACCACCATAGCCACACAAGCCTCCACGAGCAAACCGGCTTTAGTAAAGCAGCCATTACTGGCGGGTTACGCTATCTAGAAACACTTGATATGATCTCCTACCAAACAGACAGTTCACGGCGGCAGCATATCGCTCTTGATATCAAGCCGCTCGTTACCTACACTCAACAACGTATGCTGCTGTTTGATAAACTGGCTGACGAATTACACGCAGCGTCAGCCGAGCAAGTAGACGGTGAGTTTTCATCGGATATCGCCACGGTAGCTGAGCTGTGTAGCGCAATCAACGAAACAATTTGGCAGGCTATAACGACCTGGGAAGAGCAATATACCCCTACTCATCCATTGAAGTAAGATATTCTTCCAGGAAATCGCTCCACTCCGGTACATTCTTTTCTCGAAAATAGGCACGAAGAAAGGTAACCATAGTTTGTTGACGAATTAATGCTTCGTCTCGGCCTGGGTCGGTCATCATAATCTTTGGTAGCTTCAACAACTTTTCAAAGAAATAATTAATGAAGCTATCGCCATCATGCGTGCCACCGTTAGCGTTATATCGATGCGCATCAATGTTCACATCAGGCCAAACAGTTGGATCAAATATCCGACAACTACCGTGATTAACCGCATAAATAAGTGCCCGCTCGATACCACATGCCCCAATCGCATCACACATATCGGCATCAGACACTATCTGACCGGCCAAACGCTCTGGCCGCACACCATGTAGATAACGACTATAGCCAATCCGGGCAATATTATGACGCACCACATCCTGCAGATCAGCCGCAACACCAGCTTTTACCATAATTGACGTGGCGTTATTGAGTTCATCCGCTTGCTTTTTGCCAACTAATTTATAATCATCAACATCGTGCAGCCATGCCGTCAACAGCACTTCGTCCATCGAAGCCGCTTCTTTTTTATACTCATTCGCGAATCGCTCCGCTAGTCGTGCCACACGCTCAACGTGTTCGTCGCTATGGCCTGACGTATCACCGCCAAGCAGTCGGCAAACTTCCTGTCTTACTATCGTCATTGATTTGTTCATAGACTTTATTATACACCCCCATGCAAGTTATGGACGTAAATCTATTTATTAGCTACGAAACCCCAAGGTGCATAATGCATCATACACACTCGGAACAACGTAAACTAGTTCACGCAGCATAATATCAACTGGTGCTGTTCGTGAAAAGATTGGTTTCTTTAATGCGAGAGCATAACCGATCTCCATCGCGGCACTTATGCCAACATAGCCTTTGGGGGCATGCAATAAGATAAAGTCAGACTGCTCAATAGCCCGTAAATGCCAGTTTTCTATCTCTCGAGGCGACAGGCCAACTTCTGCAGCATCAACAACAAATTCACCGTCCATAAAGTCCACTCGTCGCGGTGACAATACCTGACAGCCGGTTACGGCTAGCTCGTCGTAAGCTCGCCGCAACCCGTCAATATCGCGCCTGTACGACCCACACAATACCGCACGTGCTGCCCGCGGTCTAGAACTCCGCACTACCATATTCATATATTATTTCAGTCAACTCGCCGCACCCGTTGATACACGCCATGATTTCTCGCAAAAAACTCTTGTACTTTTTTGGCTCATCACGCATCTCATCGAGTGTACGCCAGGCATTTCTACCTCCCTCAAACTGTACGGCCAATTTGCCCGAAAATACCTTGCAAAACATCAGGTGAAAGATCTTGTCTTCGATAATTTCACCTGTTTGCGCATGGCGCACACGTTCATGGTACACCCCGCGATGAACAAACTCACCCCGTAAACCCGTCTCCTCAATCAATTCACGCGAGGCCGCATCGACGATTGACTCGGCCCACCGCACTTTGCCAGTAGGCGCACCCCAAAACCCATAGTAGGGGTGCTTGAGCCGCTGCTGCAATAAATACTGTTTTTCTCCATCATGCTCACGTTCGATCACGAGCATGACTGCCACCTTTGGCTGCCGCTCAATAACACCGGCATCGGTATCAAGCTTATTCGCGTACTCCTTACCCTTGACCGAGAGACAGTACCCGCCGTCGACTTTCTGCACATAACCTAGCTCAACGAGCCGTTTGATATGAAATTTGATATGATCGCTTTCCAAGCCACTTGCTTTTTGTAGTGTTGCAAAATTAGCCGCTGGCAAAAATAACAATTCCCGCAAAATTTTCGTTTGTGCCTCATGGATCTTTGCTTCAAAACTCATACCATCTCCTTTGGCCTTAGTGTAGCGCGATCAGGTTAGAAAAACTAGGGAAGTCGACTTCCCTAGTGTAGAGGCGTCGTAGACGCGTCACGCTCCCTCGGCTACCTTTTATCCATAGTACGCTAACATTCTTCCATCAGTTGACAGCCAACCCGCCCCTGTTATACAATGAAATTTGTATTATTATCGTGAGTCTTGGTCGCCCGAGCCCACCATAGCGGGTCGTGGATGACCTATCTTTGTATCAAAATATAAATCTAAGGAGTTTTACCTTGCGACAACAACATGCAAAAACAACATTACAATTACTATGGCGAGCGTCACGTCCATACAAATGGCGACGCAATCTAGCGCTCATTACAGCTACCTTAACCTTAGCGGTAGGCACAATTGTCGGACCACTGATTATCGCACAGCTCCTGGACATGATTCAACATGGTCAGCTACAGGCTGGCTCTGTGTGGACACTCGTGACCCTCTATGGCCTCAGTCAACTGTGGTCGGAGATTATTGGGTGGCGGATAGCGCTATATTTGATGTGGACCCTAGAAACCATTATGCAGCGCGACATCGCAAACAAGGTATTCGCCAAGCTGTCTGGCGAGACCATGTTTTTCCACTCCAACAAATTTGGCGGCTCGCTCGTCAGCCAAAACAGCAAGCTCAGTGGCTGTGTTGAACGATTTTGGGATGAGCTGGTATGGGCAGTACTTCCGCTGGTCATCTCGCTCACCGGATCAATTGTCATTCTGTCGATGTTACTCTGGCAATACGCGCTCTTTCTATTCATGTTCTCGATCATCTTCGGTATAGCCGTCTTCTTTGGGTCACGCCCAATGGCCAAATTAAGCCAGCGTGAAGCAGAGGCCAGCAACAAGGTAAGCGGCAATCTCGCCGATATGGTGTCAAATGTACTTGCTGTCAAGTCATCCGGCGCTGAAAAAGTCGAGCAGCAGCGATTTGATAAAACGAATCATGCATGGCGCAAGGCTAGCCTGGCTACCATGCGAGGATTCCTCACTGTCAGCAGTGTTTACTCAACGATAAACACCAGCATCCGAATCGGTGCCATCGTGTTCGCTATTTATGCAGCACAGCATAATATCGTTTCGGTCGCAGCGGTGTACTTAATCATTACCTACACTAGCAGTGTCGCCCGTGAGCTGTGGAATATGAATAGCATTATGCGCAATTATAACCGGATCATTGGTGACGCCCATGAGATGGTCGAGATATTACACACACCAACATCACTTGTTGACAAGAGTGATAAAAAGCTTCACGTCGATCGCGGTGTTATTGATTTTGATGCCGTGACCTTTACGCATGACGAGGGTAAAGGCACAACCCTGTTCCATAATTTTTCACTGCATATTACGCCAGGCGAAAAGGTCGGGCTGGTTGGTTCTAGTGGTTCGGGCAAGACGACTCTGACGAAATTACTGCTGAGATTTGCTGACATCGACTCGGGCACAATCATGATTGACGAGCAGAACATTGCCGAGGTCACCCAGGCCAGTCTTCGTTCGCAGATCGCTTACGTGCCGCAGGAGCCACTACTGTTTCACCGTTCGGTGCGTGAGAACATTGCCTACGGCAAGGCTAATGCCACCGACGCTGAGATTGAACAGGCAGCCAAAAAGGCGGGGGCTTATGATTTTATCATCAAGCTGCAGGACGGCTTTGACACACTGGTCGGTGAGCACGGCGTAAAGTTATCGGGTGGACAGCGCCAGCGCATCGCTATTGCTCGGGCCATCGTGAAAGATGCGCCAATCTTGGTCCTCGACGAGGCGACCTCGGCGCTTGATTCTGAGTCAGAAGTTCTAATCCAAAAATCGCTCAAGACACTGATGCAGAACCGTACCTCAATCGTCATCGCTCATCGACTTTCAACAATCGCCAAGCTTGATCGAATCATCGTGATGCACGATGGTAAGATAGTCGAGGATGGCTCACATGAACAGCTCATTAAGCATGGCGGCCACTACGCGAAACTGTGGCAGCATCAATCTGGCGGCTTTATTGACGCCTAACCAGCACAGTCTCTAGGTAGTATGCTATAATGCATAATGATATGATGCACGCGTTTATTGATTTTATTGTTCATTTTGGTGTTGTCGCGATTTTGCTGGTTGTCTTTGCCGAATCGGGCCTACTCTTTGGCTTTATCTTTCCAGGCGACAGTCTACTGTTCACGGCTGGCTATATGGTGCAGCAGCATATTTTGCCAATTGATATTCATTTCTTTGCGCTCCTGCTCTCATTAATGGCTATTCTCGGCGACAGTGTCGGTTACGCATTTGGGCATAAAGTTGGCCGTAAATTATTTGAACGCAAAAACTCTCGCTTCTTTAAGAAGAAATATCTCGTGCAAGCCGAAAAGTTTTACGAAAAGCATGGTTCACTTACCGTAGTATTGGCACGGTTTGTACCGATCGTGCGTACGTTTGCACCAATCGTGGCTGGTGCTAGCAAGATGCACTACCGAACTTTTATTATTTTTAATATTCTCGGTGGCGTTATTTGGGCCACACTTTTCACCTACCTCGGATTCTTTGCTGGCAAGGCGCTCACCGGCGCTGGTATTAATATTGAGGTCGCTGCACTAATTATCATCTTCTTGTCGGTGCTGCCAATGATCATTCACGCCCTCAAGCAGGAACATACTCGCGCGGCACTGCGCCAACAAGTATCAGTCCTGCTCGGCAAGACTCGCCGCAAAAAGCAATAAGCCTTCATAATGAAAGCTACTCGTTAGTAGCTATACGTCCAACTACAGCAAACTTTTCAGATATGTACCGGTAAATGATTCTGGCACTTTGGCGACTTCTTCTGGCGTGCCGCTTGCTACCACCGTACCGCCGCCGAGACCACCCTCAGGCCCCATATCAATAATCCAGTCGGCTGATTTAATCACATCCAGATTGTGCTCAATAATAATCATGCTGTTACCGCCATCGACCAGCTGCTGCAAAATCCCCAGCAGCCGCTTAACATCGGCAGAATGTAGTCCAGTTGTCGGCTCATCCAGAATGTACATCGTCTTGCCGGTTGAGCGTTTGGAGAGTTCTGTCGCTAGCTTAATCCGCTGCGCCTCGCCGCCCGAAAAGGTGGTTGCTGGCTGACCGAGCTTGATATAACCAAGACCGACTTCCACCAGTGTCTGTAATTTCCGGGCGATATTTGGCACGCTATCAAAGAAATCGGCCGCCTGCTCGACTGTCATATCAAGCACATCAGCAATGGTCTTATTTTTATATTTAATCTCCAATGCCTCACGATTGTAGCGCTGGCCATGACACTCGTCGCACTGGACGTAGACATCCGGCAAAAAATGCATTTCAATCTTGATCATGCCGTCGCCCTGGCAATTTTCGCAGCGACCGCCCTTGACGTTAAAGCTAAACCGACCCGCTTTATAACCGCGGACATTAGCCTCAGGGGTACTGGCAAACAGTTCGCGAATTGGCGTAAAAATACCAGTGTAGGTCGCTGGGTTAGAGCGCGGCGTGCGGCCAATTGGTGACTGGTCGATGACGATGGCTTTATCCAGCTGCTTTACGCCCTCAATCTTGTCATGCGCACCCGGTACATCGCTGGCCCGATTCAGCCGTGCCGCTAATTCTTTGGCGACAATATCATTGACCAGCGTCGACTTACCGCTACCTGACACACCTGACACCACCGTCATCAGGCCCAATGGGAACGCCACGTCGATCTGCTTCAAATTATTCTCGCGAGCGCCGCGGACGATAAGCTGGCGGCTCGCATCAACCTGGCGGCGATGTTTTGGTACGGCAATTTTTTCTGCACCCGACAGATACCGGCCAGTCACGCTATCTGCACATTTGGCTACCTCTTCAGGAGAACCCAGCGCCACCACCGCGCCGCCATGCACACCAGCACCTGGGCCCATATCGATCAAAAAGTCACTCTGCCGAATGGTATCCTCGTCGTGTTCGACTACCAGCACCGTATTACCGAGGTCACGCAGATGCTTCAGGGTGGTGATTAACCGATCATTATCGCGCTGATGCAAGCCAATCGACGGCTCATCCAGCACATACAGCACACCCTGCAAACCGCTGCCAATCTGCGTCGCCAGCCGAATTCGCTGCGCCTCGCCACCGCTCAGTGTATTGGCGGCGCGCCCTAACTCCAAATAATTCAGCCCGACATTACTCATAAAGCCGAGGCGGGCGGTAATCTCTTTCAAAATCAGCCGCGCGATCATCGCTTGCTGCTCGTTCAATGTTAACTTGTGAGTGAACAAATCAAGCGCGTCATCAACGCCAAGATCGCAAATATCCATAATATTCAGACCCTGCACCGTTACCGCCAGGACAACCGGCTTCAGCCGCGCACCGCCGCAAACATAACAATCCCGCTGGCGCATAAACCGCTCAATGTCCTTGCGCATAAATTCGCTATCGGTTTCCTTCCAGCGCCGCTCCAAATTGGGAATCACTCCTTCATAGGTTGTATCGTAATGCCGCCCATTGCCAAGCTGTACTGGATATTTCTGATCGCCTGTACCATAGAGCACTTTCTGGCGCGCCTCATCAGATAACTGCCCGACCGGCGTCCGGATACTAAAACCGTGCGCTCCGGCTACCGCCGAAATCTTGCGCATGTAAAAGTTATCAACATTGATCCGGTTGTATGGCCGAATTGCCCCCTCAGCAATCGTCAGATTCTCGTTTAGTACTAAACTAGGATCGACTTCCAGTCGACTACCAAGTCCAGTACAACTCGGACAGGCCCCTTGCGGTGCATTAAAACTAAACAGACGCGGCTCAAGCTCTGGGATCTCCTCATCCGGATGATCAACACAGGCATATCGCTGTGAGAACGTCTTCAGTTCATCCGTATCAGCATCCAGCGCCTCAACCACACCCTGGCCAAGCTCCAGCGCCTGCTCGACACTCTGGCTCAACCGGCTAGTTAGGTCATTGTTCATTGCCAGGCGATCAACTACTAACTCAATACTGTGCTTGTAACTTTTCTGTAACTGCGGAAACTCATCCAGTGCATACACCACGCCATCCACGCGCACCCGGGCGTAGCCTAGCCGCCGATACTGCTCTGGAATGTGCGCAAACTCGCCCTTCTTATTCTTGACAATTGGTGCGAGCAGCAGCAATCGCTTGCCCTCATATTGCTTAGCAATCTCCTGGATAATAGCCTCGGCCGTACGGCGCGACACTGGTTTATGGCAGCGCGTACCGTCTGGCTTGAGAGCTGGACAATGCGGCGTACCAATCCGCGCGAACAAGAGGCGCAGGTAATCATAAATCTCGGTCACCGTCGCCACGGTCGAACGCGGATTGCGGCTGGTTGACTTTTGGTCAATTGAAATTGCCGGACTCAACCCCTCGATGTTATCAACATCTGGTTTATCCATAATGCCTAAAAATTGCCGCGCATAACTCGACAGACTCTCGACATAGCGGCGCTGGCCCTCGGCGTAAATCGTGTCAAACGCCAGCGACGACTTACCGCTGCCGCTCAGGCCAGTGATCACCACTAATTTATCGCGCGGAATTTCCACGTCGATATTTTTTAGATTGTGTTCACGAGCGCCCTTGACGCGAATTACCTCTGGCATATCTGATCTATTATACCGAATAGGCGTTTATTTTTCCAGCCGCGGGGAGTGAGGTGACCTCCCTTGACATCATGCTTTGCTGTACTTTTAGCAACATATTATGCTTATGATTGCAAATATAAGGATCAGCTGTTATAGTAAAAGACATGAAGAGGTTTGTGGTCATCTGTGGAATCGCCGTTGCCGTCGCAACCTTGTTTTACCTGACTCGTGAAGAGTGGTTTTCATTCATAACCATTGGTAAACTCCCATTTACTAATATTGCTCTACCGGCAATTGTCATGATGAGCTTTTGGATGATCATTGTACCAGCATGTATTATCTGGGCTAAATCAATCAGCATTGCATTCTGGAGCGGTATCGAGATACTAGGACGATTTGATCAGCGCCGTATCAACCGACAGGTCCGCCTGGCAGCACGAGCTCGTCACACCGCAACGCAACAGGTTAGTCTAGCGATGGTTGCCGCGTGGTTAGTGGTAACCCAACGCTACGTGACACACACTGACACTGCTACGAAAGCGGATGATCAGTCAACTGCGCGATTAGCTGTCGCAACAAATTAAATACGCTATGCCTCGCTTATTCAATCTGATCTGTTTCTATAACGTCAGCTTCTGCTCTTTGCCTCATCTTGCACCCAGACTATCCCAAGTAGCGAAACGGTGCTCACCAATATCCGCCGCCAACTCACGCCAATAATTGATACCAAGTGCCTGTGATGATAAGTGGATGTTTAGCGTCAATGTAACCACGAAGCGGCCGGCTTTTACCCAGCTGCTATTTGTTTCTCTGCCAAAGCAGTCGACTTATAGCGCTGAACAGCCGAATTATATAATTGCCACGCTGTCATCGGGATGCCCAATCGCCTCCCCTCAGCTAGCACCTCGTCATATCCAGCCAGCCATTCACCAAATCCGTGCTTCATATGACCTGTTACCATATCAACAACATCAGGCTGTTGAAGTGCATGCTGCATTATCGGAGTTGCCACCCTTAGTGGCATTATTGATAATACATTAAGGGGGAAAACTCGCCACACTGCAACACCTTGATGACGACATAGGGACATACCATCACGAAGTGCCATAATTAGCCGTCGAATCGCCCCTGGGTCGTGCGTTAATGCCGAGAAACTACCGCTGCTAGCTATGGCGCCAGCGGTCGCTGACTGCTGGAGATAATGAACCTTCATCCAATCAAGCAGATGAGCATCATAGCTAGTTGCCACACCAGCCTCTTTTAAATGCTGCATAAACAACTTTGCTCCCGCCTTTATGCCACCAACCCGCGTTGGCGTTGGAAAGATAATAACCTTCACGCCATGATTATCTCGCCCACCGCCAACACTGGAAGGAAAGGCGATAAAATAATTATCAGGCGATATATATTGATCAACATCACTAGCCAGATTCCAATTGTTTTGCATAAATCCAATCCACCTAGCCTTCGGCTGATACTTTGCCAGCACCGGTAGTACCGATTGAAGTTGACAGCGATTAACTGTTACTAATATAACGTCGTAATAACCTGCTGGCGACGTGACGCACTGCGGGTGAAATACTGTCGACTGATACGTATTGTCACGCTGGCGCAAATCCTTTATAGCAAGTGGCACGCCTTGCGACACCTCTTCATACCGCTCAGGCATCACTAGTACATCCACGTCATGGTGCGCCGCTAATAAATGTGCATATGTCAGACCGATTGTTCCCGCACCATAAATTAAGTACCGCATCCTAGTCCTCGGTGGGCAATATTGCCTCTGCCCATAGCTGCAATTCCTGCAAGATGAACTGTTGCTCATCAGTCGCTGTCGGCGCTAACCGCTGCAGAGACGCCATGAACTGTGGTAGCTGCGCCTGCAAGTGCCGAGCCCGCCACGTTTCCCACTGCGCCAGATCATCTTCGCTGAGTGAACGCGGAAAATTACGTGCTTTGTAGTGTAGCAATAGCGGCGTTAGCCGTTCATCCTGAAACTCTGGATGAAAATCTGCCAGTTCTCGCTCATTAGCATTGCATACCGCTTCGACACGGATACGATCACGGTCGTTCAAAAAGCCATCATACAATTGCGCTTCTG
>ERZ773077.384-NODE-384-length-33308-cov-9.746820_pt1 | contig 33308 bp, 33 predicted proteins | sample MGYA00580612_ERZ773077 | MGnify/ENA primary metagenome ERZ773077 (study PRJEB29015, sample SAMEA2737971) | human oral metagenome | biome: human oral; feature: human-associated habitat; material: dental | place: China | collected 2021 ...
TGGAAGGGCGAGGGTCACTGCGCCTACGGACGCGGCAGCTCCTGCATCACCAAGGTTGTCGACGGCTTCCTCCTGGACGGCCAGCTGCCACAAGACAACCTCGTGTGCACCAACTAACCCCCACCCCGTGGCCCTGCCGGACCCCGGCAGGGCCACCCCGGGGCATCCAAAGATCAGCTCTCCGCGCTGCCGAAGCGCACTGCCACACCGGTTCAGGCTGCCAAACCTGCCGATGAAACAAGGAATGTGAGGGACTCAAGCCCTCATCGATTGACACCGTCTATTTTTCGTGGTTGGCTGAACCACAGAAGTTGAAAGCAAAAGAAGCATCACCCCGGATACCGACCAGGCCACTTCATACCTTCGTCGACCCGGGTTCCCCCAAAGGTCGCAATCCAGGCTCCATCCTGCGGCCGTAGCAGCAACCAGGCCGGTGACGGGAGTCTGAAGACGTCTCCGGACGACCGAGTTTCTGGGGACTGAAGGAGATTCATTATGAAAGTTATGAAACGAGCGGCGGCGCTGCTCGTCGTGCTGGTGATCGGGCTGCTCAGCGCCTGCTCATCGGCCGCCCCGCAGCGCCCAGGACCCAGGGTGACAGCACCCCAGGAGGCGCACGAGCTCACCAAACAGGACGTCGATGCCTGGCTCGACGGCCAGCTCCCCGACGCCCTGCAGCACGGCGAAATCCCGGGTGCGGTGGTGACGGTGGTCCACAACGGCCAGGTCCTGACCAACCGCGGCTACGGCTACGCCGCAACCGGAGCCGACGGGGAGGAGCCCCAGCCGGTGGATCCGGAGCGGACACTGTTCCGCATTGGGTCGACGTCGAAGCTGGTTACCGGCATCGCTGTGATGCAGCTGGTGGAGCAGGGCAAGATCGACCTCGACGCCGACATCAGCACCTACGTGGACGTCAAGATCGACCGCCGTTTCCCCGGTGACATCACCATGCGCAATCTCCTAACCCACACCGCCGGATTCGAGGAGAGAGCCAGAGGGACGATCAGCTACGAGCAGCGGGAGTTCAATCTGGACGAACACATCCTGCAGGACCCGCCGGTGCAGGTGTTCGCCCCCGGCACCACCCCCGCCTACTCGAACTACGGCATCTCCCTGGCCGGGTACATCGTGCAGCAGGTCAGCGGCGAGAAATTCGAGGACTACCTCGACAAGCACGTCTTCGAACCCGCCGGGATGACGTCCGCCACCTTCCACCAGCCGCTCCCAGCAGAACTTGCCGACCGGATGGCCCACGGCTACCAGACCAACGGTGGCCCGGCGCAGCCTTTCGAACTTCTTGATCCCCCGGCCGGGGCCGGGGCCATGTCTGGGGCGGATGCGGCCCGGTTCATGCTCGCCCAGCTGGGCCAGTCGCAGGGCAGCCCGCTGTTGCAGGACAGCACGTGGCAGCAGATGCAGTCGCAGGCCTCCTACACCGAACCCCTCGGGACCCTCGCCAAGGGCGACCACATGGGCCTGGTCTACTGGGACCTCAGCCGCAACGGCCACCGCATCGTCGGACACGGCGGCGACACTCTGGCCTTCCACACGATGCTTGAGATCTACCCCGACGACAATACGGGCGTCTTCATCTCCATGAACGCCGCCGGCAAGAACGGGGCGCACGGTACAATCCGCAGCGATCTGATGCGCGCCTTCTCCGACCGCTACTTCCCCGGCGAACAGACCGGCACCGGGCAGGCGCCCACCGCCGAGGAATCGGCACAGCACGCCACCACCGTGGCAGGCAACTACGCAACCACCCGCTCGCCCTACACCACTTTCCTGAGCACCTACTACAGCCTGCCTAACATGTGGACAAATATCTCAGCGCTGGCCAATGGCCACCTGCTGGTGAAGTCAGGGAGCGCCACGACCGAGTATGAGGAGATCGAACCCTGGGTCTGGCGCGAGGTCGGCGGTTCCAAACGCCTCCCCGTGCAGGTCGAGGACGGCAAAGTCGTGCGTATTGGCGTCAACCCCGCCATGTCCATCGCCCCGGTCACCCCGGCCCAGGCGGCCCTCGTCCCGGTGGTGCTGGCCTCGGGCGCGGCCCTGCTGCTGCTCATCATCGCCTGGCCCGTGGGCGGCATCCGGCGCTGGTGGACCACCCGCCAGGGGCAAGCTGTGCTGGGCGGTGGCCCACTCACCTGGAAAGCGCACCTCGCCCGGACAGGAGGCGTCATAGCCGTGACCGCACCCATCATCTGGTTCACCACGCTCATGTCGTCCATGACGAACCTCAGCCCGGTGCCCCCGCTGACCATTCGGGGAATACAGGCCCTGAGCCTGCTCGGTGTGCTGGCGATCATCCCAGCCGCCATGGACCTCATCCACGTGATCCGCCACAAGGCAGGAGTCCGGCGCATCATCGGCGCTTCCCTCCTGCTGGCCGGGCTGGCCGGCCTGGCGTGGGTGGCCTTCGCCTTCCACCTGATCTCCCTCGACATCAGCTACTGAGGGCTGCGAGAAGATACCCGGTATGAGAATCTCCGACGTGACCGGTCCCTCCGTCCCGGGGGGACCGGTCCGGAAGGCCGACGTACTGCTGGCGGTCGCGGTCACCGCCGGCTCGGTGCTGCTCGTGTTCTTATTAGTGCTGGTCGTACCTGAGCAGAGCGGGTTCAGGTTCAGCCAGGAGCAGTTGCAGCTGACGGCGCTCATGTTTGCGCTGCAGGGACTCGCGCTCGTGCTGTGGAATGCCCGGCCGGTGCTGTGCCTGGTGCTGTTGGTCGCCCTGGTGCTCATGCTCTGGGCAGTGTCCCCAGGAGACCTTGCCATGACAGGGATATCACTGGTTCTCATCTGCTACCGGATAGGCACCCGGCTTCAGCTCTCCCGGGCGGTGGTGCTGGTCTCGGCAGCCGCCGTCGTGCTGACGGCGGCCTGGGCCCTGAAGCTCTCAATGCTAGGTCGCGACATCTGGACGTCGCTGCTGATCGCGGCACTCACTGCCTTCATGAACTCCCTGTTGCCGCTGGTGGGCGGGATCGTGGTCGCCACCCGAGCTCAAAACCGAATGCTGGTGCTGGAACGTACCCAACGGGAGCACGAGCAGCAGCTGGAACTGGCCCTAATCCAGGAGCGACGACGGATCGCACGGGAACTGCACGACGTCGCCGCCCATCACCTGGCCGGGATCGTCGTCCAGGCCTCCGCCGTGGGCGTGCTCATCGACCGGAACCCCGTCGCCGCGAAGGAAGCCGCAATCCAGCTGCGGTCACAGAGCAAGGAGACGCTCGAAGGGCTGCGATCAGTGGTGGGGATGCTGCGTGAGGACAACGACATCGCCCCGGTGGCCGGGATGAAAGACCTGCCCGCACTGGTCGAGTCCACCCGGGACTTGGGAACACCCGTCGAACTGCGGCAGCCGCTGACACTGCCGCAGCTGGCCCCAATCGTCGACGCCACCGTGTACCGGGTGACGCAGCAGGCGCTGAGCAATGTGCTCCAGCATGCGCCGGGTGCAGCGGTGCAGATAGACATCACGACCCTCGGGAAGCACCCGCGACTTGAGATCGTCAACGGCCCCGCACCACGAGGGGCGCAGGCCAAGGCATCTTTGATGGAGGCCGGGGCCGGTGGCACCGGGTTGGCGGCAATGCGGGAACGTGCCACCCTGATCGGGGCGCGTTTCGAGGCGGGACCCACCCCGGAGGGCGGCTGGTGGGTTTGCCTCGATATGCCGATGCCTGCGACGACACGAGGAGGAGCATGATCACAGTAGTGCTGGTCGACGACCAGGCGGTGGTTCGCACCGGCTTCACCGTCCTGCTGGAACAGCATGACGACATCGCGGTGGTCGGCGAGGCCTCTGGAGGTCATGAGGCCGTCGAGGTGGTGGCCCGGGAGCGACCCGACGTGGTGTGCATGGACTTGCGGATGCCGTCCGGGGATGGCCTGACCGCCACCCGGGAGATCATCGCCAATCGCCGGGACGGGGTGCCTGCGGTGTTGGTGGTCACCACCTTCAGCCTGGACTCCGACGTCTTCGGGGCCCTTGAGGCCGGGGCGGACGGGTTCATCCTCAAGGACTGCGACCCAGAAGACCTCGTCGAGGCGATACGTCGCCTGGCCGCTGGCTACGGGCTGGTGGATCAGAGCGTCACTCGACGGGTGATCGCCGAGTTCGCCCGTCGTCGCGCACCCGAGCCCATCAGCCAGGAGGCAGCCCAGCTGACTGCTCGGGAACGTGAGATCGTCCAGCTCCTCGCGCAGGGCATGTCCAACGCGGAGATCGCCACCCAGCTGTTCGTTGAGACCAGCACTATCAAATCCCATCTGACGAGGCTGATGACGAAGATCGGGGCTCGGGACCGGGTGCAGACGGTGGTCTGGGCGTATCGCAATGGCCTGGCGACGGAGTAGGGGCTCACCAGCCACCTCTTGAACGAGCGTATAGTTTCTTATACGCTCGTATCATGACTGCGGACCTGACCGCCCGGGCGCGACTCCGGGACGCCACCATCGCACTCGTCGCGGAGGGTCACAGGCCCTCCGCCCGAACCGTCGCCGCCAGGGCAGACGCCTCCATCGGGTTGATCCGGCACCACTTCGGGACGATGGAGGGAATGCTCTTGACCTGCGACGACCACGTCGCCTCCCTCGTTCGCGACGCCAAGAACGACGCTATCCGCGGCCCCATGCCCGACGTGCTGTCCTCGCTACGGGAGACTGGCCAGGCCCAGATCCTCGGCTACCTCGCGCATCGCCTCACTGACCCCAGCCCCGCCATCGACGCTCTCGTCGACCAGCTGGCCGACGACGCCGCTGGATACATGCAGCGGGCCATCGACACCGGCCTGCTCAACCCCATCCCCGACGTCGCCGTCGCAGCACGGATGCTGACCATCTACGCACTCGGCTCAATGGTGCTCAACAGCCACATGAAACGCCTCCTCGGCATCGACATCACTGCCAGGGACTTGACCGCCGAGCCCGGGGTCAAGGCCTACGTGGAAGCCCAGCTCACGCTCTTCTCAAGCCTCTTTTCCCCCAGCCTGGCGGAGCAGATGAAAACCCAGCTGGGGCAGGGATGAGCGCGATCCACACCCGCGGCCTCACGAAACGCTACGGGAGCTTCACGGCGTTGAGAGGCATCAACCTGGAGGTCGACGACGGCGAGGTCTTCGGCTTCCTCGGCCCCAACGGCGCGGGCAAGTCCACCACCATCCGGATTCTCCTCGACGAGATCCGCGCGACCTCCGGGATCGCCCAACTGCTGGGTCTCGACTCCCGCCGCGACGCCGTCGCCATCCATCGCCGCCTCGGGTATCTCCCCAGCGACCTGGCCCTCTATCCGAAGTTGACCGGCGCGCAGACGCTGCGGTTCTTCGCTCGGCTGCGTGGCGACATCGACTGGGAGCACGTCAGTCGGCTCCGGGAGCGCCTCGACGCAGACCTGGACAGGCGAGTCGGGGAGCTGTCGTCGGGCAACCGGCAGAAGATCGGGCTGATCGCCGCCCTGATGCACAGGCCCGAGTTGCTGATCATGGATGAGCCGAACGCGGGCCTGGATCCCCTCGTCCAGCACGAGTTCCACCAGATGCTGCGGGAGACCGCGGCCGAGGGTCGCACGGTGTTCCTGTCCTCCCACACCCTCTCGGAGGTGCAGCGCGTCGCGGACCGGGTCGGCATCATTCGCCGCGGCCAGCTGGTCGCCGTTGAGAACGTCGCCGACCTGCGGGCCATGCGTCGCGTGGAACTGATCCTGGACCGCGACGCCGACCTACAGGATTTCACTAGTATCCCCGGAGCCCACGACGTGACGGCGCACGGGAACACGGTGAGGCTGGCCTTCGACCGGGAGCTGGGATCGCTGCTGCACGCCGTCACCGCGACATACGGCATCGTCGACCTGGCCTCTCGCGACGCTGACCTGGAGGAGGTCTTCCTGGCCTTCTATGAGGAGCAGGCATGACCGCGCTCGTCGTCTTGGAACGCGGGCTCTGCTCGCGCTGGAAGGCCATCGGCATCATCGTCGTGACGATCCTCGCCTTCCTGCTGATGGGGATCGCGGTGGTGGACTCAATGGGTACGGGCATCTACGAGTCCCTGCCCCCTGCTCTGCTGGCCCTGGCCGGGGTGCCGGCGGGTGCCTCCGCAACGGTGATGGCCTATGCGCAGATGCTCGGCTTCCTGGGTGCGATCACGACGGCGGGGTTTGCCACCGCGGTGGGTGCGCGGGTGTTGGCGGGTGAGGAGCAGGACCGCACGCTGCAGCTGCTGCTCAGCCATCCCGTCTCCCGGCTGGGAGTCGGACTAGCCAAGGCCGGGGTGCTGGTCCTGGCGGTCGGTGTCACGTCGCTGGGGCTGTGGGGCGCAGCTCAGGTGGCGGCGCTGCCCTTCGGCCTCACCCTCGGCGACGCCCACCTGGGGGAGCTGTGCCTGGCGCTGGGTGCGAATGCCCTGCTGTGCGGGGCCGTCGCATTCGCCGTCGGGGGCGCGACGGGTGGTCGTGGCCTGGCCGCGGGGGTCGCCTCGGTGGTGCTGGGCTTCGGCTGGCTGTTCGCAGGCCTGCTGCCCCAGTGGTCGCAGACCCGTGATCTGGCATGGTTCATCCCCTGGCATTGGTACAGCAAGCCGGTGGTGTTGGTGAACGGCCTTGACGGCGGTTGCCTGGCGTTGATGCTGGGGGCGTCGGCGGTGCTGCTGGCGGTTGGAGTCGCCGGTTTCCTGGTCCGTGATCTGCGCGGCACGCCTCTGCGCCTTCATTGGCCCCTCTGGATGCGGGGGCCAGCGGGAGCGTCTCCCCGTCGCCTGGGCTGGAGCCGGGCGACGACCCGCTCCCGGGGTCACGGGCTTATCGGGCTTGCTGTCTCCCGCCATTTCGGCCTGCTGCTGGTGTTGGGCGTGCTGATGTTCGGTGTCATGGGGGTGTCGATGGGGCCGCTGTACAAGCAGATGGCGCCACAGTTGGCGGCCGCCTCCCAGGCAATGCCTCCTGAGCTCCTGCAAGTGTGGGGCGCCACCGACCTGGCCTCCCCCGCCGGGTTCTACTGGGGCGAGACCATGAGCCTGACAGCTCCTGTCGTCGTCATCCTGACCGGTGCAGCCGTCGCCGCGGCACTGGGCCGCGACGAACAGTCGGGACGACTTGCCCTGACACTGTCCACTGGGGTGTCTCGGCACCGGGTTCTGGCGAGTGTCATCACGGCTCAGGCAGCGTTGGTGACCCTCGTCTCCGCGCTGACGGGGTTCGGGATCTGGGCTGGGGCGCTGCTGGGCGATGTCGACCTGACAGTGGGGAATATCGCGGGGGCCACGCTGCACCTGCTGGCGCTGGGACTGCTCGTCAGCGCGACGGCGACGCTGGCGGTGGCCACCGCGGGAACCCCGTCGGCCGCAGCCTGGACGGCGACCGGGGTGGGCCTGGTCAGCTACTTCATCAACGTGACGCTGCCCATGAACCCCAGCCTCGCCAGCTGGGCCAAGATCTCCCCGTTCCACTGGTACGGAGCCTCCCACCCCCTGGAGAACGGCCCAGACTGGGGCGGCGTCGCAATCCTGTTGACGGGGACGGCAGTGGCGTCGGCCCTGTCCTTCCCGGTGTTCGCCAGACGCGACCTGCGGGTGTGAATACTCAAAGATCCTTCCCTGTCGGAAGACCGCGCTGACGAACGGGGAAACCTCCTGCCGCCTCAACACAACACGCATGGATGCCCCAACCCCAAGCGTCACTCCGTCGGCATGATGGCCTCACTGCCTGAACATCGGAGGCAAGTGTGATTACTATGAGGACATGACGAGTTGTCCTTTGCTGGTGAGGACATCCTGAGCTCATTGATGGACGTCGATGAGAGGTAGGACTCCTTCACCCAGCAGAGTCCCGACAGGAAACGGAGGCGTCATGACCGAGCTGATCCGCGTGTTGATCGCTGGTGATGACCTGTTCGCCCAAGAAAGCCTCACGACACTCATCGACGCCAGCAACGACCTGACCTGTGTCGGGCAGGTCTCTACCGAAAATGAGGCAGCCGAGTTCATCGATGAAGGTGGGGTGGACGTCGTCATCCTGGATGCGGACACACCTGGAATGCAGGGATTGGAGATCTCTCGTCGCGCTCTGGCGCAGCATCCGGATGTTCGCATCCTGATGCTGACATCGCATGAATGCGGCCATGTTGTCGATGATGCTGTGCAGCTCGGGGTGTCAGGGCTCCTCCAGAAGAAGACGACCCGGGCGACGGTGATCCTGGACACAGTGCGGATGGTGCACACAGGCATGATTGTGTTCTCCCCGGAGCCGATGGAGGCGCTGCGCTGCCATCAGCATGCAGAACCAGCTCTTCACGGTGACCTGCCCGAACTCAGCACGCGGGAAGCAGAGGTGCTCAACGCTGTATGCGGCGGGCTGACGAACACCGAGGCGGCACACCAGCTGTACCTGTCCGAATCGAGCATCAAGGCATATGTGACCAGTTTGATGAGGAAGTTCAACGTGAGCACGCGCGTCAAGCTGCTGCTGAAGGCACGCAGACTCGGCTTCCATCAGTTCACTTCTTCAGAGTGAGGAACCGGCGCAACCACATCAGGATCGCCCCGGCCGGGCCTGCAACCTCAGTCTCTTTTCAGGCTCAGGAATCGGCCGTCGCACGTTGCACGAACAGAGTCAGCACGACGGCCCCGGCCGCGGCCAGAAGGGCAGCGATGACCACGGAGAGGATGGACACGTCTCCCGCCACCATGCGAACCGGCATGACCATGGTGCTGACAATCGGAATGTAGGAGAGGATCGCCTGCGGCAGTCCCTGCAGATAGATGGCGACAAACCACACCCCCATCAGCACGAGATTGAGCGGGAGGGATGCGTCACGCAACGCATCCATGTCGCGGGACCGCAGCCCGATCAACGCCCATAGGAGGCAGACGTTGAGATAGCCGAGGACAAACATTGGAATGTAGGCAACGAGAACGCCGGATCCCAGGGACTCCAGAAGACCGCTGGGCAGTGCACGCCGCAGCAGAACCAATGCCGCGAGTAGCGCAATCATCTGAACCATTGAGATGACAACGTTTGCAATTAACTTTCCAAGCGTAAGCGCACGCAGCGACATCAGCTGTCGGAGGGTGTCATACACCCCCAGCTTCTTGTCCTCGACGATGCTGATGGCCAACTGCTGTCCGACCATCAAACCCGCGAACAGAAACCCGCATCCGAGCGCGGCGGCGAAGAGCTGCCTGGTGATCGTACTTTGATCTTTAACGCTGTCCGCCGCAACAGTGACGTGTACTTGATCACTGTTGACCCCTTGATCCACAGCCATCCAGCGCCACACCGTCGCATAGGCCACCTGGGTTCCCAAGCCTGCAATCGAATCCGGAATCGTGACCATGACAGTGGGTGTCGGCCCCGAACCTGCCAGGGTGATCTGCGCGCGAAGCATCCCATCGGATGCTGAGGCCCCCTGGGTCACCGGTTCACAGGCAGCCGCCACCCCTGAGCTCACCCAGTCGGAGCACAGGGACTGCGCCAGCGGCAGGACTGCCGATTCTGCTTCAACCACGATGCTCTTGTCGCTCTTCGAGGTTTGCAGGTACTGGAATCCCGCCACTGCAGCCACCAGCGCCAGTGAGCCGATCATGGCGACGATGAAGCTGCGGTTTACGATCTTTCTGAGGATCTCTCGCCTGGCCACGAGGAGGCACTGAATCCAAGTGAGCGGCACGTCACTCCTCCCCTCGTGCACGGCGGGCACACATGTCGTAGAACTCACGCATCCGGGTGCGATTCTTCTGGGTCAGTGCCGAAATGCCTCCCCATGACACGGAATGCGCTAACTCCGCTCTGACCTCATGGGTGTCAGGCATCGTCGTTATGGTCCCGTCTGGCATGGTCACCTCCCATTCGCGACTCCCTGCATGTGCACCCAAAGTCGTCGATTCGGCATGTCCCGCATGGATCACTGTCACTCGGTCACACAGCCGCTCCAAAACATCAAGCTGATGTGAGGAGAGAACCACTGCGACCCCGTCCTCTTTGAGGCTTTTGAGAAGGTCGGACAGCGCATCCACTCCCTCCACATCCAGACCGGAGAAGGGTTCATCCCAGAGCACGCAATGCTGGGCGCACGCCAAGGCTGCGGCTATTTGGACTCGTTGCTGGTTTCCCAGTGATAGCTCTCCCACCCGACGCTGCGCGAGGCGTTCCAGCCCGAGGGAGGAGATGGTCTCTCTGACAGCCTCGTGGTAGCGAGCGCGAGGTTTGCGCAGCCGAGCGTAGAACTCCACGGTCTGACGGACGGTGTCTTGGGGATACAGTCCGCGCTCCTCTGGCATGAAGCTGAAGGACCGCTGTGCTTTATTCGTCAGGGGAGCATCATCCCATGAGATGGAGCCCGCGTCCGGTTGAGTGAGTCCGACGACGCAACGAAGCAGGGTCGACTTTCCCGCCCCATTGGGGCCCACCAAGGCGGTGATCTCACCCCTGGGTGCCCATAGATGCACTCCCCCAAGCGCCTTGACATCCCCGTACGACTTCTCAAGGCCTTCGCACTGCAGGCCGCCGCCAGGCGGGGCAGCACGTCGCGCATGGCATGTCACCGCTCTGCTGAATCTGCTGCCTGAGCTTCCTCCCTGCTTCGTCGACGAGCGCGCGCCGCGATGAAACTGGCCGAAACCAACGCCGCCAGGACACACGCAACGGTGAGAGGCTGTCTCAACGAGGGGGGCGCGTAGAAGCCACTCACCAAACCCAAGCCCGTGAAGACCATCACGAGACAAACTATCAGGAGCTTAGCCCTGCCTGAGAGATTGCCAGCCATCAGCCGTTCCCCTTTCCTGCCATCACGATACGGTTGTCAACATTTGAAGAGTCTGAAGACGCCTGGCGATGCTCCCTGCACGAGTCACATACCCCAAGCAGATCAACGCCATTCACTTGCGGAAGGTGTTCGGTCTCAAACCAGCGCTCATACCAACGACATTTCACGCCGTTCTGGGAAACGAGGCTCATAGCTTTGCTTGGGCATCCCTGACAGAAGTTAAAGTACTCACACTCAAGGCATTCCACCCCTCCAGGCCTAGGAGCATTGGCTAGTTGGAAAGATCTGGGACCACTGAAAATTTCATGATAATCATCTGTCAGAAGATTTCCCAACCGACCTAGGGAGTCACCAAAGTTGCAGGGGCGCACACCAGCATCCACACCCACAGCAACAGTGCGATGACCTGCACCACAGTTCCGAATTTGCTCCACCCCTCCAGCAGCTTTAGGAGCACCCGCCTGCGTGATTCCGGGGCCACTATAACCTGCCTTCTTGAGTTCTTCCTCAAGACGTCTTGAAGTCCCAGCAGAGGCGAGAGCAGAATCAGTGACATTACAGCCACGCCCGAAGGGAGCAACTGGAGAGAACGCATGTAGGGCCGGAGCCAATGTTCGTCCCAGCGACACGAGTTCAGGCACTTCACTCAGAGTACTCTCGGAAACACTCGTAGCAATACGCGTTGGCTTACCCGCCTCTGTGCAAATCCGGACCGCCTCAACAGCCCTTCGAAAAGAATGCCTATGTTTACGAAACAAGTCGTGTGTACCTTCTGTTCCATCAATACTGACTTGAACCGCAACATTATTGTGCCCCAAAATAGCTTCCCGAACCCTTCCCGGGGCCCCCAGTAGATATCCATTGGTAAGCACACTCACTAGGCTGAATTTCGAGCAGGCCAAAGACAGTATCTCTGTGAAACTCGGATGAATAGTGCACTCACCTCCACTTAATTCGATCACTTGGACGCCATTGGAACTCAGGAGATCAACCACGGTCGCAAAAGTTTCGAGACACATAAAAGTGCCAGCATCTGGCCTTGCTGCCAAATAGCAGTGCTCGCAAGAGAAATTACAGCGGTCTGTAATTTCGATGACTGCATGTTGTGGATAATAGGCGTCACGCCTACCTGTGACTTGAGGAGGCCGCGAAGGCGACAACGGCTTCTCAGTCCAGCGCAGCAGTCCCTGCATCGAAAGTGCCCATTTGACAGCTTGATCTGCAAGGATAGGTCCGAAGACAGGGTCGCTATCTTTGACATATCTCGCGACGATATCATCTACCGTCACTGTGCCATCTGCGATGCTTACAACATCCACATAGAATCCGTCAATAGCAAAGTAAGCTGTAGACATAAATCCTCCCCGACTGTCGGCAGCATACCCGTTCAATTCTTTGGATTCTTGGGCATTTCTGAGACTTATCGATAGGCGACCTCCACTTGCGTCACGATGAAACTTGAAAGCTGGATTGACATGAGGATACATAGCTTTTCTTCCCCGATGCATGCTCACTTCTTACTAATCGAACATCACCTCGAAACTTTACACGCTAAAAGTCAGCAGATCCGTTTGCTCTCGTCGGATTGCGTCTGTCAAAGTTGGATCATGGTATTCCATGGATGCGCTCCCACCGATAGACCAAAGAGCCGCGGATGCCGCGCCAGCGGTGCCGTAGTTAATCTCGGCACAGATGACACAGAGACCGCAGGCTCCGCAGACTCCACACACGCCGCAGCCATCCGTGATGGTGAGATTGAGTTCAGGCTGCTCTGTCGGCTTTCTCGGAGCTGCTCGCAGCCCCAGATCAGGGGCAAGCTCACCACTCATTTCGACATCAGTGGTGACTACAGTAAAGGTGGCGTTTCCGACAACTCGTTGGCACTGCACACCCGCTGGGCGCAAAGTCTCACCTTCTCCGAGTTTGATCCTGGAAATATCGACGTCCTCTGGGCCAAGCACAACACTGAGAGACTGCACTTCACCAATCTCGAATAACGGCTCCTCCTCACAGAAATGCATGAAATCTGCAAGGTCGTGGCGGAGTGAAGGCTTATCATCAGGAAAACCGAAGCGCGCCACCTCATCCAAAGTCGGCGTAGCAGCTCATTCAGGAGCCAGAAGCAACCCCACAAGAGCACGGGTAAGCCCCGAGGATAGCATTCTGGCCTTCCCGTTATCCTGTTCGTTGACGAGTGCCCCGCAGGTGAGATCACGATCCGTGAACAACAGCGTGTCAGCCACCAGCCTCAGTGAGTTCATCATTGATAGACACCTTTCTTGATCTAAACCCTATCTTGTGACTCCTCTGTGGAATCTGATGTGAGTCACACTAAGCCATCCGCGATCCTATTGACCGAAGTTCGATCCCGAGCTAGACCTTAGTACAACATCTTCGGCACGAAAGGACAGGCATCGGGAGCAAAGTAGCCAGTAGTACAACGCATGACCTCCATGTCTGACATCGAGGTCTGCTCACCGCAGCTGTTCTCAGCTTCCTCGAACGCCGCCCTCTTCATGGGCATGGCATAGATACAGGAGCTCGCACATCACTTTCGCCTTCGGGACATGGGCGAGGTGCAGATCCAAGAGGCCGTCTGGGCCGTGGAATCCCACACGACCCGGTAGCGGAACCTCACCGTGGCAAGCCTCGAAAAACCTCGGGACTACCCCGACCCTTCACACCAGCAGCCGTGGCGAAAAGTGCGCCCACCGTCGACCAGCGCCCGCAACGCCAGGTTGAGGTCAATCGTCGCCGCCGCCACTACTTCTCGCGTGGCTCAGAGCTCGGCACCGGGGGCGACGGCGTACTGGTCGATGGCCGCCAGCTCGTCGTCGGTGAACACCAGGTTGTCCAAGGCCCCCAGATTGGATTCGAGCTGCCTCAGCGACGACACCCCGATCAGCGTGGACGTGACCCGAGGGTCACGCAGCACCCAGGCGAGGGCCATCTGCGCCAGCGACTGGCCACGCTCCCTGGCGATCTGATCCAAGGCTCGGATACGCTCAAGGGTCTCTTCGCTCAGCCTGTCCCTGGACAGCGATCCGCCCCGCGCTGCCCGTGAATCGTCGGGAATGCCGCCCAGGTAGCGGTCGGTGAGCAGCCCCTGAGCCAGCGCGGTGAAGGAGATGATCCCCATGCCCTCGGATTCACAGGCTTCCAGCAGATCCGGCTCAACCCAGCGGTTGAACATGTTGTACAGGGGCTGGTGGATCAGCAGCGGGGTGCCGAGCTCGCGGGCAATCCGCGCAGCCTCCCGCGTCTTGGCCGCCGAATATGACGAGATCCCGACATACAGCGCCCGTCCGGAGCGCACCGCCTGGTCGAGAGCGCTCATAGTCTCCTCCAAGGGCGTGTCCGGATCGAAGCAGTGCGAGTAGAAGATGTCGACGTAGTCCAACCCCATGCGCTTCAGCGACTGGTCAAGCGAGGCCAGAAGATACTTCCGCGACCCGCCAAGCTGGCCATAGGGCCCCGGCCACATCTCGTAGCCGGCTTTGGTGGAGATGACCACCTCGTCACGGAACGGGGCGAGATCCTGCCGGAAGATGGTCCCGAAATTGACCTCAGCCTGCCCATAGGGCGGACCGTAGTTGTTGGCCAGGTCGAAATGGGTGATGCCCGCGTCGAAGGCACGCCGGATGATCTCGCGCTGCACCCCAAGAGGCTTGTCATCCCCGAAGTTCTGCCAGAAGCCAAGAGAGAGCGCGGGCAGCAGCAGGCCGGAGCGTCCGCAGCGTCGGTAGGGCATGCGACCGTCGTAGCGGTTCGGATCAGGAACATAGGTGGGGTACATGGCCCACATCCTGCCAGAGGGCGCTGACGAAACCCGAGCGAGGTCCCGCCAACCATTCTCAGATCACGGCAGCTGCCTGGCCCAGGTCCGGATGGCATCGGGATCAACATGGTCACCGGGTTTCTTGGCGAGCACCCGAAACAGCAGCCGTTTCAGGAAGTTGACCTTGTCTGGCACGTAACGACCCGCGAATGCAGCCTGCGAGGTCACCTCAACCAGCTCCGCAGCAGCTTTGTTGCAGCCGAGCGCCGCCTCACTCTTGGCTGGATCGACGGCGGTCATGGAGACACTGAACAGAGCCGCCTGCCCCACCCGCTGGCCATGATCCTTCAGCCAGGTCAGTGACTCCGGCAGCCACGTCATATTCTGCACAGCGCTGCCCAGCACGTAGCGGTCATAGCCTTCCGGCGTGGGGTCGTCGCGCAGATTCCTCACGACGACATCACAGCCCCGACCACGCAACTCCTCCGCGATGATCTCAGCCACCTCAGCTGTGGAGCCCGCCCGCGTCGCATATCCCAACAGAACTCGAACCATGCGCCAACGCTAATACCCCAGAGACTCCACCACTGACAGCACCCCGTACAAGAGCTTCACCAGTGCTGGGTGGGGTCAGCGTTCGTCTCGGGTGGGAGCTTGCCGTCGACGGTGCGCAGGGGGCGGGGTGCTGGGTTGCTGGTCTTGCAGTTGAGCTGCGCGTGCCTTGATGATGTCGATGAGTGCTGCCTGTTGCCGATGCCCTGCCACCGCAGCGGATTGCGCAGACACTGTGGGCAAAGGCGCAGGACGCCCGCCGGGCCAGTTGCCAGTCACCACCTGCTGAGGCGTAACCACGCCCGGGGGACCACGTTCGATCGCAGGATGGGCGATGCCTTGTGGCGTGGGCATCAACTCGGCCCTACCCCGACGCAGCCGCTGCGCAAGCCTGGGATCATTCGACAAGACGAGCTCGACATTGAGGCAACAATCTCCCCGCCCCATGTCCCGAGCAGCATAAGCAGCAGCGTCCAAGGCATCGATATTTGCCCGGTTCTGAGGACCGATGGACGAGTTCACATCATCACGCCCCATAATCGGATGACCCTGGGCATCAAGACCAACCTGACCAGGCCCCCCAAGCCCCTGATCCGGCTCATGCAGCATCGCCAAACCCTGCACAGCATTCCGCGCCGCCAACCGAGCTTTCCTTCGACTATACCCTTGAATTTTAAAGAAAGCAGATGCCAGTCGCCGCTCAAAATCAAGCCTGGCTTCCTTCACACGTCCCGACGCGGGAGCCCTTCCGATTTTTTTGTAGAGTTCTCTTCCTTCTATGTATTGAGCAATGGTCAACTCTGATAGGGCATAGTATTGACGCCCCAACTGCCTGTTATATTCAGCAGGATAACGGTGTGATGACCTGCTCCTCACGCTTCCGGTATGGTAGACCACTCTGACGGGCTCACAGGAGTGGAGTCGATGGATCTCCGATCCTGACAAAGCCGTCTCCCACACCACCACCCGTTCCCCGCTGTCAGTGCGGCGAGGCTGAAACCCATCAGAAATCACCAAAGCAGAATGACGGGAAGTCATCACCTACTCCTGAAGATCCCCAGCTGAGTCATGCTCCGCCAGGAAGGCACCGAGATACTCCCAGTTCTCGGCAATCAGGTCTGGCATAACCTCAACCCGCCCCGTCTCAGCCAGAAAGATCAGATGAGCCTCAGCATTTTCTATGGTAACCAACTGCGCCTCCATACGACCAGTGAAGAAAAATGCCGGAACAAAACCAAACACCTCATCAGCAGACACCGCACCCAAACGCCCAACAACCACATCAACAACCGGCTTCTGAGATACCTCGTCAAAGAAATTATCCTCAAGTGGATTGGCGAACACGATGCACCCGGCGCGATCACGCAACAAAGGATCTGACATCCCTCGTTCATCCAAAAAACTTGGATGAATTTGCCCTCGCACAGGCATAACTTCGAGCGCGGGCCCGGACTTCTCACCCCACAGACTCATCGACCCCATCGCAGTACGCGCGACGCAATACCATCGCTGATCCTCAAAAGGGATCTCCACACCATCAAGCCACGCATCAACCACCGGCTGCCACTGAAGCGGATCAGTGATCCAGAACCTCCCCTCACCAAAACCTTCAAACCCAAAGCGTCGCCACACATACAGAAAAGACCACGGAAACACATCCTGAAAACGCGTGAAATACTCCTCAGGAACTCGCCTACCCACCCCCATCGGCGGCAACTCATCCAGCAGACCCTCCTGGATCTGCCGCTCAACCCACACCTCATCACACGGAGGACCACTCATGACACAACCCTACAACCCCACACCAGTCGAAGGTTCTGCCACAACATACCTCTCCGCGACGACAGGCAAAACGCAAGCACTTTTAGCCGCACCCCACACCACGCCCTAGCCCATCCCAGCCTGCCCCGCTCCTAACCCGCCCGGAGCTCGCCACGCCGACACCACCAGCTCATCAGCACGAAGCGCAGAGGCGTTCAACAAACACCACCTGCTCAGACATCATCACTGCGGAGGACCGTAGGAGAGCCGGTCGAAGATCAGCACACTCTCCGCAATCCGCCCCTCTCGGACGGTAAAGAGCTCAGCAGCCGGGGTAGTTGAAGAGGTCGCAGTCTGCGGATAATAGAACAAGGCAACACGATCCCCGGCGGTGAACTCGGCGATATCACCAATGCCGATAAGCGATGGCGCAAAGGCCCCGAGGAACTCCCGATAGACGCCCTTCCCCTCCAAGTCGCCACCGGGGGCATGGCAGATGATGTCATCAGCGACGTACTCCATCGCCTGCTCGACGTCGCCGCTCGTCCAGGCGTGGTGGTACTTCTTCACGATGTCGTAGGCGCTGTCGTGGGTCATGGGATCACTCTTCCTTCCAGGTCGTTTGTCCACACTATAAGCAGCATCTATAGACCAAATCCTGCTTTTGCGTCTGAAGTTGCCTATGAGACCGCTCTCAGCGGCAAGTTGGGACGCCAAAGCAGGATTCTCACGCATTCCGTGCTCGTCGACACCCAGGTAGGCTCGAACACGGAGCAGGGAGGTTCACATGGGTACAGCGAAGCGCGTTGGGGTGTTGACTGCGGGCGGCGACTCCCCCGGTCTGAACGCCGCCATCCGCGGCCTCGGCAAGGCTGCCATCGGCAGGCACGGCATGGAGTTGATCGGTTTCCGCGACGGGGTGCGCGGCCTGGCGGAAAACCGCAGCTTCATGCTCGGGCCGGAGGCCCTGTCTGGCATTCTCACCATCGGCGGCACCATCCTCGGAACCAGCCGTGACAAGGTGCATCGCATGCGCATGAACGGTGAGGTCGTCGACGCCATCCCCGTCATCAAGGAGGTGGTGGAACGCAACGAGTTGGACTGCCTGGTGATGCTCGGCGGCGGCGGGACGGCGAAGAACGCCCTGCGACTCGCGGAGGCGGGAATCCCGGTGATCCATCTGCCCAAGACCATCGACCGCGACGTCGCCCACACCGACAACACCTTCGGCTTCTCCACAGCGCTGGAGATCGCGACGGACGCCATCGACCGTCTGCACTCCACCGCCCACAGCCACCACCGGGTGATCCTGGCGGAGATCATGGGGCACAGGGCGGGCTGGCTTGCGCTGGGTGCCGGCATCGCCGGTGGGGCTGACGTCATCCTCATCCCGGAGATCCCGTACTCGGTGGAGGCCATCGCCGAGACCATCCAGGCGCGACAGGCCCGCGGCACCAATTTCAGCGTGATAGCGGTGGCCGAGGGCGCCACTGACATCGAGGCAGCACAGGCCATCGCCGCCGCCGAGTCGCTGAAGAAGACCGCCGGAAGCCCCGAGGCCAAGGCGGCTGCCAAACAGCATCTGGCCCGCGTCCTGGACGACCAGCGCGAGCACACCTTCCGGCTGGCCCGCGAGCTGGAGGCCGCGACGGGGCTGGAGACCCGCGTCACCATCCTGGGCTACGTGCAGCGCGGCGGGACGCCCTGCGCGGAGGACCGGCTGCTGGGGTCGCGGATCGGCACCGCCGCCGCCGACCTGATCGCCGATGGCGTCAGCGGAGTCATGGTCGCCAGCAAGGGTGACGGCACCGCGCCCGTCGACCTGAAGAAGGTTGCGGGAAACCTGGCTCTCGTGCCAGCGGACCATCCGTGGATCCAGACGGCCCGCGCCGTCGGCACCGGCCTCGGTGACTGAGAGGACGAGCTACGGGGCCAGCGGATCCACGACGGTCAGACCCCGCGACCGCGCCGCCTCGGCCAAGCGGGCATCGTGGGTGAGGACGGTGACGGGGTCGGCGTCGCTGTGCAGGATCAACGCGCTGGCCAGGTGAATCGCGTCGAGGGACTTCAGTTCCCCGGTCAGCGCACAGGCGCCGTCGACCACCTCGCGGGAGATCTCCAGCAGTTCTATGTTGGGAAGAAACTCATCGACAACAGACATGTCCAGGCCCTCCCGGTGAATGGCCCGAGCAGCCTCAACAGCTAGGAGCGCCGAAGAAGCGATCCGGCCACCGTGTGCCTGCTCCATCAGGGTCCTCGCTGACTCGGCTCCGGGCTGTTCCAGGAGCGCCAGCAGCATGACTGAGGTGTCGAGGTAAATCACCGCTCCTCCTCACGCTCGCCCAGAAGCAAGTCGTGAAGATCCACGCCCTCAGGCAAGGCTATCCGCCGGTCAGGGAGCCGGAATGTCCCCGTGGCTGGCCGGAGTTTGCCCTCCCGAAGGAGCCGCTCGCGGGGAGTCTCGTCGGGACGGATGGGGACGATCTGGGCCACTGGGCGGCCGCGGTCGGTGACCGTCACTGGCCGACCGGACTCCGTCACCTGGGCGATGATGCGTCCCGAACGCTGGTTGAGTTCACGTAAGCTGACGCTGTCCAGATAAGGCGTGGGCATGTCGGCGGGCTGAGCGTTCATATCCCCCAGGATACGCGCTGTCCTACATGTCCTACCCCGGTGTCGAACGTCGTTGTTTCGTCAGGTGCTCTTCGGCCCCGGGACCCGCCTCCCACTGACGAACTTCCGACACACGACACCAGGCTCCCGGTCAGGTGCGAGGACCGGCCGGGGTGGCCGGTCCTCGCACCCGGGTAGGGAGCAGCGAAGCCCCTCAGTCGAAGATCGGCCCGACGTCGCGGGAACGCTTCAGCTCGAAGAAACCGGGGTAGGCCGTGACCTTCGCAACGCCGTCGAACAGATCACCGGCGGCCTCGCCCTTCGGGGCCGGTGAGATGACGGGGCCGAACAGCGCCATCCCATTGATCCGGAGGACCGGGGTCCCCACATCTGTGCCGACGAGCTCCTGCGCAACCTTCTGGTAGGCGCGCAGATCGGCGTCGAACTCGTCGGTGGTCACGCGCTCAGCGATGGAGGCATCGAGCCCGGCCTCCTGCAGCGCGGCAGCGATGGTCTCGACGCTGATGGGCTCGCCCTTCGGATGGATGCGGGTGCCGACGGCGGTGTAGAAGTCCCGAAGCTGGTCATGCCCGTACTGCTTCATCACGGCTGCGGCGGCGCGGGAGGCGATGAGGGTGCCGTCGATGTGCTTTCGGTAGCCGGGGTCAAGATCGCGTCCCTCATTGAGGATGAACAGGCTCATGGGGTGGAAGACGGTCTTCACGTCACGCACCTTCTCCACCTCCAGCATCCAGCGGGAGGTCATCCAGGCCCAGGGGCACGACGGGTCGAACCAGAAATCAACTTGTGTGGTCATTCCTCCATCTCACCCGGCACATCGCGATAACTCAACTGCGGGGTCGATGAACACATGATCGATTCAGCGGGTACGAAGAGTTACCATGGGACGCACAACAGGTTGGCCTTGCATGCAGGTCAGACATGGAGTGGTGAAGGAGGCGAGACACATGCCCAAGGCATTCGAGGTGCTGAAGTACATGCGAGGCAAGCAGCATTTCACCGGTGAGATGCAGCGTCACAAGCTCCTGTACTACGTTCAGGCATGGTCCCTGGCCTGGACGGGGAGGCCACTCTTCGACGACCGGGTCGAGGCCTGGACACTAGGCCCTGTTGTCCCGAACGTCCGCAACGCCATCCTTCCCCTACATCCTGCCACTGGATCACTGAGCCGCGAGGAGCAGGCGCTGGTTGATGCGGTGCTGGACCACTACGGCAGGCTGGGGGGAGCCGAGCTCTCCAATCTGACTCATCAGGAACGGCCCTGGCTGGATGCCAGAGCCGGTCTTCCAGACGATGCGCCCAGCAGTGCAGAGATCAGCCATGATGCGATGCGCCGCGAGTACACGATGCAGAGCCTCCAGGGGAAGGGCCCACAACGGCCTGGCATTCCCCCTCAAGAGGCCGATCTCGACGATGTGCTGAACCTGGCTGAGGTCGCGAGCAGTCGGTGGAGCCGGACGCTGGCTCTGTTGGCTGAGTGACCGTCCGCATCACCCTGGAACAGTGCATCACGCTGTACCGGGCAAGAATCGACGCGGGGCCCCTGGTCAACTGAGGCAAACTTGATGGCGCCGTGGCCGCGCCATTCCAGACCTTCGACGATCAGGATCTGTTCCCAACCCTGATAGGCAAGGCGGCGCGGCTGGCCTATGGCATCGCGGAGGCACAGGCTTTTCAGGATGGGAACAAGCGACTTGCCTGGCTGGTGACTGTCGTGTTCTTGGAGTTGAACGGCGTTGTCCTGGATGTTGATCAGGATGAGGCGGCATACGCGCTGAGGGCTGTCGGAGCTCGTCAGCTCAGCCAGACTGAATTCATCAGGTGGATGATCTGCTGTTCGACGTCCCGGAGCCCTGCTGCCCACGGATAGCTTGACCTGGGGGTGCCGTCGCGTCCTGGATTCGCTCTGCAAGAATGCCTCCAGCCAGACCAGGAGGAGCACATGAGCGACACCCCCACCTTCACCAGTTCCGCGGCACGCGGTTTTCTCACCCCACGCCGCGTGGCCCGGATGGCGCTCCTGATCGCCGTGTCGGCGGTCGGCGCACTGGTGAAGATCCCCTCCCCGACGGGCACCGTCGCCCTGGACTCAGCCCCGGGGTTCCTGGCCGCCGCGATCTTCTCGCCTGTGGAGGGGGCTGTCATCGCGGCCCTCGGCCACCTGCTGTCCGCCGCCACCACGGGCTTTCCCCTGGGCGCGCTCTTGCATCTGATCGTCGCCGTGGAGATGGCGCTGTTCGCGTGGGTCTTCGGACTGCTGGTCAGGCGGGTCAATACGGTGGTGGGGGCTATCGTAGCCGTCATCCTGAACGGTCTGCTGGCCCCCGTCGTCATGATCCCCGTCGCCGGCTTTGGCGGCTATGTGGCGATGATCGTGCCGCTGCTGGTGTCGTCGGCAGTCAACGTGGCGGTGGCTCTGCTAGCCGGATATGCGCTGTCCGCCGCAGGCCTGGCCGACCATCCCATAGCCCGGCGACGATGACCGTCCGCCCCATCCGCGACCTGCTGATCGTGCCGGGGTCGCCGCGGCTGGTGATCGCATGCGATTCCGTGGGTGGCATCGGGCCGCGCCCCGCTGATGTCGTACCTGTCCCCGGCGACGTCGTGGCCCACTTCGCCGCACGGGTCCCGCTGCTGGAGGTGCTGTGTTCCGGAGCCCGCCCCATCGCCCTCATCAACACCCTCTGCCATGACCTGGCCGCCGCCCAGCCCTTCATCGACACCTTCCGCCAGGTCGCGGCTGAGGTCGGCATCGCCTCTGAGGCGGTCACCGGCAGCACCGAGGAGAACGTTCCCTCACCCGCGACGGGGGTAGGGGTCACGGTGATCGGCGCTGAGGAGCAGCCCCTCATTGCCGGCGGCGGCCGCGACGGCGACGTCGTGGTCTGCGTCGGCTGGCCTCGCTCCGCACCTGGGGATCAGCTCTACATCGGCCACCCCGACATCGTCCCCCTGGACACCGTCAAGGACCTGGTTGACTCGGGTCTCGTGCACGACGCCCTCCCCGTGGGGTCACGGGGCGTCAGCTACGAGACCGGCCAGCTGGCGCACTCTGCGGGGCTCAGCGTCGACTGGCTCAGCCACCCCCTCCCCAGCGATGCATCCGGCGGTCCTGCGACGTGCGTGCTGCTGGTCTGCGATCCCGGCGACGAGCCCGCCCTCCACGCCCACCTCCCGGAGCGGCTGCCGTGGCACCGCATCGCCACCCTGGTGGCCCCTTGACCGGTCCCCTCATCGTGGCCGACGGGTTCGGCTTCTCGCATCACGGCACTGAGACCCGCCAGCTCACCAACATCTCCGTCGCCATTCCCACGGGAAGCAGGCTGGCGGTGATGGGGGCGACAGGCTCCGGCAAGTCGACGTTCGCCATGGCCTTGAACGGCCTCATTCCCCACCACCACCCCGGCGACCTCTACGGCACGCTGCGCATCGCAGGCCATCTGACCCACGAGGCCACGATCCCCGACCTGGTCCGTCTGACCGGGCTGGTGGCGCAGGATCCGGAGGCGCAGCTGATGGGTCGCAGGGTCTGCGACGACGTCGCCATCGGTCCCGCGAACCTCGGCCTGCCGCGCGACGAGGTGTGGGCGCGCGTCCGGCGTGCGCTGGATCAGGTTGGTCTCACGGACCTCGCCGACCGTGAGGTGGCGACCCTCTCCGGAGGCCAGCAGCAGCGACTCGCCATCGCAGGTGTCCTGGCCATGGATCCGGAGATCCTGGTGCTGGACGAGTCCACCTCTGAGCTGGACCCGGAGGCAGCCGCAACCGTCCACCGCCTAGCGGAGGAGCGGTGCGCCACCGGCCAGACGGTGGTGCTGGTGGATCATGACTCTGACTTCGTCGCCTCCTGGGCTGATCTCCTGCTGGTGCTCTGTGACGGCCGTCCCGAGTTCTTCGGCCCTCCCGGCGAGTTCTTCTGCGACGGGGAGCGCGTAACCACTGCCGGATTGAGGCAGCCCGCCGCCTACGCCGTCGCCGCAGCCGCGAAGGCCGTCGGACTCCTGCCCGACGACGACAGCACCGAGCCGGGAGGCCTTCCCCTGGCCGCGATGCCCCCCGCGCCCTCTCCAGGTTGCAGCGAGTCACCCTCTCTGACACCCGATCTCGACCCGGTGCTGGAGCTCACTGACCTCAGCCACCGCTATCCCAACGGGGTGCTGGCTCTCAACCAGGTGACCGTGACGATCCACCGCGGCGAGTTCGTCGCCCTCCTCGGAGGCAACGGCGCTGGCAAGAGCACCCTGGCCCGGCATCTGGCAGGCCTGCTTCAGCCCACGTCCGGGACCATCCACATCAACTCCCGGGACATCCGGGGCCGGAGGGTCGCGGATCTGGCTGCGGAGGTCGGCTTCGTCTTCCAGAATCCCGACCATCAGATCTTCGCAGACACTGTCTACGACGAGGTTGCCTTCGGGTTGCGGAACGCCGGCCTTCCCGAACCCACGGTCCGTGACCGCGTCTCCGAGACCTTGCATCACCTCAGCCTCTCGGAGACCACCACACTGCATCCCCTGCGCCTGAGCCGCGGAGAGCGCCAGCGGGTGGCGGTGGCGTCGGTATTGGCCATGCGACCCGGCATCCTGGTGATCGACGAGCCCACCACCGGCCTGGACTGGCGCAGTGCAAATGCGATGCTCAGCCTGATCTCCAACTTGAACCGCGCAGGGCATACCGTCATCACCATCACCCATGACCTGCTGCTGGCCGCCCGGTATGCCGGTCGGGCACTGGTGTTGTCTGACGGCCACCTGGCGTGGGATACACCGGCCTTGGGGCTGTTCGACGACGAAACCCGGCTGGCGGCACTACACCTGGAGACCCCCGCCATCGTGCAGCTCGCCCGGCGCCTGGGGCTGCCGCCTGCTACGTGTCCGGAGGCCCTGGTTGAGTCCTGGAGGAAGGCGCGCGATGCCACCTGAGCATCAGGTGTTCCCGTCCCGATCTGATGTCCGGTCCAGGTGCCTGCTCTTCGCCGCCGCGGTGACCGCCAGCTTCCTGTTCACCTCCCCCGTCGCTCACCTGACACTGTCACTGGGGGCGGTCGCAGTGGCTGCGGGGTTTCGACTGCGTGCTCTCACGCGCCTGCTCGCACCGCTGGCTCCCCTGCTCGTGCTGGTGCTCCTGTTCGCGGTCCTCATCCCACCCGCCGACGCCGACCCGCGGGTGCTCGTCGCCCTCTGGCCTGACGGCCCAAGCGTGACGTCGGGAGGGCTGCTGCACGGAGCCATCTTGGTGTCACGGATCGTGACGATGGTGGGCGCGTCAGCGGCGCTGCTGAGGACCACACCAGTTGAGGATTTCACAGCCCTGCTCCAGATGCTGCGGGCACCGAACGTCGTGGTGTTCCTGGTGACGACGGCGCTGCGGTTCATCCCGACGCTGCGGATGCGCTCCAGCCAGATCAGGGACGCGCAGCGGGTGCGGGGAGCCCGTCTCGGGGAGCGTGGCCCTGTGGCCAGGATCAAGGCCAGCGCCACCATCATGATTCCGCTTCTGACATGCGGAATACGCATGTCAGAGCAGTTGTCGACGGCCATGCTCTCCCGCGGCTACGGGATCACGAGACAGCCCACGCGGCTGATCACCCTGACCTGGTCGTGGCGTGACTCTCTCGTCACCCTCGCCGCCATCGCGCTGGTCGTCGTCGCCATCGCCGTCTGAAAAGCCTGCGGGCTGTGGGTCACGACGAGGCCGCCGTCTTCCCATGCGAGGCCGAGAGTGAGCTTCAGAGGCTCAGGGAGCTGCGAGCCTCAACCAGTGCGTTGGCGATCTCTTGGTCACGGAGCCTGGCCAGCAGGGCCTCGGGCATCCCGGCGACCTCGAACAGCGCAGCGCTCACGGCGTGATCGTATCCCCAGGTAATGATCACCCGGACGGTTGAGGCCAGACGGGTGACGGCGGAGTTCAGCTGCCGGAGCTCGTCAGCAGAGATACCGAAGCCCGCAGCACGGACCGACACCAGCTGCACCACATGATCTGACATGGCCAGCATCATGGGGTTTGTCACCTGCCTGAGGACGTGCGTCAACCCAACCATGGCCATCCAGGCGAAATAGTCGTCATCGAGCGGACCCTCAATGGTTCGCACCCACCACTTCGCGAGGGTGGCCTCCAGCTCCGGACGCTCCTGATTCTCGTAAGCTGCGGCAGTCTCCGGGTGCCCGAAGACCGTGTCGTAGTAGGACTGCACCACCTCGGGGCCGAGCGCCAGCAGCTTTTCCCTGTGGCGCAGGATCACCTGGCGATCATCCTCGCTCAGGCGGCCGGACGGAGGGATCTGGGCAACTGCTCCCCGGGCGATCTCATGCATGGACAGCATCGACTCTAGGTCCTCGCGAGCAGCTGCTTGATCTCGACGGAGGCGACGCGGGCCTCGATCCGCATCAGGCCGAGGTTCGAGTCGATGGGGCCCTGCATCACCAGCACCGCGTCGCTGCCGGCGCCGTAGACGACGAGGTATCCGTTCTCACCGCGGATCACAGCCTCCGCCAGCTCACCCATGTTGGTGCGCTCTGAGATCCTCTTGCCAAGGCCCAGCGCCGTTGCGGCCATGGCAGCCACCCGCTCGGCCTCGCCGTCGGGGAAGTCGTGGGCGATGGCAAGCCCATCCTGCGAGGCGATCATCACTCCGCTGAGCTCGGGGATGGCCCGCCGGATGGCCCCGATTACCAGCCTCAAGTCGCTGTGCTTGCTGTTGCCGTAGTTTCCGTCCATGGCGTTCGCCCCCTGCTTTGATAGATATGTGATGCTCGATTGGTCAGATGAGCGCGCATACTTAGGTCCGTAAATGTAGGCGTTGGCTGGCATCTTGCCCCTTGAGAATTGCTCTTCCTAGCATGAATAGTAGATGATTCTGGCCGAAAGTTACCACAAAAGTCGGAAAATGAACGGGGAAACCGGCCTGGCGACCCCCACACCGGCTGGGTTGAGCTATAAGGTCGGATGCGCAACAGGATGGAGGTGCCGTGAAAGGAACCGGAGTAGCCGTGGCTACGGGTCTTGCAGCGTTCGTCGCGCTCGGCGCGGTGGGCGGGGCTTGGCTGGTGGAGCGCACCCTGACGTGGGAGGCCGCTCAGGTACTCGCCGACCAGGGGGTCGAGGCCACCGTAGCGTTCTCAGGGCAGTCAGCCGTAGTGAGCACTGATGCTGATCAATTGGCCAAGGCGTTGCAACTCGTAAAGGAGCTGCCTGGCGTCACCATGGCAGTGGCCGGCGACGGTGATGCCGACGGGGATTTCTCATCCTCGGCCAAGAGCTCGCCGACACACTCGGCCAACGCCGAGATCCAGGCCAGCCCATCAGTCATCACTCCCACGCCCTCCGCCTCACCGTCACCGGAGCCAACGCCCGAACCCAGCCCGGAGCCCACTGAGATGCCGAGGCTGGTGATCCAATTCGAGGGCGGCGAGGCCACCCTCCCGTCGAGTCAGCGCGGCAAGATCACGCAGATGGCCGAATGGTTGAAGGCCAACCCTGAGGCCCTGGTCCAAGTGCTAGGTCACACCGACGACGGCAAGACGGAGTCTTTCAGGAAAGAACTCTCTCGGGAACGTGCTCAGAGCGTGATCGAGGCCTTGGTGGACGGCGGAGCGAGGAGTGACCAGCTGGTGCCAGTGGCAAGGGGTGCCAAGGATCCTGCGCAATCAAATGCCACGGCCGAAGGCAGGACGGCGAATCGTCGTGTGACCTTCACCCAGCAGGAAGAAGGGTAGAGATGAGCGGATATCTCCTACTGGCTCTTGAGTTGGGAGCAATCCTCGTAGTGAGCATGGCCCTGGCCTTCTGGGTGGGCTGGGCCATCAGCAAGCGCCGCGCCAGGAGACAGATCGCAGCCGCTGCGGCGGAGGCCCCTGAGGTCGTCAGTCGGCAGCCGGCGGAATGGCAGCAGCCAGCTCCCCTCCCAGGTCCTGTGCCTGAGCCCAGCGCACTTTCCGTGCCCGGCTCCATGCCCGGCATTGATGAGAAGAACCCCGCTGGAGCTGAGCAGTTCTTCGCCCCAGTCAGCGTCGAGCCCCGGCCCCAGGCTGAACCGCAGGCCTCCCTGGAGGGTCAAGCTGAACCGCAAGCCCCCCTGGAAGGTCAAGAGGTCCCCGACGCAATGCGGGAGACCCGCCAGAACCCTGTCGTCGCCTCTGAGCAGCTGGCGGACCAGACAATCTCCGATATCCCGGGAGAGCCGGATGACGGCCAGGAGGACACCAACATCATCCCCCGCATCGCAGCAGAGAACACGGCACCTGTCGATGCGGAGACGGATGCCGTGAGTCTGCCCGAGTCCCCCGAGCTGGAGGCCGTCGCACTGGTCACACCAGATGCGCAGCCGGATGAGGCAGCCAATCCACAGTTGGAGGAGGCAGAAAACCGCATCCGCGAGGCTGAGGCCAGGGCGAGCGAGGCCGAGGCACGCACCCTTGAGGCTGAGACTCGTGCCAGTGAGGCCGAGGCACGAATCAGCGAAGCAGACGAGCGGATCGCGGAAGCTGACGAGCGCGCGCAGAAGGCGGAGCGTCAGGCCCAGGAGCACATCACCGAGGCCGAGCAGGAGATGGAGAAGGCGCGGGAGCGGATCGCCTGCCTCCAGGAGCAGGTCGCGAAGCAGGAACTCGACATGGCCCGGCTGGAGACCCGTGCCACAACGGCCTGGGACACCACCATGCCTCACCTAATCAGTCGCATCGAATCCCTTGAGGGGGAGATGTCCAAGGCCCGTTACGAGGCAGCCGAGCTTCAGGCTCTGCTAGCCATTGAGCGGGAGAGCCATGCCAAGAGCTTCACCATGGAGGAGCCCCTGAACTCCGAGGAGGTCCACGAGGACTTCCAGGCCCCAGCCCCCGCCGGAGACGAGTACGACGAAGATCAGACCACCGTGTTCCAGCGGATCGTGGCAGACCAGCCCTTCCCAGCCTTTGATGAGCCCGCATCAGACGAGGCCCCAGAGCCAGAGGAGGACGAGAAGGCTGATCTCGAAGAAGCCCAGGTGGACGATCCCAGTGAGCTTGCTGACGCATCCATGACGCCGGATGATGAGGACACCGGGGATGTCGTCGAGGACGATGCCGAGCTCCCAGCTGCCGAGGCTGAGGAGGCCGACGGGGAGAAGGGCGAACTCGAATCCATCAGGGACACACCGCAGGACGGAGCCTTGGAGGAGGTCGAGGCGGTTGAGACCGGCGATGAGGATGCCGAGAGCATAGAGGATGCCGCAGATGATGATCCCGTCATTGAGGTCTTCAGCACACCTGGCATCTCCGATGTCCCAGACTCAGATGAGATTTCGGATGGGACAGAGCCTTCTGACGAACTAGACAACATCAAGGAAACTGAGGCGGAAGCCGCCGCAGACGAGGAGGCCGGGGAGCCAGAGGACGATGCCGCACAGGCGTCCAAGGTCGATGACGCCGATGAGCCTGACCCGGCCCTGGTGATGCCGGAGCCTGAGGCTACAGAGGGAACAAAGGAAACAGACACTGACAAGTCCTTTGACGAGCAGGATGCGCAGCTGGATGTGGAGGAGTCCCCCGAAGGGCAGGCCACCGACGAACACCTCGTCGCACAGCAGCCAACACACGATGGTGACGCCCTGCAAGACAATCCCCTGGATGATCAGCTGCTCCTGAGCGCCCCGACCGACACGGAGTCTCCGAAACCGGAAGATTCAGGGAAGGTTGAGGACCTCCTAGGCGATGACCCGCTTGCCGCTCCCCTCACCACGGTCGGCGAGACAGTCGGCGCTGAGGATCTCCGCCCCGCAGAGGCTCTCAAGAGTATGGCGGATTCACAGGTGGATGAGACCGATGAGGATGATGAGAGGGATCTGCCCGTTGACCATCTGGAGCTGATTGACTCGGCAGAGTCTGCAGAATCTGATGAGGTCGTGGAGAGCACAAGCTCCGAGGCTTCGAACCCGTCAGAGTCCCAGAAGCCGGCAGAGCACCCGGAGGTGCCCGAAGCGGAGTTCCAGGATGATCCCTCGGGTCAGCCAGCGCTGCTCGTCGAGACGTCGGAGAGCATCGCACCTCAGAACCTCCCGGAGGAGGAGCCCCCCACGCCACTGGTCGAAGATCAGGAGGACGAGCAACAGGCGGATCAGGGGGCCGAGGAGCAGGAATCGGCAGCCCACCAGCCAGAAACTGAGAAGATCGCCCCTGAACCTAAGACCCCAGGCATGCCAGACCATGGGGAGGCTCCACAGCCAGAGGCAGAGAGTTGGCAGGCCCTCACTTTCCCTGCTGTCGAGGAGAACCAGGAGGCCAGCGAACCGCTGTCTCAGGAGTTCGTCGGCGAAGAGGAGTTCGAGCCGACCACACCAAGGGTCATATGGCCTGACCCGACCCCGGCGGACCGCTGGCAACAGGCCCTCGCTGAAGCACAGCCCAAGTGGGACTCCCCAAAGCCGGATAAGCCCGAGAGCTCCGAGTGGAGGAGCCAGCCTCCCACACCAGCGGGCAAGGCTGTGGCAGCGGAAGCGGAGAAAACGCGGACTCCTCAGGCCGGACCAGCCTGGCCAAGCCCCGCATCACCTCCGTTCCCCTCGCCTGCGCGCGCTCAGCAGCCGGCGTCCTCCCCCACTCCCGCTGACTGGCAGGCGTTCGGGACCACCGCTCAGGTCGCTGATTTCACGGAATCGATCCCGGTCATCCCATCTGACGGCCCGCTTTCCGTCATGGAGGAGGAGTACGGCATCATCCAGGGAGCCTTCGGCAGGGAGCGGGACCCACGGCTGCCGGGCGAGGAGCCGTCGCCTCGGCCAGCCCGACAGGTCGACTATCTGAACGATGACACCCGGCTCGACGACCAGTGACCCTCACCGGATGATCCTGCGGGCCAGCCCAAGCGCCTGCTGAAGGTAGGAGCCGGAGAACAAGGCCGCGTGAACGAGGACCATATGGAGTTGGTGCACGGCCAGGCGGTCTTTCCATCCATCCGCCAAGGGGCTGACCTGCTGGTAGCCGTCAAGGATTGCCTCCAGATGAGGTGCTCCAAGCAGAATCAGTTCAGCCAGGTCAGTCTCAGCGTGGCCGCCGTGGGCGGAGGGGTCGATGAATGTACCTGCCGCCCCTGCATTCCTCGCTGCCCAGACTATGTTTCCATCCCATAGATCACCATGGATCCGGGCAACTCCTGTGACCAGCGCAGGCTGCGGCGACTCGAACCTACCCGTAGCAACCTGGTCGATGGCCCGATCAAGCACTTTCCGGGCCTCACGTGGGACTTCAGCCAGGCGCAGATAGGGGCGGAGTCGAGCCTCCGCGTAGAACTCACTCCACGTGCGCCAACGGGGACGAAGACTGACAGGGGCGGGAAGTTCACTCAGCCGGGAGTCGAGCTCATGTAGTCCGGGCGGCGGAGCGCCCCAATGGGATGCGCCCGCCGCATGCGTTCGCGCCAGGCGGCTACCGAAGACAGCAGCATCGTCAGGGGTGGGGTCGCCGTGACGCAGACGACGGGTCATGAGCCATTCGCGCCCATGGTTGATGACCTCGACGACTGGCACTCCACCTGACACATCACCCAGCCAGGCCAGACCTGCGATCTCCGTCGCAATGCCAGCGGGACTGCCGAGCTTGTGGAATGCCGCACCGTCTGACTCCAGACCGCCACTGGTTTCAGCACGCACGCTACGACTCTCCACTGGAGACCCCCTTGCCTCGTTGGGAAACCCAGGATACCGCGGGTCTCCAACACATCCTGATGATTCGATGCATCCACGCACCTACGCAGGGATCGGCTCAGCTGGGGGAGAGTGAGCCCCTCAGATATCCAACGCGAGGGCCTGCAGCGTCGGGATGTGGGCATAGCCCGAGACCGGAAGTCCGTGGCCTGCCTGGAACTTCGAGATGGCCTCAATGGTGTTCGGCCCGACGTAGCCGTCATCAGTAACCCCAATGGCCGCCTGAAGCTGCTTGGTGGCAGACATGAGATCGGCCTCCGTCCGAGGACCGGGCACCCCGTCCTGTTCCAGAGCCCGACGCTTCTGCCAGGCCATGATGGCCTCTGTGGTTCGGGCGCCGTTGATGCCGTCAGCCTCCTCATAGGTGAAGTCGACGTCGCCCCATGTCAGATGGGTGAAGCAGGCCAGGTTCCTCTGAAGCTCATAGGTCGTGTAGGCGTTGGCCCTCTGAACGTTGGTCAGGAGGAGCCCGGCGGCAGATATGCCAAGAAAGGCCCCGGTGCAGAAGGCACGGCGACGCACCAAACGTGAAAACATCCCACCGATCATCCAAGCACCCTCCAACATGTGAACCAGACGTTGTTCCCACGGCCACACTACGTGATCAGCCCTTGATGTCAAGCCCTCATACGTGGGGGTACGTGTGCACCTCCTGCCCCGTGTCTGAGATTTGCAAAGCAATGGCGGCGGTTTTGCGGGGCAGATGCGTCGCGAGCAGCGGAGCGAAACGCTACTGGGGCATCATGAGTGATGTGAACGAGGCAAGGCGTCGTATCCAGGCCAAAAAACACCCGACGACGTGACGGCACGAGACGCCAGTCCACCATCCGTGGCAACTCCAGTTCATGGAGGCTTATTCACGGGGGTATCAGAAACAGCGAAATCCCTTATCAGAGCCCAGTTGCCAGCAGCTGTGAATAAGCCTCTTGCGTATGGGGTCTTGAGAGGACGGTGAGGCCCCATGCCCTGGGGGTCCGGGAGTGTTTGTGCCAGGATGCTGTGGTGCGGCGTGAATCGCCATCTACGGCGCAGGGAACGCACCACAGCGACGGCATCGAGACGCAGCACGGCGTTTCGTGCACAGGGCAGACATGAGATGAAGCAGGTCATGCAGCCCGCCCAGAGGGGCCATGAGACCCGTCGAGACACGGATCATGGCACCCATCAAGAAGAGGCCCGAGGCCAGGCTGCTCAGATTCTGCTCAACCTCAGGCCACGCACAGGTGCGTGAATCGCCACCTGCGGCTTAGGGAACGCACTACAGCGACGGCACCAAGACGCAGCACGGCGTTTCGTGTTGCGTATGGGGTCTTGCGATGACGGTGAAGCCCCATGCCCTGTGGGCCCAGGAGTTGCTAGGCCGGGATGCTGTGGTGTGGCGTGAATCGCCGTCTACGGCGCAGGGAACGCACCACAGCGACGGCGTCGAGATGTAGTGCGGCGTTTCGTGCACAGGATGGCTGGCGAAGGCAGGGGTGGGGACGTTGGAAGGGCCAGGGGTGCCGCATTGTGCGGCGTAGTCATGGGAGTGCAGAAACAACAAAACCCTTTGAGGCTTATTCACAGCTGTTGGCAACTGGGGTCTGACAAGGTGGTTTGGGAGGGGTAGCGGTGTTGGTCGTATTGCCATTCCTCGTGCTGTTCGAGTAGGACGGCGCTGATCAGGCGGGTGATGCTGTCGTGGTCGGGGAAGACTTGGACGACGTCGGCGTGGCGTTTGATCTCGCGGTTGAGGTGCTCGATGGGATTGTTAGACCAGATCTTTTGCCAGTGCTCTTTTGGCATGGCGGTGAAGGCGGTCAGGGAGGGCTCGGCGTTTTGGGGCATCTGGGCGATGGTGCGGAAGGTTGTCTGTAGGGAGTCGATGACCTGTCTTGTGCTGGGCGGTCGCAGTTTGGGGCTGGTCTGCGCGAAGAGGGTGGAGATCAAGGTGCCGGCGGGTGTGGAGTGGGCTGAGCCTAGGTGGTGTGTGACGTTGCGGGCGAAATGAACCCGGCAGCGCTGCCAGGCCGCCCCGGGCAGGATGGCCTTGACCGCGTTGCGGATGCCCATCCCCAGGGTTGTTGGGTTGTGGTGGGGGGAACCCCACCCCACACCCCGGCAAGGAAACAGAAACACAACAAAAAACAAAGAGGTTGCGGGGAAA
>ERZ773077.385-NODE-385-length-33301-cov-8.363743_pt1 | contig 33301 bp, 26 predicted proteins | sample MGYA00580612_ERZ773077 | MGnify/ENA primary metagenome ERZ773077 (study PRJEB29015, sample SAMEA2737971) | human oral metagenome | biome: human oral; feature: human-associated habitat; material: dental | place: China | collected 2021 ...
CCTTGTTCGTCATGAATGCCTCCATCCTGATCGGGTTGCAAAGGAGGCAACTATGGCGCAACGCAAGTCAGGTGAACAGAATGTTCATAATGGATCGTTTACGCGCCGGCTGCGGCGTTTTTGCGCTTTCATTTTGCTGTCGATTCTGGCCTGTGTACGGCTGATGCTGCCGGATCGGTCGGAAATGACGTTGTAGGCGGTGGAGCGCAGCGCCAACCCGGTCGGTTCAGACTTCAGACCACTCGACAGGAGCCCGTTCAACGGCAGGCTGACGGGCGGATTCTGGGTTGTTCAGGACTGACCGGCTATACAGGGGATTGAGCGCCTCGTAACTTGGGATTTTCTTTTTATCGTTTGATGCCAGAATGGCATGGACTGCGCGGATGTGCAGAGGTTGGGAAAACAGGCGCCAGATCTGGCCGTGGCATATTCTGGCGCTGCTCCTTCCTGATTCAGACCACCAGATACGTCCCCGGCACCAGAATGTTCCTGTTCACATCCTTGATGTTGCGCAGCCCGCAGAACGCCATGGTGATGTCGGCCTCGTTGTAGATGATCTCCAGCGCCTTGGTCACGCCGGCCTCACCCATGGCGCCCAGGCCGTACAGGAAGGCGCGTCCGATGAACACGCCGCGTGCGCCCATGGCCACGGCGCGGATCACGTCCTGACCGGAGCGCACGCCGCTGTCGAGGAAGATCTCGATGTTGTCGTTGCCCACGGCATCCACGATGGAAGGCAGGGCCTCGATGGTGGGCAGGGCGCCGTCGAGCTGGCGGCCGCCGTGGTTGGACACGATCAGCGCGTCCGCCCCGGACTTGACGGCCAGCCGGGCATCTTCGGGCTCCATGATGCCCTTCAGGATGATCTTGCCGCCCCACTTGTCCTTGATCCAGGCCACGTCGTCCCACGACAGCGCCGGGTCGAACTGCTGGCTGGTCCAGGAGGAGAGCGAACTCATGTCATCCACACCGGTGACGTGCCCGACGATGTTGCCGAAGTAGCGCCGCTTGGTGTGCAGCATGTTCCAGCACCAGTACGGCTTGGTGGCCAGGTTCATCAGGTTGCGCGGCGTGGGCTTGGGGGGCGAGGACAGGCCGTTCTTGAGGTCCTTGTGGCGCTGGCCGAGGATCTGCAGGTCCAGCGTGATGACCAGCGCCGAGCAGCGGGCGGCCTTGGCGCGGTTGATCAGCTTCTCGACGAAGGGCTTGTCCTTCATCACGTACAGCTGGAACCAGAAGGGGCGGCTGGTGTGCTCGGCCACGTCCTCGATGGAGCAGATGCTCATGGTGGACAGGGTGAACGGCACGCCGAACTTCTCGGCTGCGCGGGCGGCAAGGATTTCGCCGTCGGCGTGCTGCATGCCGGTCAGGCCGGTGGGAGCGATGGCCACGGGCATGTGCACCTTCTCGCCGATCATGGTGGTTTCGAGCGAGCGGTTCTCCATGTTGACCGCCACGCGCTGGTGAAACTTGATCTTCTGGAAGGCCGCTTCGTTGGAACGATAGGTGGATTCGGTCCAGGAGCCGGAGTCCGCATAGTCGTAGAACATGCGGGGGACACGGCGCTTGGCCATTTTGCGGAGGTCTTCTATGCAGGTAATGACAGGAGCCATGGAGAGGAAGTCCTTGTTGCGACAGGGCGGGCGGTACGTCCCGGCAGCCCGCCGGGCCAGCGGTTTTATTGGGAAATGCGAATCGCCTGCAATGTGCAGGCGGTCCGGCAAGATACTACAACCGGTAACGCGCCGTGGGGTGGCCGAAAGGTGTGATTAGGTGTTAACCCTGATGGACGGTGCGGGCGCGGGCCGCGGAATAACAGGAGGCACGCCAAGGCTGTGTGCCCGGCGTGGCACGGGGGCGACGCTGGGGGGCGCGATGCGGTGGACAGAGGCCCCGCCAGCCTCCCGTACAGGCGCGAATGGGTCCGCTGCACGCTCTAGAATGACCGCCAGCCCACCGGAAGAACATCATGCACGAGACAGAATCCCCCGCAGCAAAGACAGCAAAGGCCACAGCCGCCACCCACTCACCCTCTCCCCGCCTGACACCCGCCCTGGCCAATGCCCTGCAGCAGCGCTTCGGCAGCCGGTTTTCCACCGCGCAGGCCGTGCGTGAACACCATGGCCGGGACGAATCGCCCTTTCCGCTCACGCCACCCGAGGGTGTGGTGTTTGCCGAAAGCACGCAGGATGTGGTGGACGTGGTCAATCTGTGCCGTCAGCACAGCTGCCCGATCATTCCCTGGGGTGCCGGCTCGTCCATCGAGGGGCAGCTGCTGCCGGTGCAGGGGGGCATCACGCTGGACCTGTCGGGCATGAACCGGATGGTGGCGCTGGCCCCAGAAGACCTGCAGGTGACCGTGCAGGCCGGCATGTCGCGCCGGCAGCTCAATCAGGAAATCCGGGGGACGGGGCTGTTCTTTCCCATCGATCCGGGGGCCGATGCCTCGCTGGGTGGCATGGTGTCCACCCGCGCCTCGGGTACCAACGCCGTCCGCTACGGCACCATGCGCGAGAACACGCTGGCGCTCACTGTGGTCACGGCGGATGGCGAGGTGGTGCACACCGGCACGCGTGCCCGCAAGTCGTCGGCCGGTTACGATCTCACGCGCCTGTTCGTGGGGGCCGAGGGGACGCTGGGCATCATCACCGAGGTGACGGTGCGGCTGCATCCGCTGCCCGAGGCGATGTCGGCCGCGGTGGTCAGTTTTCCGTCGGCCGAACAGGCGGTGAACGTGGTGATCCACGCCATCCAGATGGGCATTCCGCTGGCCCGCTGCGAGTTTCTCGATCCATCGTCCATCCGGGCCATCAACGCCTACAGCCGGCTGACGCTGCCCGAGCGCTACACGCTGTTCTTCGAATTCCATGGCAGCGAGGCCGGGGTGGCCGAACAGGTGGAGCTGGTGCAGGCACTGGCGGCCGAGCAGGGCGGGGCGGATTTTCAGTGGGCCAACCGGCCCGAGGAGCGCTCGAAGCTCTGGAATGCGCGTCACGATGCCTATTTTGCCGGGCTGCAGCTGCGCCCCGGTGCCCGCGGCATCAGCACCGATACCTGCGTGCCCATCTCGAAACTGGCCGTGTCGGTGGAGGGGGCACGCCGGCTGCTGGAAGACAGCGGCTTTCCGGCCATGATCCTCGGGCACGTGGGTGATGGCAACTTCCACTGCCTGATTCTGGTGGATGCCGACGATCCCGACGAGGTGGCCCGCGCCGAGGCGCTCAACCGCCAGATCGTCGAACTGGCGCTGTCGCTGGGCGGCACCTGCACGGGCGAGCACGGCATTGGCCTGCACAAGATGGACTTTCTGCAGGCCGAGGCCGGTGCGGCGGGCGTGGCCCTGATGGCCCGCATCAAGCAGGCGCTCGACCCGCAGGGGCTGTTCAATCCGGGCAAGATGTTGCGGCCGGGGGCTTGACGGCGTGGCGACGGCTTCCCGGGGCACCGCAGGTACCGCATCATGCTCTTGCACGCAGGACGGCAGAGTCTGGTAGGGTCTTGCCAGAGGAGCAGTCCGGCCGCAATTAGTATCGATACTGGTCACCTCTTCCCGTTCCACCCGAGTACCGCATCTCCATGATTTCTGCTGCGTTATCCGTGTTCCTGCTGCGAGAGCAGTCCTGGTCGGACTTCGAGTTTCCACGGGGTCAGGTGGTGGCTGCGCTGACGCTGATGGGGCTGCTGACTGGGCTGAGCCTGGCCATGCTGGTCGATGCCGATGGCCAGCCGCTCTTTTCACTGCAGGGGGCCGTGCTGCTGGGGCTGGTCTTCAACGCGCTGCTGTATGGGCTGGTGCACGCCATGCTGCGCCGCTGGCTGATGCGTGACGGGCGCTGGGATGGCCGTGGCCCGCTGTTCAACCTGCTGGTGGCCGCCGGGCTGCTGCCCAACATCCTGTCGGCTTTGTTCGAATCGCTGGAGCTGCCGCCCGATCTGGCGCAGCTCTCCGGCGTGGCGGTGGCCCTGTGGGGGCTCTGGACGGTCAGTCGCGCCCTGTCGTGGCTCATTCCAAAGGCCGACACGCGCTTTGCCATGGCCGGCATGGCGGTGTCGTCGGTGTTCTCCGTGTCGGTGCTGGCCGTGCTGGCCATGGGGGTGCTGATGGCCTTCGAACCGGAAGAGCTTCAGCAGGCATCGGCACCGGGCGCGACGCAGTCGGCCAATGCCACTGCACCGGGCGCACCCGGTGCGTCGGCAGCCCCGGGATCGCCCCCCGTGCAGGGCGCCCCGGCTGCGGGTGCCTCTGCAACGTCTCAGGGAGGTCCTGCTGCGGGCGCCTCTGCAACATCTCCGGCTGCAGGCAGTTCTGCTGCGTCGCCGGCTGCCGGCCAGCCCGACCCTTCTGTTCCCCACCCGCCGGACACGGCAGGTCAGCATGGTACCCAGGCCGACAGCCGGACGGCACAGGCAGGGCAGGGCGCCCAGACGGGCAATCAGACAGGCAATCAAACGGGTGCCCCGACCGGCCAGACCAGTGCCCAGTCCGGTCAAACCGCCAGGACCGGCGCCCAGCCCGCGGCCAGCGCCCGGGATGCACAGAAGGCCAGTGACTGTCCCGCTGAGCCCCACAACTACCGCGACCGCCCCCGTGGCGAGCTGGTGCGTCACCAGCGCTTCGACCGCAATGGTCAGGCCGTGGATGCTTCTGGCCGGCCCTGCGCGCCTGTCACTCCCCCACCCGCGCCAGGCAGCGCAGATAGCGCTCGTTGACCCGTTCGGCAAACCAGGCCGTCGTCAGCTTGCGGGTGATTTTCGGGCTGTTGAGCCGGATGTCGGGCAGCAGCGCCCGGGCCATGGGCCTGCCGCTGCCGGCCCGGTCGGCCCGTGCAAAGGCAGCCTTGTAGAGGGGCGTATCGGCAAAGGCCAGTGAATCGCCCTTCTGCAGCATGGCGCGGATGGCCTCGTCGCTCTGGCCGATCTGTTTGCCGAACACACGGGCGGCCTGCTCGGTCTGGCCCGGGGTGTTCATGGCCGGATTGGCGTGGTCCAGCAGGTCGCCATCGGGCGTGAGCTTGCGGCCGGTGGCCACGGCCAGGGCGCGCTGGAAGGCCGCATTGCGGCTGGCATAGTGGCCTGCGTTGTAGTCGGCAAAGCGGAATTTCATCTCCGGATAATCCACCGGATAGTCCAGCAGGTGGGCAATGCCGAAATACAGTCCGCCGCGCCGGGTGAAGATCTCCTCGCGAATGCTGCGCGCGTCGCCGTAGGGGTAGGGTTTGCGTTTGGTGTGTTCTTCGGCATAGGCGATCGATACCTGCATGGCGCCGCCGGTGCGCACCGGGTTGTACTGTCCGAACAGCTGTCTGCCCATCGGTACCGAACCGATCAGTGCATCGAAGGTCCTGCTCAGGTCCTCTTCGGTGCGCGCGCTGTCGATGCGTTCGGCATAGCTCTTGCCATTGCCGCTGGGCAGCGCCAGCGCACTGCGCACCATGAAGCTGGGGATGTGATAGCGCCCGGCCCGTTCCTCGATGGCCTTCCACGCAATGGCGGGCAGCCCCGCCACCACCGGATTCACCTGAAAATTCGATTCCTGCTCGATGATGGCCACCGTGGCGCACAGGCTGCCGCGCGTGGCCGGCAGCCCCAGCAGCGAGAACGAGGTCTGGATGTCGCTGGCCCAGCCGGCGGCGTCCTTCACCCCGGGGGGGACGGCCTTGCGTGCCACGCTCAGCGCATCCTGCGGGGCCAGCCCGGCCTGCGACGGGTCGGTGGTGGTCTGGCAGCCGGCCAGCAGGGCGGCCAGGGCGAGGGCAGCGACAGGGGGGAGGCGGTTCGGCGTGATCATCGTGCGAAAGCGGAGCATGTGACAGGAACGTCAGGGTGGTGGCACACGGGTGGCACATGTGCGGCACATGAACGGTATGCGTGCGGTATGGAGGTGGCACGCAGGTGGTACATGGGCGGTACACAGGTGGCACATTGGCGGTACGGGTGTGGTACAGGTGCGGTACATGGGTGGCACACAGGTGGTACACGGGCAGGGCGGCGTGATGCGCAGCAAGGCCATGATGCGACCACGCTGTGCATACGGGTCAACCCGCACAGGTTGCAGCGCCAGACACCCAGATTATGGGGAGATTGCGGATTCTGGGGGACTCGGCGGGAACTTGCGGCGTACATTTGCGCCTGGATCACGCGTCCTGTGTTCTATTGTCTCCCATGAGAATCGGAATCGGCTTCAAGTTGTTCGCGGCAGTCCTGGTCGCCAGCATCGTGATGGCGGTCGCCATGGGTATTGCCAACCGCGTGAGCTTCCAGCGCGGCTTTCTGGGCTACCTGAACGAACTCGAAAGCCGGCGCATGTCCGTGCTCACCACCATTCTGGCGGCCCACTGGCGCGAGGTGGGCGATCCCGAGCACGGCTGGGATGCCCTGCGCGGGCGGGATGACCTGTGGCGTCACATCGTACGCTACAGCGGCTACCGCCTGCATTCCGGTCCTCGCCATCTGCCCATGCTGGTGCCCCCGGAACACCAGCTGCGCATGTGCCGCAGCGGCCCCGGGCTGCCGTATCCCTACGGCACGATGGACATGGGGGCGCCTGCCGGCAGTGATGCCCCGCCCCTGTTCCCGCTGCTGCACCAGCACCCACGGCCCGCCGGCGGTTTCTATCCGCTGCCCAGGCCGGCCGATGACCATGGCCGGCGGCGTACGGGAGCCTCCCATGCCCCGCATCCCGATCATGCCCGTCTGGCCGCGCAGATCACACCCGGGCAAGGGCGGATACGTCAGCTGGTCCCGGGTGAGGCGTCGGCCGACATCGGCCGTGCCGGGCTGTTCTGGCCGCCGGAAGCACGGGCCGCCGAGATGCCGGGGACCGGCCCTGCCGAGAACCCCCTGCTCGATGCCCTGATCGACAACGAGCCGATGCCCGGTGAGGGCATGTCCCCGCCGCCCCCTCCCGACTGGACGGGCCACAACCGGCCACCACCGCCTCCGCGCGATGCCGCAGCCCGGATGACCCTGCAGGATGCCCATGGCCGGTTCGTGGTGGGCAACCCCAATCCCGGTCCGGATGCCCATTTCGTGCCCATCCTCGTCGATGGCGTGGTGGCCGGCTGGGTGGGCAGCGAGCGTTTCACCGAAGTGACCGACGCCGCCGACCTGGCCTTCCAGCGCCGGCAGGAGAGCGCCGCCTGGTACATCGCCGGCCTGGCCGTGCTGCTGGCTGCCGGCATTGCCTGGCTGCTGGGCCGGGTGATGCTGGTGCCGGCCCGGCGACTGGCCTCGGCCACCCGGGCCCTGGCCGCCGGCCAGTACGACATCCGCGTACCGGCCGAATCGCAGGACGAACTGGGTCAGCTGGCGCGCGTCTTCAACAGGCTGGCCAGCACCCTGCAGAGCAACGAGAGCATGCGCCGCGCCTTCATGGCCGATGTCTCGCACGAGCTGCGCACCCCGCTGGCCATCATGCGCGGTGAGCTGGAAGCCGTGGAGGATGGCCTGCAGCCCCTGGACCAGCGGGTGCTGCAATCGCTGCAGAGCGAAGTGGGCATCCTGTCCAAACTGGTGGACGACATTCACGTGCTGTCCATCACCGAAATGGCCTCCATGGCCTATCACTGGCAGATGGTCGATGTGGTCGAACTGCTCGACAGCACCCTGGCCAGCTGGCGGGAAAGACTGGCGGCGCGGGGGCTTGGCCTGAAAAGGGTCGGGGTTATCGATAAAATATACGTTTCGGGCGATCCGAACCGGTTGCGGCAGGTGTTCCAGAACCTTCTGGAAAACGCCGTGCGCTATGTGGACCAGGGCGGCCAGGTGCAGGTGGGCTGCCAGGCCGGCAACCCCGGCGTGATCATCATTTTCGATGATTCGGGGCCGGGCATGCCGCCGGAAGACTTTCCGCGGCTGTTCGACCGTTTCTACCGGCGCGAAGCCTCGCGCAACCGGGCCACGGGCGGGTCGGGGCTGGGGCTGGCCATCTGCCGGGGCATCGTCGAAGCCCATGGCGGTCATATCAACGCGGAGGCATCACCCCTGGGCGGGCTGCGCATCCGGATCGAACTGCCGCCCGAACATACCTCGGAGGGAAGTGGATGACGCAGCCTAATCTCTGGACCAACCCCGGCCGGCCGCTGCAGCTGCTGGTGGTGGAGGACGAGCCCAAACTGGCCGTGCTGGTGTGCCGTTATCTGGACGCCGCGGGTTTTCAGACGGGCATCCTGGCCGACGGCCGCCTGGTGGTCAACGCCGTGCGCACCAACCCGCCTGACCTGGTCCTGCTCGACCTCATGCTGCCGGGGCGCGATGGCATCGACATCTGTCGCGAGATCCGCACCTTCTCCTCGGTGCCCATCATCATGATGACCGCCCGCGTCGAGGAAATCGACCGGTTGCTGGGCCTCGAACTGGGCGCCGACGACTACATCTGCAAACCCTTCAGCCCGCGCGAAATGGTGGCCCGCGTGCGGGCCGTGCTGCGCCGCACCCTGTCGGACGCCATCAAGCCGCAGCAGTCCGCCGTGGCCGAGGCCGTACTGGAAAAGCCGGCCGAAGTCTCGCCCCCGCCCGATGGCCTCTGGATCGACACCGTGCGCCATTCCGCCTGGCTCGAAGGCGTGGCGCTGGAGCTGACCCCGGTGGAGTTTCGCCTGCTGTCGGTACTGGCCGCCATGCCGGGCCACGTCTTCAGCCGCGAAGACCTGCTGGAACGCCTGTACGAAGACCACCGCGTGGTCAACGGCCGTACCGTCGATACCCACGTCAAGAACCTGCGCCGCAAGATGGGCCGCATCCTGCCCGATTCCGAGCTGATCCAGTCGGTGTACGGGATGGGGTACAAGTATCAGCCCTGAGCGCAGCCGGCCTGCAGCGTCGGGGTTGTCGCTTTTGGTGCCCCCCGCTGCATGCCGGCCCCGATGATGCGTTAAAGTAGCCGCCCGGCCATGACGGGAAAGCCCCCGTTCATGCGGACGGCTTTTCTGTCCCGCCATGGTGCCCACCGTCCACCTCACTGCACCAGTCACCGGCGAAATGCCGTGCGGCAGGCATGCCGTCTGCATCTTCCCTCAACATTCACCATCTGACTGACATCTCCGCTCAGACAGATGTCCCTTCTTTGTCCTTCGCATCACATCTCCATGAGTGCCGCCTTTTTTCGCAACGCCCTGATCTACCGTCTCTCCGCCCCCTGGAACACCGATCCCGCCACTGTCGAGGATCAGCTCGCCCGTCTGGCCTTCACCCCCAGCATGGCGCAGGAGGCCCAGTCGCTGGGCTGGGTGCCGGCCATGGAAGGCGAGGGGCTGGCGCATCGCGTGGGCAGACACTGGCTGCTCACCCTGCGCGCCGAAAAGAAACTGCTGCCGGCCTCCGTCATCAACCAGTTCACGAAGACCCGTGCCGCCCAGCTCGAAGAAGAGCAGGGCTTCAGACCCGGCCGCAAGCAGATGAAGGAGCTGAAGGAGCGCGTCACCGAAGAGCTGCTGCCCAAGGCCTTCAGCATCTTCCGCGATACCCGGGTCTGGATCGACCCCGAAGGCGGCTGGGTGGTGGTCGACACCACGGCGCCGGCGCGTGCCGACGAGATCATCGGTCTGCTGAAGAAGTCCGTGGACGACCTGCCGCTGGCCCCGCTGAAGCTGGCCCATTCGCCTGCCCAGTGCATGACCACCTGGCTGGTCGACAACGAGGTGCCCGGCCCGTTCTCCATCGACGACGACAGCGAGCTGCGCGACACCGGCGAATCCCGCGCGGCCGTACGCTATGTGCGCCAGTCCGTCGACGCCGACACCGTGCAGCGCCACCTGAAGGAAGGCAAGCAGTGCACCCGGCTGGCACTGACCTGGCGCGACCGCGTGTCCTTCGTGCTGACCGAAACCTGCGCCGTCAAGCGCATCAGCGCCCTGGACGTGGTGCGCGAGGGCCGCGAGGGTCTGGACGAGGGCGACGCCCGCCAGGTGTTCGACGCCGAATTCACGCTGATGGCCGGTGAACTGTCCGGCATGCTGACCGACCTGCTGGATGTGCTGGGCGGGGAGCAGAAGGCGGAGGGGTGATCAGCGCGCGGTGCCGCTGGCGTGCGTGCGCAGAATGTCCGACGTGCCCGGTTTGCTGAACTCGAACTGCATCGGCCTGAAATCCGACAGGTCGTACTCCGACAGATCAGCCGTATCAACGAAGTGCTCTGCCTCGTCGTCCGTGCGTAATGGGGGCAGGGCCTTGCCGGGAGAGGGCATGGGACGGGTGGATCGATCCATGACATGGACTCCTGTCAGGGTTGGTGCCTGTTGGCGGAGACCGTTGCTCAGTGGCAACGCTGTGTTGGCTGAATATTGTGCCGCAAGGATCTCCAGCCGGTGTTTGCGACACAGTACATCATGATGGTGACGGTGTAACGCAGTATGCACGTTTTACCCCCGATTTGCCCGTGATGCCCTGTTCATGGGCCTCTTCAGCAGACCAGCCCCGGAAGTCTGGGGGTTCCGGCCCCTAGGCGCCGTGCGTTTTTCCCGTCGATATCCGAACGGCGCAGGCCGTCTGTACAGAGGCGCCGCCCATCGGTTGCTTTTGTTGCAGCGTGTCAAAAGCATTGAGACCGGGGGCGTTTTCTTCTACAGTCCGCCCTTGTCTCCAACCGGCGCAGGCCGGAGCTTTCCATTACATGAAAATTCTGCTGGACACCCAGGTCCTGAAAGCCTGGCTGACCCACGACCTCTCCCGTCTGTCTGCCCAGACCATTGCCCTGCTGCAGGACACCGGCACCGAGCGCTACTACAGCAACGCCAGCATCTGGGAACTGTCGCTGAAGGAAGCGCTGGGCGCCTCCAACGTCAAGCTGAACCCGCACGAAGTGGTCAACGCGCTCAAGGCCCAGGGCTTTGTCGAGCTGCCACTGACCCTGTCCGTCGTCTGGGGCGCGCTGCGCACGCCCGGTACCTTCGGCGACCCGTTCGACCGCCTGCTGCTGGCCCAGGCCAAACAGAAAGACCTGAAACTGCTCACCGTCGACCCGCTGATGCTGCAGCGTGAGCTGCCGGGGGTGATGGCGGCCTGAGTGCCTGTGCGGGGGCGTCCGGACGGTTCCGTGTACGCTGGCCATAGCCACAAACCGTGTGCCAGTTATGGCCATTGGGCCGGAGATTCAACGCAAAACGCCTGAGCGTATCCCTCGCCGGGCGTTTTGCCGTTTCAGGGGGACTTGGCGCCGCCTTGCGTTGTCCGTATGATGGACGGGTACCTCCTGGAGCCTCCATGAACACCGGACCCCCTGCCCGCGATCCCGTCATCCATGCGTTTCCCACAGCGGAGGAAGAGGCCAGCCACAACGCATGGATGGAGAAGGCTGTGGAAGACAGCCTCGCCTGCCCTGAACCCATGGCCGATCATGGTCAGGTCGTGGCGGAGATTCGCCAGTTCCTTGCCAGTATGCTCAAGAAGGCTCAATGAGCCAGGACTCGCTGCCGCCAGTACGGCCTGTCGTCTGGACGGCTGCAGCTCGGGCCGATCTTCGGGATATCGCCGCTTACATTGGACAGGATAGTCCGAAAAACGCGGCAGAGATGGTGGAGCGCCTGATCGGGGCGGTGCAAATTCTGGGGCGCTTTCCGATGCTGTATCAGGCCAGCCAGCGCTTCACCAGGGTGCGTAATGCCCGTGAAATTCCAGTGCCGCCATATATACAGTGACTGACAAGACTGTGATCATCGTGTCCATTCTGCATGGACGGCAGAAATTTCCCCGCAAGGGCTGATCATGGACTCACCGGCAGGCATGGCATACTGCCCCGCTGATTCGACGCCTGTACCGGTACGCCATGCACCCCGACTACCTTGCCGAGTTCCTTGCACTCGCTGCCGTCCACTTCCTGGTGCTCATTGCCCCCGGGCCGGACTTCTTCATCACCGTGCGCCAGAGCGTGCGCCATGGCCGCAACGCCGCCATCGCCACCGCGCTGGGGATCAGCGCCGGCATGTCCGTACATGTGATCTACACTCTGCTGGGCATGGGCGCGCTCATGCACAGTACCCCGTGGCTGATGCAGGTGGCCCAGCTGCTGGGTGGACTGTATCTGTTCTATCTGGGCGTCGTCTTCATCCGCCAGGCCGGGCGCATGGCGGAAGGTACCGGCCCGCAGCCGCCCGGGGAGGCCGCCGCCGCGACGGGCAGTGCGCTGCCGCTGGCCGGTGATGTATCCCTCATGATGGATGAGCCCGCTGTCACCGGCCGTGAGGCGGCTGGCGGGCGCGCGAATGTCATGACCCTGCGCCAATCCTTCCTGCAGGGTTTTCTGACCAACGCCACCAACCCCAAGGCCACGCTCTTCTTTCTGGCCGTTTTCACGACCATGGTCAGTGCCGAGACGCCGCTGTCCGTGCAGGTCCTCTATGGAATCTGGATGTGCCTCGCGAATGCGGTCTGGTTCGTGGTGGTGGGGCTGGTGTTCTCGTCAGCCCGGGTACGCAGGCACTTCCTGCGCGCGTCCTGCTGGATCGAACGGGCGATGGGGGGGCTGCTGATCATCTTCTCGGCGCGGCTGCTGTGGGAGTGCGCCCTGATGGCGGGTTGAGCAGGGCCAATGCGTCTGCCGGCGACGCACGATTGATATGTACCTGTCGAATTTTGGCCGCCAGATGCGGGTTTCCAGTTCGGCAAAAGTCTCGGAGGAGAAGACAAACTGCCCGTGCTGCAGCACATGATAGACAGCATGGCGCAGCAGCCCAGCCTCTGCCTCAATGCCCCGCCACCACCCCGCCTCCCGGCTCGCGCAGAAACACCCCGCGAAACTTAACCAGCGCCAGCACCGTCCCTGCCAGCGTAGCCACTGACAGCCACCCGGCCACATGGCCCAGCTGCGGCAGGCCCCAGTGCAGGCTCACCTGATTGCCCAGCAGCGCGCCGGCGCCGATGCCCAGATTGAAGAGCCCCGAATAAAGCGCCGTGGCCACATCGGTGGCATCCGAGGCCAGCCCCAGCACGCGCGCCTGCATCGACAGGCCAAAGCACATCATCATCGCGCCCCACAGCACCAGCAGCGTCAGCAGCCAGCTTTCGTGCGTGGCCATGCCCGGCAGCAGCAGCAGGCAGACACTCATCACCGCCAGCGCCGTGAGCAGCAGCGTACCGGGCATGCGCGTACCCAGCAGGCCGAACAGCACGCTGCCGATCAGCCCCGAACCACCGAACACCAGCAGCACCAGCGTGATGGCCTGACCCTGCAACCCCGCCACGTGTTGCGCGAAGGGTTCCAGATAGCTGTAGAGCGTGAAGTGCGCCGTCACGCCCACGATCACCAGCCCGTACACACTCAGCAGTGCCGGCCGCTTCAGCAGCAGCGGCAGGCTGGATAGCGAACCACTGTTCTGGCTGGGCAGCTTCGGCAGCAGCCGCATCAGCACCAGCATGATGACCAGTGCCACCGCACCGGTCAGCCCGAAGGTGATCCGCCAGCCCAGCAGTTCGCCCACCACCCTGCCCAGCGGAATACCCAGCACCATGGCCAGCGACGAGCCGGTGGCCACCAGCCCCAGCGCCTGGCTGGCCTTGCGGGGGGGCACCATCCGCACGGCCAGCGATGGTGTGATCGACCAGAAAATCGCATGCGTGCAGGCAATGCCCAGCCGGCCCGCCATCAGCAGCCAGAAGCTGCTGGCCACTGCCGTGACGGCATGGCTGACCACGAACACCAGAAACAGGATCATCAGCAGCCGCTTGCGCTCGGCCGCACGTACCGCCAGCATCAGGGGCAGGGAGCCGACGGCTACCACCCACGCATAGATGGTCAGCATCAGCCCCACGTCCTCGGTGCGCATGGCAAAGCTCTCGCCGATCATCGACAGCAGTCCCACCGGCGCAAACTCGGTGGTGTTGAAGATGAAAGCGGCCAGAGCCAGAGCGATGACGGCAGGCCAGCTGGTGGGGGCTGTATCGGCTGCGCCCGTGTTGTCTGTTGCGCTCGGGTTGTCAGGGAGGTCTCCGTTGCCCGGGGCGCTCGTGTTGTCCGGGACGCCCGTGTCAGTGCTGTTGATGCCTGCGGTGTCGCCCTGGGGCGTCGAGGAAGGGAAGGGGGATGCTGCGGGGGTGTTGCTCATGGGGCGTCTGGGTACCGGCGGCAGGCAGCCAGAAGGTGGCTGCCATTCCGTCAAGTATGCGCGGAGCCGGGCGCGGCGTATCGTGCCATGAGGTCAAAAGGAGTCGGGTGATGGGTTTGGAGGAGGGGGGTGTTGTCGCCGTGCGACGAACGTGGCATTGCGTAGTGCATCTTGCCGGCACGTGGATTCGGGGGCAGCGGCGGGGTGAATGAGTCCATGACATGCGCCAGGATATGAGATGCTTCACTGGGGCAAAAGGAGGCCAGTGTTTCGGGGGAAATTACCTGTTGGAGTGCGCGTCGTCCACGTGTATGGTTCTGTGTCTGTTCGTTCTGCGGCGTCTGAGGGTGCTCGCTGGGCCGGCTTCCAGGAAAGAGCGGGTAGAAATGAAAGCAACGATCATCTTTCTGGGCTTCGCGCAATACATCCCCTATTTCATCAGCATGTTCCGGGGCCGTACCCGACCTTCCGTGTCGGGTTGGCTGTGCTTTGCGTTGTCGCTCTTCGTCACGCTTGTGGCGTCGCTTTTCATGGGGTCGATCAGTATTCTCGTTTCCTGTGGAATGGGGTTGTTGTGCCAGATTTTCATCATTATCGCAGGGGTGCGGCAGGGGGTGGCGTTCATGCCCTCCCGTATGGAGATCTTCGTCCTGTGGATGGTAGCCTTCAGTGGGGTGGCCTGGTTTGCTTCGGGGGATGCTTCCGTGGCCATCTACGTGAATCTCATTGCCGAGGTGGCTGGCACATCCTTCATTTTCTTGAAAACGTTGCGGCACCCGATGTCCGAGGCCCTGCTGACCTGGGGAATGGGGCTTCTGGGGTCTGGCCTCGCAGTCATTCATTTCAATGACGAAACAGGAGCCCATTATGCGTACCTGCTCAATGTGTTCCTGTCGAATCTGCTGATTGTCGGGCTGCTCCTGTATCAGCGGTTCGTGCCTGCAGATGGAAAGCGTGGCCCGTAGAGCATGTCATGGACCTGTTCTTCCCCGCGAAACCCCAAGGGAGCCCTCTGCAAAAGCGGTGAAAGTCCTGCGGCATTTTGGCCCCCATGCGCGGGCGGTTCGGGAGGTGCTCCCTCGCTCCCCAGGGCAAAAAAACCGGCCCGTGAACCGCATTCACCGGGCCGGTCATGATGGAGCCCCCTGCAGGCCGTATCGTCAGCGCATCAAGTGCCAGACGCGCCCTTCAGGTGCCAGGGGCCTTTCCCGCAGGTCGCTGGCCTGCCGGGGCATTCCGCTCACCGCTTGTACTGCTTCGCCACAAACGGCAGCTTCACCCGCTGCAGCGGAATCAGCTTGTCCCGCACTTTTGCCTGTACCGGGCTGTCATCCTTCGACACTGCCGGCGGCAGGTACGCCAGCATGATCGGCTTGCCCAGCGTGGGCGACACCGTGCCGGACGTGACCTCGCCGATCACCTCGCCGGCCGCATCCACGATGGCCGAATGCGCGCGCACCGGCACATTGCTGTCGGCCACCAGCGCCGTCAGCCGGCGCGGGGCGCCGTGGGCCAGCTGGCCCAGAATCACCTCGGCGCCCGGGAAGCCGGCAAACTTCGCTCCGTCGGCACGGCGGCTCTTGGCAATGGCAAAGTTCAGCACGGCTTCCACCGGCGTGGTGTCGGGGCCGATGTCGTTGCCATGCAGCGGCAGCCCGGCTTCCAGACGCAGCGTGTCGCGTGCGCCCAGCCCGGCTGGCGTGACGCGGGCGTCGTCCAGCAGGTGGCGCACCACCTGTTCGGCTTCGGCGGTGGGGATGGAAATCTCGTAACCATCTTCGCCGGTGTAGCCCGAGCGCGTGGCAAAGCAGGGCACACCCAGCAGCTCCAGCGAGACGGACTCCATGAAGCGAGGCGAGGCCGCGCGCGGATCCAGCGCACTCAGCACAGCCTCGGCCTGCGGCCCCTGCAGGGCGATCAGGGCGGCGTCGATCCACTCGAACGACAGTTTCGGGCAACGGGTGGTGAGCAGGTGCCAGTCGTGCTCGCGGTTGCCGGCGTTGACGATGATGCGCACCTCGCTGCCGAGGTTGACCAGCATCAGGTCGTCCTCGATGCCGCCGCGCTCGTTCAGCAGCAGCGAATAGCGCTGCTGGCCCTCGGGCCAGTCGGCGAAGTCCAGCGGCAGGCAGGCTTCGAGCTGGCTGTGCAGTGTGCCGATCTGCCCGTCACGCGGCGTGACCAGCAGCTGGCCCATGTGCGAGACATCGAACAGGCCGCACGACTGGCGCGTGGCCAGGTGCTCGGCCTTCAGGCCGCTGTACTGGATGGGCATGTCGTAGCCGGCAAAGCCGCCCATGCGGGCGCCCAGCTCCCGGTGCAGCGCATCCAGCGCCACGTGTTTCAGGGTATCTGCCATGATGGGGTCTCCTTGTGATGTTCCGGCTCACTGATAGTCCGACAGCGGCGGGCAGGTGCACACCGGATTGCGGTCGCCGGCGGCGTTGTCGATGCGCTTGACCGTCGGCCATACCTTGCCACCCTTCAGCCAGGGCACCGGGAAGGCGGCCTGCTCGCGGCTGTACGGGTGATTCCATTCGCCCGCCACCTCGGTGGCGGTGTGCGGGGCGTTCTTCAGCGGGTTGTCGTCGGCGGGCCACTTGCCGGCAGCCACGTCGGCGATTTCCTGGCGGATGGCGATCATGGCGTCGCAGAAGCGGTCCAGCTCGGCCCTGTTCTCCGATTCGGTGGGTTCGACCATCAGCGTGTCGGGCACCGGGAAGGAGAGGGTGGGGGCGTGGAAACCATAGTCCATCAGCCGCTTGGCCACGTCCTCGGCACTCACGCCATACTGGGCCTTGAAGTGACGCAGGTCCAGAATGCACTCGTGCGCCACGCGGCCGTGTTCGCCGGTGTAGAGCACCTCGTAGTGCCCTTTCAGGCGGTGCACGATGTAGTTGGCGTTCAGGATGGCCATCACCGTGGCCTGGCGGATGCCGGCCGAGCCCATCATGCGGATGTACATCCACGAAATGGGCGTGATCAGCGCGCTGCCGAAGGCAGCGGCCGAGACGGTGCTGGGCTGCGTGCCGGTACCCGTGGACGATGTGCCCGATGCACCGCCCGTGCCTGCGGGGGCAGACGTCAGGGACGGTGCCACCGGCAGGTACGGGACCAGATGCGCTGCCACCGCAATCGGCCCCATGCCCGGGCCGCCACCGCCGTGCGGGATGCAGAAGGTCTTGTGCAGGTTGAGGTGGCACACATCGGCGCCGATCTCGCCCGGCTTGGTGAGGCCGGCCTGCGCGTTCATGTTGGCGCCGTCCATGTACACCTGGCCGCCGGCGGCATGCACCTTCTTGCAGATATCGCGGATGCTGGCCTCGAACACGCCGTGGGTGGACGGGTAGGTCACCATCAGGCAGGCCAGCGTGTCGCGGTGGGCTTCGATCTTCGCGTCCAGGTCGGCCACGTCGATGTTGCCCTTCTCGTCGCAGGCCACCACCACGATCTTCAGCCCGGCCAGCTGGGCCGAGGCCGGGTTGGTGCCGTGGGCCGAGGCCGGAATCAGGCACACCTTGCGCTGTGGCTGGCCCTGCGCCAGCAGGTACTCATGAATGGCCTGCAGCCCCGCATACTCGCCCTGCGCACCGGAGTTGGGCTGGAACGACACGCCCGCAAAGCCGGTGATGTCGGCCAGCCACCCGCCCAGCTGCGCCAGCATGGCGGCATAGCCCTGCGTCTGGCTTTCGGGGGCGAAGGGGTGGATGTGGGCAAAGGCCGGCCAGGTGATGGGGGCCATCTCGGCAGCGGCATTGAGCTTCATGGTGCACGAGCCCAGCGGGATCATCGAATGCACCAGCGAGATGTCGCGGTTTTCCAGCCGCTTCAGGTAGCGGACGAATTCCGTTTCGCTGTGGAAGCGGTGGAACACCTCGTGCGTCAGCACGGTGTCGGTGCGCAGCAGGCCGGCCAGCACGTCGCTGTCGGTCCCCAGCCTTTCGGCCTGCGCCTGCAGTGCAGCAGCGCCGGTATCCTTGCCCGACAGGATGGCCACCAGATCGGCCACGTCGCCCAGCGTCACCGTTTCGTCCAGCGCCACCAGCACGCGCAGGTCATCCAGCCGGCGCAGGTTGATGCGCCGCGCTTCGGCGCGGGTCATCACCGCATCGGCGGCGGCCCGGTCGGCAAAACGCCAGGTCAGCGTGTCGAAGTACACGTCGTGCTGGGGACGCGGGAAGGCAGCGCCCGCGGGGCCGGAGGCGTCCTGACGGCCGGCAGCCGTGCTGGCTGCACCGGTTGCCGCCTGGCCGCCCGCGTTGGCCACTGCCGCGGCCAGCAGCCGTGCCAGCCCGTGTGTGCGCTGTGCGATGCGGCGCAGCCCCTCGGGGCCGTGGTAGATGGCGTAGAAGGCCGACATGTTGGCCAGCAGCGCCTGCGCCGTGCAGATGTTGCTGGTGGCCTTGTCGCGGCGGATGTGCTGCTCGCGCGTCTGCAGCGCCATCCGGTAGGCGGTGTGGCCGGATGCATCCACGCTGGTGCCGATGATGCGGCCCGGCATGGAGCGGATGAGTCTCTGCCGCGTGGCCATGAAGGCGGCGTGCGGCCCGCCAAAGCCCAGCGGAATGCCGAAGCGCTGGGCCGAGCCGATCACCACATCGGCGCCCTGGGCGCCGGCGGGTTTGAGCAGTACCGACGCCAGCAGGTCGGTGCCCACGCAGACCTTCACGCCGGCGGCCTGCAGGCGGGCGATGTCGTCGGAGAGGTCGCGCACGCAGCCTTCGGTATCGGGGTTCTGCAGGTGGGCCCCATAGACGGTGGCCGGGTCCAGCGCATCCAGCGTGCCCACGGTGACCGGAATGTCCAGCCAGCGGGCGCGGGTGCGAATGACCTCGATGACCTGCGGATGCGTGCCGGCCTCCACGAAATAGCCGGCGGCCCTGTTGGCCGTATTGGCCCGGCGCAGCATCGTCATGGCTTCGGCGGCGGCCGTGGCCTCATCCAGCAGCGAGGCGTTGGCCACCTCCATGCCGGCCAGGTCGATGACCATCTGCTGGAACACCATCAGGGCTTCCAGCCGGCCCTGCGAGATCTCGGCCTGATAAGGCGTGTAGGCCGTGTACCAGCCGGGGTTTTCCAGCACGTTGCGGCGGATCGGCTCGGGGGTGAAGGTATTGTGGTAGCCGGCACCCAGATAGCTGCGCCAGACCTGGTTCCGGCTGGCCAGCGCCTGCAGCTCGGCGAGTGCGCCGGCCTCGGTGGCCGCCTCGCCCAGCGACAGGGCCGGTCTGTTGCCCGGATCCAGCAGAATGCTGGCCGGCACCGTTTCGGCCACCAGCGCATCCAGCGAGGAGGCGCCCACGGTGGCCAGCATCTGCGTCACATCGTCCCCCGCAGGGCCCACGTGACGCGCCACAAATTCATTGCTCCCCTGGGCCAGCAGCCCGGCCAGGGTTCCCGAGTCGTTCCGATCCGCCATGATGGTGTCCCCTCAGTCCTTGGTAGCTTCTGCGTAGTCTTCCGCCGACAGCAGGCTGTCGAGATCGGCTGCATTGGCCGGCTTGATGCGGAACAGCCAGCCGCCCTCGAAGGGCTGCTCGTTGACCAGCTGCGGGGCCTCGCCCAGCGCGTCGTTGCCGGCCACGATCTCGCCGGCGATGGGGGCGTACACGTCCGATGCCGCCTTGGTCGACTCGACCACACAGATCGCCTCGCGGGCCTCGACCTGACGGCCGGCTTCCGGCAGCTCCACATAGACGAGATCGCCCAGTTCGGCCTGTGCGTGCTCGGTGATGCCGACGGTGATGGTGCCATCCGCCTCGGGGCGCAGCCACTCGTGCGATTCGGTGTACTTCAGATTGCTGGGTACTTGTGCCACGGCAATGTCTCCAGAGAAAGGGAATGAAGGGATCGGAAGGGCGGCAGCCGTGCCGCCACCCCGCAGATTAACAGAGCTTTACATGGGCATGGCCGATATCGGCCAGGACCGGCTGCACCGCGCCATCGCCCGGTGTTGGCCAGAACCGGCAGCACCACGTCATTGTCCGGTGCCGACCAGAACTGGCAGCGCCACGCCACGATACGGTCACATGGATCGCCCCGTGGCGGCACTGTGTGCCTGCCGGAAAAACCCGCCCCCTCTGTATCTGTGCCTGAGATCGTACCCTTCGGCGAAGCCCGGGGCCGTGCCTGCCCGCCTGCCACCTGACGCTGCCTTTGGCGGCCACGACATGGATGTCATGACCCGGGCCGGGCGACGGCCCGGACGGCATGCGTGAGGCGGTGCGATGCAGCACCGGCCCTGGCTCTCTCTCCAGAGCGTTCGCGCCGCAGCAGTCCTTTTGCCTGAGAGTTTGCGGGGATGCTGCCCCTTCGGCGCCACCACGGGGGCGTGTCTGCAGGGCATGGAAGCTGTTCGATCCATGCCTGAAACACGCCACGCTGGAAGGTCTCTCCTGCTGCGACGATGGGGTGTTGTAGGGAAAACCCTGATGTCCGGAAGCCCCGGTGATAAAGATTTGGAGGCACTCTGGTCCCCGTGCCCGGGCGATCCAGCGCGTTGTCATTGCCGCCAATGGTTCTGCCATTGCCGGCAAACGACGCCTTCTGGCTCGGCCCGATGCTGGTTTCAAGGTGCTTGCAAACTTTTCCGGAGGCTCCCGGGGTTTCCAGACAAAACCCCGGAACTGCCAGAAAATTAGCTGACGTATGGCGGCAAGTCAAACCGGGCGTATTACGGATGACGTGTGCACCGGGGCCCGCACTTCGGGTCTGCACGGGGGTGAACAAACCCAGGACACGCTCTAGAATGAATGAACGAAGACCCTGCCCGTGAAAGGGAGAGCAGGCCCCGCCGGCACCGTACGGACGGGCACCTGCCATGACACTGGAGACCCATGCCGTATGGACAACGGCCCGTCATCGCCCCGGCCGGGGCAACCGCCAGCCCGGTCGCACCCGTCAGCCCGGTTGCATCCGCCTGTAGTGCATGCCGGTGTGCTGCCCCTGTGCGACAACCCGCAACCGGTGGACACCGAGACGCAGGCATTTGCCCTGCCACGGCTTCAGGAGGGCGAGCAGCCGTGGTAGGACATTGCCCGCCCGCTGCCGCCCGGGCAGGCGCGTCAGCTCATCCAGCGCCTGCAGCAGATCCTGCCGGCGGGCAGTGTCCTGCACCGCGAGGAAGACCTGCGTCCCTACGAATGCGACGGCCTGAGTGCTTATCGCCAGTTGCCCCTGGTGGTGGTCATTCCCGACGCCGAAGCGCAGGTGCAGGCCATCATCCGCCTCTGCCGTGCGCTGGACGTGCCATTGGTGCCGCGCGGGGCTGGCACGGGGCTCACCGGCAGTGCCTTGCCCCATGCCGGCGGCGTGCTGATGTCGATGGCCCGCTTCAACCGGATCGGGCACGTGGACCCGTACAGCCGTACCGCCCGTGTCCAGCCCGGTGTGCGCAACCTGGCCATTTCCGAAGCGGCCGCGCCGCATGGCCTGTTCTACGCCCCCGATCCCTCCTCGCAGATCGCCTGCACCATCGGCGGCAATGTGGCCGAGAATTCCGGTGGCGTGCATTGCCTCAAGTACGGGCTGACCGTGCACAACGTGCTGGCCGTGCGCGGGCTGACCGTGGATGGCGACCCCATCACGCTGGGGCCGGGGATGGATCCGGCTGTGGCGGAGGGCAGGGCGGCGGCCGCACCTCCTGGCGCACCGGAAACGCCGGGCGTATCGTGGGGGCAGGGCGTGTCACGGATGCAGGGTGTGTCGGGAATGGGGGCCGCGTCAGGAGGACCTGGCGCGCCGGGGCCTCGTGACGTATCGGGGGCGCCGTCCGGGCCGGCCTGTACGACATCTGCCGTGGCGCTGGACGCCCCGGGGCTCGACCTGCTCGGGGCGGCCATCGGTTCCGAGGGCATGCTGCTGGTCGTGACTGAGGTGGTGGTCCGGCTGCTGCCCATGCCCCGGCAGGCACGCGTCATCATGGCCTCCTTTGACGACGTGGAAACCGCCGGCAATGCCGTGGCCGACGTGATCGCTGCCGGGCTGATCCCGGCCGGCATGGAGATGATGGACCAGCAGGCCACACGGGCCGTCGAACCCTTCGTCAACGCCGGCTACGATCTGGATGCAGCCGCCATTCTGCTGCTCGAATCCGATGGCACCGAAGCGGAGGTCACCGAAGAAATCGCGGCCATGGAAGCCGTGCTGCGCAAGGCCGGGGCCACCCGCCTGCAGGTATCCACCTCCGATGCCGAGCGCATGCGTTTCTGGTCCGGCCGCAAGAATGCCTTTCCGGCGGCGGGCCGCATCTCTGCCGACTATTACTGCATGGACGGCACCATTCCCCGGCGCACCCTGGGCCGCATGCTGCAGGCCATTGCCGGCATGGAACGCAAATATGGCCTGCGCTGCATGAACGTCTTTCACGCGGGCGACGGCAACCTGCACCCGCTCATCCTGTTCGACAGCTGCATCCCGGGCGAATGGGACCGGGCCGAGAAATTCGGCGCAGAAATTCTGGAACTGTGCGTCGGGCTGGGCGGCACCATCACCGGCGAACATGGCGTGGGCGTGGAAAAGATCAACTCCATGTGCGTGCAGTTTTCCGAGGCAGAACGCGCGGCCTTCTTTGCCCTGAAGCGCGCCTTCGATCCCCCGGGGCTGCTCAACCCCGGCAAGGCCATTCCCACGCTGCACCGCTGCGCCGAATACGGACGCATGCACGTGCAGCAGGGGCGGCTGAAGTTTCCGGAACTGCCGCGGTTCTGAGCATGGAGATACCCTTGTTTCCATCTATCCCGGCCATGTTTTCGGCTATTCCTGCCATGCTTCCGGCTATCCATGCCATGTATTCGACTGTCCCTGCTATGTTCCCGGCCGTCCCTGTCCGGTTTCGAAAGGAACGATGATTTCGAAAGGAACGATGATCATGTCTTCTTTCTGCAAGGAAAACGGTACGGCACAAGCGTTCACGAATGCGGGCGACATCCCCGCGGCTGGTGCAATCCGTGAGGCACGTGCTTCCCATGCAGCCCTTGCCGAACTGCGTGAACAGCTGGTTTGCGCCTATCGAGGTGGCTATCCCATTCTGCTGCAAGGGGGTGGCACCTGTGCGTTCTACGGCAATCCGTACCGCTTCCGTGGCGAGGAGATTGCCGGTGGGACACCAGCTGGTTTCGTGCCGGAGGGCTCCACAGACATCGCACAACCTGCTCCTGTCATGCTGGACTGTCACCGTTACGCCGGCGTCGTTTCGTACGATCCCTCAGAGTTGGTCGTGACGGCACGCTGCGGCACATCGCTGGCCGAACTGGAGGTGCTGCTGGCCGAACAGGGCCAGTGTCTGCCCTTCGACCCACCGCACTTCGCCCCGGGGCGTACCGTGGGCGGCATGGTGGCCACCGGCCTGTCGGGACCGCGACGCATGTCGGCGGGCGCCGTGCGCGATTTCGTGCTGGGGACCGTGCTGCTTGCGGCCGATGGCAGCGTCATGCGTTTTGGTGGCGAAGTGATGAAGAACGTGGCCGGCTACGACATGTCGCGTCTGCTCTGCGGATCGCTCGGCATGCTGGGCATGATTGCCGAAGTCTCGCTGAAGGTGCTGCCCGTGCCGCGTGCCGATGCCACCCTGCGCCTGGAGATGACCGAAGCTGATGCACTGGCCGCCTGCAACCGCTGGGGCGGCCAGCCCCTGCCACTGGCGGCTACCTGCTGGTACCGGGGCGTGCTGCATGTCCGCCTGTGCGGGGCGCGGCGCGCCGTCGATGCAGCGTGCAGGCTGCTGGGTGGCGAAGTCGTGGACATCAGCGAGGCCGATGCCTTCTGGCGTGCGCTGCGTGACCAGCATCTGGACTTTTTTACCGGCCCGGCCAGCGCAACGGCGCCTCTCTGGCGCCTGTCGGTCCCCGCCACCACCCTGCCGCTCGATCTGCCGGGTGAGCATCTGATCGAATGGGGAGGGGCGTTGCGCTGGTGGCGCCCGCCCCTGGAGCACGGCCAGCCGGTGTACCGCTTCGGGGGCAGGGACCATGCCTGGCCCGGGGCTGCTGCGGCACTGCGCCATCTGGTTGCACGCCAGCGCGGGACGGCCACGCTGTTCCGGGCCGGCACGGCTGCGGCTGGTGTGCATGCGGGTACCGCTGTCGGGCTTTCCCTGGGAACATGCGCCGGCGCGGAGCGTTTTCATCCACTGGATCCCGTCAACCTGCAGATTCACCAGCGCCTCAAGCAGGCCTTCGACCCGCGTGGCCTGATCAACCCGGGCCGGATGTATACCGGGCTGTGACTGATGCACGTACCGGCAGCCGTCCGATGGACACACGGGTCGCGTGGTCTCACAGGAGCGATGCCCGACTGCCTGACTGAATGGCTGAATGACTGAATGACTGAATGACTGAAGTGATGCCTGACTGGAATGATGTCTGACTGAAGCTGGAGTGATGTCTGATGGAAACCCACCTTGCTGCCCGTTTTCTCGGCACGCCTGCCGGGGAGGAGGCCGAACGCATCCTGCGTGCCTGCGTCCATTGCGGTTTCTGCACCGCCACCTGTCCCACCTACCAGCTGCTCGGCGACGAGAAGGACAGCCCGCGCGGCCGCATCTACCTGATGAAACAGGTACTCGAAGGTGCAACGCCCACCCTGTCGGCCCTGCATCATCTGGACCGGTGCCTGACCTGCCGCAACTGCGAAAGCACCTGTCCTTCGGGCGTCCAGTATTCGAAACTGCTCGACATCGGTCGCGACATCATTGGCACCGAAGTGCGCCGGCCCCGGCGTGAAGCGGCCGTCCGCACGCTGGTACGCCGCGTGGTGGGCTGCAGGCCGCTGTTTGGCGGCCTGATGAGAATCGGCCGTGCCCTGCGTCCGGTCCTGCCCGCGGCCGTACGGGCCAAGGTACCCCCCGTGCACCATCCCGTGGGCCAGTGGCCCACCCGTACGCATGCCCGCAAGGTGCTGATGCTCAACAGCTGCGTGCAGGAAGCCATGCTGCCGGCCGTGGACCGTGCCACGGCACGGGTGCTGGACCGGCTGGGCATCCAGGCCATCGTCGAGCGGAAATCGGGCTGCTGCGGCTCGCTGCCCTTTCATCTGGATGACGAACCCGCCGGCCTGCAGGATGCGCGCCGCAACATCGATGCCTGGTGGCCGCACATCGAGGCCGGCGTCGAGGCCATCGTCATCAACATTTCGGGCTGTGGCGCCATGGTCAAGGACTATGGACACCTGCTGCGCAACGATCCCGCCTATGCTGAACGTGCCAGCCACATTGCTGGCATCACCTTCGATCTCAGCGAATGGCTGTCACGTGAACTGGCGCAGTACCGTCCCGCCATGCCCCTCAAGCCCCAGCGGCTGGTGTTCCACCCGCCCTGCACCCTGCAGCATGCCCAGAAAATCCGTGGTGTGGTGGAGGACATGCTCACCATCTGGGGTGCCGAACTGCAGCCCATCCGCGATTCACACCTGTGCTGCGGTTCGGCCGGCGCCTACTCGGTACTGCAGCCGGACATTTCGCAGCAGCTGCGCACCCGCAAGCTCGACAACCTCGAACACAGCCGGCCCGAACTGATCCTGTCGGCCAACGTGGGGTGCATTGCCCACCTGGGTGCCGGAACGGACACGCCGGTCATGCACTGGATCGAATGGATGGAGCAGCGGCTGGATGTGGGGGGCTGGTTGCTCGGAGACGACTGAGTCCTTGACATTGTTCTGAGTTACTTGTCTGTCCCAAGTTGCGGCGCTCCCAGGGCAAATCACGTAGAAAACCGCCGAACGGACGTTAATCGGCGACCGATGGCAATGATTTTGTGATAAAAAAGTCACAAAATTTGAGATAATGTGTTATTCGTGGCGCGCAAGTCTTGGTTTGAGAGAATTTCTGAATTGTTGCGCGTAAGCCTTTACCAGGGAGAAAGGAACGTGGCTTCGGAACACACGACTGAGCATTTGCAGATCGAGCGGCTCAAGGAGCTGATGAATTACTGCCAGAAAGCTGCAAGGCTCCGACAGAGAACGGTTTCCGATGTTGCTGCTCATGACGGCTTTCGCAGATACGAGCACGAACTTGAGGGAATTCCTGGTCTTGTGCTGAATGCAGCCCAGGATAATGAGGAGGCAGAGAATTGGCTGTCTTTGAAGCGTGTGACGGAAACCAGACCTCCAGTGCCATCCAGCAGACTGCTTCAACTGTGGATGTTGCCGTCCAATGACCCAGACAAACTTCCTGTTTTGAAAGGTGAAGTGTTGGCAAATGAATTGGCCGAGATGCTGGGAGAGGGTTTGGCGTATGAGGACGTTGGACAAGAAGATGCGCTGGTTGCCCTGGAGGTGTACCCCGAAGGGGAGGTGTTGAAGTCCGAATTTTCGCAATACCTGGACCAGGCATGGCGTCCATGGGCGGCGAAAGAGAAGACAGTACGGGAGAGCGTGAAGCTTTACGGCCAGCTCTTCGAGCTGCGTCAGGAAATCAGGAAGGGCTCGGGCTCTTCCCAGATCGAGCTGGTTTGGGGGATTGGGGTGGGACTCTGGGATCGAGAGGGGCAGCGTTATAGATATCCGCTCATAACCCAGGCTGTGGAGCTGGTATTGGATGAGAAAACATCCATCCTCAGCATTCGTCCTCGCGAAGTACCTCCTCGTATTGAAACGGACTGGTTTGATGCCAACGGTATTGACGGCGTCAAAGATCTTAAGGAATTTTGGCAGCGTTATATTGATCAGACAGAGGAAAGCATAACTCCATTTTCGAGAACATCTTTCGATCTTGTCCTTCGTCATGCAAATAGCTGTATGGACAGTGGGGGCGTGTATTGGCCGGACAGGCGTGATCCAGAAGACATTATGCTTCCGGCGCCCGATGATCATCTGTGCGTCACGGATTCATGGGTGATCTTTGCTCGCCCGAAGGGTGCTTCCGAGTATCTGCGTGATCTCGATGCACTGTTTGGAAAGGTTTCATCTGCAACGGATCTACCGGAGGCAGTGGCCAAACTGGTCACTGAGCCATCGAAAGAGATTGATGATCAATTTCTTCCCCGTATGCGGGGATTGCTCGCTACCTATCATGATATTACGTCTGGTAATGGAGATGGGGTGTTCGAAACAGACAGGGTAAGAGAGTTGTATTTTCCCAAGCCATTCAATAATGAACAGGTAAAAATTGTTCAGTATCTGGAGAAGTATCCTTGTGTTGTCGTGGAAGGGCCGCCGGGTACGGGAAAGACGCACACAATTTCTAACGTTATATGCCATTATTTGGCAATGGGTAAGCGTGTTCTTGTGACGTCAATGAAAGAGCCTGCACTGTCGGTCGTTCAGGAAAAGATTCCGGAGGGGATCAGGTCTCTGGTGGTCCCTCTTTTGTCCGGAGATGAAGATGCGCAGAAGCGCTTTCAGAATGCCATTACCCAGATTGCGTCGCAGGTTCAGGGTATCGACAGAAGTGCGACACGCAGTGAAATCGAGCGGCTGGATGTGCAGATCGAGCAGTTGCACGGGCGTCTTGCTCATGTGGATTTCCAGTTGCGCGAACTGGCAACCAGGGCGCTGACCCCGCTCATGGTTGATGGGGTGTACATTGATCCATCTGATGCTGCACAAGAGCTGGTCAATGCGACAGAAGGGCATGCTTTCATTCCGGATGAGTTTGATGGTTCGGAAACATTCAGACCGAGCTTTGATGAAGCCGACGTAGAGGCATTACGCGCTGCGAGGTTTGCACTGGGGCCAGATGTTGTCTATGCGGGTGCCCCTCTCCCTGATTCTGCGCACCTGCCGACGGCCTCTGAGGTACGGAAACTTCATGAAGATCTAAAAAAGGGCAATTCGCTGCGCGAGAAAATTGAAAAGGGAGATATTCCTCCCGCTGCGGAAGGGGTCACGCTGGAACGTCTTGAAGCAATAGGAAGAGATCTTAAAGTCCTGTCTGCCGAAACTTCCTTCCTTGAAGAGCATGGAGAATTGGTCGCACATGTGGCGCGTGATGAATTCAAGCGTATTCAGGGGGATTTTGAGGTATTTGGTGTAGAGGTTATCGCCCAGGCGGATAGATATAACCAGCTCCGGAAGTCTGCTATTTCTCTACCCAAAGGGCTTGAAAGCGGCCAGGATGAAGAGGTCATACAGGCGATTCGTCAGTTGGCGGATGGGCGCAAGCCATTTGGCATGGCGGGTGTGTTTGGTAAAAGAGAGCAGAAGGCAATGCTCGCAGAGATCAGGATCGCCGAGAGGCCTGTCAGCACGCCTGATCAGTGGAAGGAAGTGCTCGAATGGATTGAGCTGTTGAGGGATCTTCGCGTCCAGGTGACTCGGTGGGAGGAATTCGCTTCATTGCTTGGTATGCCGCAGGCAGCAAAGGATCGGCGTGGGTGGGAAAGCGTTCTTCATTCATATTTGCGGTACCAGCGCGTCCAGCGTGCACTCGACTTGGTACGCAATATTCAGTCAGAGGTGAAAGAGGTATTCCCTACGCTGGCGGTCTCTGGCAGTATGGCGCGAGGAAGCATTCAGGGAGTAGTAACGCCAGTTCTTGAACAGCATCTGCAATTTATTAAATTGCAACAGACGGAGCGACAGAGGGATGAGCTGGCCGCGAAGTTTGGAGAAGGTAGTGTGGAGATCCTTGAAAAGGCTCGACAGCTTGTCCTGGGGCGTCTCGGCGATTCTGCGTTGCAGGGAGACGGTCTGGAGCAGTGGTGGAATGCCATGTGTTCCACGCTCGAACGTTTGCGCGGCCTCGCAAGGCATCTTGAGGTGGTTTCTCGCGTGACGCAGCTGATCGCTGAGTCCGGTGCCCCACGGTACGCATCCCTGTTGAAGCGGCATGTCATGGAAGGGCAGGCTGACCCTTTGTCAGGTGATCTTCTTCGTGCTTGGCGTCTCAAGCGTCTGGATTCTATGCTGGAATCTACCCTCTGTCACCGACAACTGAAGGACCTGGCTGCTCAGCGGAAAGAGATTACGCAATGGCTTGCACAGTCCTACGAAGAGGCGGTGATCCGACGTGCGTGGTTGGGGCTTGCCGAGAAGGCGACACCTGCTGTCAAGTCTGCCCTGAAGGCTTTTCAGATTGCAATCCAGAAGATCGGTAAAGGAACCGGTATTCGTGCCGAGCGTTATCGCCAGAACGCTCGTGCAGCAGCGGCAGAGGTTACGGATGCAATTCCGTGCTGGATCATGCCTCACTACCGCGTGTCTGAGAGCCTGCCAGCAGAGCTGGGGTGCTTTGATCTCGTCATCATCGATGAAGCTTCGCAGTCTGACCTTAGTGCCTTGCCCGCCTTGTTGCGGGGGAAAAAGGCCCTTGTCGTTGGAGATGACAAGCAGGTGGCCCCTGAGGTGGTTGGGTATGAAGAGAAACAGATCCGTCAGTTGGTCAATACCGATCTGGTGCAGCAGGTCCCGACATATCGTCAGGCAATGTCGCCTGAGCGTTCTCTGTATGACCTGTACATGGTTGTCAATGCGGGAACTAGCATCATGCTGAAGGAGCATTTTCGCTGCGTTGGCCCCATCATCGAATATTCAAAGCGGGAGTTCTACAATCACGAGCTGATTCCATTGCGTGTGCCTGTGCAGTCGGAGCGGCTTGATCCACCATTGATTGATATTCTTGTGACCGATGGACATCGAAGCGGCACAAAGGATGTCAATGTGCCTGAAGCACGCGTCATCGTGGACGAGATCAAGCGTATCATTGCGGATGGGAAGGCATCGCAGCATGCGAAGAAGCGGACCATCGGAGTGGTAACACTGCTGGGGACTGCACAAGCCAAGTACATCAACGAGCTTGTTCTGAGAGAAATTGACCCGAAAGATATTAGCGCACGGCAAATTGCTTGTGGTGATGCGCGTACATTCCAGGGAGAAGAGCGTGATATCATCTTCCTTTCAATGGTAGCCGGGCCGGACAAGGATGCACGGGCGGCGACTGGGGCGGAGACGAAGAAGCGTTTCAATGTTGCGGCTTCACGTGCCAGAGACAGAATGTATCTTGTGCGCTCGGTCACTGAGGCGGACCTGAGCGTAAAGGACGAGCTGCGTCTTGGATTGATTCGCCATTTTACTTCCCCTTACGCCCAGGATGTTCAGCGACAACGTGACTTGCGACAGCTGTGTGAGTCGGGCTTTGAGCGTGAGGTATATGACGCGCTTGTCGAACGAGGGTACGTAGTGACGCCCCAGGTCCGGTTTGGCAGTCAGTTCCGTATTGACATGGTTGTAGAAGGTGAAGGGGACCGGCGACTCGCAGTGGAGTGCGATGGTGATAGTTACCACGGACCCGAGCACTGGCTGGCTGACATTACTCGCCAACGGATTCTGGAGCGTGCTGGCTGGACATTCTGGCGCTGCTTTGCGTCACAATGGACACGCTATCGGCAGGACATGCTTGAAGACTTGTTGTCCAGGCTTGACGAGCTGGACATCCGTCCGATGGGAGGGGAGGCGGCCTCCCCCAGTATTTACACAGAACACCGCAGGGTGTGCTCTGCGGTAGGTGATGGTGGAAGCGCGACAGCAACGTCTTCAGCCGCCGGAATGGTGGTAGATGTTGGTAGCATGGGGCGGCGCGATTCTATGCCGCTTGAGGTGGCTTGAGTAGTTGGGTAAGTCGGCCGTAGGCATTCAAATGCTACGGCCTCTTTGCGAGGGGGCTACCCTTGGTTCGCGAGGGCTTTCAGTCTTTCATTGCCTCCAGGATGTGCCCAAGATAGTCAGCGACGCGCAGTGCCTTTTTCATACGGCTTTCGCCTCGGAAAGGACTTTGCTCCGGAATGTATCGGGCAGGGCGCCGGGGGTCAGCACATCGACCGCTACCCCCAGCAGGTGCTGCAGTTCCACCTGAATGGCCGCGATGTCCATGAGGGAGGTCTCGGGGGTGGGATCGACCAGGAGGTCCAGGTCGCTGCTGGATGAATCCTGGCCGTGAAGCACCGAGCCGAACACCCGTGCATTGACGGCACGGTGTGCGGCCACGATTTCGCGGATTCTGGCGCGATTCTGCGCCAGTGCTTCGGAAGGTCTCGTCAGATCATCATGGGCTGATACGCATTGGCCCGCAGCAGCCCCTTGATCATCCGGTAGTAGAACCAGATGACCGGGATGATGGCCAGAAAGCCCAGCAGCCCGAAGGTGATGAAGCCCAGCGGCACCGTGACGCAGACCCACAGGATGGTCCACCAGCAGGTGCGGATCATCCAGCTGAAGTGACTTGCGTAGATGGTACCCCGTGCCGACGGACGCTGGATGTAGTTGACGATCAGGGCGATGACGTTGAGCAGCCCCAGCGAGAAGGTCATCCCGATGAGGTGCATCCAGTAGTCCAGCATGGCCGTGCGCCGGAACGCTGCCTCCTGCTGGGTTTCGATGTTGGTGACGTTGTCGTAGGTGTAGGACGGCATGGCAAGCGCTCCGCTGAGGATGGGGGAGGGGCTGCGCTGTCCGAACGCTCGGGCGCATCTTCCTGCAGGTCTGGGCAGTGGCGGCGATTTCAAGGACAGAGTGCCGCCCGGAGCGCCCGGCAGGGTGAACAATGGTTTCTGGCTGCCCGGGTCATGGACGAGATGCTGGCCTTCAACCGCCGTGTCGAGACTTTCTTCCCCAGCAAAGCGCCTGTTTCCGTCTGATTTCCCCGCTTGCCCCCGATGTTTTGAACAGCCGGGCCATCGACCGGGGAGGGGATTGCCGCCCCCCCATCCCCCAGGATGCGACAAACGTCATTGTCCATGCTCCCCAAAGGGATTAGCCTCAAAAGAGACACTTGGTTCTCTCTTCCGGATCTGTTCCGTTCATGGACATCGACTCCAATGCTGCCTCGCCGGCCGGCTCTGCCCCGGCTGGCTCCCCCTTTGCTTCCGCGCACGGCTCCGTACCCTCGCACGGCTCGTCCCGGGATGCTCCGTCCGACGATCTTCACAACCTGGCCACCCAGCGCAACCTGGCGCTGGCCTGCTATGCCCTGCACATCCTGGGCGGGCCGTTCACGGTGGGGGCAGCCAGTCTGGCGGGGCTGATCATCAACCATCTGCAGCGCGACCATGCACGGGGCACGGTGTACTACACGCACCACCGCTGGATGATCGGCACCTGCTGGCTGGGGGCCGGGCTGGCGCTGCTGGCCGGGCTTGTCTGCCTGGCCTTTCCGTCGCTGACCCTGTTGCTGTTCCCGCTCATCGGTATCTACCTGATGCTGCGGATGGTGACAGGGGCGATCAACGCCATCCACGGCGAACCGATCAAGGACTGAGACGCGGCTTGCCGCGGCGCCTCAGTGCGCCGCCTGCACCAGCGTGGCGTACAGCGTCTGTGCCCCCGAGGCCACGAACTGCACGCCCACGCAGATCAGCAGGAAGCCGCTCAGCCGGGTCACCACCTCGATACCGGTGTTGCCCAGCCGGGTGGTGACGCTGCGGGCGCTGCGCAGCAGCAGCCACTCGATGGCGCACACCATCAGCATGGCAATGAGCACGGCGGCATAGGCGCCGATGCGGTGCTGAAAGCCGCCCAGTTCGCGGATCTGTGTCTCCAGACCGATCACCACGGCGATGGAGCCGGGGCCGGTGATGCCGGGCAGGGCCAGCGGGAAGAAGGCGGGATTGCCATACTGGGCCTTGGCCACTTCCGACACCTCGGCCTTGCCATACAGCATGCCGTGGCCCAGCAGGCCGATGATCATGCCCCCGGCCACACGCATGGCGCCGTAGGAAATGCCGAAGGCCTTCATGATCATGCTGCCCACGAACAGCGATCCCACCAGAATGCAGAAGCAGTAGAGCGAGGTCTTGGTGGCCGTGCGCCGTGTGGTGTCGGCGTCCATGCCGACGGTGACCGAGGTGAAGATGGGCAGCGTGGCCGGCGGGTTCATGATGGTGAGAAGGCTCACAAAGGCCCCCAGCAGAAACGCGGTAAAACTCTCGCCAGCCATGCTTCGACCATCCACCAAACGTACGAAGTCTGATTGTCGGGCACCGGTTTGCGTGTGGCCAGCCCCCGGCACCGGGTGTTGTATAGGCGCCGATAAAACAAAAAACCCCTGTGCCATGAGGCAGCAGGGGTTTGCGGAGGACGGGTGAATCGCCCGCGGTGGAGTGGCTGTTGCCTGTCCTGGCGCTTCCGGTAGTCGGCGCAGGTGCTTTTGGAGGCCAGCAGGTGCTTCCAGTGGCTGGCCTGTGGCATGCCGGCCGGCCCGGCGCAGTGCCCGCTGCACAAGGCCGCGGGCGTTCTGCGTGCGAGTCAGCCCTCCAGCGACTTCACCATGTCCTCGACCACTTTCTTGGCGTCGCCGAACACCATCATGGTCTTGGGCATGTAGAACAGCTCGTTGT